>Ga0302299_10003078_pt1 | contig 10159 bp, 6 predicted proteins | sample III_Fen_N3_4_FD_198795 | JGI IMG/M metagenome (GOLD analysis project Ga0302299, IMG submission 198795) | Peat permafrost microbial communities from Stordalen Mire near Abisko, Sweden - III_Fen_N3_4 | ecosystem: Environmental > Terrestrial > Soil > Wetlands > Permafrost | place: Sweden: Abisko...
CCGCGTCCTCACACGGGAAGGTGCCCTCCCACCGGTCCACGCCCGGCTCGGCAACCCACCGCCGCAGCCCGCACTCCGCCCGGGCACGCTGCGCCCGCTCCTTCAGCAGCTCGGGACTGATCCGCGCCAGCGCCCGACGACACCGCCGCCGCAGGTGCGCACCGTCCTCGACCTCGAAGTGGCCCTGCACCATCGTCACCACCGTCTCACGCACCTGGGGCGCGGCCGCGGCCAGCTCCTCGGCGACCACCAACGCCCGGTAGGCGTCCAACCGGCCCGCCCCCATCGCCGCGTGCAACCCACCCAACCCCGACTCGCTGGCCGATCCGTCGACACCATCGGCCGCCAGGGCCACCGCGGCCGCGACCCGCCGCTCGGCATGCCCCGCCGAGACCGACAACACCCCGGACAGGACCGCCGGCGCGTCCAACGCCACGTGCCCCAACGCCCGGTGCGACTCCACCTCGGTACCGTCCTCGAGGTACTCCGCCTCGATCGCCGCCAACCGCACGATCGCCGCATCCTGCACCGCCGTTGCCACATCGACCACCCGCTGCGCCGCCCCCACAGCCACCGCCCACCCCGCCCGCGACCCCACCACCCCCGACGGCCACAGCACCGCACGCAACGCGGCAACAGCGACCTCCGCCGCCGCCACGACCTCCTCCGGACCGACCCCCGGATCCACCACTGCAGCTCACCCCCAGCCCCTGCTCTGCTACCACTAATTCTATTGAGGCAGGATCAATCATACAAGTGTTCGAGGATGCGAACCGATTCTGCTGCTGGCGGACAGCGGTGGCAGCAAACGCACAACCCGCCCGTGGTCACACCCAGCACCGACATTACGAGACCCCAAACGACAACGGTGCGCACCACCCCAACCAGCCCCGGTAGACTTCGGAACCACAGGCGTTCGAGCCGTCATCAGCGGCGAGCCTCCGGAAGAACGGGACCCGCCGGCATCCACCGACAGGTCCTCACTAGAACCGGACGTCGGGGTCACGTCACGACCTGGCACAAGAGCGGTCACCGCGCACATGGCGGTGGCAAGCGAGGTGGTACCGCGGAGGTGCGGCGCCCGGCATCCGACGCCGGAACCCACACCCTTCGTCCTCGTCCCGAGTACGACGAGTCGACGACCCGCAGGAGCAGCACCCATGACGTACCCCCAGGTCTCCACGACCGGTGAGCACACCGGCACCACGTTCGGCGTGCCCGCGAGCCCCCGGTTCCCGCAGATCGAGGATGCCGTGCTGGCCCGCTGGGCGGCCGACGACACCTTCGCGGCGTCGGTCGCCAACCGCGAGACGGGAAAGGACGGTGCGAACGAGTTCGTCTTCTACGACGGCCCGCCCTTCGCCAACGGCCTTCCCCACTACGGCCACCTGCTCACCGGCTACGTCAAGGACATCGTCCCCCGCTACGAGACGATGCGCGGCCGGCACGTCGAGCGCCGCTTCGGCTGGGACACCCACGGCCTGCCGGCCGAGCTCGAGGCGATGAGCCAGCTCGGCATCAAGACCAAGGAGGAGATCCTCGAGCTCGGCATCGAGACCTTCAACGCCACGTGCCGCGAGTCGGTGATGAAGTACACGGGCGAGTGGCGCGACTATGTCACCCGCCAGGCCCGCTGGGTCGACTTCGACAACGACTACAAGACCCTGAACCCGACCTTCATGGAGTCGGTGCTCTGGGCGTTCAAGACGCTGTACGACAAGGGCCTGGTCTACGAGGGCTTCCGCTGTCTGCCCTACTGCTGGAACGACCAGACGCCGCTCAGCAACCACGAGCTGCGGATGGACGAGGAGGTCTACAAGAACCGCCAGGACCCCGCGGTCACCGTGGGCTACCGACTCGAGACCGGCGAGCTGGCGCTGATCTGGACCACCACCCCGTGGACGCTCCCCAGCAACCTCGCCATGGCCGTCCGCCCCGACATCGACTACGTCGTCGTCGAGTCCGACTTCAGTGGGCGCACCGAGCGCTACGTGCTCGCCGAGGCGCGCCTGGCCGCCTACGCCCGCGAGCTCGGTGCGGATGCCGCCGAGCGCGTCGTCGAGCGGCTGAAGGGAAGCGACCTGATCGGCCGCTCCTACACGCCACCGTTCTCCTACTACGTGGGCCACGCGAAGTCGCACGTCGTGCTCGCCGCCGACTACGTCACGACGGATGACGGCACCGGCATCGTCCACATCGCGCCGGCCTTCGGTGAGGAGGACAAGCAGCTCACCGACCAGTACGGCATCGCGCCGGTCGTGCCCGTCGGCCCTGACGGCAAGTTCACCTTCCCGGTCGCCGACTACGAGGGCCTGCACGTCTTCGACGCGAACCCGGTGATCATCGAGCACCTCAAGGCGGCGACCGCCGGGGTCGGTGACCACGGCGCGGTCACCGGGGGCACCGTGCTGCTTCGCCGTGAGACCTACGACCACAGCTACCCCCACTGCTGGCGCTGCCGCGAGCCCCTCATCTACATGGCGGTCTCGTCGTGGTTCGTCGAGGTGACCCGGTTCAAGGACCGGATGGTCGAGCTCAACCAGCAGATCACCTGGGTCCCCGAGCACGTCAAGGACGGTCAGTTCGGCAAGTGGCTCGAGAACGCCCGCGACTGGTCGATCTCGCGAAACCGGTTCTGGGGCAGCCCGATCCCGGTGTGGCGTTCCGACAACCCCGAGTACCCGCGGATCGACGTCTACGGCTCCTTCGAGGAGCTCGAGCGCGACTTCGGCCGGATGCCGCTGAACGAGCACGGTGAGCCCGACCTGCACCGGCCGTTCATCGACCACCTGACCCGGCCCAACCCCGACGACCCGACCGGCAACTCCACGATGCGCCGCGTCGAGGACGTGCTCGACGTGTGGTTCGACTCGGGCTCGATGTCCTTCGCCCAGGTGCACTACCCGTTCGAGAACGCCGACTGGTTCGAGCACCACTTCCCGGGCGACTTCATCGTCGAGTACATCGGGCAGACCCGCGGTTGGTTCTACACGCTGCACGTCCTGGCGACAGCGCTCTTCGACCGCCCGGCCTTCTCCTCCTGCGTCAGCCACGGCATCGTGCTCGGCAGCGACGGGCAGAAGATGAGCAAGTCGCTGAAGAACTACCCCAACGTCACCGAGGTGTTCAACCGCGACGGCGCCGACGCGATGCGCTGGTTCCTGATGTCGAGCGGCATCCTGCGCGGCAGCAACCTCGTGGTGACCGAGGAGGGCATCCGCGAGGGGGTGCGCCAGGTTCTCATCCCACTGTGGAACAGCTGGTCCTTCTTCAGCCTCTACGCCAACGCCTTCGACGGCGGGAAGGGCTACACGGCGCAGTGGTCCACGGCCTCCACCGACCCGCTCGACCGCTACCTCCTGGCCAAGCTGCGCGGCCTGGTCGAGACGGTGCAGGGCCAGATGGACGCCTACGACATCCCCGGCGCCTGCGAGTCGGTGCGCCAGTTCGTCGACGCGATGACGAACTGGTACATCCGTAGGTCGCGGGAACGGTTCTGGGACACCGCTGCCGGTGAGGGAACCGCCGCCAAGGCCGCCTTCGACACCCTCTACACCACGCTCGAGGTGCTCACTCGGGTGGCGGCCCCGCTGCTGCCCCTGGTCACCGAGGAGATCTGGCGCGGGCTCACCGGGGGACGCTCGGTGCACCTCGAGGACTGGCCGGACGCCGCCTCCCTCCCCGCCGACGACGCCCTCGTCGCCGCGATGGACCAGGTGCGGGCGGTCTGCTCCACCGGCTCTTCGCTGCGCAAGGCCGAGCGGTTGCGCGTGCGGCTGCCACTGCCCGCACTCACCATCGTCACCAACGACCCCGACGGCCTGCGCCCGTTCACCGGCATCGTCGCCGACGAGCTCAATGTCAAGGCGGTCACCGTGCTCGACGTCGCGGAGGCGCACGAGTCCGACTTCGGCATCAGCTCGCGCCTGGTCGTCAACGCCCGGGTCGCCGGGCCGCGGCTGGGGCGCGACGTGCAGACCGCCATCAAGGGCAGCAAGACCGGCGACTGGTCGGTGGCGGATGACGGCACGGTCACCTCCGGCGGTCTTGCCCTGGTCGAGGGCGAGTACGTCGTCGAGACGGTCGTCGACGCCGAGCAGGCCGGTTCGCACACGACGGGGATGCTGCCCGGCGGCGGCTTCGTCGTGCTCGACACGGATGTCAGCCCGGAGCTCGAGGTCGAGGGCGCAGCCCGCGACCTGGTGCGCGCGGTGCAGCAGGCCCGGCGCGACGCCGGCTTCGATGTGTCCGACCGGATCCGGCTCGAGGTCACCGGTGCCGAGTTCGTCTACCGGGCCGTCCTCGGCCACCGCGAGCTGGTGACCCGCGAGACCCTCGCCAACGAGCTGTCGGTCACGCCCGACCTCGACGACCTCGACCGGGACGGCGAGGGCGTCACCGAGGTCGTCATCGGCGAGCGCTACCCGGCGCGGCTCACCGTCGCGAGGCTCTGACCGTGGTGGCCGACGGGGGAGCAACCCCGTCGGCCACCCACGCGGCGTACCCCCCGATGACGTCGGTGGCGCGGTGCACCCCGATGTCCTGCAGCGCAGCCGCGGCCAGGCTCGAGGTGTAGCCCTCCTGGCAGAGCACGATGACGTGGAGGTCGTCGTCGGCGATCCGCAGCGCGGCGTCGCTGGTCGGGTCGAACCGCCACTCGAGCACGTTGCGCTCGATGACGAGCGCTCCCGGCAGGTCGCCGTGCTCGGCGCGTTGCGCGGCCGGCCGGATGTCGACGACGAGGGCGCCGTGCTCGACAGCGTCCAGAGCCTCCGCGGGCGTCAGCCGGCGGAGCCGAGCGCGTGCAGCGGAGAGCAGGAGGTCGATGCGGCTGCGCGGGCTCACCAGTCGTCACCCTCTCGGCGGGTCGCGATCCGGCGCAGGATGCCGTCGTCGCTCAGGTAGTCGTGCTGCACCTCGAGCCGGGGTGCGTAGACGTGCAGGGACACCGCCGGGTCCGGACCCTCGTTCGTGACGCGGTGCACGTAGTCGGGCCCGAAGGCGTGGGCGACCCCGCGCCGGTGGATGTGCCGGGTGCCACGCACGAGCCCGTGCACCGCGGTGCTCTCGACGAGCGCGCCCTGCAGCACGACGAACGCCCCACCGCTGCCGCCGTGGTCGTGCCACGACGTGCCCTGTCCGGGCAGCCAGGTCAGCAGCCACGCCTCGGAGTGCTCGTCGGCCAGGAGCCGGCGGTAGTAGCGGCGGTCGGGGTCGAAGTCGACGGATGCACGCCACCGCGACGGGTCGGCGGCGAGCCGCAGCGCGGTGCGCAGCGGGCTGGGCTGCAGGGACGGTGCGGACGCGGTGCGAGTCGCACTGGGGGAGGGGGGACGGCTGAGGACGGTCATCGGGGTACTCCAGACAGGACGTGCGCGGTCGAGGCCGCGCGGGCGGGACGGCGAAGGGGGACGCCTCCGGCATCCGGCGGGCGGGACGCCGAAGGGGGAGTCCGGGCGGGGCTGGCGGCGCGGTGGGGCAGTGCAGCCTCAGGCAGTGCGGCGGCGACACCGACAGCGCGTCGACGGCAGAGCCGGACGCTGCTGGGGCATTCGCTTCAGGTGCACGGGACCACCGTAAGGTGCCACGTGACGTTATGCAACCCATAACGTCACGTTCTGAGACGGCTGCCGGCGCCGCCCGGGCCGAGCACCTTCCGCCAGCGTGGACAATGGGCGGGTGAGCCCTGCCCCCGATGCCGCCCAGCGCGATGCCGCCCACCAGCTCCAGCTCAGCCGCCGGATGCGGCAGGTCGAGGCGTCGATCCTCTCCCGCGCGCCCGAGCACGACCTCGAGCCGTCGCTCGACCGGATCCGGGCCGTGATGGAGCTGCTCGGCGACCCGCAGCGCACCTTCCCGGTCATCCACGTCACCGGCACCAACGGCAAGACCAGCACGGCGCGGATCATCGAGGCCCTGCTGCGCGAGCTGGGCCTGAAGACCGGCCGGTTCACCTCGCCGCACCTGCACTCGATGCTCGAGCGGATCGCCGTGGGCGGCAGCTCGATCACCGCCGAGCGCTTCCTCGCCGCCTACGACGAAGTGATCCCCTTCGTCGAGATGGTCGACGCGCGCTCGATCGTCGACGGCGGCCCCGCGATGACCTACTTCGAGGTGCTCGTGGCCGTCGGGTACGCGGCGTTCGCCGACCTGCCGGTCGACGTCGCGGTCGTGGAAGTGGGCATGGGCGGTTCGTGGGACGCCACCAACGTCGTCGACGCCCCGGTCTCCGTCGTGACGCCGATCGACCTCGACCACCGGCACTTCCTCGGCGACACCGTCGAGGAGATCGCGGGGGAGAAGGCCGGGATCATCAAGGCCGACGCCATCACCGTGGTCGGGCTCCAGCTCTCGCCCGAGGCGGCCGAGGTGCTCGTCGACCGCGCCAACGACGTCGGTGCCCGAATCGTGTTCGAGGGCAACGACTTCGGCGTTGTGGCACGCGACGTGGCGGTCGGAGGTCAGCAGGTGTCGCTGCGTGGACTGGCCGCCGAGTACCCCGACCTGTTCCTCCCCCTGCACGGCAGCCACCAGGCGCAGAACGCGGCCGTGGCCGTCGCGGCCGTCGAGGCGTTCCTCGGGGGCGGTGAGCAGGCGCTCGACATCGACGTGCTGCGGGCCGGGCTCGCGACCGTCGACTCACCCGGACGGCTCGAGATCGTCCGCCGCAGCCCCACGGTGCTCGTCGACGCCGCACACAACCCGGCCGGTGCGCGCGCCCTGAGCGACGCCATCGCGGACTCGTTCACCTTCGCCCGCCTCGTCGGCGTCGTCGCCGTGATGAAGGACAAGGACGCCGCCGAGCTGCTCGAGGCGCTCGAGCCGGTGCTCGACGAGGTGGTCGTCACCCGCACGTCGTCGCCGCGCGCGATGTCGCCGCGACAGCTCGGCGAGATCGCCATCGACATCTTCGGCGAGCACCGGGTCGTCGTCGTCGACGAGCTGCCCGACGCGCTCGACCGCGCTGCCGGCATGGCCGACGAGGGCGGCGGCGTCACCGGAGGCGTGCTGGCCACCGGCTCGGTCGTCACCGCGGCCGAGGTGCGGATGCTGCTCGGCACGACCACGGTCTGACTAGCCTTCTCAGGGCAGCGTCAGTGTGGTGGTCGCGGTCACGTCCGACTCGACCGTGACCGGGGTGGCTGTCTGCCACGTGGCGGCGCCTCCGCTACAGACCGTGGTGGCCCCTTCGGTCACGCAAAGCGTGTAGTTGCCCGGCCGCAGTCTGCGGGTGGAGGAGGTGATGGCAGTTCCGGTCGAGACCACGTAGCCGGTCTCGGTGCGCCAGGTCTCGGTGACGTTGGCCAGCACCCCGTCGGGGTCGACCACGTCCGCTTTGAGCGACCCGGGCACCAACAGGGAGGCGTCGTCGACGGCCAGGGTGGCTCCGGGTGTGACGGTGAGGACCTTGGCCCCGGCCGCGATCAGGTTGGTCATCCGGTCCTTCTCCTGCGCTGCCGACAACAGCGTGGTGGTGCTCGGCAGCTCGTCGATCGTCTCGCCCACGAGGCCCACCAAGTCGCTGCCTGTCACGACGTAGGTACCGACGGGCACGGCCGGCGCCGACCAGCGACCGTTGGAGCCGACGACAGCGCGCACCGCGAAGGCGTCGTCGGTCCGGCGCATCACGACGCTTGCGCCGCCGGGCGTGGTACCGGTGGGGCTGGTCACCAGCCCACTGGCCGCGCCCACTCGAGGTACCTGGATGTCGGCGGCAAGCACCTTCGAGCCCACGGCCACCGGCATCGCCGTGGGGTAGACGCTCCCGCCGACGCAGGCGAGGGCGTAGGTAGGGTCGGAGCCGCCCGCTGCCAGGCTGGCCCGCCCACAGGCGTTGGAGAAGCCGTAGGTGTTGGCGGTGGTGCGGTAGGTGCCATCGGCAGCGGTGTTCGCGACGTACCCACCCGACGGTGACAGGGTGAGCAGACCGGGGTACACCGGGTCGCGACCGGCCTCGGTGACGAGGCGTCCGGCGATCTCGGTGCGATGCCGCACCAGGCCGACCACGTCGACGATGGCCTGGACCGAGCCAGCCGTGTTGGTGTGCAGCCAGAGCCGCCCGCTCGACGGCAGCGCCACGTAGGTGGTGTTCGTGACCGTCTCGCCCTTGCCGTAGTTGACAATGCTCGGTGTCAGGGAGGCGGTACTGGCGTCGACATCGATGTCGAGGTAGCCAGCGGAGGTGCCGGCGGTGACGGTGATGGCGAGGACGACGCCGGAGGGCCGCCCCTCGTTCTGGCCCTTGTCGTCGCCCGGGACGGGGATCTGCACGAGGGAGTTCGACGGGCTCAGCGGTCTGGTCGCCCGGGTGTCGAGGACCCGCACGGGCGAGATCGCCGCGGTGGCGGCGGGGGTGTCCGAGCTGTCACCGGCGGCAACCCAGCCGAACGAGTCGATGACGAGGTGCACCGGAGCCGCGGACATGTTCCAGACGCGCACCTTGCCGTTGGCGGAGAGCCGCATCAGGGAGAGCCCGGCCCGGTCGCCACCGACGCGGTAGGTCAGGGCTGTCGTGTTCGGGCGGGCGGTGTCGGAGGGGTGAGCGATGAGGTAGCCGGCCCGGGTCGGCTTGACCGCGATGACGTCGAGCAGCGCGGCCGACGCGCCGTCGGGGGCACCGACCCCGGTGACCGTGACGTCGCGGTAGCCGTGGGCCGGAACGGCCGGCCCGGTCTGCCGGGTGTCGACGACCCGCGTGGCGTCGGTGGGGGTGACGGACCCGGGTCTCGGGTCGCCGCCGTTGTCGCGGACCCATCCGCGAAAGGACACCAGGACGTGGGTGGTGCCGCTCGACCCGTTCATCACCTTGAGCTGTCGTGAGGCGGTCAGCTGGACGACCGCGAGGTTCGGGGTGGGCGTGCCTGGCGCGAAGTTGAGCGTGGAGGCCGTCGGTCTGGTCTTGTCGGAGGGCCAGACCGTGAGCCAGCCGGAGGAGGTCGGCGACACGGCCGTGACGTTGAGGATGACGGCCGTGGCGTCGGCGGGTGCCGTGAGGGCGGTGCCGGAGAAGAGGTCGAGGGTGCGGGTCTGGTTGGCCTTGAGGGCCTCGCCCACGGACCGGGAGTCGTAGAGCACGCCCCCGGTCGCCTCCACCTGCAGGGTGTCGCTCAGCTGGGTGATGCCGCCGGTCTTCTCGACCGTGAAGTCGGGCGCCGTGACAGCGGCGATGCCAGACGTGCCTCCGGCGGCGACCGCCGGAACGCCCGGAAGGGCGAGGGCCAGGGCCCCGAGGACGGCTGCCACCGCGGCGCGGCGAGATGGTGCTGACATGCGAGGGCCCCCCGAGAACGGTGCTGTTGACGGATGGAGCATAGATGTCGACGGCGACATCGCACCGTCGAGATCGGCACGTGCGGAACCCGTCGGGCTTGGTCGAGGCTCTCGACGGCCACCAGGCGCACCCGGGCGGGCCCGGCGGCACGCCGCCGCCGCTTACCCTTGAGCCATGAGCCCGCTGTTCAAGCTGATCCTCCTCGTGGCCGCCATCGCGGCGATCTGGTGGGTGGTCACCTCGGTGCGCAACAGCCGCGGCGCGTCGACCACCGCGTTCCGGCCCGTCGAGGACCTCACCCCCGAGGTGCGCCAGACCATCGACGCCGCGCTCGACCGTGGCGAGCTGCTCGGCGCGATCAAGCACTACCAGGCCGCGACCGGGGCGGGCCTGGCCGAGTCGAAGGCGGCCGTCGAGACCCGACGCTGGAAGCGCGAGGGATGAGCCGGCTGCCCCTGTACGGCCGGCAGGGGAAGTTCACCTACCGGCTGTTGGCGATGGCCCTGTTCGGCCAGGCCATCATCCTGTCGTTCTTCGCGCTCGCCGCCCGCGGCAACGCCATCGCCGCCGGCCGGCCCGACGACGGCCAGCGGCTGCTCTGGGTCGGGCTGGGCCTCGCCCTGCTCGCCCTGGTCGCCGCGGGCCTGATGCGCCGCCCCTTCGGCGTCACCGTCGGCTGGGCCGTGCAGGCCCTGACCTGGGCGAGTGCGCTGCTGGTGCCGGCGATGATCGGGGTCGCCCTGGTCTTCACCGCGCTGTGGGTGCTGCTCCTGGTCCAGGGCGGCCGGCTCGACCGGATCATCGCCGCGCGCGAGGCCGAGGAGGCCGCCACGGCGGGAACCGCGGCCGGGCCCGAGGCCGGGACCGAGGCCGGGACCGAGGCGGAGG
>Ga0302299_10003079_pt1 | contig 10155 bp, 7 predicted proteins | sample III_Fen_N3_4_FD_198795 | JGI IMG/M metagenome (GOLD analysis project Ga0302299, IMG submission 198795) | Peat permafrost microbial communities from Stordalen Mire near Abisko, Sweden - III_Fen_N3_4 | ecosystem: Environmental > Terrestrial > Soil > Wetlands > Permafrost | place: Sweden: Abisko...
CGGGCGCCCTTCGATGAGGATCTCGCCGGCATCGGGCTGGTACAGCCCGTCGAGGATGTTCACCAGGGTGCTCTTCCCGGCACCGTTCTCGCCGAGGAGGGCGTGGACCTCGCCTGCCGCGAGCGTGAAGTCGACGCCGTCGTTGGCGACGACGCCCGGGAACCGCTTGACGATGCCGCGCAGCTCGACGGCCGGCGCCTGGGTGGCGACGGCCGTCGGTGTCTGTCCGCTCACGCGGGGGATCTCAATGCCGGAGGGCGTCTCGCGCACGCGCTCGCACCCTCCGGCGTCTGATCGATCGGCCTAGTTGCCGAGCTTCGGCAGCTCGGCGTTGATGCCCTCGTTCCACCAGTACATGCAGGTCTTGCACTCGTTGCCGGTGGCGCCGGGCGGGAACTGGTCGAGGTCCGACTGCTCGAGCTTCTGGCCGGCGGCGAGGAGCTGCTTGCCGGTGTTGTCCGTGAGCGGGCCGGCGAAGACGTCGAACCGGTTGAACTTGCCGGCCAGCATCTGCGCGAGGGTGTCCTTGACCTTCTGCAGGTCCGCGGCGGGCAGGTCGGCCACTCCCTTGCGCATCGTCTCGCCGTCCATGAAGCCGAGCAGGCCCATGGCCTTGGCGTCGGCGTCGTAGTACTCGTAGCCGGCGGTGTAGGTCTTGGCCTTGACCTGCTCGGCGATCCGCGTGTACTCCGGGCCCCAGATCCAGTACGGGGTCGTGAGGCAGGCGTCGACCTTGCACGAGGCCGGGTTGTCGTAGGTCACCGCCCACTTGCCCTTCTCCTGGGCGACGTCCGCGTTCGCACCCGTGTCGGCACCGGTGAACACGACGTCCGCCCCCGCGTCGAACAGGGCAGTGGCGCCGGCCTTCTCCTTGATCGGGTCATGCCAGGTGTTGATGAACGCGACGTCCATCGTGCACTCGGGGCAGGTGAGCTTGACGCCGCGCATGATCGCGTTGCCCAGGCGGAGCTCCTCCGGGATCGGGAAGGTCGCCATGTAGCCGATCTTCGGGTTGCCGTCGGCCTTCGCGCGCGACCCGGCGAGCATGCCGGCGAGGTACTTCATGTCCTCGATCCCGCCCATGAGGTTGCCGAAGTTCTTGCCGTTGCTCTTGTAGCCGGTCAGGTGGAGGAACGTCTGGTCGGGGAACTCCTTGGCGACGGCCTCCATCGGGTCCATGTACCCGAAGGACGTGCCGATGACGAAGTCGAAGCCCTTGCGGGCGAGCGACCGGAAGGTCTGCTCGGAGTCGGCGCCCTCGGGCACGTTCTCGATGTAGGCGACGTGGGCGTTCGGCACGTGCTCGCACAGGTACATCAGGCCCTCGTAGTGGGCCTGGCTCCAGCCGCCGTCGTCATGCGGTCCGATGAGGACCATGGCGACGTTGAACTTGCCCGACTCGATCTCCGGGATCTGCGTCCCTGCGGCTGCCGCCGCCGTACATGCCGCCGTTCCCGACGCCGCTGCGCCAGACGCCGCCGGGCTCGAGGCTGCCTGCGAGCATCCTCCGAGCACGACCGCGCTGGCCATCAGCACCGACAGAATCCGTCCTGTCCGACCGACCATCGATCCTTCTCCTCCTTCGCGGGACGCGGCTTCGGCTACGCCAGGCCGCGCGACACGCCTCGCCGCCGGTCGTCGTACGCGGCAATCATAGGGTGCATCGCTGGCCCCGAAGTCGCGCGCGCGTCACCCTCGGGATGCCGTGCGGTTGCGGTCGGCCGGGTCCCCGCCCGCCCGGATCACGGCACGACGGGCTACCATCGGCGGGATGTTCCACCGGACCGATCTCCCCGAGGGGCCGCGCGTGATCTCCGCCCGCCTGCCGGGTTCCAGGTCGGTCTCGATCGCCGCCTACGTCCTGGCCGGGTCCCGCCTGGAGACCACCGCAGAGGCCGGCGTCGCCCACTTCATGGAGCACATCACTTTCAAGGGCACCGCCGCCTATCCGTCGTCCCGGGCGATCTCGGAGGCCGTCGAGGGCGTCGGCGGCTCGGCGAACGCCGCCACCGACCGCGAGTCCACGGTGTACTGGGTACGGGTCCCACGCCGCGAGGCCGCCACCGCGATGGGGGTCATCGGGGAGCTGATCGTGCGTCCCATGCTGGCGGAGGCGGACATCGACCAGGAACGGACCGTCATCGTGGAGGAGATCCGCTCCTACCTCGACGATCCGGCTGAGTACGCGCAGATGCTGATCCAGCAGGCGATGTTCGGCGACGGATCGCTGGGCCGCGAGATCTGCGGCGACGAGGCCGGGATCCGCGCGCTGCCGGCGTCCGCCATTCGCGACTTCTGGCAGTCGACCTACCGGCCCGCCAACACGGTCGTCGCGGTGGCCGGAGACCTCGGGCACGACGAGGCGGTCGAGCTGGCGGCGAAGGCATTCGGCTCGGGGGACGGCGTCTTTCCGACCTTCGGGCCCGCACCCGCCCTGCCCGCCGGCCCCCGCGTCCTCACCGGCAGACGCGACACGACCCAGGCGAACCTGGCGATCGCGGTGCCCGGGCTGCGGCGCGACCATCCCGATGCCTGGAACCTGTCGGTCCTCAACGCGGTCCTGGGTGACGGGATGTCCAGCCGCCTGTTCCTCGGCGTCCGCGAGGAGAAGGGCCTGGCCTACGACGTCAGCTCCGGGATCGTGGAGTATGCGGACGCGGGTGCAGTGGAGGTGTCCGCGGGCGTGGACCCGGCCAAGCTGCCGGCGACGATCGAGGCGATCCTGGCGGAGCTTGCCCGGATGACCGAGGAGACGGTCCCCGACGAGGAGCTGCGGAAGGCGAAGGCCTACCTCTCCGGCGGCCTCGAGCTGCGGATGGACGACACGCGGCACCTCGCGTCGTGGGTGGGTGGCCAGGAGGCGCTGCACGACCAGGTGCTCACCCTGGACGAGGCGCTGGAGGCCGTCGAGGCCGTCGACGCCGCGGACGTCCGGCGGCTCGCGGCCGAGCTGTTCCGGGACGACGGCCTGCGGATGGCGGTCGTCGCCCCGGCCCGCCACCTGCGCGGTCTCGACAAGCACCTGCGGCTGCCCAGATGACGGACTCGACGGGGCGGCCCCCGGACGAGCCAGCCGCGGACGGGGTAGGGGACGAGGCCGGGGCAGGCGCCGCGGACGAGGAAGGCGGCGAGGTTGGCGTGGTCGTCGCCGACGATGTCGCCGCGGACGTCTCACCTGCAGCGGAGGCGCCCGATCCCGATCCAGCACAGGGCGACCCGCCCGCGGACGTCTCACCTGCAGCGGAGGCGCCCGATCCCGGCCACGCACCGGGCGACCCGCCCGCGGACGTCTCACCTGCGGCCGAGGCGCCCGATCCCGGCCACGCACCGGGCGACCCGCCCGCGGACGTCTCACCTGCGGCCGAGGCGCCCGATCCCGGCCAGGCACCGGGCGACCCGCCCGCGGACGTCTCACCTGCGGCCGAGACGCCCGCACCGCGTCGGACGCGGCGTCCGCGAACGACCGCGGCCCCCGAACTTGCCACCGGGCCGGAGGGGGCAGGGCCGGAGGGAGGCGGACACCGGGCGGCCTCGACCGCGACGGCGCCCGGCCGGCCGGTGGCCCTGAGGCTCGCCGGGCTGCACGTGCGGATGGGCCAGCTGTTGCTCGCACGCTCGGAGCTCGAAGCCCTGGCCGGCCGCGGGGCGCTTGACGAGTCCGCTCTCCTCGACCTCGCGGAGGCGCGCTGGCGGACGGGCGACCTGGCCGGAGCGGGCGAGGCTGCCGCGACCCTGCTCGCCCAGGGACGCGAGGAGCCACTGGCGCTGCTGATCGCGGCCGAATCCGTGGCGGCCCAGGGGAGGCCGGGCGAGGCGCGCCGGCTCGCGAGCCGGGCGCTGGCCGTGGCTCCGCTCCCGCTCGACGCGGTCTTCGCAGGGATGCCGCGAAACCCGATCTGGCCGGACGACCCGGCGCCCGCAGGCGATCACGCGGCCGCGACCCTGGATGGGAGCGCCGCGGGCGGGGCTGTGTGGTCCGGGCACGCCGCCCGTCCGCGCCACGCCAGCCCCGCCGGTGAGCCCGCGGGCCCGGCCTCGGTGGCCGCTGCCGAGGCGTTCGCGGGTGGCCGCGCGGCGCTGGCGGGCGGCGACACCGGCCCGGCGGCGCTCCGCCTCGGGGTCGCGCTCCGACTTGACCCCGAGTTCGCTGAGGCGGTGCTCGCTGCCGTCGGGGCCTGGGATCGCGACCCGGCCCTTGCCCTCGTTGCGGGGGATGCTCTCCGCCTCCTGGGCCGGGAGGCGGAGGCGCATGTGGCCTTCGACCTGGCCGGCGGGACCCTCTGAGCCGGCGGTCGTTCGCGGCCACCCTGTCCGTCGCGCTACCCTGTTCTCCCGCGCCGCGCCGGCTCCCCGTCCTGGGGCTGCCGGTGGATCGGCGCCGTGGTCCTGACCGCGAGCCCCGCGACCCGGCGCGCCGGTGTCGCCCATGACACGAGAGGCCGACAGACCCCATGGCGGAACTCCAGCGCACCCTTCTCCTCGTCAAGCCGGACGGCGTGCAGCGTCTCCTGGTCGGCCGCGTCATCACACGGTTCGAGGAGCGGGGCCTCAAGCTCGTCGGCCTGAAGCTCGTCCACGTGGACCGCGCCCTGGCCGAGGAGCACTACGCGGTCCACCGCGACAAGCCGTTCTTCCGCGGCCTGGTGGAGTTCATCACCTCGGGGCCGCTCGTGGCGGCCGCGCTCGAGGGGCCGAACGCGATCGCGATCGTCCGCGCGATGAACGGCGCGACCCGCCCGCACGAGGCGGCGCCGGGCTCCATCCGCGGGGACCTCGCACTCGAGACCGCCCAGAACCTCGTCCACGCCTCGGACAGCCCCGAGAACGCGGCCGCCGAGCTGGCCCTCTGGTTCCGCCCCGAGGAGCTGCTCACCTACGAGCGGGAGATCGACCGCTGGGTGCTCGCCCCGGAGGAGTAGCCCCGCCGACCCGGGCGTCAGTCTCCGGCCGGGCCGGCAGCGATCGGTGCCGGCTCCGCGGCCGCTCCCGCGATGTCCAGGGCGCCCCACGAGGTGAGGGCCGCGATGATCGCGAGGGCCAGCACGGCGGCCGCCAGGAGCTCCGTCCGGTCGCGCCTGAGAGTGCCACCGAGCCGGCCTGCTCCCCGAGTCCCGCCGTGGCTCCAGCCGGCGACCACCGCCGTGACGGGGCGGCGCGACGCAATGAGGGCTGGCCGGCGGCGCCCTGGCGCGTCACCCGTCACCGTGTCCAGCGTCGCGTCGGCCACCAGGCCGTCCGGGGCGCCAGGAGTCGGCCCCTCGCGCTCGACGTCCAGGGTCTCCTTCAGCAGCGAGACGCCATCGCCGCGCCGGCGCACGATCCGCTCGGGTGCCGCGGCATCCACCTTGCTCGTTGGTGCGCCGGCACCAAGCGCGACAAGCCGCAGGTAGGTGGGCAGGGTCAGGAACCCGGCGAGCACCAGGAGCGCATCCCATGGCGCGTCAACCGCGAGCCGGGCGAGTGCCCCCCGCGCCTCGAAGGCGACCCAGCCCGGGATGCCGTACGTGGCGACGATCGTCACGATGAGGCCAGCGCCGAGGATCGGCGAGCGTCGGAGCCAGCCCCGCAGGTCGGGAACGCTCCGGGTCCCGAACCGGTCCTCGGCCACGGCCGCCCAGCCGATCAGCGCCGTCTTCGAGGCAGCCATGGCAACGAGCCAGACGCGGGCGGGGCCCCAGGCCGCGGGGTCGAGGGCCGCGAAGCCGAGGAGAACGAGGCCGCCGTCGGCGATCAACAGGTAGCCGGCCGTATGGCGCAGGTCGTCCTGGACGAATGCGGCGAGGGCGGCCCCTGACATCGTCACCAGAGCGATGGCGATCACCACCACGCGGTCGCCCTCGAGCGGCAGCGCGAGTGGCGCGATCTGGCCGTCCACGATCGCAAGCCCGGCGACAACCACGGGCACCGCCAGCCAGGCGAGCAGCAGCGGGAGATCGATCGGCGTGGCGGCGTCGGCGAGACGGGAGAACCGGACGTGGAACGGGATCGCGCCCAGCCGGGCCCCGACCCCCAGGGTGACGGCAAGGGCTGCCAGGCCCAGCATTGCGCTCGCGCCGGCGGTCGTGGCCGCTGCGGCACCTCCGTCGACGGCGCCCGAGGTGGCGCGCACCGCGCCCAGGGTCAGTGCAGCGATCAGCGGGGATACGGCGACCACGGCCAGCAGAACCGCCCCGACCGCCAGCGTCAGTCGCAGCTCGCGGGCCGAAGCGGCAACGGCTGAACGGCCGCGGGACGGCGGAACGGCCAGGAGCGCCGCCAGACCCGTCGCCGTGGCCGCGGCTGCTCCGACAGCGAGGTCCGCCGACGCCAGCACGATGGCGCCACCGGTCATGGCCGCGAGCGTCCCCGGCAGGACTCCGCGGAGCCGCGGCAGCCCACCCAGGAGCCAGCCGAGGCACGTCAGCACGGCCGCGTCCAGTCCCCAGACGCCGAGGGTCAACCGCAGGTAGGCCGTTGGCACCAGGCGTCCGTCGAAGAGCCCGCCGGCGATGGCGCCGGCAGGGCCGTCACCGCCGATCGTCCTCGGCGGCGGCGTGTCGAGCGTGAACGTGAGCGAGATCAGGACGAGCAGGGCGATTCCACCGCCGATGGCGCCAGCCCGGGCCGCGCGCCCGTCGCGGGCCAGGCCCCAGGCGGACACGGCCGCGCCGATGGCGCCGACGGCGAGGAGGAGGAACAGCTGCATCGGCGTCAGTGGTCCACGCGCCGGTGTGCCTCATCGGCCGCGCGATGACGGACCGCCGTCTCGCGGTCGGTCCCCCTCGGCAGGTCCAGCTCTCCCGTCGCCCGGAGGGACCCCGTGATGACGGCGGCAACCGCCGCGCCCGCGAGGGCGGTGAGGACGGCGAAGGCCAGGTCCGCGGGGGCGTCGGCGCCGACGCCGAGCGCATTTCCGGCGAGGTCGGCGGCCGCGATCAGCAGGAGCAGTCCGAGGCCGAGCCGGAGGACGTCCCGGGCGATCAGCACCGGGCCCGCCGCCAGCACGACCAGGGCGAACGACGCGCCGAGCGCGGCGCGCGGCACGAGCGACCCGGCCGCGAGAGCCGTGGCCGCACCCGCGGTCGACGGCCCGTCGCCGGGTCCCACGGCGAGGGTCGCGGCAAGGGTGGTGGCGGTGAGCCAGCCCGCCGAGAAGGCGGCGATCGCGATCGCGATCGAACCGGGCACCCGGATCCCCCTCGGCGGGAGCGGCGCCGGCGCCCGCCGGAGCGCGATCCAGACCAGGTAGCCGGCGAGGACGGCGCCCACGAGCCTGGCTCCCAGCACGAGAGGCCCCGGCAGGGGATCGGCCACGTATGCCGAGCCGAGGAGTGCAACCAGCGTGCCCAGCGCGGCGAGGCGCGGCTCACGGGCCGAGATGGCCAGCGCCCCTCCGGCCGCGACCAGGGCGGCGAGCGCGATCAGGACCGGCGTCACGGCAGGGGCCAGCCGGTCAGGGCGCGGCCGGTTCGACGCTGGGGTAGGACGGGGTCTGGAGGATCCCGAGCGTCGATAGGGGCCAGTAGCGGAGGAATGCCCTCCCGATGACGTCGGAGATGCTGATCGGGCCGAAGACGCGCGAGTCGGCCGACGCCTGGCGATGGTCGCCCATCACGAACAGCTGGCCCTCGGGGATGACCCAGGTGTTCTGGTCGAGTGAGGCCGTGGTCGGCTCCTGGACCCCGGCGTCGTTGGTGTAGAGGTAGTGCTCGTCGAGGTTGACGCCGTTCACGTAGACGTCGCCGTCATCCCTGACCTCGACCTTGTCGCCGGGCAGGCCGATCACGCGCTTGATGAACGGTGTCGGGTCGCTGGTCCAGGACGCGGGCGGGTTGAAGACCACCACGTCGCCGCGGCTGTACGAGTCCCAACGCGGTGTCAGCTTGTCGACCAGCACGTACTGCGTGGGCTCGAGGGTCCGCTCCATCGACTGCTGCTGGACCTGGTACGGCTGGGCAATGAAGTTCTGGATGACGAAGAAGATGACAAGGGTGAGGACGAGCGTCTCGACGACTTCGAAGAGACACCCGAAGGTCGAGCGTCGGTCCACCGGGCGAGTATAGGGACCGGGGGCCGATCGTCGCCCGGTAGGGCCGTTGGGCCCCCCGGCGGTCCCGGATGGGCTGTAGGCATGGGCCGCACGGGCCCATGCAAGCCTTCCGCCGGACCCCGCAAGTGGTTTGACCCACCCGTGGGGCGACGCATACACTTCCGACCGGCCGACAGCGGTTCCCCTGTGTCCCGGACCCCGGTCGGCGGCCCTGCGCCGTGCTTCCGCGAGCGTGCCCGTTCTGCTCCCGGATCGCGCCCACGGCAGACACACTGATCACCGGCGTCCCGAACCCTGGGTAGGAGGCACTGCAAACGCTGATGGGCGAATCCGCGCTCTACTGGATCATCCCGGTCGCGGGCATCGCCGCGATCCTGTTCGCCCTGTACCTGGCGCGCGACGTGCTGTCGCGCGACACGGGCACGCAGGGGATGGTGGACGTGGCCGACACGATCCGCGAGGGCGCCGACGCCTTCGTCAAGCGGCAGTACACGACCATCGGGCTCCTCGCCCTCGCCGCATCGGTCATCATCGGCGCGATCATCGCCGTGGTCGAGACGCCGGCAGTTGCCGACGTGCCGAGCCTGGCTGGCGTCCCGATCGGCGTCCTGACGGCGATCGCCTTCCTCGTGGGTGCGGGCTGCTCGATGCTGTCGGGGATCATCGGCATGCAGGTCAGCGTCCGGGCAAACGTCCGGACGGCGTCCGCGGCGCGCCGGAGCCTCGTCGAGGCTGTCCAGGTCGCCATGCGCGGCGGGGCGGTCTCCGGGCTCCTCGTCGTCTCCCTGTCGCTGCTCGGCGTGTGGCTCGTGTTCACGCTGTTCCAGGTGTTCGTCGGTGGCGTGACCGTGGAGCAGGCGCCGTTCCTCATCGTCGGCTTCGGCTTCGGAGCCAGCTTCGTCGCGCTGTTCGCGCAGCTGGGCGGTGGCATCTACACCAAGGCCGCCGACGTCGGGTCTGACCTGGTCGGCAAGGTCGAGGCGGGCATCCCCGAGGACGACCCCCGAAACGCGGGCGTCATCGCGGACCTCGTCGGCGACAACGTCGGCGACTGCGCCGGTCGCGGCGCGGACCTGTTCGAGTCCACGGCCGCCGAGAACATCGGGGCCATGATCCTGGGCGTCGCGGTCTTCAAGATCGCGACCGACATGGGCTGGCCGAACCCGTCGGCCTGGATCTTCTTCCCGCTCGTCGTCCGCGCCTTCGGGCTCTTCGCCACCATCGTCGCGATGTTCTTCATCCGCGGCAAGGAGACGGAGAACCCGATGAACATCCTCAACCGCGGCTACTGGGTCACGACCCTGCTGTCCGTGGTCGGGCTGGCGTTCGTGACCAGCCAGATGATGCAGACCGGCGGCAGCACGGCCAACGGCCTCCCGGTCTGGGTCTGGTTCTTCTTCGCCGGCATCGTCGGACTCGCGACCAGCATCGCGTTCGTGTACATCACGCAGTTCTACACGGCCGGCGGTTACCGACCGGTCCGCGAGATCGCCGAGGCCAGCAAGACCGGTCCCGCCACCAACATCATCAGCGGCACCGCCGTCGGTTTCGAGACCACCGCGGTGACCGCGCTCACCATCGGGGCCGCGCTGATCGCCAGCCACTGGCTCGGCTCGCAGGCCAACCTGGTCAACACCGCCGGCGTGAATGTCGGCGGCATCTTCGGCACCGCGGTCGCGACCATGGGCATGCTCATGACGACGGCCTACATCCTCGCGATGGACACCTTCGGCCCGATCACCGACAACGCGGGCGGCATCGCAGAGTTCAGCCGCGCCGAGGCCGGCGCCCGCGAGATCACGGACCGGCTCGACGCCGTCGGCAACACGACCAAGGCCCTCACCAAGGGCTACGCGATCGCTTCGGCGTCGCTGGCCGCGTTCCTCCTGTTCTCCGCCTACATCGACAAGATCAACCTGATCCTGGGCAACCAGATCAAGGCGGGCGTGCCCGGTGTCGAGCTGCTCAACTCGGTCAACCTCGCGAGCGTCAACGTCTTCGTCGCGGCGATGATCGGCGCGATGCTTGCCTACTTCTTCAGCAGCCTCGCCATCCGCGCGGTGGGCAAGACGGCCCAGACGATTATCGTCGAGGTCCGCCGCCAGTTCCGCGAGATCCCGGGGATC
>Ga0302299_10003080_pt1 | contig 10154 bp, 11 predicted proteins | sample III_Fen_N3_4_FD_198795 | JGI IMG/M metagenome (GOLD analysis project Ga0302299, IMG submission 198795) | Peat permafrost microbial communities from Stordalen Mire near Abisko, Sweden - III_Fen_N3_4 | ecosystem: Environmental > Terrestrial > Soil > Wetlands > Permafrost | place: Sweden: Abisko...
GAGGGCAAGCGCCTGCGGCCGACGCCGGAGACCCTTCACGAGCCTGTGGTCGACGTCGTGCCGGTGAGCATCCGGACCCGCGAGCGGGTGTCGTGAGCGCGGCCGACGCCGCGGCCACCCCCACCCTCGATGTCGTCGCGCTCGGCAACGCGCTCGTCGACGTCCTCGCGCACGCGCCCGACGCGCTGCTCGCGGAGCACGCCCTGGTGAAGGGGTCGATGGCCCTCACCGACGCCGACATGGCGACGCGGCTGTACGCGGCGATGGGCCCCGGCGTCGAGGTCTCGGGCGGCTCCGCGGCCAACACGATGGTGGGCATCGCGTCGTTGGGCGGGAGCGCCGCGTTCCTCGGAAGGGTGGCCGACGACCAGCTCGGCACCGTGTTCGCGCACGACATCCGGGCCGCCGGCGTCGACTTCGTGAACCCGCCGTCGCAGTCGGGGTCCCCGACCGGCCGCTGCCTCATCCTCGTCACGCCCGACTCCGAGCGGACGATGAACACGTTCCTCGGCGCGGCCGCCGAGTTCGGCCCCGAGAACGTGGACCCCGCGCTGGTGGAGACCGCGCAGGTGACGTACCTCGAGGGGTACCTCTGGGACCAGCCCGAGGCGAAGGAGGCGTTCCGACACGCGGCCCGCCTGGCCCACGCTGCCGGGCGTCGCGTCGCGCTCACGCTCTCCGACGGGTTCTGCGTCGACCGTCACCGGGCCGACTTCCTCCGGCTCGTGGAGGACGACGTCGACATCCTCATCGCGAACGAGCAGGAGATCTGCGCGCTCTACGAGGTGGCCGAGTTCGACCACGCGCTCCAGCGTGTGAACCACCACTGCGAGGTCGCCGCGCTCACGCGGTCGGCCAAGGGTGCCGTGATCGTGAGCGGCGACGAGGTGCACGTGATCGACGCCGTGCCCGTCCCCACCGGCGTGGTCGACACCACCGGCGCCGGCGACCTGTTCGCGGCGGGGTTCCTCTTCGGGTTCACCCACGGGTACGACCTCGGGACCAGTGGCCGGCTCGGCGCACTGGCCGCGGCCGAGGTCATCAGCCACCTCGGCGCCCGGCCCGAGACTCTGCTCGCCGACCTCGCTGCCGACCTGCTGGCGTAGCCGCGGCATGAAGCTGCCCCGCTTCCGCACCGGAGACACCCACCTCGACGCCGAGATCGCGGCGCTCGTCGACCAGGTCGACGGCACGACCCACGCCGACCTCATCTTCGAGCTGATCGCGTCCGCGCTGCTGCTCGCGAAGGACAAGGTCGACCGCGGCGACCTCAAGATCGCGAACGCGTCGCTCCAGGAGCTGCGCCACGCGTTCCAGACGTTCGCCCCGTACCGCGCGTCGCGCAAGGTCGGCATCTTCGGCTCGGCGCGCACGAGCCCCGACGACCCGCTCTACACGCAGACCGTGCGCTTCGCGAACGCGATGGCAGAACGCGACTGGATGGTGATCACCGGAGCAGGCCCCGGGATCATGGAAGCGGGCATCGAGGGCGCGGGCGCCGAGAACGCGTTCGGCGTGGCCATCCGCCTGCCGTTCGAGTCGCCCACGAGCCAGTTCGTCGCCGACGACCCGAAGCTCATGAAGTTCCGCTACTTCTTCACGCGCAAGGTCACGTTCGTGAAGGAGTCCGACGGGTTCGTGCTGCTGCCCGGTGGCTTCGGCACGATGGACGAGGCGTTCGAGCTCCTCACCCTGGTGCAGACGGGCAAGGCGCCCCCCGCCCCGATCGTCCTGCTCGACGTCCCCGGCGGGACGTACTGGAAGACCTGGCACGACTTCGTGCAGCTCGAGCTGCTCGAGGGCGGCTACCTCTCCGAGCACGACCTCTGCTTCGTGCGGGTGACCGATGACGTCGACGAGGCGGTCGACGAGCTCGTCGGCTTCTTCTCCAACTACCACTCGATGCGGTTCGTGGGAGGGCGTCTGGTGCTGCGCATGCACACCGCGCCGTCCGACGCCGAGCTCGACGCGGTCAACGCCGACTTCGCCGACATCCTGGCGCGCGGCCGGATCGAGCCGACCGAGCCGTCGCCCGCAGAGGTTGCCGACGGCGACGAGCTCGGCCTGCCCCGGCTGCTCGTGCCCTTCGACCGGCGGAGCTACGCGCGCCTGCGCGAGCTCATCGACCGCATCAACGGTCGGCCCTCGCACCGGTAGGCACGTCGACCCCGATCCGGGCTGCTCAGGGCTGGTCAGAACTCCTCGGGCGCGCCGCCGAGGGCGCGGATCGCCTTCTCGATCGCCCGCCGGGCCTGGAGCAGCTTCTTCTCGTCGGCCGCGGCTTCGGCGTCTCCCGCGGCGGCCTCCCGGAGCCGGTCGTAGGCGAGGTCGCGCAGGCGCTCCTCGATGGAGCGCAGCGCGGTGACCAGGTCGTCGGCGTCGATCACGTGTCCTCCGGGAGCAGGGCGTCGGCGAGGAGCTCGGCGGGATGGCGGACGTCGAGGCCCGCGGCCCGCAGGTGCAGCAGACACCCGGGGTTGGCCGACGCGACCAGCGGATCGTCGCCGCCCACCGCGCGGATCGCGGCGACCTTGCGGTCGCGGACCTCACCGGACAGCTCGGGCTGGAGCGCGCCGTACGCGCCGCCCGCGCCGCAGCACAGCCCGTCGTCGTCGGGCTCCCGCAGCGTGAACGCCGGTGCGAGCACGGTGCGCACGGACCCGTGAGCCTTCTGCACGTGCCGGAGGTGGCACGGGTCCTGGACCACCACGACCCGGCGCGACTCGCGCAGCCGCAGGGGCGGCTGGGTGGCCAGCCACTCCGAGAAGTCGACGACCCGCGCCGCGAACGCGTGGGCCTCGTCCGTGCCGAGCAGGTGCCCGTAGTCCTGCATCGCCGCACCGCACCCCGCGCTGTCGACCACGATCGGCGCGTCACCCGGCATCGACGCGATCAGGCGGCGGGCGAGCGCGCGGGCCTCGTCGACCCGGCCCGCGTGCACGTGGAGCGCGCCGCAGCAGTCGGAGCCGGGCCCCGGAAGCATCGGGGTCGCGCCGGCGGCGCGCATCACCCGGAGCGCCGCCCGGTGCACGTCGCGCTGCCACGCGTCCATGACACAGCCCGGCAGGACGTACGCGTCCCCCGTCCCGGGACCGGCGGCGTCGAGCGGCGTGCGCAGGCTCGTGGCGTCGAGCCGGGGCAGGCCGAACCGCGTCGGCACGAGACGCAGACGCTGGGCCACCAGCAGCACCCAGGTGAGGGCGAGCAGCCAGGAGTGGCGCACGAGGAGCTGGCGGTACGCGACCCACTCGGCGAGCCGGCGGATCCCCGAGCCCCGGCCGATGTGCTGTGTCTCGAGCGCGGCCCGGGTGCCCTCCATGAGCCGCCCGAACGGGACCGACGACGGGCACGCCGCCTCGCAGCCCCGGCACTGGATGCACTCATCCATCGCCTGCACGAACGCGGCGTCGAGCGGCGCGCCGTCGAGGTCCACCGCGCGCATGGCCGCGATCCGGCCGCGCGGCGACGCGATCTCCAGCCCCGTGACGCGGTAGGTGGGGCAGTGCGGGAGGCACAGACCGCAGGCGACGCACGCGACCAGCTCGTCGGGGTCGAGCCCGAGCACCGGCGTGCGGCCGGGGGTGTGGGCGGGCCGAGGTGCCGTCGCACGCTGACCGTTCACTGCAGCGTCGTCGATCATGCGTCGAAGCCTCGACCCGCAGCGGGGTCCACGGAGGTGAGCGGTCGATCATGGAGCGGCAACCGACCCGGGTTGCACACCCCGGCAGGGTCGAGCGCGTCCTTGATGCGGGCCATCACGGCGCGGTTGGGGAGGGCGACCCCGAAGCCGTCGACCTCGCCGACTCCGCCGGTCTCCCGGAGGAGCCACCCGCCGGCGCCGTGGGCGATCGCCCGAGCGGCCCTCAGACTCTCGGCGGTCGGCGCGGCGACGTGCACGGTCCCGACCCCGCCCTCCCCGACGGCCCCGATCCCGATCCGGGTGGCCTCGGCGACCACGGTGTCGACCCGGGCCGGGCTCACGGAGATGCGGCCCCGGAACGGCCCCTGGGGCAGCCTCGGGGGGCCCGCGGCGGGACGCGCGTCGAGGCGCGTGGTCTCGGCCGCGATGTCGTCGGGGTGGCCCTCGACCAGCACCGTCGTCGTGCCCGGCTGCACGAGGATCGTGGCGGGCCGGAAGGCGGCGGCCGCGGCCTCGGCGCCGGGCCGCTCGGTGGTCAGCCAGGCCGACGCCGGTGGCCGGGGCTCGCAGCGCAGCGTCACCTGCACGATCACCCCGAGCGTGCCCAGCGATCCGACCACGAGCCTCGCGACGTCGTACCCGCTGACGTTCTTCACGGTGCGTCCGCCGCCCTTGACCCGGCGGCCGTCGCCGGTCACTAGGTGCACCTCGAGGAGCCGGTTGCGCACCGGTCCGTAGCGCAGGCGGCGGGTCCCGGAGAGGCCGGTGGCGAGGACGCCACCCACCGTGGCGGTCGGGTGGCGTGGGTCGAGGGGGCACTGCTGCCCGGAGGCGGCGAGCACGGCGTCGAGGTCGCCCACGCGCGTGCCCGCGCCGAGCGTGACGGTGAGCTCGGCCGGGTCGTATTCGACGATCCCCGCGGGTGCGACGACCTCGGTCCCCGCCGGGGCGGGGCCGCCCACCTCCCAGTGGGTCCGGCCACCGACCGGCACCACCGCGGTGGCGGCGCGGACAGCGGCGCACACGGCCTCGATGGCGTCGTCGAGCGGACCGTCGTGGAGCGGGTCGTCCCTCGTCGGGGCGGTCACACCCACGTCCCTTCGGGCACCCGAGGGAGCTCGCCGCAGCGGCTCCCCCGGGGCAGGACCTTGCCCGGGTTGGCCCGACCTGACGGATCGAACGCGTCGCGCAGACGGGCCTGGAGGTCGAGGTCGTCGGGCGAGAAGATCAGGCCCATCGCGTCGCGCTTCTCCATGCCGATGCCGTGCTCGCCCGAGAGCACACCCCCGGCGGCCACACAGGTACGGAGGATCTCGTCGCCGGCGTCGTGCACGCGTTGCCAGACCCCCGGCTCCCGAGCGTCGAACACGATGAGCGGGTGGAGGTTGCCGTCGCCCGCGTGGAAGACGTTCATCATCGTGAGCTGCTGCTCGTCCGCGATGCGGTAGACCTGACGGAGCACGTCGACGAGCTTGGTCCGGGGCACCACGGCGTCATGCAGGTAGTAATCGGGTGCGATGCGGGCGATCGCGCCGAACGCGGACTTGCGACCCTTCCAGAGCAGCGCGCGCTCGGCTTCGTCCTGGGCGACGCGAACGTTCCGCGCTCCGTTGGCCTTTCCCACCTCGGTGATCGCGGCGACCTGCGCGGCGACGCCGTCCTCGAGGCCGTCGACCTCCACGAGCAGCACCGCCGCCGCGTCGCGTGGGTACCCGGCGCCCACGTAGTCCTCGACCGCGCGCGTGATCTCGGCGTCCATCATCTCGAGCGCAGCGGGGACGATCCCCGCGGCGATGATCCCGCTCACCGTCGCCGCGGCGTCGTCGAGGGCGGTGAAGTCGAGCAGCAGCGTGCGCACCACGGGCGGGTTGGGCAGCAGACGCACCGCGACGCGTGCCGCGATCCCCATCGTCCCCTCGCTGCCCACGAAGCAGCCGCGCAGGTCGTAGCCGGGCAGGTCGGGCTCGGTGCCGCCGAGGCGCGCAACGGAGCCGTCGCCGAGCACGGCGTCGACCGCGAGCACGTGGGCCGAGGTCACACCGGAAGCGAGGCAGTGCGGGCCACCCGCATTGGTGCCCACGTTGCCGCCGATCGTGCAGGCCTGCTGGGACGACGGGTCGGGCGCGTAATGGAGGCCCAGGTGGGCGACGGCCCGGGACAGGTCGAGGTTGAGCACGCCGGGCTCCACCCACGCCATGCGTTCGACGGGGTCGACCTCGAGCACGCGGTTCATCTGCGTGGTCACGATGACGAGCGCGTCGTCGAGCGGGGTCGCGCCTCCGGCGAGGCCCGTACCGCTCCCCCGCGCGACGAACGGGACGTCGTGGCGCGCCGCGAGTCGCACCGCGGCGGCGAGCTGCTCGGTCGACTGGGGGAAGCACACCGCGCTCGCACTTCCGCGCTCCACTCCCGCGTCGCGTCCGTACAGCGTCAGCTCCAGCGGCTCCGCGCGTGCGCGGTCGGGGCCGAGCGCGTCACGGAGATCGTCGAGCAGCGCGTGGTGTGTGATGCACGAAGCCTACCGACGCTCCCAACGCTGGGTCGCTCCGCTCGCTTTCGGACACGTCGCCCATCACACCGACGCTTCATTCGGCGGGGCGCTCGCTGCGCTCCGTCTACGCTCCGTCGTGACGCGTCTCTCAACCCCCGGGGGGCGCCAACGAGGAGCAACGGTGGCGAAGGGTCCGACGCGCGAGTGGGTCATGTTCGACGACCCGAGGGAAGACGGCCGCACCTGGCAGATCGACGTCACGTTCATGCTGTCGTCGTGGGACTGCATCTTCGGTTCCGGCTGCCAGGGCGTGTACACGGAGCCGACGCCCGAGCTCGTCCAGGGCTGCTGCTCCTACGGCGCCCACTTCTCCGACCGCAAGGATCGGGAGCACGTCGAGAAGCTGGCCAAGGAGATCCCCGACGAGTTCTGGCAGTTCGCCAAGCTCGGCCGCAGGCAGGGCATCGCGGCGAAGGTCGGCAAGCACGACGGCAAGACCGATTGGCGCACCCGCCTCGTCGACGACGCGTGCATCTTCCTCAACCGACCGGGGTGGAAGACCGGACCGGGTTGTGCCCTGCACCAATGGGGCATGGCCACCGGCGTGCACCACAGCGAGCTCAAGCCCGAGATCTGCTGGCAGCTGCCGCTGCGCCGGGTCGACGAGCCCCAGATCGACGGAACGGTCATCTCGCGACTCACCGAGTTCGGCCGCGACGGCTGGGGCGAGGGCGGCGACGACTTCGGGTGGTGGTGCACCGAGGCGCCCGAGGCGTTCGTCGCCGCACGGCCGGTCTACAAGTCGCTCGAGCCCGAGCTGCGGATCATGCTCGGAGCCACGCTCTACAAGCGCCTCGCCACCTACCTCGTGGAGCGGACCGCCGGCGTCCCGGCGCCCGTGGTGCATCCGGCCGAGGTGAAGCTCGTCGCCCGCAGGGACAAGAAGGCGAAGGCGGCGGCGAAGCAGTAGTGGCGCCGCCGCTCGTGTGGCGCTCGTCGTCTCTCAGAGCAGCGACAGCCCGCCGTCGAGGCGGTACACCTCGCCGGTGATCCACGCGGCCGCGTCGGACGCGAGGAACAGCGCCAGCGCGGCGACGTCGTCGGGCACTCCGATGCGATCGAGCGGGTGGCGCGCCGCGATCCCTTGCTCGTCGGGCTCCCACAGCGCACGGGCGAAGTCGGTCTTGACCAAGCCGGGTGCGATTGCGTTGACGCGCACCCCGGGCGCGAGCTCGAGCGCGAGCTGCTTGGTCAGGTGGATCAGCGCCGCCTTCGAGACGTTGTACATCCCGATGAACGGGGTGGCGTGGAGCCCGCCGGTGGACGCGATGTTGACGATCACGCCGCCGTGGTCGCGCATCCACGCCTGCCACGCCTCACGGGCGAGGAACAACGGCCCTTCGAGGTTCACCTCGAGGATCTTCCGCACGGCGCGCGGCTCGAGGTCGACCATGGCCCCCATCGCGGGGTTCGTCGCGGCGTTGTTCACGACGATGTCGAGGCGGCCGAGCTGGGCCACGGTGTGCGCAACGGCCGCGGCGAGCACAGCGGGGTCGCCTGCGGAGCCCGCGACGGTGAGAACGGGTCCGCCGAGCGCACCGAGCGCGGCCTCGGTCTCGGCCAGCTCGTCGGGCTTGCGGGCCAGCACCACCACACCGGCGCCTGCTCGCGCGTAGGCCTCGGCGATCCCGCGACCGATCCCCCGGGTGCCCCCGGTGACGAGCGCGACCCGTCCGTCGAGCCGTAGGGCGGTGGCGGGGTCGATCACGAGGTCGGCCGGGTCTCGGGTCGCGGATCTAGAGGTAGAGGCCGGTCTGGCCTTCGGCGTGGACCGACGCCACGGCGTGGACGTCGCGCTCGCGCAGGATCAGGTATTCGTCGCCGCGGATCTCGACCTCGTACCCGGTGTCGGGAGCGAAGAGCACGCGATCGTTCTCCTCGACGTTGCGCACCGTGGGTCCGACCGAGACCACCGTGGCCCAGACCAGGCGGCGGTTCACGTTCGCGGTGGCGGGGATGAGGATGCCCGAACGCGACTTCCGCTCCCCCACCTCGTCGGACGGCCGGACCAGGATCCGGTCGGCCGTCATGCGGATCGACTGCTTCGCTTCGGCGTCCACTCCCACGGCCTGGAGGTTACCGCCGCCACTGTGGGGCGGTTCCGGTCGGCGATGTGACGGGTGACCACCAGCGAGGGCTGACTCGTAGGCCCTCCGGACGGACGGCTACATTCGCTGTCGTCCCACCCCGACCCTGGAGCGCCGTGTCCGAGGTCCTTCCCCGCTCGTACGCCGCGCCCGAACCCCGTCGGCGGGCCCGTGACGTGTTCCGGACGTACCTCGCGCTGACCAAGCCGCGGGTGATCGAGCTCCTGCTCATCACCACCGTCCCGGCCATGATCCTGGCCCAACAGGGGATGCCGTCCATCGGGCTCATCCTCGCCGTGCTGGTGGGTGGTTCCTTCGCCGCGGGAGGGGCCAACACGATCAACTGCTGGATCGAGCGCGACCGCGACCAGGTGATGCGCCGGACCCAGAACCGACCCCTCGTGACCGGGGCCGTGGAGCCCGCCGCGGCGTTGATCTTCGGGATCGTGCTGAACCTCCTGGCGTTCGCGGTCCTGTGGAGCGCGGCCAACCTGCTCTCGGCGTGCCTGGCCCTCGCCGCGACCCTCTTCTACGTGTTCGTGTACACGATCTGGCTCAAGCCGCGCACCGACCAGAACATCGTGATCGGTGGCGCCGCCGGTGCCGTACCCGCCCTCATCGGCTGGGCCGCGGTCACCGGGAGCCTGGCCGCACCCGCGTGGGTGATGTTCGCCCTCGTCTTCGTGTGGACACCGCCGCACTTCTGGGCCCTCGCCGTGCGCTACCGCGACGACTACGCGGCGGCCGGCATCCCGATGCTCCCCGTGGCGCGCGGGATCGAGGCGGCGACCAAGCAGATCTTCGCCTACTCGTGGGTCGTGGTCGCGGTGAGCTTCACTCTCGGTCTCACCACCACGGTCGGCCCGCTCTACCTCGTGGTCGCCGCGGTGCTGGGCGTCATGTTCATCGGCGGCGCGTGGCAGCTGCTGCGCAATCCCGACCCGACGCGCGCGATCCGGTTCTTCGGCTTCTCGAACATCTACCTCGCCGCGCTGTTCGTGACCATTGCCGTCGACACCCTCATCCGCAACCGCTGACCGGGAGTCGCCCGAGGTCGAGGCGACCGGATCGGAGCCACCCGCACCGGCACGGCGCGGTCTCCTGATCGGGATCGCGGTGGCGGTCGTGCTGGTGCTCGCGGTCGTCACCGTCGCGGTCGTGGTCGCGAGCGGTGGGAGCGACACCCCGAAGGCCGCCGCGCCGGTCCGGGCGACGTCGGACGGCGAGCCGACCTTCGTCTCGCCCGACGGATCCGCCGAAGTGGGCGCACCGGCGCCCGACTTCGCGCTCCCCGCGCTCGACAGCAAGGGCGGCACGGGAACGGTCAAGCTCTCCGACTACCGGGGCCGGCCGGTGATGCTGAACTTCTGGGCGTCGTGGTGCAACCCGTGTCGCAAGGAGTTCCCGCTGCTGAAGGCGGCGCGCGCGAAGCACGCGAAGGACGGACTCGAGGTCATCGGCGTTTCCTACCGGGACATCGCGTCCGACGGCCGCGACTTCGCCGCATCGCGCGGTGCCACGTGGCCGTTCGCGCGCGACCCCGACGGTGCGCTCGCGGCGCGCTATGGCGTCCGCGCGATCCCGCAGACCTTCTTCATCGCGCGCGACGGCACGATCGCCTCCCGGGTGTTCGGCATCACCTCGGCCAAGGACCTCGAAGCCCAGATCCGCGGCATCCTGCCCGCCAAGGCGACCAAGCCCTGACCGTCGACTCGTTTTTGCGCCGTTTGACCACCGCATAGGGGGTCGAACGGCGCCAAAACGAGGGGTGGGCTGCGCTCTTCCCGCCGATGGGGCGAGTGCGTCTGGTGCCCGAGAGGCCGGGACGCTGCGCTCACTCCTCCCAGCGGAAGAAGCGGGCGGCGAGGAGGGGGGC
>Ga0302299_10003081_pt1 | contig 10152 bp, 7 predicted proteins | sample III_Fen_N3_4_FD_198795 | JGI IMG/M metagenome (GOLD analysis project Ga0302299, IMG submission 198795) | Peat permafrost microbial communities from Stordalen Mire near Abisko, Sweden - III_Fen_N3_4 | ecosystem: Environmental > Terrestrial > Soil > Wetlands > Permafrost | place: Sweden: Abisko...
TGGACAAGAACCTGCTGCTCGCCGCGATGGGCGTCGACACGTTCGAGGTCGAGCCGCTGGTCGTCCAGTGCCTCGCCTGGGGCGAGCGCCTGCGCCCGCACCTCGACGATTCCACGTGGATCGTCCAGAACGCGATTCGTCGCGGCGACCACGTCCTCCTCGAGGGTGCCCAGGGCACGCTCCTGGACCTCGACCACGGCAGCTACCCGTTTGTCACGTCGTCCAACCCGGTGGCGGGCGGCGCGTGCACCGGCGGCGGCATCGGCCCGCTCCAGGTCGACGAGGTCATCGGCGTCATGAAGGCCTACTCCACGCGCGTGGGGTCCGGCCCGTTCCCCACGGAGCTGTTCGACGAGGTCGGCCGCGGCATCGCGGACCGCGGCCGTGAGTTCGGCACCGTCACCGGTCGTCCGCGCCGCGTCGGCTGGTTCGACACGGTGCCGCTGCGCTACGCCGTGGCCGTCAACTCCAACAGCGCGATCGTGCTCAACAAGCTCGACATCCTGTCCGGCATCGAGACGATCAAGCTGTGCGTGGCCTACGAGATCGACGGCAAGCGCGTGGAGGTGTGGCCGTCGAGCGGTTCCGCCCTCGCCCGCGCCGTGCCGATCTACGAGGACTTCCCGGGCTGGGAGGAGCCGATCCACAACGTCCGCTCGCTCGCGGACCTGCCCGAGAACGCACGCCGCTACGTGACCGCGCTCGAGGACCACGCGGGCGTGCCGATCGTGTTCGTGTCGGTGGGGCCGGAGCGGACCCAGACCATCGAGCGGGCCTGGCGGCCGATCCGTCGCCGGCCCGGCATGCCGGCCTGACGCGGAGCCCGCGCTCGTGACCCTCGACGTCCCGCGCCGCATCCTGGTCCTGGGCGGCGGTGGCCGCGAGCACGCCCTCGCGTGGAAGCTCGTGGGCGAGGCCGGCGTCGAGGACGTGCTCGTCGCACCCGGGTCCGCGGGCATCGCCGGGACGCCCGGCGTGCGCACCGCCGGCGTGGACGCGATGGACCCCGCCGGGGTGGTGGCGCTGGCCCGTGCCGAGGGCGTGGACCTCGTGGTGGTGGGGCCCGAGGCGCCGCTGGGTGCCGGCGTCGCGGACGCGCTCGAGGCCGCGGGCATCCCCGTGTTCGGGCCGCTGCGCGCGGCCGCGCGGCTGGAGACCTCCAAGGCGTTCTGTCACGCGGTGGCCGAGGCGGCCGGGGTGCGCATGGCGCGTGCCCGGGCGTTCGGCGCCGGCGAGGAGGCGGCAGCGCTGGCGTTCGTCCGCGATCTCGCGGCGAAGGGCCTCGGCGTCGTGCTCAAGGCCGACGGGCTGGCTGCGGGCAAGGGCGTGGTCGTGACGGAGTCCGAGGCGCAGGCGATCGAGCTGCTGCCGGGGTTCCTCGCCGGCCGGCCGGGGGGCGAGCCGGCGCTGGTCATCGAGGAGCGGCTGACCGGCCCCGAGGCCAGCGTCATGGCGATCTGCGACGGCCGTCGCGCGGTGGCCCTCCCCGCGGCGCGCGACCACAAGCGGCTGCTCGACGGTGACCAGGGCCCCAACACCGGCGGCATGGGCGCCTACTCGCCGCTGCCGGACCTCGACGACGCGACCGTCGCGCAGATCCTCGAGACGATGCACCAGCCCATCCTGCGCGAGATGGCCGGCCGCGGGATGCCGTTCCGTGGCTTCCTCTATGCCGGGCTGATGCTCACCCCGGACGGCCCCGCGCTGCTCGAGACGAACGTCCGCCTGGGCGATCCGGAGGCGCAGGTGATCCTCCCACGCGTGGCCACCGACGTTGCCCCGCTGCTTCTCGCCGCCGCGCGCGGGGCGCTCCCGGCCGACGCGCCTACGATCCTGCCGGCGAGCCCCGGGGCGGTGGTGGGAATCGTGCTGGCGGCGGCCGGCTATCCGGGCGACGTGCGACGCGGCGACGCGATCGAGGGCCTGGAGCGGGCGGCTGACGGCGGGGCCATCGTGTTCCACGCGGGGACGGCGGCACGGCCGCTGTTCGGCTACGCGACCAACGGCGGGCGCGTGCTGGCGGTCGTGGGACGGGGGCCGGACCTGCGGCTGGCCCGCGGGGCGGCCGAACGCGCGGCCGATGCGGTGTCTTGGGACGGCATGCAGCGCCGGCACGACATCGGCGTGAGCGTGCCGACCGCCGAGACGCTCGGGACGGCCCCGGCCGGGTCTGGCGCCGCCGTCGCGGTCGCCGTCGCCGCCGGGGAGGCCGCCCGATGATCCGCCGCTACACGCTCCCCGAGATGGGCGCCGCCTGGTCCGACCGGGCCCGCTTCGAGCGCATGCTGGAAGTGGAGATCGCCGTCTGCCGGGCGCAGGTTCGCCGGGGCCTCGTCCCCGCCGCGTCGCTGGCGATCATCGAGTCGCGGGCCGTCGTGGACGTGGACCGGATCGCCGAGATCGAGGCGACCACCGACCACGACGTCATCGCCTTCGTGTCGCAGCTGGCGGAGGTCGTCGGCCCCGAGGGCCGGTTCCTCCACCTGGGCCTGACCAGCAGTGACGTCGTGGACACGGCGCTCGCGCTCCAGCTCCGCGGGGCCGGCCAGCGGCTGGTCGCCGGCACGGATCGCCTCGTGCTCGCGCTCATCGCCAGGGCCCGCCTGGAGGCCGGCACCGTGATGATGGGTCGGACGCACTCGGTCCACGCGGAGCCCACGACCTTCGGGCTCAAGTGCGCGGGCTGGGCCTTCGAGGTCGCCCGCGGCAGGGAGCGCCTCGCCGCCGCCACCGCGGAGATCGCAACCGGCAAGATCAGCGGCCCGGTGGGCACGTACAGCCACCTCGCGCCGGACCTCGAGGCGGAGGTGCTCGGCGACCTGGGCCTCCGCGTCGACCCCGTCAGCACGCAGGTCGTCCAGCGCGACCGCCACGCGGCGTTCCTGGCCGCCATCGCGATCCTCGGGGGATCCCTGGAGCGGCTGGCCACGGAGGTGCGGAACCTCCAGCACACCGAGATCGCCGAGGTCATGGAGCCCTTCAAGCGCGGCCAGAAGGGGAGCTCGGCGATGCCGCACAAGCGCAACCCGATCCTCTCGGAACGCATCGCCGGCCTCGCCCGCCTCCTCCGCGGCTACGCCGCGACCGCCTTCGAGAACCAGCCGCTGTGGCACGAGCGCGACATCAGCCACAGCTCCGCGGAGCGCGTGATCCTGCCCGACGCGACCATCGTGCTCGACTACATGCTCGTGAAGACGACGGGCCTGGTCGAGGGCCTCGTGGTCCGGCCGGAGCGGATGCGCGAGAACATCGAGCGCGGCCTGGGGCTCCACGCCTCGTCCCGCGTGCTGCTGGCCCTCGTGGAGCAGGCCGGGATGTCCCGCGAGGACGCCTACGCGATCGTCCAGCGCTGTGCCCTGCGGGCCGCCGACGAGCGTGTGCCGCTCCACGGGCTGCTGGCCACGGACGCCACCGTCGCGCAGAAGCTGCCGCTGGCGGCGCTCGACGCCTGCTTCGACGATCGCGCGGTCCTGCGGCACGTCCCCGCGGTGATCGCGCGCCTGGATGCGCTCGAGGCGGAAATGGTGGGTCGCGGTGCACGCTGAGTCCCGGTTCCTGCGCTCCGGCAAGGTCCGCGATCTGTACCGGATCGACGACGAGCGCCTCCTCCTCGTCGCGTCGGACCGCCTGTCCGCGTTCGACGTCGTGCTGCCCACGCCCATCGCGGACAAGGGCAGGGTGCTCACGGGCCTGTCACGCTTCTGGTTCGCCGAGACCGCGGACATCGTCCCGAACCACCTCCTGGGTGCCGACCCCGCGGACCTGCCGGCCGAGCTGGTGGCGGACGAGGCGGCCGGCGCCGACCTGCGCGGCCGGATGATGATCGGGCGCCTGGCGGAGGTGCTCCCGGTGGAGTGCGTCGTCCGCGGCTACCTGTCCGGGTCGGGCTGGAAGGAGTACCTCGCCACCGGCGAGATCTGCGGCGTCCCGCTCCCCGCCGGCCTCCGCGAGAGCGACCGCCTGCCCGGGCCGATCTTCACCCCCGCCTGGAAGGCTCCTGCCGGCCAGCACGACGAGAACATCCCGTTCGGACGCGTCGCGGAGCTGGTTGGGCCGGACCTGGCCGCCCGCGTGCGTGACGCGTCGCTGGCGCTGTATGGTCGGGGGGCGGAGGTGAGCCTCCGGGCGGGGGTCATCCTCGCCGACACCAAGTTCGAGTTCGGCACGCTCCCGTCGGGCGAGCTCATCCTGATCGACGAGGTCATGACGCCGGACTCCTCGCGCTTCTGGGAGGCCGCTGCGTACGAGCCCGGCCGTGCCCAGGCGAGCTACGACAAGCAGTTCGTGCGGGACTGGCTGGAGGCCCAGCCGTGGCCCAAGACGGCGCCGGGGCCGGAGCTCCCGGACGACGTGGTGGCGGGCACCCGCGCGCGCTACGTCGAGGCCTTCGAGCGAATCACGGGGGCGAGCTTCGCCCGCTACCTGCAGGAGGATGTCATCGCCCGATGAGCGACCCCGTCAGCGCCTTCCGCTTCGCGGTCAACGTCACCCCCAAGCCCGGCATCCTGGACCCGCAGGGTCGTGCCGTGGAGAAGAGCCTGCCGCACCTCGGGATCAGCGGGGTGAGCAAGGTCCGCGTGGGCCGCAGGGTGGAGCTCACGGTGGAGGCCGCCGACGCGGCTGCGGCCCGGGCCGTGGTGGACCACCTCGCCGGCGAGCTGCTCTCGAACCCCCTGATGGAGCTGTTCGAGGTCGAGGCGCTGGGGTGAGCGTGCGCATCGGCATCGTCCTGTTCCCCGGCTCCAACCGGGACATCGACGCCGTCAACGCGCTGCGCGTGGCGGGCGCCGAGCCCGAGATCCTGTGGCACGAGTCGGCGGACCTCGCCGGCGTCGCCGGGATCCTCCTGCCGGGCGGCTTCGCCTACGGCGACTACCTGCGGGCGGGCGTCATCGCGCGGTTCTCGCCGGTGATGCGGGCCGTGGCGGACTTCGCCGCGGCGGGCGGGCCCGTCCTCGGCATCTGCAACGGGTTCCAGGTCCTCGCCGAGGCCCGCCTCCTGCCCGGCGCGCTGCTGCGGAACCGCGGCCTGCGCTTCGTCTGCCGCGAGGTCACGCTGCTCCCGGAGCACCTCGACTCGCCGTTCACGCGCGAGATCGGCGAGCGCCGCGGGCTGCGGATGCCGGTCGCCCACGGCGAGGGCTGCTACTACGCGGACGACGCGACGCTCGACGAGCTGGAGCGCGACGGCGGCGTCCTGTGGCGCTACGCCAACCCGGACGGCTCCGTGGCCCTCCCCGACGACCCGGGCAACCCCAACGGCTCGCTGCGCGGGATCGCGGGCGTGCGCAACGTGGCCGGCAACGTGGCCGGCCTCATGCCGCACCCCGAGACCGCGGTGGAGGCGATCCTGGGCAGCGAAGACGGCCTGGGGATCATCCGCTCGCTCGTGGTGAGCGCGGCCGAGTGGTCCAGCACAGGCACGCTCACCGGGACGCGCCCGGCCACCCCCGCGCGAGGTGCCGCATGACCGCCCCGACCCCCGTGCCGCTCCACCGGGCCCTCGGCCTCAACGACGTGGAGCTCGAGGCGATCCGCGAGAAGCTGTCGCGTGACCCCAACGACCTCGAGCTGGCGATGTTCAGCGTCATGTGGAGCGAGCACTGCTCGTACAAGAGCTCCCGGCCGCTGCTCAAGACGCTGCCCACGAAGGGCAAGGACGTCGTCGCCGGGATCGGCGAGCAGGCTGGCGTCATCGCGATCGGCGACGGGCTCGCAGTGGCCTTCAAGATCGAGAGCCACAACCACCCGTCGGCCGTGGAGCCGTACCAGGGCGCGGCGACCGGCGTCGGCGGAATCCTGCGCGACGTCTTCGCCATGGGCGCGCGCCCGATCGCCGTCCTCGACGCGCTGCGCTTCGGCGACCCGTCGGACGCCCGCACCCGCCACCTCGTCGACGGCGTCGTCCGCGGCGTCGGCGGCTACGGCAACTGCGTCGGCGTGCCCACCGTGGGCGGCGAGCTCGTCTTCGACCCCAGCTACCAGGGCAACCCGCTCGTCAACGTCATGGCGATCGGCCTGCTCGAGGACGGCATGCTGACCCGCGCGTCCGCGGATGGACCCGGCAACCTCGTCGTGCTCTACGGCTCGGCCACCGGGCGCGACGGCATCGGCGGGGCGTCGGTGCTCGCGTCCGCGACGTTCAGCGACCAGGACCCGTCCAAGCGGCCGTCCGTCCAGGTGGGCGATCCGTTCGCGGAGAAGCTGCTGATCGAGGCGACCCTGGAGCTGATCGCGCGCAAGCTCGTCGTCAGCATCCAGGACCTGGGCGCCGCGGGGATCACCTGCGCCACGTGCGAGACCGCGGATCGCGGCGGCACGGGCATGCTCGTGGACCTGGACGCGATCCCGCGCCGGGAGCCCGGCCTCGAGCCGTTCGAGGTGATGATCTCCGAGTCCCAGGAGCGCATGGTCGCGATCGTCGAGCCCGCCCGGTGGGAGGCCGTCCGCGAGGTCTGCACCCGCTGGGAGCTGCCCGTGGCGATCATCGGGCGCGTCACGGTCGAGCAGGACATCGTCATCCTGACAGGCCCCGACGGGCTGGGCGCGCTCGATGCCGACGGCCGCCCGGTCGCCGGCGCCCGCGAGCTCGCCCGCATCCCGGCCCCGGCGCTCGCGTCCGAGGCGATCGTCTTCGAGCGCGAGTCCCGCGCCCCGTCGCGGCGCCGTCTCGCCCCCGCCCCCGGCTCGCCGGCGGACCCGGTGGAATCCCTGCCGGGTCGCGGCCAGGATCCGGGCCAGGTGCTGCTGGCGCTGCTCGGTTCGCCGAACCTCTCGTCGCGCCGGAGCGTGTACGAGCAGTACGACCACAACGTCCAGGCGAACACCGTTGCCGGGCCGGGCCGCGGCGCCGCCGTGATCCGGATCAAGGGCACCACCAAGGCGCTCGTCGCCACGACGGATGGCAACGCGCCGATCGGCCTCATCGACCCGTGGCTCGGGGCGGCGCTGTCGGTGGCCGAGGCCACGCGCAACGTCTCGATCACCGGTGCCCGGCCGCTCGGTGTCACGAACTGCCTCAACTACGGCGACCCCACGCGCCCCGAGGCCTTCTGGGCGCTTGCCGAGGGCGTCCGCGGGCTAGCCGACGCGTGCGTGGCGCTGGGCCTGCCGGTCACCGGCGGCAACGTGTCGCTCTACAACGAGGCGCCGGGCTCGGCCATCGCGCCGACGCCGGAGATCGGCATCGTGGGCCTGCTCGACGACGTGGCGCTGCGCGTGGGGCCCGCGTTCCTCGGCGACGGCAACATGGTGCTGCTCGTCGGCGTGGCCGGCCCGGGCCTCGCCGGCAGCGAGTACGCGCGCCTGGCCGGGGTGGCGACCGGCGACAATCCGCCGTCCATCGACCTCGACGGGGAGGCGCGCCTCCAGGCGTTCATCCGCGAGGCGATCGCCCGCGGCCTGGTGGAGTCCTGCCAGGACGTGTCCGGCGGCGGGCTCGCCGTGGCGCTGGCCGAGATGTGCATCTGGGGCGACCGCGGCGCGCAGCTCCGGCTCGGCGTGGGCGACTCGCCCGCCGTGGCGCTGTTCGGCGAGAGCCCGTCGCGCCTCGTCGTGGAGGTGGGGCCGCGCCATGCGCCCGCCTTCGACCTGCTCGCCCGCCAGCACGGCCAGCACGTGGAGGCGATCGGCGTGACCGGCGGCCCCCGGCTGGTGATCGAGCTGGCCGGCGAGGGTGCCACGGGCGCGGCTGAGGAGCGCGGGAGCCGCATCGCCGACGCGCTCGAGGCCCGGGTCATCGACCTGCGCCATTCCTGGGAGCATGGCCTGCCGCGCGCCCTGGGCTGGGAGGGCGACGACCAGGACGACGGGGGCGATGGGGCGGCCCTGCCGGGTCTCGAGGTGAGCGCCTGATGTGCGGCGTCGTCGGTGTCGTCCTGCCGAACCGCGGCCACGAGGCCGCGGCGGTCGCGGCGACGGCGCTGTTCGCGCTCCAGCACCGGGGTCAGGAGTCCGCGGGCGTTGGCGTGGCGGACGGCGGGCACCTGATGATCTACAAGGACCTCGGCATGGTGGGCCAGGTGCTCGACGAGCGGCGGATCCCGTCGCTCACCGGGGATCTCGCAGTGGCCCACTGCCGCTACTCCACCACGGGCTCGACGGTCTGGGAGAACGCCCAGCCGACGCTCCGCCTGGGTCCCAAGCGCGCGCTTGCGATCGGCCACAACGGCAACCTCGTGAACACGCGCGAGCTGCTCGACCAGCTGGAGGGCGGGCGCGGCCGGCTCCCCGCCAGCACGGACACGGAGCTGCTCACGGCGCTGCTGGCGGACGAGCCGGCGGCCGACACGGTGGAGGCGCTGCGCCAGGTCCTGCCGCGGGTCCGCGGCGCGTTCAGCCTCGTGGTGCTCGACGAGCACTGCGTGATCGGCGTTCGGGACCCGCACGGCTTCCGCCCGCTCGTGCTCGGCCGCATCCCGAACCACGCCCACGACGATGCCCCGGGCCTCTGGGGCGACGACACCGCCGGCTGGATCCTGGCGTCCGAGACCGCGGCGCTTGACATCGTCGGGGCGGACTTCGTGCGCGACGTGGAGCCCGGCGAGATCGTCGTCCTGGCGCCGGGCAAGGAGCCGGTCTCCGTGCGCTACGCGGTGGCGACGCCGGCCCTGTGCGTGTTCGAGCTCATCTACTTCGCCCGGCCGGACTCCTACATGGAGGGCGTCAACCTGTACGAGGCGCGGCGCCAGATGGGGATGCAGCTGGCGGGCGAGCACCCGGCCCTGGCCGACCTCGTGATGCCGGTGCCGGACACGGGCGCGCCGGCCGCCGCCGGGTTCGCCGAGGCGTCGGGCATCCCGTACCGCGAGGGCATGGTCCGCAACCGCTACAGCGGCCGGACGTTCATCCAGCCGTCCCAGGCGATGCGCCAGCGCGGCGTGAACGTCAAGCTCAGCCCGCTGCGCGAGACCGTGCGCGACAAGCGCCTGATCGTCGTGGACGACTCGATCGTCCGCGGCACGACCACGAAGCAGATCGTGGGGCTGTTGCGGCGGGCCGGCGCCCGCGAGGTCCACGTGCGGATCAGCGCGCCGCCGATCTACCACCCCTGCTTCTACGGCATCGACACGTCCGTGGAGACGGAGCTCATCGCGTCCACCCATTCCGTGGAGCAGATCCGCGAGTTCATCGGCGCGGACTCGCTCGGCTATCTCTCGATCAAGGGCGTGCTGGCCGCGCTGGACCTGCCCTACGACCGCTTCTGCTTCGCCTGCTTCGACGGCAACTACCCAGAGCCCGTCCCGTACGACGCCGGCTCCCGCAAGTTCATGCTCGAGGGCCTGCCGGTGGTGGCCCGTTGAGCGGCAAGACTGCGGCGGAGCGCGGCGCCTACTCGCGGTCCGGCGTCGACGTCCAGGCCGGCGAGCGGGCCGTGGAGCTGATGCGGGCGTCCGTCGCGTCGACGTGGCGCCCGGAGGTCCTCGGCGGGCTGGGCGGGTTCGGGTCCGCGGTGGCGATCCCGGCCGGGTTCCGGGAGCCGGTGATCGTCAGCTCGACCGACGGCGTGGGCACGAAGACGGCGATCGCCGCGGCGATGGGCCGGCTGGACACGATCGGGATCGACCTGGTGGCGATGTGCGCCGACGACGTGGCCTGCACGGGCGCCGAGCCGCTGACCTTCCTGGACTACATCGCGGTGGGGCGGCTGGACCCCGAACGGGTGGCGTCGCTGGTCGCAGGGATCGCGGAGGGCTGCCGCCAGGCGGGGGCCGCGCTGACCGGCGGCGAGACGGCCGAGCACCCCGGGCTGATGGCGCCCGACGACTTCGACCTCGCCGGGTTCTGCATCGGGGTGGGGGAGCGGTCGCGGCAGTTGGACGGGTCGGCGGCGCAGGCCGGCGACGCGCTCGTCGGGCTCGCCTCCTCCGGGCTCCACGCCAACGGCTACTCGCTGGTCCGCCAGATCATCGCGGAGCATGGGCTGCCGCTCGAGATCCCGTACCTGGCGGCGGTCGCCGGCGCGTTCGACTGCACCGAGACGGCGGCGCGGGCGCTCGCCGGGCCGGAGCTGGTCGGGCTGACGCTGGGCGACGTGCTGCTCACGCCAACGCGCATCTACGCGAAGGACCTGCTCGCGATCCGTGCCGCGCTCGACGCCGCCGGCCACGAGGTGCGCGGGTTCGCGCACATCACCGGCGGCGGGCTGCCGGG
>Ga0302299_10003082_pt1 | contig 10148 bp, 11 predicted proteins | sample III_Fen_N3_4_FD_198795 | JGI IMG/M metagenome (GOLD analysis project Ga0302299, IMG submission 198795) | Peat permafrost microbial communities from Stordalen Mire near Abisko, Sweden - III_Fen_N3_4 | ecosystem: Environmental > Terrestrial > Soil > Wetlands > Permafrost | place: Sweden: Abisko...
GCGGCCGTCGCCTCGACGCGTTCGTCGTGCGCAAGGCGGAGAAGGCCCACGGCCTGCAGCGCCGGATCGAAGGGCCCGACGTGGCGGGACGCCGCGTGCTCGCCGTCGAGGACACCTCCACGACCGGCGGCTCGGTGCTCACCGCGGTCGAGGCGCTGCGCGAGGCCGGAGCACAGGTCGTCGGCGTCGCGGTGATCGTCGAGCGCGGTGCCGCCCCGGCGGTCGAGGCCGCGTCCCTGCCGTACTTCGCCGCCTACTCGCTCACCGACCTCGGTCTGGGCTGATCGGGCGACGCCTCACGCTGCGTGCGGCGTCGAGCGGGAGCCCGTCACCCGTTCGGAGCATCGCTACCGCGCGCCTGTGGTCGATCCTCACCCTGGAGGCAATCCGGGGGGACTGCCGTGGGTGGGGGTGATGAGCGTGCAGTACGTCGGCATCTCGTCGCCCTCACCCACCACCGCAGGCTCGTCCCGCTCCCTGGCGCACGAGGCCGGCACGAGCTGGCTCGCCGGCCACAGCCGTCGCCTCCGGCTGCGCCGCTACGCCGCCGCCATGGGCTGGGACTTCACGACCAGCGGCGTGATGGTCGGTGACGTCGACGGCATCGCCGTGCGCGCCTACGAGGATCGCACCCACGCCACGGTGCTCGAGCTGGTCGCACCCGGCGTACTCCCGCGCATGGAGATGGTCCATGCGGACACGCACGTCGCGCAGGTGAGCGACGGCATGCGCGACGTCCACCTCGGCGACCCGGTGTTCGAGCGCACCTACGTCATCCGCGCCGCGGACCCGTGGATGGCCCGCGCCGTCGTCGACTGCTCGGTGCGTCGCGCTCTCGTCGCGGCGCCCAAGCAGACCTGGGCGACGAAGGAGGACCGGCTCATCTCGCGCAGCAACGTGCGGTGCGAGCCGCTCGACCTGTTCGCCCGGGCGACCGCGCTGCGCTACGTCGTGGCCGCTGTGCCGTGGGAGGCCTATGCCGACCGCCACACGCCCCCGACGCTCGAGCAGGTGCAGACCGTGGTGTCCGAGCGGCGGATGCGCCCGATCGAGGTCCTGCCGTCGATGCCTCGACACGCCTGAGCGGACGGCGTACGCCGTGACCCTGGGCCGGGAGCGCCGGGTCAGGACGCTGCGGCGTCCGGGCTCTCGCCGCGCGAGCGCCACCACTCGAACACCGCGGGCAGCACCGAGACCACGACGATGAGGATCGCGATGAGCTCGATGTTCTTCTGCACGAACGCGTTCTGGCCGAGGAAGTAGCCGAGCACCGTGAGGCCGGCCGCCCACAGGACGCCGCCCACGAGGCTGTAGGTCGCGTAGACCCGGAAGTCCATCTTGCCGACGCCGGCCATCGCGGTGATGAACGTGCGGACGATCGGCACGAAGCGGCCGAGCACGATCGCCTTGGGGCCGTACTTCTCGAAGAACGCGTGCGTCTTCGCGATGCCCTCGGGATTGAGCAGCTTCGAGTCCGGCCGGTGGAACAGCGCCGGGCCGGCCTTGCGGCCGATGGCGTAGCCCGACAGGTTCCCGGCCCAGGCGGCGAGCGAGAGCAGGATGCACGCGAGCCAGAGCGGGACATGGATGGCCCCGGTCGAGATGAACAGCCCCGTGACGAAGAGCAGGGAGTCGCCCGGCAGGAAGAAGATGAACAGGCCGCACTCGATGAAGATGATCACCAGGACGGCGACGAACGCCGCGGTGCCGAACTTCTCGAGGATGTAGGTCGGCTGGATCCACTCGGGGCCGAGCGCGCTGACGGCCGCGAGGGCGTGGGGGAGACTCACGGCCGAGAGGCTACGTCACTCCGATGAGGAATCGCTGAGCGACGCCTCGGCGCCCCGCTCGCGACGCCGACGCAGGGCGTCGCGCACGAGGAGCACCGCGAGCCCGACGAGCGAGATGGTGATGAAGATCCCGGCGATCGTGAAGGCGATCGTGCGCACGACGGGCAGCTGGTAGGCGACGTAGCCGAGGATCGGGAGCGCGACGGCCCAGCTGAGCGCCCCGACGACGTTCGCCGACGTGAACGACGCCCGGCGCATGGCGGCCGTCCCCGCGACCACCGGGGTGAACGTACGCACCCAGGGGATCCATCGCGCGACGACGACGGAGAACCAGCCGTAGCGGTCGTAGAACGCCTCGGTGCGCCGCAGCTGCGTGCGGCCGCGCCCGGACTCCCGGCTCTCCAACCAGCCGTGGCCGTAGCGGCGTCCGGTGAGGTAGCCGACCTCGTTGCCCGCGACCGCGGCGACGAACGCGCCGACCACGAGGACCAGGAGGTTCACGTCGCTGCTCGGCGACGCGGCGAGAAGGCCGGCGCCGAACAGGATCGTGTCGCCCGGCAGCAGGAACCCGAGCAGGAGCCCGCACTCCGCGAAGAGGAACCCCCAGACGACGGCGTAGACCGCCAGCGCCCCCAGCGACGCCAGGTTCGGATCCGCAATCACCCCGCGACCCTAAGCGAGGGGGAGAGCGATGAAGCACGCCCACGTCGCACCGGGCGCGACAATCCGCACCCTCACGTGGCCAGCGCGACGTGGGCGTCCTTCATCGCACCCCTACGCTCACTCCGTGACGGAAGGCGAGCGCGACGCGCGCGACGAGATCGGCGTCGGGCCGCACCCGCTGCCCTGGCCCGAGGGTCCGGCGTACGACGAGGTCCTGCTGCGCGACGGCGATCGGCGCAACGTCGTCGACCGCTATCGCTACTGGACGGTCGAGGCGATCGTCAGCGACCTCGACACGACGCGCCACGCGTTCCACGTCGCGATCGAGAACCTCGCGCACGACTTCAACATCGGGTCCGTCGTACGCACCGCCAACGCCTTCAACGCCGCCTCGGTCCACGTCGTCGGGCGCCGTCGCTGGAACCGGCGCGGCGCGATGGTGACCGACCGCTATCTCCACGTGGCCCACGACGACGACGCGACCGCCCTCGCCGCGTGGGCGCACGGCTCCGGACTCGTGCTCGTCGGCGTCGACAACCTGCCCGGCTCGGTCCCGATCGAGACGACCGACCTGCCGCACGACTGCGTCCTGCTCTTCGGCCAGGAGGGCGCCGGTCTGTCCGACGAGGCCCGCGCTGCCTGCGACCTCACGGTGTCGATCGCGCAGTACGGCTCCACCCGCTCGATCAACGTCGGCGCCGCCGCCGCGATCGCCATGCACGCCTGGGTCCGCCGTCATGCGTTCGACCAGACCCCGGGCACGGCGTGACGCAGCCTGACAGGCTGCCTGCCATGCCCCACCAGGACGTACGCCGGACCAGCGGAGCGATCTACGCGCTCATCGCCCTGCGGTTCCTGCTCGAGCTCGCGCTCATGACGGCGTTCGTGGTCGCTCCCGTCCGCCTCATCGACGGCGCTCGCGGCTGGCTCGTCGGCCTCCTGCTGCTCCTCGCCGTCACGACGGCGTGGGGGGTCCTGCTCTCGCCGAAGCGACGCGTGCGGCTCCCGCTCGTCGCGCGGGTGGCCGTCGAGCTGGTCCTCTTCCTGACGGCCTCCGCCCTGCTCGCCGCGTCGGGTCTCGTCGGCCTCGGGGTCGCGCTCCTCGTCGTCGAGCTGGTCGACCTCGGACTCCTGCAGGGCCCCGACAAGCACGCGCTCTGAGCTGCCCGACCCGTTGCCAACCCTGCGCGGCCGCGTCGGGAGCCGTCGGAATCCCCGGGGCAGCTCCTCGAACCGCCGTGACAGGGTGACCGGGTGAACGACGAGCCGGTCATCGCGCCTCGGGCGACCACGACCCGTCGATGGCGCGACGACTTACGGCTCCTGCGACGCCGCGATCTCGGTCTCGTCCTCGTCTCGCGCCTCGCGTCGGACTTCGGCACGGGCATCGCGCCCATCGCGCTCGCGTTCGGCGTCCTGGCGTTGCCGGGCGGCGACGCCAGCGGCCTCGGACTCGTCCTGCTGTGCGCCGCGCTGCCGCGCCTGGTGTTCCTGCTGCTCGGTGGTGTGATTGCCGACCGAGTGCGCAGTCGCGCGGCGCTGATGGCCGTCGTCGAGGTGGTGGCCGGGGTTGCGCAGTTCGTTGCCGGCCTGCTGTTCCTGAGTGGCCGCGCGACCGTGCCGGCACTGGCCATGCTCGCCGTTCTGAACGGCACAGCGGCGTCGATCTACTACCCCACGAGCACCGGGCTGATCCCGCACCTCGCGACCGGCGACGACCTGCAGTCGGCCAACGCGCTCCTGCGACTGTCCACGAACCTGGCGGGCATCCTCGGCACCGCCGTCGGGGGCGTGCTCGTGGCCACGGCCGGGCCCGGTCCGGCGCTGCTGATCGACAGCGCGACGTACGCCGTGTCCGCCGTCCTTCTCGCCCTCGTGCGCGCCGGCGTGCGCGCGGGCGAGCGGGACGACGCGGGTTCCTCGATGCTCGACGACCTCGTGCACGGCTGGCGCGAGTTCACCTCGCGGCGCTGGGTCTGGCTCGTCGTGCTGCTGTTCTCGTTGTCGAACTTCGGTTTCACCGCTGCCATCGGCGTTCTCGGACCGGTCCTGTCGCTGGAGGAGTTCGGCGGCGCGTCGAGCTGGGCGGCCGTGATGGTGTCCTTCTCCCTCGGCACGCTGGTCGGGGTCCTCGTCGCGATGCGGCTCACGCCGGTTCACCCCATGCTCGTCGGGATGATCGCCCAGCTCGTCATAGCGCTGCCGCTGTTCGCGATGGCCGTGCCGACGTCGCTGGTCGTCCTGGTGGTGGTGGCCTTCGTCTGCGGCGTGGGCGTGGACGTGTTCGAGATCATGTGGATCACGTCGCTTCAGAAGCACATACCGCCCGAGTCCCTCTCCCGTGTCTCGTCGTACGACTGGTTCGGGTCCCTCGCACTCACGCCTATCGCCCTGGCGACGGCTGGCCCGCTCGCGTCCTGGCTCGGGCTGCAGGGAGCGCTGTGGGTGTGCGCCGGGCTCGGCGCGACGACGTCCCTGGGCCTGCTCGATCCTCAGGTCCGGCGGCTGCGCGCCGGGTGATGAGGGTTACTCACGAGTTCGCCCCACGCCTGGAAGCGCTTACCTCGACCGTGACAGGATGGAGCCGGTCCCGCTGGGCATCGTGGCCTCGCGGATGTTGATGCACGACTGTCGCTAGGAGCGCGTTCGTTATGCCCATCGCCACCCCTGAGGTCTACGCCGAGATGCTCGACCGCGCCAAGGCCGGCGCGTTCGCCTACCCCGCCATCAACTGCGTGTCGTCGCAGTCCATCGTCGCCGCGATCCGCGGCTTCGCCGAGGCCGAGAGCGACGGCATCGTCCAGTTCTCCTGGGGCGGCGCGGAGTTCGCGTCCGGCCAAGGGGTCAAGGACATGGTGACCGGCGCCGTGGCGCTGGCCGAGTTCGCGCACGTCGTCGCCGAGAAGTACGACGTGCAGATCGCGCTGCACACCGACCACTGCCCGAAGGACAAGCTCGACGGCTACATGCGGCCGCTCATCGACGTGTCCCTCGCGCGCGTCGCGGCCGGCCGCCTGCCGCTGTTCCAGTCGCACATGTGGGACGGCTCGGCCGTGCCGCTCGAGGAGAACCTCGACATCGCCGAGGAGCTCCTCGACAAGTGCCACCGCGCGAACATCATCATGGAGCTGGAGATCGGCGTCGTCGGCGGCGAGGAGGACGGCGTCACCGCCGCCCACGACGCGAAGCTGTTCTCCACCCCCGAGGACGGTCTCGCGACCGCCGCGAAGCTCGGTCTCGGCGAGCGCGGCCGCTACCTCGTCGCGGCGACCTTCGGCAACGTGCACGGCGTCTACAAGCCGGGCAACGTCGTCCTCACTCCGAGCATCCTCAAGGAGATCCAGGACGCGGTCGGTGCGAAGTACGCCACGGACAAGCCGTTCGACCTCGTGTTCCACGGCGGCTCCGGCTCGCTGCTCTCCGAGATCCGCGAGGCGCTCGACTACGGCGTCGTGAAGATGAACATCGACACCGACACCCAGTACGCCTTCACCCGCCCGGTCGCCGACCACATGCTCAAGAACTACGACGGCGTCCTCAAGGTCGACGGCGACGTGGGCAACAAGAAGCAGTACGACCCGCGCGCCTGGGGCAAGCTCGCCGAGGCCGGCATGGCAGCCCGCGTCGTGCGCGGCTGCGAGGACCTCCGCAGCGTCGGCACCCGCATCACGTAGCACCCAGCACGCACGACCCAGCACACAGCACGCACGACGGCCTCGAGGCTCCCTCGGGGCCGTCGCGCTGTCCCGCATGGTCCCCGCCTCCCTGCCCGGATCCGCGGAGACCGGGACTGAATCTGCGGGTTCGGGCGGTGGAGCTCGGGTGCGCTCGGAGCCTCGGGCCGGCGCTACTTCGGCGACTTCGTGTGGCGCGAGCACGGCCTCATCGGCGAGGCCGACGGTGTCGCGAAGTACGGCGCGACCGGCGCCGAGATCCGCGCGGTGCTGCGCGACGAGCGCGAGCGCCAGGCCGACCTCGAGGCTGCGGGATGGCGTGTCGTGCGCTGGGTGACCGGCGACCCCAGCGCGCAGCTGGTCGGCCGGGTCAGTCGCGCCCTCTACCTCGAGCCCCGCCTTCCCGCCCGAACCCTCGGAAAGGAGGCCTGAGTCCGCGGATTCGGGCGGGGGAGCCCGTGCTTCGGTCGCCCGGACAGGGGCGGACCGGGCGGTGGAGCGGGATCGGGCCGCGGCTGACAGGATCGAGGCGTGACCACGCCTATGGACCAGAACCTGCTCGGGGGCACGCCGCCCACCTACCTGCCGGACGACCCCGCGCCGCGCACCGCGCTCGCCGACGGGACGGATCCCTACGCCGTCGCTGCCGCGCACCCCACGAGCAGCCTGGCGTGGGCCACCCTCGCCGACCTCGCCTACGAGGACGACCGCGTGGTGGAGTCCTACGCCTACGCGCGCGTCGGCTACCACCGCGGCCTCGACCTGCTGCGACGCAACGGCTGGAAGGGCCACGGCCCGGTGCCCTGGGAGCACGAGCCGAACCGCGGGTTCCTGCGCTGCCTGCACGCGCTGGCCCGCGCGGCCGGCGCGATCGGCGAGGAGGACGAGGCCACCCGCTGCACGCTCTTCCTGCGCGACTCGTCCGCGGCCGCGGCCGACGCGCTCGAGGGATGAGCACGCGGCGGGTTGCCGTCGTCGGGGCCGGGATCTCGGGGGTCGCCGCCGCGCTCGCGCTGCGCAGCCACGGGATCGACGTCACGGTGCTCGACCGCGGGCATCGCATCGGCGGCCGGATGGCCACCCGCACGCTGCGCGGCACGGGCCTGCCCTACGACGGCCGCGTGGTCGACATCGGCGCCGCCTATCTCACCGCGAGCGAGCCCGCGTTCCGCGCGGTCGTCGGCTCCTGGTCCGCCCGCGGCCTCGTGCGCGAGTGGACCGACACGTTCCACGTCTCGAGCCCCGAGGGTCCGCAGGGCGTCGTCACCGGCCCGATGAGATACGCCGCTCCCACGGGCTTGCGCAGCCTGGTCGAGGATCTCGCCGCCGACCTCCCGGTGGTGATCAACCCGCGCGAGGTCGAGAGCGTCGACCGCGTGCCCGAGGGTGCGGAGGTCGACGGCGAGCGCTACGACGCCGTCGTCCTGGCCATGCCCGGCCCGCAGGCGGTCGACCTGCTCGCGGCCGACGACCCCGCGGCCGCCGTGCTCGGCGCTCAGCGCTGGGACCCGGTGCTCACCGTGGTCGCCGCGTACGACGAGCGGTGCTGGCACGAGTTCGACGCGATGTTCGTCAACGACTCCGCCGTGCTCGCCTTCGTCGCCGACGACGGCCGCCGCCGCGGCGACGACGCGCCCGTGCTCGTCGCCCACAGCGGCGCGGTGCTCGCGGCCGGTCACCTCGACGACCCTGCGTCCGCGTCCGGCGCGCTGCTGGAGGCGCTCGAGCACGCGGTGGGCGCCACGGCGAAGCCGTCGTGGTTCGACGTACGCCGGTGGTCGCTGGCCAAGCCCCGCCGCCAGGAGCAGGCGCCGTTCTCCTTCGACGGCGTCGTGGGTCTGTGCGGCGACGTGTGGGGCGACGGACCCCGCGTGGAGGCGGCCTGGCGGTCCGGGCACGAGCTCGGGGGCGTCGTCGCCGCCCGGCTGGCCTGAGCACGGCGCCCGCCTTCGCCCGCAGATGAACAAAGTCTGACGGGAGCGGCTCGGGGGGTGCCCGCGTCGGATCCCGGGGTTAGCCTCGTCGGACCGAGCGCCCCGCACGGTGACGGCCGAGGAGGTCCGGGCATGACGACGACGACGACCGGGTGGACCGCCGACTCCCTGATCGCCCGCTTCGACGAGGTGCGCGCGCACACCGAGGCGCTCGCCGCCCCGCTCTCGCCCGAGGACCAGACCGTCCAGTCGATGCCTGACGTCTCCCCGACGAAGTGGCACCGCGCTCACGTGACCTGGTTCTTCGAGACGTTCGTCCTCGCGGACCACGAGCCGGGCTTCGCTCCCTTCCAGGACACCTACTGGTTCCTGTTCAACAGCTACTACGAGACCCTCGGCCCGCGTTACTCCCGCCCCGACCGCGGGCTGGTCAGCCGCCCCGGCGCGCACGAGGTCGGCACCTACCGCGGCAACGTCGACGCGCGGCTCCGCGACACGGTGGCGTCGCTCGACGCCGGCACGCTCGACAAGCTCGCGCCCGTCCTCGAGCTCGGCTTCCACCACGAGCAGCAGCACCAGGAGCTGCTCCTCATGGACATCAAGCACGTCCTGTCGCGCAACCCGCTGAAGCCGGTCTACGCCGGGCGCCCGTCGCCCCTCGCCGCGCCCGACCAGCTCGGGTGGGTCGACGTCGAGGGCGGCCTCGTGGAGATCGGGCACGAGGGCGACGGGTTCTGCTTCGACAACGAGCAGCCGCGGCACCGCGAATGGCTCGAGCCCTACCGCCTCGCCGACCGGCTCGTGACGAACGGTGAGTGGCTGGAGTTCATGTCCGACGACGGATATCGCCGCCACGAGCTGTGGCTGTCCGACGGCTGGGCGAAGGTCAACGCCGAGACGTGGCGCGGTCCGCTCTACTGGAACGAGCTCGACGGCGCGTGGTTCGAGCACACCCTGCACGGCACGTTCCCGGTGGACCCCTCGCTGCCCGTGAGCCACGTGAGCTTCTACGAGGCCGAGGCCTTCGCCACCTGGGCCGGCAAGCGGCTGCCGAGCGAGGCGGAGTGGGAGCACGCCGTCGTGGTCGACGGCGCGAGCCCCCGGGGTGGGGCGGCCGAGGGCGCGAACCTCGCCGACGGCGAGACCTTCCACCCGCGCGCCGCTGGGCCGCGCGACGGACGGATCCGCCAGGCGTTCGGCGACTGCTGGGAGTGGACGTCGTCGGCCTACCACCCCTACCCCGGGTTCCACCCCGCGCCCGGAGCCATCGGCGAGTACAACGGGAAGTTCATGTCGAACCAGATGGTCCTGCGCGGCGGCTGCGCCCTCACGCCGGACGGCCACGCGCGCACGACGTATCGCAACTTCTTCCCGCACGCGGCGAGGTGGGCGCTCTCCGGCGTGCGCCTCGCCGACGGTGGCGCGCCGGCGGTGACGCCATGACGCGGGTCAAGGAGCCGATGGTCTCCGTGCACCTGCCGTCGGACTGGGCGGCGTCGGGCCTGGTCGAGGACGTACGCCGAGGCCTCGGGGCGATCCCGCGCAGCCTGCCGCCCAAGTGGCTCTACGACGACCGCGGCTCGGAGCTGTTCGACCTCATCACGCGGCTTCCGGAGTACTACCCGACCGAGGCCGAGCGCTCGATCCTGCACGCGCACGCGGACCGCATCGCACGGCTGTCGGGCGCGACCACGCTCGTCGAGCTCGGGAGCGGCACGTCGGACAAGACGCGCACCCTGCTCGACGCGTTCGCGGCGACCGGGCAGCTGCAGCGCTTCGTGCCGGTCGACGTGTCGGAGGCGACGCTCCGCGACGCGGCCGACCAGATCTCCGCGGCGTATCCCGGCGTGCAGGTCGAGGCGATCGTCGGCGACTTCACGCTGCACCTCGGGCACCTGCCCGCCGGCGGCCGCCGGATGGTGGCCTTCCTGGGCGGCACGATCGGCAACCTCTACGTCGAGGAGCGCGCGGCGTTCCTCGGCGCGCTCGCCGACTCCCTCGACCCGGGCGACTCGCTGCTGCTCGGCACCGACCTGGTGAAGTCCGTCGACCGCCTCGTCGCGGCCTACGACGACCCCCGCGGCGTG
>Ga0302299_10003084_pt1 | contig 10146 bp, 7 predicted proteins | sample III_Fen_N3_4_FD_198795 | JGI IMG/M metagenome (GOLD analysis project Ga0302299, IMG submission 198795) | Peat permafrost microbial communities from Stordalen Mire near Abisko, Sweden - III_Fen_N3_4 | ecosystem: Environmental > Terrestrial > Soil > Wetlands > Permafrost | place: Sweden: Abisko...
TCCGACCGCCGACGAGGCCGTCAGCGCCGCCGCCCCCTGCTCGACCTGCGGGTACTGGCTGGGGCTCGCCGGTCCGCTGCGCCAGGTCTTCGGCGTCTGCGCGAACGAGTGGTCGCCGTCGGACGGCCGCGTCGTCAGCGTCGACCACGGCTGCGGAGCCCACAGCGAGACGGACGTCGAGCGGGTCGAGCCGCAGCCGCTGCCCGCCCCCATCCTCGACGAGACGGGGCACGAGACCGTCGTGCTGCCCCCGAGGCAGGCGACGGCGCCCGACGCCGAGGTTGAGGCCGAGGCCGACGCCGAGCTCGCGGCCGACGTCGAGCCCGACGTCCCGGCGCAGCCGTGACCGACGACCCCTTCGCCACCGCCGAGGTGCGCGAGCGGGTCCTCGCCGGCTGGGCCGCCGCGCCCGTCCGCTTTCGGGAGGACGCGAACGCGGAGGAGGACCACGCCCTCGGCAGCTACCGTGACCGCCTCGTCGTCGAGCTGGCCCAGAACGCCGCGGACGCCGCCGAGCTCGCCGGCGTCCCGGGTCGGTTGCTGCTCGCCCTGCGCGAGCTGGACGGCCGGGCCGTGCTCGTCGCGGCGAACACCGGGGCCCCGCTGAGCCCGGACGGCGTCCTCGCCCTGGCGACGCTGCGGGCCTCCGCCAAGCGGGGCACCGGCACCGTCGGCCGGTTCGGCGTCGGCTTCTCCGCCGTGCTCGCCGTGACCGACGAGCCCGCGGTGATCTCGCGGGCGGGCGGCGTGCGCTTCTCCGCCGCCGACAGCCGGGCCCTCGTGGCGGCGTCCGCCGGCCACGCCCCGGGGCTCGCCGACGAGGTCGCCCGGCGCGACGGTCACGTGCCGGTGCTCCGCCTGCCCTTCCCCGCGCAGGGCGTGCCGCCGGTCGGCTACGACACGGCCGTCCTGCTGCCCCTGCGCGACGCCGCCGCGGAGGAGGTCGTCGCCCGGCTCCTCACCGAGGTCGGCGACCCGCTGCTGCTGGCCCTGCCGGCGCTCGCGGAGGTCGTCGTCGAGGTGCCGGGCCGGCCGGAGCGGCGGGTCGCGGACGTCGGCTCCCGCTGGCACGTCCACCGCCGCCACGGTCGCCTCGACCCCGCCGTCCTGGTCGATCGCCCCACCGAGGAGCGCCGCCGGACCGCCTGGACGATCACCTGGGCGCTGCCCCGGGACGACATCGGTGCGCCCGCCGCCTCGGCGTCCGCGGCGGCCGGTGTCCTCCCCGGCGTCGTCTTCGCGCCGACCCTCACCGACGAGCCGCTGCCGTGGCCGGCCCTGCTCATCGCGCCGTTCCCGCTCGACCCCGGGCGGCGGCACGTCGCGCCCGGGGCCGCCACCGGCGTTCTCGTCGAGCAGGCCGCGGCCGGCTACGCCGACCTGCTGCGCGCCCGGGCGCAGGCCGGTGCGCCGGTGTGGCCGCTGATCCCGGTGGGGCTGGCGCGCGGTGCGCTGGACGGCGCGCTCCGCGAGGCCCTGCGCCCGCTGCTCCGTCTCACCCCGCTGCTGCGGGCGGCCGAGCAGCACTGGCCACCGTCCGACGCCGAGCTGCTGCGCCCGCGGGACGCGGTCGTCCTGGAGCCGCCCGCCGGTGCCGACCCGGTGGTCGTGGCGGGCCTGGCCCCGGTCGTGGCCGGGCTGGTCCTCGCGCCGCGGTCCGCGGCCGCCGCCCTGGACCTCCTCGGGGTGCGCCGGATCGCGCTCGCCGACGTCGTCGAGCAGCTGCCCGACCGGCCCGACCCGGCGGCCTGGTACCGGCTCTACGCCGCGCTCGCCGGCCTCGCGGCCGACCCGCTCGCCCGCGAGGTGCTCGGCGCGCTGCCCGTGCCGCTGGTCGACGGCCGGGTCGTGCGCGGCGTGCGCGGGCTGGCCCTGCCGGACGCCGGCAGCACCGGCTCCGGCGGCAGCGGCTCGGGCACCGATGCCCTGGCCGATCTCGGCGCCGCCCTGGCGACGCTGGGCGTGCGCGTCGTCCACCCGGACGCCGTCCACCCGCTGCTGGGGCACCTCGGCGCCGTCCCGCTCGACCCGCGCGCCGCGCTGGAGCTGCCCGCCGTCCATGCCGCCGTCCGGGCCGCGGCCTCCGACGACGACCTGGACCTCGCCCTCGCCGTCCTGGAGGTGGCGGCGGCGGCCGTCGCCGCGGGCCGGCTCGCCCCGGGCGACCTGCCGTGGCTCGCCGACCTGCCCCTGCCGGACGCCGACGACGACGTCTCCCCGGCGGCCCTGCTGGCGCTGCCGGACTCGTTCGCGGCGCAGGTGCTCGACCCGGACGAGGTGGCGCTGGTCGCGGCCGACGCGGTCGAACGCTGGGGCCGCGACGTGCTCGCGGCGGTGGGGGCGCTGGAGGGTCCGGGGCTGCTGCGCCTGCCGGACGTCGCCCTGGTCGGCCCGACCGCCGACCTGGCGAGGGACGACGACGTCGAGGGCCCGGCGCCGCACGACCTGGACGGGTGGGAGGACTGGGCGGAGGAGTCCGCCCGGCTGGCCGCGGCCGCCGTGGGCCTGCCCGACGACGGCGACGACGGCCACGACGACGGCGAGGCGCCGGGCGCGGTGAACGGGCTGGAGATCGGGCTGCCCGAGCTGGTCGCCGTCCGGGACCTCGACGCCGTCCTGCCGGAGGCATGGCCGCAGCTGCTCGAGCGTCTCGCCGGCGACCCCGAGCTGCGGGCGGCCCTGCTGCGGCCGGCGCGCGTCGTCGTCCGCTGGATCGGTGGCGGCGGGGTGGCCGACGTCCCCTCGTACACCGCCTGGTGGCTGTCCCGCACGCTCGCCGGCGGCCCGTGGGCGGACCCCGAGGCGGATCCGTCGCTGGCCGCGCTCCTGCCCCCGCCGCCCGCGGTGCTCGCGGGCCTCGACCGGGACGTGCGGCGGGCGGCCGGCGGGGTCCGCTCGGCCGCGGACCTGGACGCCGCCGCCGTCGAGGCCGTGCTCGCCGGGATGGCCGACCCCGACGTCGACATGGACGCCGCGACCGCCGTCGTGCTGTGGCGCGAGCTGGCAGTGCTGGCCGAGTCGGTCCTGGCGGACGGCACCGAGGTCGCGCCGCCCGCCTGGGTGCGCGTGCTCGACGGGCTGACGACGCAGGTGGTCCGGGTGCGCGACGCGGTCGTCGTCGACGGTCCGGCGTGGCTGCAGCGCACCGACCTCGGCGGGGCGGTGGTCGCGCCGACCCCGCGGGCCGCCGCGTCGCTCGCCGACCTGCTCGACGTCCCGCTCGCCGGCGAACTGGCCCTGGGCAAGGTGGAGGAGACCGGCCAGGTCGCCCCGACCCCGCCGGCCGTCCGCGTCCTGCTGCCCGGCGTCCCGCCGACGTGGTGCGAGCACGAGGACCTCGTCGTGGACGGCATGGACGTCGACTGGTGGGTCGAGGGGCACGGCACCGACGCGACCGTGCACGCCTGCACGTCCGAAGGGCTTGCCCGCGGGCTGGCCTGGGCGGCCGGGGGCTGGCAGCGGCGCGGTGCCGTGGCCGACGTCCTGGCCGACCCCGAGGTGCTCGCGGCCGCCGTCGTCGACGAGGCCTTCAGCGCGTGAGGTCGCCGGGCCCGTCGCGTCCGTCGGGCTCCGGGCGCCGGGGCCGCACCCGGTCGTGGCGGCGCAGGTAGCGCAGGCCGAGCAGGCCGAGGGCGATGCCGGCGGGCGGGGTCCACAGCCACCAGCCGCGGCCGGTGTCGGCGAGCCAGGAGTGGGACAGCAGGGCGACGGCCCACAGCAGCGCCCACCCGGCGATCCCGGCGAGCACGGTGGCCCGGTCGTTCGTCGGGAGCGGGGCGGGATCGGGTCGGCGATCGGCTGATCGCAGGTACAGCCGCACGTCCCGCAGCGTAGCGGCGATGTGCTGGGATGGCGGGCATGACCGATGGTGGAGTGGCTGGTGGCGCCGGGTCCGGCGCGGGTCGTGGTGCGGGTCGTGGTGCGGGCCGGATCGCGGTGGTGACGGGCGCGAGCAGCGGCATCGGGGAGGCGACCGTGCGGGCGCTGGCCGCCGAGGGTTTCGAGATCGTTGCCGCCGCCCGGCGGCTGGACCGCTGCGAGGCGCTCGTCGCCGAGGTCGGCGGCCGCGCCCTCGCGCTCGACGTCACGGACGCCGCCTCCGTGGCGGCGTTCGCCGAGGCCGCCGGTGACGTCGACGTGGTGGTCCACAGCGCGGGCGGAGCGCTCGGCCTCGACCGGGTGGAGGACGCCGACGTCGACGGCTGGCGCTGGATGTACGAGGCGAACGTGCTCGGGACCGTCCGGGTGCACAACGCGCTGCTGCCGGGGATGCGCCGCCGGGGCCGGGGACACGTCGTCCTGCTGGGCTCGATCGCGGGCTTCGAGGTCTACCCGGGCGGTGGCGGGTACACGGCGGCGAAGCACGCCGTCAACGCGCTGGCCCGCACCCTGCGCCTGGAGCTCAACGGCGAGCCGATCCGGGTCACCGAGGTCGCGCCGGGGATGGTGGAGACGCCGTTCTCGCTGGTCCGGTTCGGTGGTGACGCCGAGCGGGCCGCCGCCGTCTACCGCGGGGTCACCCCGCTCACGGCCGACGACGTCGCGGAGGTGGTGGCCTTCGCCGTCACCCGCGCCCCGCACGTGGACCTCGACCAGATCGTCGTCCGGCCGATCGCCCAGGCGGCCGCCTACCAGGTCTCCCGGGACAACCCCGCCCTGCCGTGATCATGCACGCTCGAGGTGAGCGTGCACGATCACGGCAGGGCCGGTCGAGACGGCCGTCAGGGCCGGTCGAGGCTCGTCAGGGCAGGACGACGAACTCGACGCGCCGGTTGGTCGCCCGGTTCGCGGCCGAGGTGTTCGGCACCTTGGGGTGCTCCTCGCTCCAGCCGAACGACGAGAGCCGGCCGGCGTCGATCCCGTCCGCCACGAGCGTGCGACGCACGGTGTCGGCGCGGGCGGAGGACAGCGCCTTGTTGACGTCCCAGTCGCCCAGGTCGTCGGTGTAGCCCTCGATCCGGACGTTGACGCTGGGGTTCGCGGTGAGGATCTGCGCCGCGCGCTTCACCACGGCCGAGCCGGACGGGGTGAGCGTGGCGCTGCCCGTCTCGAACGAGACCTTGGGCAGGTCGACCAGCGCCTGCTGGGCCGGCGTCTGCGTCCCGTCACCCGAAGGCGACGGGGACGGCGAGGCGGCGGCCGACGGCGAGGCCGACGCCGACGGGGACTCCGACGGCGAGGCCGACGCCGCGGCTTCGGTCGGGCTCGCCGACGCCGTCCCGGCCGCCACCGCGAGCTGGTTCGTGACCTTGGCCGGGTCACCGGTCACCGCGGCGGCGGCGGCCTTCGCGGCCTCCAGCCGGCCGGCGTCCGGCACCGTGCCCGTGAGGGTCAACCGGCCCGCGGACAGGTCGACCGTCGCGGTGGTGGCCGGCCCGAGCGCGGCCACCAGGGAGCCGAGGGCGGGGAGCCCGGCGTCCGACGTCGATGCCGCCACGGTGAGCTGGTCGTCGACCGAACCGGCGCCGAAGGCCTGCTTCACCGTCTCGACGAGCGCCTGCCGCGCCGCCTCGGAGCCGACGGACCCGATCAGGGCCAGCCGCCCGTCCGCGAGCTGGGCCTTGACGGCCGGGGACGCCGCGGTGGCGACCGGACCGGGGACCTTGAGATCGGCGGACGCCACCCGCACGCCCTCGAGCCCGCGGACCGTCGCCAACGCCCGGTCGATGTCGGACGGCGAGGCCACCGTCCCGGTCAGCCGACCGTCGCGCCCGGTGAAGTCGACCGCCACGTCGCCGAACCCGGCCGCGCGGAGCGCGCCGAGCGAGCGGTCGCGCAGGTCGGACTCCATGTGGTGACGCAGCGGGACGAACTGGCCCACCCCGAGCGCGGCCAGACCGACCGCGCCGATGATCCAGGGGACGGCGCCGCGCCGGGCGCGCTCCCAGTAGTGGCCCTCCAGCGTGCTGGTCCGCGTGGTCGTCGTCGTGGTGGCCGGGCCCGCGGCGTCCTGCGGCGCCTCGGTCTGCTGCGTCATCGCTTGGTCCTGGAGACGTCCCGGCCGCCGACCAGCGACTCGGTCAGCTGGACGAAGCCCTCCTCGTTGCCGTCCGCCAGCAGGGCGGCCTGGCGGCTCCACGTCGGCAGGCTCGGGGCGAAGCGCAGGCCGGCCTTCTCCAGCGCCCCCTGCAGCGTGGCGGTGTCGGCGTCGGCGAGCTGCCGGAACGTGCCGATGCCCGCCTGGCGCAGGGCGGCCCCGATGCGCGGGCCGATCCCCTCGACGCGCTCCAGCTCGTCGGGCTCGGCGGGCGTCTCGACGACGTCCGCCGGTGCGACGACGGCGCCCGGCTCGGGTGCTGCCTCGGCCACCGGCTCGGGTGCCGGCTGCGGCTGCGGCTCCGGCTCGGTGGCGGCGACCTCCGCGACGGGCTCGGGTGCCGGCTCCTCGATCTGGGTGAGGTCGATCGTGCCGGTGGCGGCGGGGGTCAGCCCGGCCTCGGCCTCCTCGGCGGCGGGCTCCTCCACCGGGGTGACGAGGGCCGCGACCTCCTCGGGCTCCTCGACGACGGGCTTCGCCTCGACGACGGGCTCTTCCACGACGGGCTCGACGACCGCGACGGGCTCGGGCTCGACGACCGCGACGGGCTCGACGACCGCGACGGGCTCGACGACCGCGACGGGCTCGTCGACCACGGGCTCCTCGACGACGACCGGTGCCGTCGCGGCGGAGAGCCGGTCGAGCTCGGCGTCCTTGGCGGCCAGGTCGGCGTCGCGGGCCTCCAGGCGGCCGGTCAGCTCGGCGATCTCGGCGTCCTTGGCGGCGACGAGGGCGTCGTGACGCGCGGCCAGTTCGGCGGCGTCGTCGGTGACCAGCCCGCTGAGGCGGCCGATCTCGATGTCCTTCTCCTTGAGGGCGACCGCGGTGCCGTCGAGCTCGGTCTGCTTGGCGGCGAGCGCCGCCTCATGCCGGGAGGTGACGCTCGTGACGGCATCCGACTGGCTGAAATGAACCTTCCGACGCCGCCACCAGAGCCAGCCCACGATGAGGCCGAGCACGAAAGCGAGGACAATTGTCAGAAGGGACTGGATGATGAACCAGGCCACGAGCTCCTCCACGGACGAACGGCACCTTGTCGTGCCTGTGCGTGCGAAGCATGCCAGGCGGGGCGGTCGCGCACGGTCGATCTGGAAAGTCTTGACTGTCCCGTCACGTGACCCCCACTTCCTCGTCCTGACGTGCGGTGACGGCCGGGGCCGGCGGCCGCGGAAAATCCCTGGACAATGGCCGGACGGGGCTGATCCGGTGACGCACCGCGATGCCCGTTTGGTGGGAATTCGCGGTGGTGGCGACGAGTGGTGGACGAAAGTCGTCCGTCATTCAGCCAGGAGCTACCGGGGGTGAGTGCCGGCGGGGGTGATCCGGTGACGAACCGCCCGGACGGCGTGGCGCCGTGTCACCACTCGTTACCCGACGTAGCATCGCGGCGTGTGGTCCTCCGGGGTACGTCACGAGTTGTCGTTCTGGCACGGTCACGACCGGCTGAGCGGCGACCTGCGGCTGCCCCCGACCGCCGGCCCGCACCCCGTCCTGCTGGTGGTCCAGGAGCCCGGGCGCGACCAGAGCGACTACTCTGCGTGGCTGGATGCCGTCGCCCGAGCCGGAATCGCGACCTTCACGTGGGATCGTGCCGGCCCGCGCGACGAGAGTCCCGGCGCCCGCCGTCCGGTCGCTCATCAGGCCCGTGAGGTGCTGTCGGCCGTCGAGCGCCTGGGTCGCCTGCCCGAGCTGGACGTCGCGGCCGTCGCCCTCGTCGGTTGGGGGGAGGGCGGTTGGGTCGCCGCCCAGGCGGCTACCTACAGTAATCGGATCGCCGCGGTGATCCTCGCCTGCACGCCGGCGGTCGTGCCCACGCAGGCCGACGGCCACGACCCGAGACCCACCCTCTCCGCGCTGACCGTCCCGGTGCTCGCGCTCTTCGGGGAGCAGGACCCCTGCGTGCCGCTCGAGGGGAGCGTGCGCGGCGTCCGGACCGCCCTGCGCGACGCGGGGCACCTGGACCACCGGGTCGCCGTGGTGCGCGGCGCCGACCACGGGTTGCGCGTGCGCGCCCCGCACGGGCTGGGCCCGATGGTCGACGGGCGGCACCGGTTCGGTGACTGGCCCGCCGGCCTGACCCGGCTCCTCGTCGAGTGGCTGGACCGCCGGCTGCGCCCCGACGGCGTCCCCAGCTACGCGCCTCCGCTCGAGCCCGCGCTCGTCGCCGCCACGTGCCCCGCACCCGGACCGGCCACGCCCGTCCCGGCGCCTGCGCCGCCGGACTCGGTGCCGGCCCGGACGGCGTCCGCGCTGGCCGCGCTGCCCGCGCCGGTGCCCGTCCGGCAGGTGCGCCGCCGGGTGGCCCACTGAGCCGGCGCCCACGGCGGGCGCAGGACGGCACGGGACGGCACGGGAATGAGAGCCCGGCCCGGATAGTTAGCGTGGCTAATGAATGCCACGACTCCTGCTCCTGCTCCTGACGCCTCCGCCGAGGCGCAGATCCCGCTCCTGGCGGCAGACCTTCGGGTGGCCCTGCTGCGGGCGGCGCGCCGGGTGCGGGTCGAGCGGTCCGACGAGGAGGTCTCGGCCGGTCAGTTCTCGGTCCTGGCGTTCCTCGACCGGGACGGTCCGGCCACCCCGAGCGCCATCGCCGCCTTCGAACGGGTGCGGCCGCCCTCCGTCACCCGGACGCTCGCCGCGCTCGAGGCGCTCGGCCTGGTCGAGCGCGCGTCCCATCCGGCGGACGGCCGCCAGGTCCTGGTGCGCCTGACCCCGGCCGGCCGGGCCGGGGTCGAGGCCACCCGCTCGCGGCGGGACGCCTGGCTGGCCCGCCGCCTCGACGAGCTGGACCCGGCGGAGCGCCAGGTCCTCGCCGCCGCCACCGACATCCTGAGGAGGATCTCCGACCGGTGAGCCCCACCTTCAGTGCCCTGCGACATCCCAACTACCGGCTGTGGGCCTCCGGCGCGATCGTCTCCAACACGGGGACCTGGATGCAGCGCGTCGCCCAGGACTGGCTGGTGCTCACGGTCCTCACGGCGAACTCCGGGGTCGCCGTCGGCATCACCACCGGGCTGCAGTTCGCGCCGATGCTCTTCCTCGCGCCGTTCGCCGGCGCCATGGCCGACCGGTGGAACCGCCGGCGCGTCCTCATCGGCACCCAGACGGCGTCCGGCGCCCTGGCGCTCGTGCTGGGGCTGCTCGTCGTCTCGGGCGCCGCGCAGCTGTGGCACGTCTACGTCCTGGCGGGGCTGCTCGGCGTCGTCGCGGCCTTCGACAGCCCGGCGCGGCAGGCGTTCGTCTCCGAGATGGTGCCCACCGAGGACCTGTCGAACGCGGTCGGCCTCAACAGCGCGTCCTTCCACGGTGGCCGGCTCATCGGCCCGGGGGTCGCCGGCCTGCTGATCCACTGGCTGGGCACCGGGCCCGTCTTCCTCATCAACGCGGCCAGCTTCGGTGCCGTCGTCCTGTCCCTGCTGCGGATGCGCGTGGCCGACCTGCAGCCGGCGCCGCGGTCGCCGCGCGGTCGTGGCGCCGTCCGGGCCGGGCTGACGTACGTGCGCGGCCGGCCGGACCTCGTGCTCATCCTCACCGTGGTCGGGATGGTGGGCACCTTCGGCCTGAACTTCCAGCTGACGACGGCGCTGATGGCCCGCACCGTCTTCCACAAGGGGTCCGGGGAGTACGGGCTGCTGGGCTCGGTGATGGCGATCGGGTCGCTCGCCGGGGCCCTGCTCGCGGCCCGGCGCACCCGGCCGAGCCTGCGGCTCGTGCTCGGCGCGACGTTCGCCTTCGGGGTGAGCAGCCTGCTCGCCGCGATCGCGCCCACGTACCTGTGGTTCGCCGTCGCGCTCGTGCCGGTGGGGCTCTCGTCGCTCACCCTGATGACGGCCGCCAACGCCACCGTGCAGCTGTCCACCGCGCCCGAGCTGCGAGGGCGTGTGATGGCGCTCTACATGGCGATCTTCATGGGGGGCACGCCGGCCGGCGCCCCACTCGTGGGCTGGGTGGGGGAGACCTTCGGGGCGCGCTGGACGATCGTCGTCGGTGGCGTGGTGTCAGTGCTGGTGGCGGGCGCGGCGGCCTGCTGGCAGCGGGTCCGCCCGACGTCGTCGTGGCCCGCGGCGGCGCCGCTGTCGGTGCAGCCGTCGGTGCAGCCGTCGGTGCAG
>Ga0302299_10003085_pt1 | contig 10146 bp, 7 predicted proteins | sample III_Fen_N3_4_FD_198795 | JGI IMG/M metagenome (GOLD analysis project Ga0302299, IMG submission 198795) | Peat permafrost microbial communities from Stordalen Mire near Abisko, Sweden - III_Fen_N3_4 | ecosystem: Environmental > Terrestrial > Soil > Wetlands > Permafrost | place: Sweden: Abisko...
GTCATCGGCGGGCCCCTCGCTACTGGACGGTGAGCGTCCCGGTCATGTTCGGGTGCACGGTGCACTTGAAGGTATACGCCCCCGCCGCCAGGGCCGGGACCGGGTAGGTTCGCGTCGCGACGCCCGGGAAGATCTCCGTCTCGAAGACCTTCTGCCCGCCCGCGTCGTTGATCTGGACGTCGTGCGGCACACCGGCGTCCTCGTTGTCGAAGGCGAGGGTGAAACCCGCGGCCGGTCCCGTGACGTCTGGCGTCGTGAACGCGATGTTCTGCGCGGTGATCGTGACGGTCGAGGCCGTACCCGACGGCGCGCTCGACGGCGCGGCGGAGGTCCCACTCGATGGCTCGGCGGACGTCGAACTCGAGGGTTCCGCCGACGGCGCGCCCGATGGCGCCGCCGACCCGGCCTGGCTCGGCACGGGCGTCGGCGGCGGTGCCGGCGCGTACGTCCATTCGGCGGAAGCACTCGAACAGGCCGCGACCGTGAGGCCGAGGAGGGCAGTCGCGACGAGGAGATGACGGTGACGCATGGGCGGAAAGGACCTCTGTTCGGGCGGAGATGGGGACCTCTGGTGCAATCGTGGCGCACCCGTGCACCATGGGTGGATCGCCGTGAATCTACCGCGCCACGCACGATTTCGCCGTCAGATGCACCTCGAGTACCAGGGACCCCCGGTACCATCGGGCCGGTTGTGATCGCGGCGCCCCGGTCCTAGGCTCGCTGCCCACCTCCCGGATTCGGAGGGTGGCCATCGACACCAACTTCGGATCGGAGCCCACCCCGATGATCACGCACTACGCGCACCGAGCCTGGAGGCTCGCGCTCACTGTCGGTCCCCTTGCCGCGATCGCGTTGTCGCTCGTCGCGGGCTACAAGTGGCGCTGACCCACTGACTTCGCTGCCTCATTTCGCTACCTGATCCGGGGGCTCATCCCCGGGTCGGTTGATCTGCGAACCGTCGAGACCCGGAGACCCTCCCTCCGGGTCTCGTGGTGTCCGGGCCCGGTCGCGGACGTCTCAGCGATTCGACACCCGTGCCTCCGGGCGGTCGGTGATCCCGAGCCGGATCGCCACCGCGGCCGCCTCGACCCGGCCCGAGACCTCCAGCTTGGCCAGGATATTCCCGACGTGGACGCCGACCGTCTTCTGGCTGATGAAGAGCCGCTCCCCGATCTCCCGGTTCGTCCGGCCCTCCGCGAGCAGCACGAGGACCTCGCGCTCGCGACCGCTGAGACCGAACGTGTCGCCGCGACCCTTGGGCGCCGGCTCGCCCACGATCGCCTTGACCAAGTCGGGATGATGCCGGTCGTGCCCGTTCCCGCCGATCGCGGCAACGCCCGGCACGTCCTCCACCGGCGACGCCTCGAGCAGCTGATCGACGCCGTCCGGCAGATCGATGCGGGCGCGACCCGCCAGGTCGCGCAGGTTGCGCAGCAGCGGGCGGGCGCCCATCGAGATCGCCAGCGTGGCGGACTCGAGCAGCGGTGCCTTCGCGCTCGTGCGGCCGGCGCGACCCGCCCCGCTCCCGAGGATCGCCTCGGCGTGACGCCATCGGGAGAGGGCGACCTCGTACGGGGCGTCGAGCTGCGCCCACAGCGTCCCGACCTTGGCCCAGACCGCCACGGATTCGTCGCCTTCGAGGCGACGCTGGAACGCGCGGGCCGTGGCGAGGTAGGCCTCCGCGACGCGTCGTGACCCGGTCGTGGGCGATGCCCCGCCGGACTCGACGAGCACTGCCGCCGCCGCGAGGACTTCGGCGGTGTGCGTCCGGGCGGTGGCGAGCGGGGCGAGCTGGCGGCGCTCGTGGGCGTCGGCGCCGATCGCGGCATCCACCTGGGCCACGACCGCCGCGACCCGTGCGGCCAGGACCCACTCCTCGGTCGAGCGGACGATCTGCCAGGCGCGATCGGCGGAGCGCGCCGCATCCGCCGGATCGCCGCGCCATAGCGCGTAGGAGGCCACGGCCAGGCAGTACGGGACAGCTAACTGCGGCTCGCGCATCGCGTCGAGCTCGAGCGCGAGCTGGCCGAGGAGCGTCGTTGCCCGACGACCGGCATCGCTCTCGATCTCGATGATCGCGACTTGTAGCACGGTCGTCTGGAAGATCAGTCCCGCCGGCAGCCAGGTGAGCGCCCGTTCCGTGAGGGCCCGAGCCTCGTCCCAACGGCCCAGCAGGATCAGCGACTCCGCGACGTTCCCCACGAGCAGGTTGCCGTACACGGCCTCCAGGCCGGCTCGCCGGGCGTCCTCGATCCCGCGGTAGGCGACATCGATGGCTTCGGCGCGACGGCCGACGAGGTCGAGCACCGTCGTCAGGTTCGCCGAGATCCGGAACAGGGCATCGGAATCATCGATCTCGCGCGCCGCGACCTCGGCTTCGAGGAGCAGCGCGATCGCCGCGTTCGGGTCGCGGCCCCAGGCGAGTGCGACCGCGAGCGTCGTCATCGCGTGGATCTCCTGCGCCCGCGCCACCGGATCGCAGGCGCGCGCGACCTTGATCGCCTCCTTGGCCCAGCGCTGAGCGTCCGAGAAGATGCCGTCGAGCATGCACAGCTGGGCGAGGCGGGCCACCACCGTCGCACGCGCCACCGTGGGCTCGCGGGGGACCAGTTCCACCGCGCGGATGGCGGCGACACGCGCCCCGGCAGGATCGCCCGACGCGTGCAGGATGTGGGCCATCCGCTCGTACAGCAACCCCATCCGGACCCGGTCGCGGCGAGCGTCCAGCAGGCCACCGGCCGACTCGAGATACGCGATGGCCCGCGAGGTCCGGCCCGTCGCCATCGCCGCTTCGGCGGCGCGCTCCTGCAGGTCGGCGCGATCGCCGGGCCGGGTCAGTGCCCGTCGATCCGTGCGCCGCCGCGTCCGCACGTCCGGTCGGTCCGGATCGGTCAGCGAGAGGGCGAGTTCCAGCCACACGAGCTCGTCCGCCGCGGCCGACCGCGCCGCCGCGAGGTCGGCGGCAGCGATCGCGGCATCGCGGGCGGCATGGACATCGTGTGCCTCGAGCCAGTGGCGTGCCGCCGCCGACGGGTGCCCATCGATGCCCGAGGCGATGGCCGCGTGATACCGGGTCCGGGCCATGGGGAGCAGGTCGCGCTCGATGGCGCGCGCGATCAATTCGTGCCGGCAGGCGATGGTCCCGTCGCGCTCGACGAGGAACCCGTGCTCGAGTCCCTCCTGCAGGCCGGCGGTCAGGTCCGCGTCGAGGTCGCCGCTCCCCCGTCGCGGACCGCTCACCGACCGTGGCGCGGGCCGACTGGTCTCGGCTTCGAAGCGCGCGGCCACCACCGCGAGCTGGGAGCGCGTGAGGCCGATACCGGCCGGGGCGATGAGGCGCAGCACCCGCCGGCACTCGACGCTGCGCACCGACAGGCGACCGACGACGATCTCGTCGAGTGATCCGGTCAGCGATGCGGTCGGCAGTTCGCGGCGGGCCGCGAGGAGTTCCTCGGCGACGAGCGGGCTGCCGCCCGATCGCTCGGCGAGGAGCAGCAGCAGGCTCGCGGACGCGCGCTCGCCTTCGATCGACTCGATGAGCTCGGCCAGCTCGCTGCGGTCGAGCGACGGCAGCGTCAGGCTCTCGAGCGGTCGGGGGGCGGCGACGATGGCCGAGACGGCGCGGAGCCACGGATCGTCGCGCGGGACGATGTCGGGCTGGTCGGACGCGATGACGGCCAGGCGCTGCCGAGCGGCGACGCGGGCCACGAAGGTCACGAGCTCGCGGGTCGCGGCATCGGCCCGGTGCAGATCCTCGAGGATCAGGACGACCGGGCGACGGAGTCCGAGCCGCCCGAGGATCCCGACGACGCCCTCCATGATCCGTTCGGCTCGCCGCTCGGGCTCCCCGGCGCCGCCGGGCACGATCGGGGCGTCCGCCTCGTCGAAGACCGCGCCGAGCGACGGCAGGAGGCGCAGGACGTCCCCCGCGGCCGGACCCAGGATCCGGCGACGCTCGTCGGGCGGCAGGCCCTCGAGCGTCGGGCCCAGCGCCCGCACGATCGGCCCATAGGCCTCATCGGTGCCGACGGGCGTCGCGGCGCCGCGCAACACCGTCATGGGCTCGTCGAGCGTGCCGATCCGCCCGATGGCCTCGTCGAGGAACCGCGAGACCCCGATGCCGGACGGACCCCGAAGGAGCATGGTCCGGGCGTGACCGCTGGCGGCGTCGTCGAGCACGGACGCGAGTCGCGCGAACGCGTCCTCGCGGCCGACGAAGCGCGTGCTCGTGTACCGGCCGGGCATGCCGCATTCTAGGCACGCGGTCACGCCCCGATCCCGTCACCGCCGTCCGTCGGTCGAGCGGCCGCTCGGCTAGGCTGGGGCACGATGCCTGACGGACCCTCGACGCCGCATCCGGACAACACGCTCAACGAGCTGTCCGGCGAGGCGTGGCTCTACTTCACGAAGTCCGTCCTGACCACGGCGTATCCGTCGGAGCTGGGCCACGCCGCGCGCAAGGCCCACGGCGCGAACAAGCCGCCACGACTGATGGCCCGGCTGATCGAGTTCTTCACGAAGAGCGGCGAGCTCGTCCTCGACCCGTTCGCCGGTGTCGGTGGCACGCTCCTCGGCGCGGCCATCGCCCATGGTCCGCGGCGCGCGATCGGCATCGAGCTCGAGCCACGCTGGGTCTCGGTCTATGACGCGGTCGTCGCCGGTCTCGCGGCCGAGCACGACGGACGGGGCCCCGAGATCGCCGACCTGGGCGCTTCGGACCCCGGCGGTCCGCGCGGGTTCGACCCGTCGGGCTGCGAGCTGCGCGCCGGCGATTCGCTCCAGGTCCTCCCGACGATCGAGGCCGCGTCGGTGGACTTCGTCGCGACCGATCCGCCATACAACGTGCAGCTGCCGCTGACGATGGCAGGTGGGCGCCTGGCGGAGTCGCATGCCAACCGGCGGACCGACTACGCCATGGTCACCGATTCGCCGGCCGATCTCGCCAATGCGCCGGACTATCCGACCTTCCTGGACCGCATGGGCACCGTGTTCGGGGAGGTCGCGAGGGTGCTGCGCCCGGGACGCTATGCGGTCGTGATCGTGCGGGATGCCTACCAGGGCGGACGCTACCTGTTCACCGCCTCGGACCTCGCTGCCCGGGCTGACGCGGCCGGACTCGTGCCGAAGGGCGACCTCATCTGGTATCAGGCGGGGACCCGACTCCGCCCGTACGGCTACCCGCGGGCGTTCGTCCCCAACATCGCCCACCAGCACATCATCGTGCTGCGTCGAGAACCGACGAAGGGTCAGCCGGCTCGCTGACGCGACGCCAGATACGCCGCGAGAACGTCGTCGTCAACGTCGGACTCGCCCATCGTCCAGGTGTCCGCCGCGAGGGGCAGCGAGGCGGTCGGCGCGTCGTTCGACGGCACCGGGCTGGCATCCGCACCGAGCGTCATCTTGTGGATCCAGCCACGACCGCCATCGGGACAGGCGACGAGCCAGTAGACCCCTTGCTTCTCGAGCAGCTCGACCTCGTCGCCCTCGCCGAGGATGCCGATCTCCCGGCCGCGGAGCTCGTCGGGAGCATCGAGCAGGCGGACCACGGTGTAGCGGATCATGCGTCGCTCGGTGCCGGCCAGCGACCCGTTGAACCCGTGATCGAACGCCAGGCGGGGCGCCGCCTCACCGGACCGCAGCGGGTCGGCCTTGCGCGCCAGCAGGAGGGAAGGGCGCCGCCAACGCGGGAGCTGCGCCTCGGCGTCCAGGTCGTACTCGTCGGGACCGATGAGGCCCTCGTCATCCTCGTCGTCACCGAGTCCGGCGATGGCGCCGATGCCGATGCCGATGCCCTCGGCAGCCGCGGCGGCCAGGACGACATCGGACTCGGGGGCTTCCTCGTCACGACGCCGGCGGCCGAATAGGCCCAGCGCCATCGAGGCAGCCGCGACGCCCGAGGTGGTGACGACCGTCGGCATGAACGGGAGGACGGGCACGGTCGGCGATCCGAAGCCGAGCGCGACCGTGAGGCTCGCCAGCGGGCCCCACGTGTGGCCGTCACCGGTCGCGGTGCCGCCGTTCGGAGCGGTGCCTTCGGGACCACCGGATCCACCGGATCCGCCCGCGGCCGGGCCAGCGGGGCCGGCGGCGATCGCGCCAGGCGCGACGCCGGCGATCACGGCGTCGCTGGGCGATGGGCTTGGGACAGCCTCGACGCCCGCGGCGGGATCCGGCGGGGTGCCGGTCGGTGGCGCGTCATCGGGTTCGACGCGGGGCACGACCACGATGATCAGGCCCGGGGTCGGTTCGGGGGTCGGCTTCGGGGTCGACCTGCTCGGTGGCGGCTTCGGGGTCGGATCCGGCTGTCGCGTCGTCCGCGGTTCGGGCTTCGCTGTCGGCTTGGGCTTGGGCTTCGGGGTCGGTTTGGGCGTGGGCTTCGGGGTCGGTTTGGGGGTTGGCGTCGGGTCGGCAGCACCCACCTGGACGCTGCCGGCGGTCAGCGAGAGGTGGAGACCATCCCGGCTCTGCGCCTCGAACGTGACACCGTGCTGGCCCTTCGGGAGCTGGCCGGACCATCGATAGACGACGCCAGACCGCTGATCCCGCCCGTGGGTCCGGCGCAGGCGGTGCGTGTCGTTGCCGATCCGAACCTGGACCCAGTCGGGGCGATGGCCGGCGGGGTCGGTGAAGGTCACGAGGAAGGTGAACCTCGCGGAGACCTGCCCAGAGCGCGGAGCAACGGCCGCGTTCGAGAGCGAAGCCGGCGCGGCGGCGAAGACCGGGGCGACCAGGAGGGCGACCAGGGACGCGGCCACCAGGATCCCCCCGATCCAGGGCCGTTTGGCCGGCGCTATCCGTGTTCGTCGTGTCTTCCCCAAGCCGGGTCGCCTCCAGGGCATGGGCATGCGAGGTGTTCACGAGCGAGGATGGCGACGAGCGTGGGGGCGGGCAATGGTACGGGGGTCCGGGTCGGGCGTGACGACCGTCGGCGCTCCGCGACAGGGCACCGACGTTGACGTTGCGGGCGGACACCGCCCAAGGGCGCTGCTGTGCGGTCCGGATGGGAGGGTGGTCCGTCCGCCGAAGGCCCTTACCCCGGTGTGGCCATACCGCCCAGGCAGGTGGCGCCGCACCATGCCCGCATGCCCTTCTCCCTCACCGCCGACCGATCCCCAAAGCCCGTCGGATCCGTCCTCGGCGAGACCCTGGTCGGGACGAGCCTGATCTTCCTCGGCGTCTGGCTCGTGTGCCTTGCGCTCACGACCCGGATCGTCGCCCTCCTGGCCGAGACGGTCGGCCCGGGAGCGGCCGGACCGGTCATCGGCGTCCTGGCCTGGGCCGCGATGCTCGCAGCGCCGGCGGGCCTGGTCCTGCTGGGCACCGACCGCCTCGCGCGAATGCTGGCGGTGGTCCGCGCCGGACTCACTCGTCAGGCGCCTGACCATCTCGCCGCCCTGCCACGCGACGTCACGGTGATCCGTGGCGTGCGCCTCGACGACGGTCGCCCGGCGCCCACGATCCTCGTCGGCGGGTTCGGGGTCGCCGTGGTCCACGGCCTGCCGGATCCCGCCCGACGACGTGCTCGGACGACGCCACGTGACGACGGCGACTCGGCCACCGATCCGCGCGACCCGGTGACCCGGGACGCCGAACGACTCCGCCATTGGCTCGGCCAGCGCGAGGTGGACTTCGTGGTGCGCGTCTACGGTGCGATCGTCTCCACCGACGATTCGCTGGCGCGAAGCGCGGCCTGTGCGGTCGTCACCGGGGAACAGCTGCCGGCCTGGGTCGCGTCACTCCCGCGCCAGCGCAGCCTCACGATCGAGCGTCGCGCCCGGCTGCTGGGGCTGCTCCGGGACGCGACCTGATCGGTCGCGGGTGTGATCGGATACGGCCTGGGTCGCTGGTAGGGGAGCCAGGACTCGAACCTGGAACCAGCGGGATATAAGCCCGCCGCTCTGACCGATTGAGCTACTCCCCCGTGGGGATGCTACACCCGGCTCCCGTCCTGCTTGAGGATCCGGCTCGCGAGGCCGCGGATGCTGAACGGACGCGCCTGTATCCCCGGCGCCTGGCCGTTCGATCCGTTGGCGCCGTCCCCGGCGCGGGCGAGCAGTTCCTCGGCGATGGCGCGGTCTTCCTCAGTCATCGCGGCCTCGATCGGAAGTTCATCCGGATCGAACGGGCGCGGTGCCTCGGAGAGGTGCCCGGTCGGCCGCGTGTACGCGGGTGCGCCATAGAGCTTCGGGAGTGCGACGTATTGCTCGTCGATGGACACGCGTGGACCTCTGGGCTGGTGACAGGCGAACCGGCGGACCCGGTTGGTGCCCCGATCATAGCGAAGAACGATACCGAAGGGGATTGTACGGACGTCGTCCAGTGCCTGGGATGGCTCGAACGTCCCATGTGGTGCGCGGCGTCAACCCAGGGCGGGGCGCACGATCTGCACGGCGACGACCATCACCAGGTAGGCGATCGGCACCGCCGCGAAGAATCCGAGCGCGGCGCTCCACGCGGATCGGCGGACAACGGTGCCAGATCCGGTCGGCTGCGGGACGACGACGTACGTGACGACGCTCCCGATCGTGAGCACCAGCAGCACGTAGACCGCGACCGCGAGCATCCGCAGGTCGCCGCCCGGCAGGGCGACCCCGCGACTCAGCAGGATGTCGTACACCACGTAGGCGGACGCGAGGACGACCGCGACGATCAGGCTCGCGAGGACGGCCCGGACCACCGGGCGCGGCGCGTTGCGGAACTGCCGCCAGCGGATCTCGGCCCACGAGCGCGGCCGGACGGGCGGGGCGCTCATCCTTCGAGGATCGTGAGGGTCCGGCGCGGCGGGATGGTCTCGGGCGAATGCGCCGCCAGCAAGGCCACGGCCTCGGCGAACCGCTCGAGCTCCTCATCCGACGTGAAGAAGCCGACGCTGATCCGGATCGCCTCCAGAGCGTCGATCGTGCGGATGATCGCGAAGGCCCGTGCCCCCAGTTCGGCCATGGCATCGACCGGCGGCCATCCGGCGATCCGGAAGCTGACGAGCGTCGCCATCTGATGGATCGGCGTCAGGACCTCGACTCCCGGGATGGCGGCCAGTCGAGCGGCCGCCTTGTTGGCCATCGCAGTCCCCCGGGCATAGACCCAGTCGAGGCCGACGAACATCGACAGCCACGAGATGGACCGGGCCATGCCCACGACCGACGGTCGATGCCAGCCCGACCATTCGAACCGCCGGGCGTCCGACTGGAAGACGGCCGACCCCACGGCATCGAAGGATCCGAAACTCAGGTACCCGCCGAGGGCGGGGGTCAGCTCCGCCACGAGGGACGGCCGGACGGCGAGCGCGCCCATCCCCTCGGGGCCGAGCAGCCACTTCTGCGCGGGGATCGCGTAGCCGTCGGCGCGGGTCGCCTCGAGGTCGAGCGCGATGGCGCCCGCACTCTGGGCCCCATCGATCACGATGTGAGCGCCGTGGGCATGGGCGATGTCGGCGATGGCCGCGATCGGCAGCACCGCGCCCGTCGTCCACAGGACGTGCGAAACCGCGACGAGCCGGGTTCGCGCGGTCATGGCTCGCTCGATCGCCTCGAGCGTGACGCGATCGTCACCGCCGTCCCCGATGTCCACGAAGCTCGCCTCGACGCCACGTGCCCGCGCCGTCGCCACCGGACCGAGGATGCCGGGATGCTCCTGGCGGGTCGTGACGATGTGGTCGCCGGCTCGCAGGTCGAGGGCGAGCACGAACGCGTTGACCCCGTCGGTGGTGGAGTGGTTGAGGGCGATGGCGATCGGGTCCGTCGTGAGGACCGCCGCCACCGCCGCGCGTGCCTCCGCGAGTCGCTGGAGCAGCTCCGGGTAGCCGTCCATGTGCCCGCGGCCGACCCGCAGCTCGTGCTCCGCCATCTCGGCCATCACGGCAGCGGTCTCGGCCGGAAGGGGCCCGACCGACCCCGTGTTGAGGTAGATGCCCGCACCGAGCGCGGGGAGCGCGTCCCGCACGGCGGCGAGACGCTCCAGGTCCGGTGAGAAGGGGGCGACCACCGCCGTATGATACCGACGATGAGCGGCCTGGCCCGACCCGAGCACATGGCCACGACCGAGTGGCTCGCGGAACAACTCGGTCGACCCGGGATCCGCGTCGTCGACGCTCGATGGCGACCCGACGGCAGCGCGCCCGCCGTCTACGCGAGCGGTCACATCCCCGGC
>Ga0302299_10003089_pt1 | contig 10142 bp, 9 predicted proteins | sample III_Fen_N3_4_FD_198795 | JGI IMG/M metagenome (GOLD analysis project Ga0302299, IMG submission 198795) | Peat permafrost microbial communities from Stordalen Mire near Abisko, Sweden - III_Fen_N3_4 | ecosystem: Environmental > Terrestrial > Soil > Wetlands > Permafrost | place: Sweden: Abisko...
CCGCGGGGGCCATGGCCTCGGCGATCGCACGCAGCAGCGCGGGATCGCTCTCGAAGCGGTACTTGTCGAAGTACTCGTTCGACACGACCCCCGAGCGGAGGGTGAACGTGCCCGTGATGTGGCTCACGTCGTAGATGGCGCGGGCGAGGTCGTCGCGGTGCACGGTCAGGCTCCTTCGAGGGGGTCGTGCAGCTCTTCGAGCAGCAGGGCGATGATCGAGATCGCGCCGCGGGCCCGCTCCCACGCGCTGCCGATGCGCTCGTGGTCGACGAGGCCCGACGCGTCGGGCGCGATGCCGAGGGCCGCGGTCGCAGCCGCAGCGAGCGGCGCGGGCTCCAGCGGATCGTCGACGGGATAGCACTCGAGGCCGTCCCACAGGGACGCGAGCGGGCGGCGGTCGTCGCCCAGGGGCAGTGACGACGGGTCGCCGCCGGCCGCGAGCTGACCGGTCACCTCGTCCCACAGCTCGTACGGGCCGACGCCCTTCGGGGGCGTGAACCCGCTCACCGGATGGAGTCGCCACTCGAGCGTCTCGCCCGCGGGACCGCAATCGGCGAGCCAGGTCTGGGTGCCGTTCACGTAGCCGTCGACCGGTGGGCCGAGCTGCGCGTCGAGCGCGGCGACGAGCTCGGGCGACAGGCGCCACACGGTGGTGGCCGTCCGGCTCATCTCTCCCGCACCTGGCGGGTCGGGCAGCTCGGGCCCCGCTCGCTGGTGCGTTGCGGCGTCGCCGGCTCGGGACGCTCGCTCATGCCGCGCCTGCCTCGGTCGGGTCGATCGTGCCGTAGCGCACGACGGCGTCGAAGTGGTCGAGCGCGGTGCGGTCGTCATCGAGGATGCCGCGCGCGCGGGGTGCCGACAGCCGTTCGCGGGCGAACCGGCGTGCGACCACCGCCTTGCGGGCGTCGCCGTCGCGCGCCAGCGCCCAGGTTGCTTCGTCGACGAGCAAGGCACCCTCCATGAGGTCGGCCAGGAGATACGTCAGGCGGCGCGCGTTGAGCAGCTGCACGTCGGTGGGCGCGTCGGCCAGGAACGCGAGCGCGTCGCGTGCCTCGGCGAGGGTCGCACGGACGGCGTCGACCGCGGGCGCGAGCACCGGTGCCGACGACGAGCCGGCGAGGGCGCGCTCGACACGCGCGACGAGCGCGGCATCCGCGCCGTCGCGCCGGATCGCACGGCGCACGTCGAGGGCACAGATGTTCTCCGTGCCCTCCCAGATCGTGTGGCACTGCGCGTCACGGAGCTGGCGCGCCATCGGCCAGTCCTCCATGTATCCGTTGCCCCCGAGGATCTCGACGCCCTGGATCGCGGCGCCGAGCCCGTCGCGCGTCGCCCGCACCTTCGCGAGCGGGACGAGGATGCGCCGGAGGAGGCGGCCTTCGTCGGCGTCGGCCGCGGTGCGCGTGGCCGCGGCGCACTCGAACGTGAGCGCCAGGCCGGCTTCGAGCGTGACGAGCAGGTCGACGAGCGTCTCGCGCACCATCGGGTAGCGGTCGATGCGCTGGCCCCACTGCTCGCGGTGGGCCGCGTAGATCGCGGCTTCGAGGAACGATCGCCGGTGGATGCCGAGGCCCATCAGCGCGACCCCGAACCGGCTCCCGTTCACCATCTCCATCATGGTGTCGAGCCCTCCGCGCGGCTCCTGACCATGGCGTCGCTCGCTCGTTTCGTCGCGCCGATTGGGCTCGGTCGTACTGCGTGACCGCTCGCTCCGCGGGCTCGCCAGCCACGCGACGGCGCCGTCGAGGGTGACCTCGGCGGTGGGCACGCCGCGCGTGCCGAGCTTGGGCTTCAGGCGGCGGATGTGGAACCCGTTGGCCGACCCGTCGTCGCGCAGGCGCGGCACGATGAACGTGGCGAGCCCGCCGGGGCCGTCGGGCGCGCCGTCGGGACGGGCGAGGACGATGAACACCTCCGCGTCGACGTTGGAGCAGAAGTGCTTCTCGCCGTGGAGCCGCCACTCCTCACCGTCGCGTACGGCGCGGGTCGTGTTGGCGCCGACGTCGCTGCCGCCCTGGCGCTCGGTGAGGAACATCCCTCCCTCCCACGCCTCGCCGGGGTCGAGGCTGGTGAGGCGGCGGAGGAGCTCGTCGCGCACGGCGTCGGGTGCGTAGCGCTCCACCACGTCGGCTGCGCCGGCGGTCATCCCCAGACCGCAGTAGATCGCGGTCTCGGCCTGGCTCACGAGGTAGGCGAGCGCGGCGGTGACGACCGCGGGGACCGGACGGCCCGCGTGCGCGGGGAGGCCCACGAAGCCGGTGCGCACGAGGTCGGCCTTGTTGGCGGTCCAGGTGGGGTGGTGCTCGATCGTGCCGACCTCGTGCCCCCACCGGTCACGGTCGACGAGCACCGGGGGATTGCGGTCGGTGATGTCGGCGCGGCGGGCGAGGTCGCCGCCGCAGAGCACGCCGTAGGCCTGTACGTGCTCCTCGGCGAAGGCGCGATCGCCGGAATCGGTCAGCAGACGGTCGAGGAGCTGCCGGAGGTTGGGGTCGAGGCCGTACCAGTCGAGGCCCATCGCGTCCCCGTACTCCGCGTAGTCGGGCAGCACGACCGCCACCCTACCGACCACCCGGGTACCGTGCCGCCGTGCAGCAGCGGGCTCGCGCGGCGATGGTCGCGCTCATCGCGACGGTCGTGTTCGGGAGTCTCCTCGCCGGGTGCGGGACGAGCGAGCCCGACCGCGTGTCGAAGGCCGCGATGGTCCGGAAGGCCGACAAGGTCTGCACCGCCGGGCTGCGCGACGCCGACCGCCTCCGGGCCCAGGCGAAGCCGGGCGCCTCGGGCAAGGCCGCCGGCGCGGAGATCGATGCGTCGATCGAGGTGCTGCAGCGGCAGATCGACGCGTTCGCCGACCTGCGCGGTCCGGCGTCCACCGACGCCGCCCGTGAGCAGGCGGTCAGCCAACTCGGCCTCGCCCGCGACGGGCTCGAGCGGCTGCGCGCCGCCGCGGTCGACCACGGCCTCACCGTCGATGCGGCCATCCAGGCCAACCCGGGCGTGGTGCAGCAGGTGAACCGGGCCTCGGCCAAGGCCAGTGACGCCCTCGGCGAGCTCGGCTTCCTCACCTGCATCGGAGTGGCCTCCGGCTGATCCCGCCCGCGAAGTCCGGCCCGCGTGACTCGCCGGAGCCGCGCGCGTCGTAGCCTTCCACCGTGAGCGCGTACGACCGCCTCTCGGGGCTCGACGCCAGCTTTCTCGCGCTGGAGCGGATCGAGACGCCGATGCACATCGGCTCCCTCGCGATCCTCGAGGGCGAGCCCTTCTTCGACGAGCGTGGCCGCTTCCGCCTCGCCGAGGCCCGCCGGCTCGTGGGATCGCGGCTGCACCTGATTCCGCGGTTCCGTCAGCGGCCGATGGAGGTGCCGTGCGGGATCGGCCGTCCGGTCTGGGTCGACGACGAGCGCTTCGACGTCGCGTACCACGTGCGGCTCACGGCGCTGCCGTCGCCCGGGGCGCGCGCCCAGTTGCTCGCCCTGTTCGAGCGCGTCGAGGCGCAGATGCTCGACCGCAGCCGTCCGCTGTGGGAGCTGTGGTTCGTCGAGGGGCTCGAGGGCGGCAACGTCGCGGTGATCCAGAAGACGCACCATGCGCTCGTCGACGGCATCTCCGGTGTCGACGTCGCCACCGTGCTGTTCGATTTCACCCCGGAGCCGACGATCCCCGACGCGCCGGAGTGGACACCCACACCCGCGCCGTCGCCCCAGCAGCTGCTCGTCGACACGGTCTTGGAGGAGCTCGGGAGCGTTGTCCACGTCGGCCGGGTGGCGGCCGAGGCCATCCAGGTGCCGCGCCGTGCGCTGGGCCAGCTCGGCGAGCTGGGTCGGTCGATGGCCACGTTGGCGGAGGGTCGGCTGTTCGCGCCGCGGCTGAGCATCAACCGGCCGGTGGGGCGCCACCGCCGCTTCCTCGGTGTGAAGGTCTCGCTCGACGACGTGAAGGCGGTGCGCCGGGTCTACGGCGGCACCGTGAACGACGTCGTGCTCGCGGGAGTGGCGGGCGGGCTCGCGCGGCTGCTCGACGCGCGCGGCGAGTTGCGGCCCAACCTCACGGTCAAGGTGATGTGCCCGGTGTCGGTGCGCGACGAGAGCGAGCACCTCGCGCTCGGGAACCGGGTCTCCGCGTTGGTGATCCCGCTCGCCGTGGGTGAGCCCGACCCCGTGTCGCGCCTCGCCTCGGTGCGCGCGGCCACGGAGGGGCTGAAGGAGCGGCACCAGGCCGTGGCCGCAGCAACGCTCGTCGATCTCACGCAGTACGCGGCGCCCACTCTGCTCGGCCTTGCCGCACGTGCCGCGCACCACCAGGTCTTCTTCAACCTGATCAGCACCAACGTTCCCGGTCCGCAGGTACCGCTCTACTGCATGGGCGCGCGCATGCTCGAGGCTTACCCCATGGTCCCGCTGTCGCGGAACCTCGGGCTCGGCATCGCGATCCTCTCGTATTGCGGCAGCCTCCACCTCGGGCTGCTTGCCGACCGCGACACCTTCCCCGATCTCGACGTGCTCGCGGCCGGAATCACCGACGCGTTCGCCGAGATGCACGCGCACGCCGCTCAGCACGACACGGCCACCGGCGACGACGCCCGCGTCGACGAATCGGCGTCGTGAGCACGCTCCCGGCCGACTTCGTCACCCGGGAGGCCTGGCAGCTGGCCGACGCCGTTCGGGCGGGCGACATCCGGGCAACCGACCTGCTCGACGGCTACCTCGAACGCATCCGCACGATCGACCCGCAGCTGAACTCGGTCTGCTTCCTCGACGAGTCCGGCGCTCGGGAGGACGCCGCGGCCGTCGACGACGCGGTGGCGCGCGGCGTGGACCCCGGCCCGCTCGCCGGTCTCCCGCTCGGGGTCAAGGAGCTGTTCCAGGTCGCCGGCTGGCCCGACACCCACGCCTCGCTCGTCTACGCCGACCGCGTTGCCGACCACGACGACGTGGAGGCCCAGCGGCTCCGACGCGCCGGCGCGGTGCTGACGGGGCTGACCACCGCGTCGGAGCACGGCACCGTGAGCTTCACCAACACGCCGCTGCACGGCGTGACCCGCAACCCGTGGAACCTCGACCGCACGCCCGGCGGCTCGTCGGGCGGGTCGGCCGCGGCGGTGGCCGCGGGCCTGTTCCCCCTGTGCTCGGGTGGCGACGGCGGGGGATCGATCCGCATCCCGTCGGCCTACTGCGGGCTGTTCGGCATGAAGGTCACGTACGGGCTCATCGGCCGGGGGCCGGGGCCGTTCAACTCGTCGCTCACGCCGGTGCGGGGCCCGATGGTGCGCACGCCGCGCGACGCGGCGCGCTACCTCGACGTCGTGACCGGCCCCACGCTCTCCGACCCCACGTCGCTGCCGAAGCCTTCGCCGTTCGAGCCCGCGCTCGTGTCGGGGTTCGCGCAGGACGCGCTCCGCGGTCTGCGCGTCGCGTTCGTCGACGCGCTCGGCGGGTTCACCGCCGAGCCCGAGGTCGCGCGCGTCGCGGCCGAGGCTGCGGAGGCGTTGATCGCGGCGGCCGGGTCGGTGCGGGTACGCGTGCCGGTCGAATTCCCCGCGCCCGCGATGACGTGGGGCCTGCTGTCGTCGATCGACGACATGGCCTGGCACATGGACGCGATGCGCGACCGGCTCGACGACGTGACGATCGTGCACCGGCTCGAGTACGAGTCGGTGCAGCACCTGCGTCCCGACGTGCTGCTCAAGGCCATCCGCCGCCGGGCCGAGCTGTGCGCGGCGTCGGCCGCGGTGTTCGAACAGGTCGACCTCCTCCTCACCCCGACCACGCCGACGCCCGCGTTCGAGGCCGAGGGCCGCCTGGGCGGGACGCTCAACGGCGAGGAGGTCACGCTGTTCGGGCTGTCGGCGCCGTTCACCGCGCCGTTCAACGTCACCGGCCAGCCCGGTTGCTCGATCCCGGCCGGGTTCGTCGACGGCATGCCGGTGGGCCTCCAGGTGGTGGCGCCCCGCCACCAAGACCTGCACTGCCTGGCCGCGGGGGCGGTGGCGGCCGAGGCCCGGCCCTGGCCCCACCTCGCGCCGATAGTCTCGCCCGCGTGACCGACACCGCCGAGACCTCCGAGACCCCCGCACCCGCGCCCCGCCCGCCCAAGCAGGAGCAGGAGCCGGCCTCCGAGGAGATCACCGAGGTCGCGCCCAACGTGATCCGGATGCAGCTCCCGATCTGGATGCCCGGCCTCGGGCACGTGAACATGTACGGCCTGCTCGACGACCGCGGCCTCGCGGTGGTCGACCCCGGCCTGCCCGGCCCGTCGTCGTGGAAGGCGCTGAAGAAGCGGCTCAAGGCCGCGGGCTTCAAGCTCAAGGACGTCCACACCGTCGTCGTCACCCACTCGCACCCCGACCACTTCGGTGGAGCGGGGCGCATCCGCAAGGAGTCGGGCGCCGAGCTCATCGCGCACCGGGCGTTCACCACGTGGTCGCTGAAGGAGTCGGAGCGGCGCAACCACCTGCCGAGCGAGCAGGAGGCGCTCGAGGCCGAGCAGATCGCGGCCGCGGCCGCGCAGGCCCTCGACGTGTGGGACGACGAGATCCCCACCATCGGCGACCACGCCGACGACTTCTCGGGCGACCCACTGCGAGACAACCCCACCCCCGAGTTCAACGCGCAGTCCGTGCCGTGGGGCGGCGAGACGCCGTGGGGCGGTTCGAAGCACGCGATGCCGAAGCTGTCGCGCCGCATGGTCATCAAGGCGATGCGGATGCTGTTCGCGCCGCCCGACCCGAGCCGGCGCGTGCGCCACGCCGAGCGCGTGCAGCTCGCCGGCCGCGAGTGGGTGAGCGTGCACACGCCCGGCCACACGATCGACCACCTCTGCCTGTACGACCCCGAGTACGGCCTGCTGCTCTCGGGTGACCACGTGCTCCCGTCGATCACGCCGCACATCTCGGGGGTGGGCAACGGCGCCGACGCGCTGCACAGCTACATCCAGACCCTCGACCTCGTCGCCGCGCTCGACGGCGTGCAGCTCGGCCTGCCCGCGCACGGCCACCCGTTCGACGACGTGCCCGGCCGCGTGGAGGCGATCAAGGAGCACCACGAGGAGCGGATGGAGATGCTCGCGGCTGCGTCGGTCGCGATCGGCCCCGCCACGGTGCAGGACCTCTCCCACGAGATCTTCCCCAAGAAGCACTGGGGAGTGATGGCCGAGAGCGAGACCTTCGCCCACCTCGAGCACCTCGTCAACGAGGGCCGGGCCGAGCGCTGGACCGACGACGGGAAGCTCTACTACCGGGTCGCCGTCGCCTGATCGCGCTCCACGCCGGACCCGAGGGGGGCGGGGAGCGGGTGGGCCAATCGGGGAGGGATAGCCTTCGGGCGTGACCACGCGCCTCGACGATCCCGAAGCAACCGATCTGCTCCAGCAGATGATCCGCAACGGCTGTGTCAACGACGGCACGGTCGAGTCGGGCCACGAGCTGCGCAGCGTCGACCTGCTCCAGCAGTACCTCGGCACCAGCGGCATCGACGTCGAGCGGTTCGAGCCCCAGCCGGGGCGCGCCAGTCTCGTCGCCCGCATCGAGGGCAGCGACCCCGACGCCCCCACGCTCATGCTCATGGGCCACACCGACGTCGTGCCGGTGAACTACGACGGCTGGACGCGCGACCCGTTCTCCGGCGATCTCGAGGACGGCATGGTCTGGGGCCGCGGCGCGATCGACATGCTCAACATCACCGCGTCGCAGGCGGTGGCGTTCCGTCGGCTCGCCGACTCCGGCTTCACGCCGAAGGGCACGTTGATCTACCTCGCGGTGGCCGACGAGGAGGCGCTCGGCACCTGGGGCGCGCACTGGCTCGTCGACCACGAGTGGGGCGCCATCGCGGCCGACTACGTGCTCACGGAGTCGGGCGGGTTCCAGATGCCGTCGCCCGGCGGGCCGCGTCTGCCGGTGATGGTTGCCGAGAAGGGCACGTTCTGGTCGAAGATCCACGTGCACGGCACGCCCGGGCACGGCTCGCAGCCGTTCATGACCGACAACGCGCTCGTGACCGCCGCCGAGGTGGTGCGCCGGCTGGCCGAGTTCCAGCCGACCGCCCACATCGGGGAGGTGTGGCGCCGGCACGTGGAGGCGATGGACTACCCGGCCGAGATGCGCGACGCGTTCCTCGACCCGAGTACGGTGCGCGACTACTGCGCGTCCCTGCCGCTCGGCATGGGGCGGCTCGTGCACGCGTGCACGCACACCACGTTCTCGCCCAACGTCGCGCACGGTGGCACGAAGACCAACGTCATCCCCGACCACGTGGAGCTCGAGGTCGACATCCGCACGCTGCCGGGGCAGTCGGGCGACGACATCCGCGACCTGCTGCGCGACGCGCTCGGCGACCTGTACGACCGCGTGGAGATAGAGTCCAACGAGGATCTGTCGACCGCGTCGCCGATCGACACGCCGCTGTGGGACACGCTCTCGACGGTCACCGGCCGCTTGGTGAAGGACTCCGCCCTGGTGCCGTTCCTCATGGTCGGCGGCACCGACAACCGGTTCTTCCGGCGGGCGGGGGCGACGGGCTACGGCTTCGGCCTGTTCTCACAGCGGCTCGCGTTCGAGGACTACGCCACGATGTTCCACGGCAACGACGAGCGGGTCGACGTCGAGTCGCTCGCGCTGTCGGAGCAGCTGTGGCGCGCAGTCGCCGAGGAGATCCTGCTGTGAACGACGCGGCGCCGTCCGGCGCGGCCGACGCTATCCGCAGGCACTGTGCCTACTGGAACGCGATGGACAAGGCGTCGTGGCTCACGCTCTTCGCCGACGACATCGAGTACGAGGACCCGCCCGGCACCGTCGCGAGCCGCGGCGTCGAGGTGATGTCGTCGCACGCGTGGGACGGCGCGTTCACCGATGTGAAGCGCTGGATCCTCGAGCCGGTGAAGGTCATCGAGTGCGGCCGCGAGGCGCAGGTCTACATGCGCAACCACGGCGCGGTCGACGGCGTGCCCGTGCTGGTCGAGAGCATCGAGCTCTGGCGGGTGAACGACGCCGGCCAGGTCGACCTCATCCGCGCGTTCTGGGAGCCCCCGGAGGAGATCCGCGAGCACCTGGCCCTGAACACCTGGGACCCGCTTCGTCTTGGCGCCGCCTGACCACCGGATGCGGGGGCGGGAGGCGCCAAAAGGGGCCGGCGGGAACGGGGGCCGGGGGGAACGGGGGGAGGGGAGGGGGCGGTCAGTCGGGGCGCTGGTCGCGGAGGAACTGCTCGAGCTCGGTCGCGAGCTCGTCGCCGGTGGGGAGCTCGTCGCCCCAGTCGGGCGTGGGGTCGTCGTCCTCGGCGGCCTCGTCGTAGCGGGCCTCGAGCCGTTCGACGTAGCCGCGGATGTCGTCGTCGTCGGCCGCGACCTGGTTGACCTGCTCTCGCCACCGCTCGACGGTCTGCTGCACCCGGCTGAGGTCGAGCGTGATGCCGGTGAGACGGCTGAAGCGGTCGAGGATCGCCGCGCTCGCCGGCGGGTTGGGCGGGGACGCGATGTAGTGCGGCACCGGCGCCCACAGCGACACCGACGGGAGGCCCTCCTCGCGGCACACGTCGTGGAGCACGCCGACGATGCCGGTGGGGCCCTCGTAGCGCGACGGCTCGAGCGAGAGGCGCTCGATCAGGTCGGGGTCGGTGGCTGTGCCGGTGACCCGGACCGTGCGGGTGTGGGGCACGTCGGCGAGGAGCGAGCCGAAGGTGACCACCATCTCGCAGCCGGTGGCCTCCACCACCTCGAGCACCGCGCGGCAGAACGACTTCCACCGGTACGACGGCTCGATGCCCCGTAGCACCACGAGGTCGCGCTCGGGGTAGTGCGCGACGGAGAACGTGGACTCGGGCCACACGATCGCCCGGGTGACGCCGTCGACGAGCTCGACCTGCGGGCGACGGGACTGGAAGTCGGTGTGCGCCTCGGGATCGATGTGGGCGATGCGCTGCGCGTCGCCGTGCTGCGCGAGGTAGCGCGCCGCGAACGTGGCGGCGTCGGCGGCGTCGTTCCACCCCTCGAACGCCGCGACGAGGATCGGGCGGCGCAGCGGCGTGGGCTGCTGCTCCCAGATCAGGCCGTCGGCGGGGGCGGAGGGGTCGTTCGGCACCCCTCCACCCTAGATGTCCGCCCGGCCGGGTCCGCCGGGCACCGGCCACGGCTCACGCGGCCGCACCCGC
>Ga0302299_10003091_pt1 | contig 10140 bp, 11 predicted proteins | sample III_Fen_N3_4_FD_198795 | JGI IMG/M metagenome (GOLD analysis project Ga0302299, IMG submission 198795) | Peat permafrost microbial communities from Stordalen Mire near Abisko, Sweden - III_Fen_N3_4 | ecosystem: Environmental > Terrestrial > Soil > Wetlands > Permafrost | place: Sweden: Abisko...
GGCGTCTTGAACGCCCTCGCCGGCCGCCGCTCAGATCAGGTCCTGAGGTAGCGCCGCAGCGCTACCACGCTGCCCAGGGCTCCGAGGACGGCGCCGAGGACGGCGAGCGTGGGCAGCAGGCCGGCAGGCCACGTGCCGCTCTGCCACCACATGCTGAACACCCTGACGTCGATGAACTTGACGTCGCTGCTCTTGAGCCAGTTCGAGATGGCCCAGTTACAGAGCCAGACGAAGCCGGCCGCGAAGACCGCCCCGATGAGCCCGGTGATGAACCCCTCGAGCACGAACGGCCAGCGGATGAACCAGTTGGTGGCGCCCACGAGGCGCATGATCTCGACCTCGCGACGGCGGGCGAAGATGCTGAGCCGGACCGTGGTACTGATGAGCAGCACCGCGGCGAGCGCGAAGATGCCGGTCGCGATCCACATGCCGTAGCCGATCAGGTTGATCGTGCCGAGCATCTTGCGCACCGTCTCCGCGGCGTACTTGACGCCGTCGTGCGTCCCGGGGTCGTTGTCGACGGCCGGGTCGGTGAAGAACTTGGCCGCCACTGCATCGACCTGGTTGGCGTCCTTGACCTGGATCTCGTAGCTGGCCGGCAGCGGGTTGATCGGGAGGTTCTGCACGATGCGGTCGCCGAAGCGCTGGCGGAACCGCTCCAGCGCCCTGTCCTTGCTGATGTAGTCGTAGTGCTTGACCTCGGGGATCGACTGGATCTTCTGCTCCAGCGCCGCCTTCTGCGCGTCGGTGGCGTCGTCCTTGATGAAGACCTCGATGAGGACGCGGTTCTTGAGGCTCGTAGCGCCCTGGTTGAGGTTGTCGCGGGTCACGAGGACGGCGCCGAGGATAGCCGTGCTGATGAACACAGTGATCACGGCCGCCATGGCCATGACCCAGTTGCGGCGCATGGAGCCGAGCGCCTCGCCGAGGAAGAAGCCGAGTCTCACGACAGGACCTCCTGCTCCTCGGCGTCGGCCACCTGGTCGTAGCCGCCGCGGCGCTCGTCGCGCACGAGGCGCCCGTTGTCGAGCTGCAGCACGCGGCGGCGCATACGGTTGACCATGTCGCGGTCGTGGGTGGCCACCACCACGGTCGTTCCCGTCCGGTTGATGCGCACGAGCAACTGCATGATGCCGACCGCCGTCTCCGGGTCGATGTTGCCCGTGGGCTCATCGGCGAGCAGCAGCGGCGGGTGGTTGACGAACGCGCGCGCCACGCTGACGCGCTGCTGCTCGCCGCCGCTGATCTCGTGCGGATAGCTGTTGGTCTTGTCGGCGAGGCCGACCAGACTCAGGATCTCCGGCACCTTGCGGCGGATGCTGCGCCGCGGCTCGCCGACCACCTCGAGGGCGTAGCCGACGTTGTCGAAGATGGTCTTGTTCGGCAGCAGCTTGAAGTCCTGGAACACACAGCCGATGTTGCGTCGCAACAGCGGCACCTTGCTGCGCCGCAGGGTGCCGAGGTTGCGGCCGGCCACGAGGATGCGCCCCGTCTCCGGGACGAGCTCCTTGAGCACCAGCTTGATGAGCGTCGATTTGCCGGAACCTGAAGCGCCCACCAGGAACACGAACTCACCCTTGCCGATGTGGCAGGTGAAGTCCTGGAGGCCGACCACGTCCGGGTCGTAGGTCTTGGTGACGTCTTCGAAGACGATCATGGGATGGGCTCTCCCTTGTCAGCCATCTGAGGCCAAGCCACGATTATGGGCGCTTGTGCTGGCATGCTCAACCCGCGGACTCGGCCGTCGCCTGTGACGATCGCGTCCCGCGGGCGGCTCCGCGTCGGGGCAGGACTCTTCGCACATGCCGCGCCCGATGCAGCGGTCCGGGTCGATGCGGGCCTTCATGCGCACCTCCTCCTGTGCCCGCCCGACAAACAGGGGCCGCCGTTGAGCTGAGAAGGACCAGCGGAGCGAGCCAAGCAGCACTGGTATGGCCGGCGACCCCGGGCAAGGGTTCGCCGCTGGGGCGGAGGTTCCTGCCGCGGCCACGGCGGGCACGCCCTGTGTCAGGGCGAAGAAAAGGGCCAACCGGGGGTCAAGCAAGGCCCGGCGAGTCAATGCTACGAGGGGAGGTTGGCCCTGGGCGGCACTCTCCGACAGAAACCCTCAGCTGTCACGTAGCAGGTTCGTCCAGGCCGGGGCGAGGCGCTCAGGACGCGGCAAGCGCCTCGGCGAGCGACTTGAACGCCCGCAGGTCGTCGCGGACGCGGGCCTGCAGGCAGCGCCGCAGGCCCGCCTCATCGACTCCCCACGCGGCGGGCTCGTACTCCAGCTGGTAGTGGACGCGCGTCTCGCCTGCGTCGAGCTTGGCGAACGAGACCTCTCCGGTCTCGCGCCCGTCCGACGCCCGCCACTGGACGCGCGTGTCCTGCACGTGTGCGACGACCTCGGCCTCCCAGTCCAGCACCGCGCCGCAGACGCGCCCGGTCCAGCGGAGCCGGTCGTAGCCCACCACAGCGACCTCGTCCGTGCCTTTCATGAAGCGTGGGTAGCCCTCGTAGTCGAGCCACAGGGAGTACGCATCCTGGACGTCCACACCCACGACGACGGAATCGTCCACGAAACCCATGCGTTCCTCCCCGGTCCGCGGCCGGCGACGGCCGCCGGCACCCACTCTGTACCCCGCGGGCCGGACCGGCAGTCAGCCGTGGGCGCGCCCTGGCCACGCCGGCGCTGGCTCGCGGAGGCGGCCCGCGTCGCCTCGGCAGACGACGCCGCTAGCGGTCAGGCCCGCCGGCCGGCGGTCACCAGCGCTCGTAACGGACGAGCTCTTCCAGCGGCCGGCGGTCCGTCTTCGCAGGATCCTTGGCGGGGTAGCCGAGCGGCGTGAGGGCGACCAGCTCGACGTCCTCGGGCAGTCCGAACACCTCGCGCGCCGCCTTGGGGTCGAACGCGGCGATCCAGCACGTCCCCAGGCCGAGCGCGGTCGCCGCGAGCACGAGGTGGTCCATGGCGATGGTCGCGTCCACCTCGTCGTAGGGCTTGTCGTCCATGCGCCGCCAGGCCTCACCTGGCACGGCGACGAAGGCGATGACAAGCGGGGCCTGCGCGAGCCAGCGACGGCCGTACACGCGCGCCAGCTCTTCCTCCTTGCCCTGCGTGTGCACGACGAGCATGCGGAACGGCTGCCTGTTGGCGGCGGTCGGAGCGCGGCGCGCCGCCTCGAGCACCTGGGCCAGCTTCTCGTCCTCGACGGCGTCGGGCTTGAACCCGCGCACGCTGTAACGCTTCTCGATGGCTTCGAACACGTCCATGAAGGCCTCCTCCTCGCGGCGACGGAGCAGCAGCCTACCACGGCGGCCGCACGGTAGGATGGGCGCGCACGCTCGACGGAAGGATCCCGGTGTCACGCAAAGGCTGGCTGCTCTTCATCTCGCTCTGCGTGATCTGGGGGCTGCCGTATCTGTTCATCCGCATCGCCGTGCGCGAGCTCCCGCCGCCGGCGCTGGTCTTTCTGCGCACGGCGCCGGCGGCGCTCCTGCTCCTCCCCTTTGCGCTGCGCCGCGGCGAGCTCAGGCGGATACTGCGGAGCTGGCCCTGGGTGCTCCTGTACACGGCCGTCGAGCTCTGCGTCCCATGGCTGCTGCTCTCTCACGCCGAGGAGCGGATCTCGAGCTCGCTGGCCGGCTTGCTGATCGCCATGGTGCCGCTCATCGGCGCCGTACTCTACCGCGCGTTCGGGGTGGCCGAGCGCTTCGACGCGCGCCGGTTCGCCGGGCTCTTCATCGGGTTCGCCGGCGTCGCCGCCCTGGTCGGCCTGGACATCGCGCGCAGCGACGTGCTGGGCATCGCCGAGACCATCGGCGTCGCCTTCTGCTACGCGACCGGCCCACTCGTCATCAGCCGCAAGCTCGCCCACCTGCCGGCGATCGGCGTCATCACCGCCTCGCTGGTCGTGACCGCCGTGCTCTACTCGCCCGCGGGCATCGCCACCATGCCGTCGTCGCTCTCGGCTGAGACCATAGGCTCGGTGGCCGTGCTGTCCCTGGTCTGCACCGTGGTCGCGTTCCTCGTCTTCTTCGCCCTGATCCGGGAAGTGGGACCGTCGCGGTCGACGGTGATCACCTACGTCAACCCCTTGGTCGCGGTACTGCTCGGCGTCGCGCTCCTCGGCGAGCCGTTCACGCTCGGGATCGCCGTCGGCATGCCGCTGATCCTCGTGGGGTCGGTGCTCGGCACGATGCCCTCGCTGCGGGGGGCGAAGCAGACCGAGCCGCTTCAGGACGAGCTCGGCGCGGGTCCGCCGGCGCCCTGAGCGCGGCGCGGAACGTCACACCTGACGCGCCACCCAGTCCCGCGTCTGCTCCACCTGGTTGAAGGTGAAGAGGTGCACGCCCTGCAGGCCGAGCGCCGGGTCGACCGCGTAGCCGGCCACCGCCCCGGCCAGTGGGGTCGGGTCGTACCTGCGCGAACGTGCGAGCGTGACGATCTGCCGGCCGTGCTTTCGCAGGTAGCTCAGCGAGGCTCCGACGCCGGACTTGAGCGAGATCTCGGCCAGCTTGCGCCGTTCCACGACCCCCGGCAGCCCGACCACCACGGGCAGGTCGATGCCCGCGGCGCGGATGTCACTCACCCACGCCGCGAGAGCGCCGGCGTCGAAACACAACTGCGTCACCAGGTGGCTGGCGAACGGCTGCTTGCGGCGCAGCGCGTCGAGCAGCTTGTCGTCGCTGATGAGCGGGTGGCCCTCCGGGTACCCGCCGATACCCACGCGGACGAACGGGTGGGCGAGCCCGGCGAGCTCTTCGAGCAGGTCGCCGGCGTCGGCGTAGTCCCCCGCCGGCGGGTCGGCGTCGCCGCCGATCACGAACACCTCGCGGATGTGTGACGCCTCGAGGCGCTGCACCACCCGCTCGAGATGGCTCCGTCCCGTGACCATGCGCGCGGCCAGGTGAGGCACGACTCTGAAGCCGCGCGCCGCGAGCGCCGTGCTCACGTCGAGCGTCCTGTCGACGCCTTGCTTCGGCGACGCCGTGACGGTGACGGTGGATCCGTACGGAAGGACGGTCACCTTCTGCTCGATCCCCTTCACGGGGATGATCTCGTAGCGTGGTTCCTGCAGCAGCAGGGACAGGTCCGACGGATCCGAGAACGCGGGCGCTCCGCCACGGCTCATGCGTCACCTCACTCCGGTAAAAGAGGGTAGATTCAGTCCCCTTTATACCCAGCCGTCATGCACCCCCGTGGTGAAGCGGGCCGCGCCGGCCGGGAGGTGACGAAAGCGCGGCGCGACCGGGCGACGGGCGGCCGGCCGGACATGCCCGGCCGGCCGCCCGCGAGCCAGGTCACGCGCGGCAGAGCAGTTCGTCGCAGCGGCGCATGACGAACGTGCGGTACTTGTCGAGGTCGCCCTCCAGTTCGCGCTGGGCGCGCCTCACGTCACTCTCCGGGTCCGACCGGCCGCGCGGCGTGTAGTCGATCTCGAGGCTCACCCGCGACCTGCCGTCGCCCAGGTCGGCGAACGTCACGCGGCCGTCGTCCGCGTCCAGGTCGGCAAGCGCCGACCTCATGCCCCCGTAGCCCTCCGGGAAACGATCGTAGACGGAACGGCCGATGAACTCTCTCCACTGGCGATCCGCGAACGAGACCGGGACGGCGGCCTCGATGGATCCAGTCAACTGCGGCATCTCACTCTCCTTGTGCCCGGGCCCTCGTCGGCGGGCCCGGCTCACTCCTCGTCTTCGCCGTTCTGTGCGCAGTCAAACATCCCGCCGACGACGGCGGCGCTGGATCGGCGGCGCGGGACGGCCGCGTCGCCGCGACGGGGCGCCGCCGTGCGCTAGGATGGCTGGCGCTCCGCCCCACTCACGAGAAGGGATGACATGTGAAGGACGTGCAGGAACGGCCGCTCCCCGGCGTGATCGTGACGATCGGCGCGCGCGCCGTGCGGGTGTCGAGCACGGCGCCGCTGGTGGTGCTCAGCTCGGCGGTGGTCGGCGGAGGCTACGCCAGCACGCGGGAGATCCTCAACGTGCACGTGGACGACAAGTACGACGGCGAGCGCCCGGACGAGGATCTCGCCGCCGTCGCTGAGGAGCTCGGCGTGGACGGGCCGTTCGTCGGCCTCATGACGGCGGCGTACACGCAGTTCGCCCGCTGCGCCACGGAGTCCCTCCGCGCACTGACCGTCGCCGCCGTCGTCTCCGTGGGGCTCAGCAACACCTCGTCCGCCGGCGTGACCCCGCCGATCGGGGCGCACTCTGAGAACGCCCCGATGCCCGGTCCCGGCACCATCAACGTGATACTGCTCGTGGACGGCGCGCTCACGCCGGCGGCGATGGTCAACGCCGTCATCACCGCGACCGAGGCCAAGACCATGACCCTCGCCGCCTGGGACGTGAAGACACCGGAGGGCGGCGACGCGAGCGGGACGTCCACGGACACGGTGGTGGTGGCGTGCACGGGACGCGGCGAGGCGCTGAGCTACGCCGGTCCGGCGACGCAGGTGGGCTGGCTGGCGGCGCGCGCCGTGCGCGCCGCGATGACGCGGATCTGTGAGGAGAAGGTCGCGCGCGACGGCGGCCGCGACGGCTGGTGAGGCCGCGGCCGCCGCGAGACGCGCCGCGGCTCAGCCCGCTTTGAGGACCTCGTCGATCCAGCCGAGGCCGGCGATCGCGGTCGGAAAGCCGCAGGTCGTGATCGCGAGGATGCCGACCTGACGCACGTCGTCGGCGGAGGCGCCGGCCGCGAGGGCCTTGCGCGCGTTTGACTTCACGGCGCCCTCGGCGAGCGCTCCGACTGCGAGCCCGAGCTTGACGAGGCGTACGGCGCGCTCGTCGAGCGGCCCCGCCGCATCGACCGCCTCACCGAGGCCGTCGAGCGCTGTAGCGACCGCCGGGTAGTCTTCGCGAAAGCCCAGGTACACGTCGGGCAGGTGGTCATCGGCCATGGTGCTCCTCCCAGCTCCAGTGACGGCACAGGCACGGGCGCCCCGCCGTCCTGACTCCGGTCATTTCACGCCTGGCCGGACCCGAAACCGGCCCGCCAGCGGCCGCCAGGCGAGTCAGTGGGGCGACTCCATGACCTGGTCGAGCACCGTCACCCTCGGAGTGGCGACGTTGCTGGTGGACCACTCCATCGCCTGCTCGAGCTCGAGTGACCCGGCGAACTCGCGCGCGCCCTCGACGGTCTCCCAATCCAGCATGACGATGACGGTGTCGGGGTCGTCGGCGACGCGGAACACGACACCGCCTCTGGATCCCAGCCGCTCGCGGCGCTCGCCGTCGTCCAGGTAGACCCGCTTGAAGGTCTCGAAGTCGCCGACGCGGTGCTCGATCAGGACGTAGGCCATGACTCGCCGCCTTTCGGTCGCTTGCTGCGACAGTGTACTCCCCGCGCGCCGCTGAGGACCGCCCGACCTTCGGCCGGCGTCACGCGAAGCCGCGGGCCGCGCCCTCGCGCCGCGCGATCCGCTCCTACGGCGTGAGGCGCCGACCGCCGGCGAACTCGCTGCTGTACGGCTCGGTGGCGAGCGAGACGATGCGGACGGTGGACCCCGTGCCGGGCGCGTGGATCATCTTGCCGCCGCCGACGAAGAGAGCCACGTGGTGGATGGCGCCGGCGGAGTTGCGGAAGAACACGAGGTCGCCGGCGCGCAGGGCGCTCCGCGTCGCGACGCGGCGGCCGGCCGTCGCCTGGTCGGCCGCGTCCCTTGGGATCGTCGCCCCGAACGCCTTGTAGACCAGCTGGGTGAAGCCGGAGCAATCGAGACAGAAGCCGGACGTACCGGCCCAGAGATACTGCACGCCGAGGAAGCGGCGCGCCTGCGCCACGAGCCGCGCGCCGCTCAGCGCCGGCCAGGCCGTGCCCGTGTCGTGCAGGACCACGCCGGCGCGCCGCACGTAGGCGTGCGTGCCGTCCACCTGCGCGACCTCGACGGCCTCGCTGGTCGTCGCGACCACCGGGAGGCGCGTGCCGCTCGAGACCTCGAGCACGCGCCCTGTCAGCTGCTGAGTCTCGTACAGCCACAGCGTGGGCCACACGACGACGGCCGCCGTCTGCTCGGTGGCCGGCGCGACGTCGGTGAGCTGCCGCGTCAGCAGCCACCCCGGGTAGCCCCACCGGTTCCTCGGCGTCGGCTGCCCGGCCACGGCCACGTGCGACCACGCGCCCGACGTGCCGAGCAGGTAGACCTTGGCGCCGTAGAGCGCCTGTGTCTCGAGTCTGCCGACGAGCCAGCGCTCCTGCGTCGTACTCATCGCCTCGAGCCAGGCGCGCGGGTCTGCCGGGACGGCGCCGGCCGGCGCGTCAACGGCGCGGGCCTCGCCCCGCCGCACCCAGAGCGTGGCCACCGAGACGCGCACCCAGCGCGCCGGCGGGCGCGCCGAGGCGGCGCCGGCGCCCAGCGCGCAGAAGCCCGCCCCAGCCAGGACGGCGAGGGCCAGCGCCGGCAGCGCGAGGCGCCTCAGCCCTTGAGGTAGCGGTCGAACCACTCGACGACGATCTCGAAGCGCTGGACGCGGTGCAGCGGGCTGCCGGAGCGCGTGAGCTCGTGCGACTCCGCGGGGAAACGCACGAGCTCGACGGGCCGCTGGAGCAGCCGCAGGGTGGTGAAGAGGTGCTCCGCCTGCTCCACGGGGCAGCGCAGGTCGTTCTCCGAGTGGAGAATCAGCAGCGGCGTGTGGATGTCCTCGGCGTACGTGGACGGCGACACCTTGAGGTACGTCTGCACGTCCTCGAAGAGGAACGTGCCCATGTAGCCCTTGAAGTCCCAGCCGAAGTCGCTGGAACCCCACTGCGAGTCGAAGTTGTTGACGGCGCGCTCGGAGACGGCGGCCTTGAACCGGTCGGTGTGGCCGACGATCCAGGACGTCATGTAGCCGCCGTAGGAGCCGCCGATGACGCCGAGGCGGTCCGCATCGACGAAGTCGAAGCGGCGGACCGCCTCGTCCATCGCGGCCATACAGTCGTCGTAGTCGACGGAGCCCCAGCCGGGACCGAGCACGCCGGGGCCGCGGATGGCGCGCGCCCACTCCTCGGTGGAGCCGGAGGAGCCGCGCGGGTTACAGAAGACGACGGCGTAGCCGGCGCCGCAGTACACCTGGAACTCGTCGAAGAAGTCCTCGCCGTACTGGTTGTAGGGCCCGCCGTGGATGTTGAGCAGGGTGGGATAGCGCTTGCCCTGCTCGCAGCCGGCGGGCCGCATGATCCACGCGTCCACTTCGCTGCCGTCGGCGGAGATCGCCGTGAAGCGCTCGGGCGCGACGAGCTCGCGAGCGGCGGAGAACGCGGCGGAGACCGATGTGAGGCGGCGGCCGGCGTTTGCGGCGGACGCGCCGCCGGCGGCGGGTCCGCCGTCGTACAGCTCGCTCGGCCGCGCCGGCTCACTCGCCGTGAAGACGAGCCTGCCGGCGGCCACGTCGAGTCCGGTCACGACGCGCTCGCCGCCCACGAGCAGGCGCGGCTCGCCGGAGCCGGCGGCTGCGACCCGGTACACGTGCGTGCGGCCGTGGTCCTCCACGACGAAGACGAGCTCGTCCCCGTCCCAGAGCGGCTCCCGCATACCCGGATAGGTCGTGCAGTTGCGGTCGAGCCCCGCGGTGAGCACAGTGAACTCCCCATTCGCGGCGTCGACCAGCGCGATCTTGGTGTGCTGGGGGTCGTCGAACACGCCCGCATACCGCTCGACGGCCAGCCGCGACCCGTCGGGCGACCACGAGGGACTTCCGACGCTGCCGCCACCCTGCGTGAGCCGCCGCGGCTCTCCGCCCCCGGCGGCCACCAGGTAGACGTCGTCGACCATCTCGAGGTCCCAATCCGGGTGCCGGGCCGAGACGAAGGCGATAGTCGCCCCGTCGGGCGACCAGGACGGCGAGTGGTCTTCGTAGTCGCCGTCCGTGACCTGCATCGGCTCGGTCGAGCCGTCGGCCGGGACGACGAAGAGGTGCTGCGGCCGGTCCGCGGTCCAGCCCACGCTGTCGAGCTTGTACTGGAGGCGCGTGAGCCGCCGCGGCGAGCGCTTCTTGTCGTCCTCTTCTTCGTACGCCGCGTCGGGCACGCGCGCCACGAAGCACAGGCGCGTGCCGTCCGGCGACCAGGCCACCTGCGTCACGTCCTCCTTGAGGCTCGTGAGCTTGCACGGCTCGCCGCCGGCCACCGGCATCACGTAGAGCTGCGACGCCTTGCCGGCGCGGTTGGAG
>Ga0302299_10003092_pt1 | contig 10139 bp, 6 predicted proteins | sample III_Fen_N3_4_FD_198795 | JGI IMG/M metagenome (GOLD analysis project Ga0302299, IMG submission 198795) | Peat permafrost microbial communities from Stordalen Mire near Abisko, Sweden - III_Fen_N3_4 | ecosystem: Environmental > Terrestrial > Soil > Wetlands > Permafrost | place: Sweden: Abisko...
CCACCCGGGGTGTGCCGGGTGCGGTGATCTCCGCCTCCCACAACCCGTGGGCCGACAACGGCATCAAGTTCTTCGGGGCCGGTGGCCGCAAGCTGGCCGACGACGTCGAGGAGGCGCTCGAGGCCGTGCTCGACGCGCTCCTGGCCGAGGCCGCGCCAGCGGCTCCGCTGGCCGCCGTGCCGGCCGCCGCCTCGCCCGGCGTGGCCGAGTGGCTCGACGCCCTCGTGGCCTCGCTGGAGGGCCGTCGCCTCGACCGCCTGCACGTCGTCGTCGATTGCGCCCACGGTGCCCTCTCCGCCTTCGCGGCCGACACGCTGCGCCGGCTCGGCGCGCGGGTCGACGTGCTCCACGACGCGCCCGACGGTCGCAACATCAACGCCGCGGCCGGCTCGACCCACCCCGAGGCCCTCCAGCGCATGGTGACCGAGGTCGGGGCCGATGCCGGCCTGGCCTTCGACGGCGACGCGGACCGCGTGCTGGCCGTCGACGAGAGCGGGCACCTGGTCGACGGCGACCACCTCCTGGCCCTCTTCGCAGTCGACCTTCGCGACCGCGGTGAACTGGCCGGCGACCGGGTCGTCGTCACGGTGATGACCAACCTCGGCTTCAAGCTGGCGATGGCCGAGCAGGGCATCGACGTGGTGCAGACGGCTGTCGGCGACCGCTACGTGCTCGAGGCGCTCGAGACCACCGGCGGCTCCCTCGGTGGCGAGCAGTCGGGGCACATCGTGCTGGCCGACCTGGCCACGACCGGTGACGGCCTCCTGGCCGGCGTCCACCTGCTCGACCTCCTCGTGCGGGCCGGCCGTCCCTTCTCCGAGCTCGCCGCCGAGGTCATGACCCAACTGCCCCAGGTGCTGGTGAACGTGAAGGTCGCCGAGCGCCGGGCCGACATCGCCGAGGCCATGGCCACCGAGATCGAGGCCGAGGACGCTGCGTTGGGTGGTCGGGGCCGGGTGCTGGTCCGCCCGAGCGGCACCGAGCCGCTGGTGCGGGTCATGGTCGAGGCCGAGGAGCAGGCCACGGCAGAGGCCGTCGCCGAGCGCCTCGCCGAGATCGCCCGCACGCTCTGCGCCGGCTGACGTCGGCCACCGTCTGCGCCGGCGGCTGCTCCCAGGGGAGGGGCCCTAGACTCATCCGGGTCCCGATTCATCCAGGGCGATGAGCAACGGAGCTCGTCGGACCCGTTCCCAGGGAGCCTCCGCAGCCCATGTGCGGGATCATCGCCGTCGTCCGTCGTCCGAGCACCCGTCGTCCGCCGTCCCCGGCGGAGGTCACCGATCGCCTCGAGGCGGCCGCCCTCCTGTTGGGCGGGCTCGGCACCGGTGCGTCCCTCCCGGCCGACCTGGGGGACGTCCTCACCGGCGCGGCGGCCGAGGTCGCCGCGGCCGACGCCCTGCTTCGTGGCGTCGCCGGCGTCACCGCTCTGCTCGAGGCCCCGGGCCTCGCCGCCTCCGTCACGAACCTGATCGAGGGCCTCGACCGCCAGACGGTGGCGATCGAGGCCCGGCTCGACGCCGACACCGAGCTGGGCGGCACCGAGCTCGAGCGGGTCAACGCCGCCCTGATCACCCTGAAGGACGCCGTGTGGGCGGTCCGCCGTGACCGCCTCCGCGCGGCCGACGGCGTCCGCGGGCTGGTCGGCCCCGGCGTCGGCCCCGCCGGAGTGGCCGTCGGCCTCTCGGTGCACCAGGCCCTGTCGGCCATCGACCGCCTCGAGGTGCGCGGCCGCGACAGCGCCGGGCTCCACCTGCTCGTGCGCGGCCACGGCCTCGACCTCACCTCGCCGGCGCTCCGTGCCGTGCTCGAGGCCCGTGCGGCCGACCCGCTGTTCGCCTCGCTGGCCGTGCGCACCCCCGAGGGCCACTTGAGCCTCGTGTACAAGGCGGCGGCCGAGATCGGCGAGCTCGGCGACAACACCCGGGCGATCAGCGAGGCCATGGTCGCCGACCCGCTGCTGCGGCAGGCCCTGGCGGCGGAGTCGGTGGAGGCGGTCGTGCTGGGCCACACCCGGTGGGCCAGCGTCGGCATCATCTCCCAGCCCAACGCCCACCCCCTCAACTCCGAGGAGGTCGGTGCGATCCGCGGGCCCTACGTCACCGCCGTGCTGAACGGCGATGTCGACAACTTCGCCGACCTCAAGGCCAGTGAGTCGCTCCACATCGCCGACGAGATCACCACCGACGCCAAGGTCATCCCGACCCTCACCTCGCGGGCGATGGCCGACGGCACCCCCGTGGTCGAGGCCTTCCGCAGCACGGTCACCCAGCTCGAGGGCTCGGTGGCCATCGCCGCCAGCGCGGCCGGGGCGCCCGACGACCTCCTCCTCGCCCTCCGGGGCAGCGGGCAGGCGCTGTATGTCGGGCTGGCCGAGGACAGCTTCATCGTGGCCTCCGAGCCCTACGGCGTGGTCGAGGAGACCGAGACCTACCTCCGCCTCGACGGCGACGTGCCCGCGGACCCCGCCAACCCGGCCAGTCGCGGCCAGGTGATGGCGCTGCGGGGTGCGGCGGCGGGCGACATCGAGGGCCTCGAGCGCTGGGCCTACGACGGAACCCGCCTCGACGTCACCATCGACGAGTTGGCTCACGCCCAGATCACCACCCGCGACATCGACCGGGGTGACAGCCCCCACTTCCTCCTCAAGGAGATCGGCGAGGCACCGGCGTCGTTCCGCAAGACCCTTCGCGGCAAGCTCGTCGACGGCCCCGCCGGCCTCACCGTCCGCCTCGGCGACGACGTCCTGTCACCCGAGGTGCGGGCCGGGCTCGCGGACGGCACGATCGCCCGGGTCATCGCCATCGGGCAGGGCACGGCCGCCGTCGCGTCGCGCGCCTTGGCCGAGGGCCTGGCCGCCTTCGCCCCTGGCACCCACCTGCGGGTCGAGTCGGCGTTGGCGACCGAGCTCTCCGGGTTCCAGCTCGCCGACTCCATGGCCGACACGCTGGTGGTGGCGGTCAGCCAGTCCGGCACCACCACCGACACCAACCGCACGGTCGACCTGGTCCGGGCCCGCGGCGGCCACGTGGTCGCCATCGTGAACCGCCGCAACAGCGACCTCACCGACCGGGCCGACGGGGTGCTCTACACCTCCGACGGCCGCGACGTCGAGATGAGCGTCGCCTCCACCAAGGCCTTCTACGCCCAGATCGCGGCCTGCTTCCTGCTGGCAGCCGCCATCGCCGACGCCGTGGGCGCCACCATCGCCGATCGCAGCGCGCTGCTCGAGGGCCTGCGCTCCCTGCCGGGCGCGATGGACCGCACCTTCGCCCTGCGCCCCGACATCGCCGTCGCCGCCCAGCGCCTCGCCCCGTCGCGCCGCTACTGGGCGATCGTCGGCAACGGGGCCAACCGCATCGCCGCCGAAGAGGTCCGGATCAAGCTCTCGGAGCTCTGCTACAAGGCCATCGCCTGCGACGGCACCGAGGACAAGAAGCACATCGACCTGTCGTCCGAGCCGCTGATCCTGGTGTGCGCCGCCGGGCTCCAGGGCTCGACCGCCGACGACGTCGCCAAGGAGGTCGCGATCTACCGGGCCCACAAGGCGGCCCCGATCGTGATCGCCAGCGAGGGCGAGGAGCGGTTCAGCGCCGCCCTGCACGTCATCTCCGTGCCGGCGATCGATCCCCGCCTGGCGTTCGTGCTGTCGGCGATGGTCGGCCACCTCTTCGGCTACGAGGCCGCCCTCGCCATCGACGCCCAGGCCCGCCCACTGCGCGAGGCCCGGGCCGCCATCGACACCGCGGTGGCGGGCAGCCTCGGTGGCGACGGCGAGGCCCTCCTGACGGCCCTGCGCCCCGGCCTCCAGACGCTGGCGGCCCGCTACTTCGACGGCCTCCGGGCGGGCGACTACGACGGCCACCTCGAAGCCAGCACCGCGGTGCGCCTCGCCTCACTGTGGCGCTACGCCATCGGCATCTCGCCGCTCGAGGCGTACCAGCTCGAGCACGGCAAGGTCGGCACGCCCGGCGTCGTTCTCGAGGACCTCGTCGCCGCGCTCAGCAGCGCCATCGACGAGCTCACCCGCCCGGTCGACGCCATCAAGCACCAGGCCAAGACCGTCACCGTGGGCATCTCCCGCAGCGACGAGACCCTCCTGCAGGTGCCGCTGGTCAAGGAGGTGCTGGCCTCGGGCGCGGCACGCGACCAGCTCAGCTACTCGACCCTGCGCGCCCTCGCCGCCCTCGAGCCGCTCGTCGCCGAGGTGCTCGGCTACACCCGCTACGCCATCGAGGGACACGTCGACGCCGCCGGCAACGACGACGCCACCGTCGTGGTGGTCGACCGGGGCGGCCTCGGCCGTGAGCTTCGCAGCCGCACCTCGGACGACCCCGAGCTGCGGGGCACGAAGCGTTGGGTCGCCGTCGAGCGCACCGTGCTGGTGGCCAAGGGCCGCAGCGACGGCCGCACGGTGATCATCGTCCCCGAGGTGAAGGACGGCGAGCCCACGGGCCTCTCGCTGCTGCACGTGCGCCTGGTCGACGACCTGCCGCTGCCGTCGCTGCGGGCGGTGCTGCAGGGGTACCGGAACCGCTACGGGGCCATCAAGCACGCCGTCACGGAGACCGAACCGGTGTTCCGTGACGACCTCCTCGTCGACGTGCCGGTGGTCGACCTCATGACCGAGCCGGTGAACGACCTGGCGGAACGCTGGCGCTCGTGACCGGCGGCGTCGTCGGGATCGGCACCGACCTGGTCGACCTCGACCGGTTCCGTGAGGTCCTCGCCCGGCGGCCGGGCATGGTCGATCGCCTCTTCACCCCCGGCGAGCGCGAGTACGCCGAACGCCGGGGTGACCCCCTCGAGCGCTACGCCGTGCGCTTCGCCGCCAAGGAGGCGGTGCTGAAGGCGTTGGGCGTCGGTCTGGGCGCCGCGTCGTGGCACGAGATCGAGGTCGAGCGCGACGACGACGGCGTGCCTTCGGTCCACCTCACCGGACGGGCGGCCGAGCTGGCCGCCGCGGCCGGTGTCGGCGAGTGGGCGATCAGCCTCACCCACGGCGACTCCGCGGCGCTCGCCATCGCCATCGCTCTCGCCCCCGCACTCGCCCCCGCACCTCCTGTGGCTCGTCTGGGCCCGTTGGAGCGTGCCCGATCGAGCCAGGGGTCGCCGTTGGAGGGGCTGCTGGCGGGGGGGCTGGTGCCGATCGTGACACCGGAGGAGATGGGGGTCGTCGACCGGGCCGCGCCCGAGCCGGTCGAAGTGCTCATCGGCCGGGCCGGTGCCGCCACCGCGCGTGCCGCCGTCCGCCTCCTCGGGGGCACCTACGGGCGACGGGTCGTGGTGCTGGCCGGCAAGGGGAACAACGGCAACGACGGGCGTGACGCCGCCCGGCGCCTCCGGGCCCGGGGGGTGAAGGTCGCCGTGATCGACGCCGCCTCGGCCCCCGAGCGCCTGCCCGACGCCGACCTCGTCATCGACGCGGCCTACGGCACCGGGTTCCGTGGTGGCTACGCGCCGCCGGCACCACCACCGGGTGCCGCGGTGCTCGCGGTCGACATCCCCTCTGGGGTCGACGGCCTCACCGGCCACGCTGCGGGCGAGGTGCTGGCGGCCGATGCGACGGTCACCTTCGCCGCCCTCAAGCCGGGCCTGCTGTTCCCTCCCGGCCTCGAGTCGGCGGGCGAGGTCGAGGTCGCCGACATCGGCCTCGACGTGTCCCGGGCCTCGGCCCACCTCGTGGGCGCAGCGGCCGTCGCCGCCTGGCTCCCCGACCGGTCGGTCGTGGCCCACAAGTGGCAGAGCGCGGTGTGGCTCGTGGCCGGCAGCCCCGGCATGGGCGGTGCGGCCTCGTTGTGCGCGTCCGCGGCGGCGCGCACGGGGGCCGGCTACGTGCGGGTGTCCACCCCCGGCGGCGCCGCCGCCGGCCTCCCGATCGAGGCCGTGCGCGTCGACCTGCCCTCCGACGGGTGGGCCGCCGAGGTGGTGGCCGGCCTCGACCGGTTCTCGTCCCTCGTCATCGGCAACGGCCTCGGCACCTCGCCGGAGGTCGCCGATGCGATCCGCGTGGTCGTGGCCGCCGCCACCGAGCGGGGCCTGCCCACGGTCGTCGACGCCGACGGCCTCACCGCCCTCGGCCTCGACGCTGCGGACGTCGTCGGCCCGTCCACGGTGCTCACGCCCCACGACGGCGAGTTCGCCCGCCTCGCCGGCGGGGCCCCTGGCGACGACCGCATCGACGCCGCCCGGTCGCTCGCGGCCCGCACCGGCGCGGTGGTGCTGCTCAAGGGCCGGGCCACCGTCGTGGCCCACCCCGACGGCTCGGTGCTCGTCACCACCACCGGCGACGAGCGACTGGCCACGGCCGGCACCGGCGACGTGCTCGCCGGTGTCATCGGCGCGCTGCTCGGCGAGGGCATCCCACCGTTGCGCGCGGCCGCCGCCGGGTCGTTCCTCCACGGTCGGGCCGGCGCCCTAGGCTGGCGCCGAGGCCTGGTGGCCGGCGACCTGCCGCCCGCCCTGCCCGCTGCCCTCGCCGAGGTCACCGCCCTGCGGCCCTGACCCCGGCCCACGCCCCGGAGGACCGATGCTGCTGCGAGACACGCCCGTGCGGGACCTGATGGTCACCGAGGTCCTCACGTTCACCGTGAACGACGACATCTCGGACGCCATGCGGGCCATGGTCCGGCGCGACATCGACGGCGCACCGGTGATCGACGACGAGAACTACGTGATCGGCTCGCTGTCCACCGGCGACCTCATCGTGGAGGAGGCCAACATCCCCCTCCCTGCGGTGATCACGCTGCTCGGCGGCGTGATGGAGCTGCCGAGCTCGCGCAAGAAGTACGAGGAGGACCTCGACAAGGCCCTCGGCGCCACCGTGGGCGAGGTGATGCAGGAGGGCGTCGTGGCCATCCTCGCCCCCGACGACACCCTCGAGGACGCGGCCACCGTCATGCACGACGAGGAGCTCGACCGGGTTCCGGTGTGCGACGAGGAAGGCCACCTGATCGGCATCATCGGCCGCGGGGACATCCTGCGGGCGATCGTGCGCGATCTCGACTCGCCGGTCGAGACCGAGGCCGACGCGGCCGCGGCCGAGGCCGAGGACGACGAGCAGGCCTGACCCGTGAGGGCCGCACGGGCCGACGTCGACCTCACCGCGGTCGCCCACAACGTCGACGCGCTCCGCCGTGCGGTCGCGCCCGCCCTGCTGTGCGCGGTGGTGAAGGCCGACGGCTACGGCCACGGCGCCATCGCCGTCAGTGAGGCCGCCATCGCCGCCGGGGCCGACTGGCTGGCGGTGGCCCTCGTCGAGGAGGGGGCCGTGCTGCGCAAGGCCGGCATCCAGGCGCCCATCCTCCTGCTCTCCCAGCCCCGCCTCGCCGATCTGGCTGCGGTGGTGCGCTACGACCTTCGGGCCACGATCCACTCGTCGATGGCGGCGGAGCTGCTGGCGGTGGCGGCGCGGGACCAGGGCAAGGTCGCCCGGGTCCATCTCAAGGTCGACACCGGGATGAACCGGGTGGGTGTCGCCCCCGAGGACGCACTGGCCGTCGCCCGGGAGATCGAGCGTCGGCCCGAGCTCGAGCTGGAGGGCGTCTTCACGCACTGCGCGGTGGCCGACGAGCCCGACAACCCGTTCACCGACGTGCAGCTCGACCGCTTCGAGGTGGTGCTCGACCAACTGGCCGACGCCGGCATCTCCCCGGCCCTGCGCCACGCCGCCAACTCGGCCACCGCCATCGTGCACCCCCGCGGCCGCTACGACCTCGTGCGGGCGGGCATCTCCGTCTACGGCATCGCCCCCGCGCCGGGGCTGGCCGCGGAGCTCGGCCTCCGCCCGGCGATGACGCTGCGGGCCGAGGTCTCGATGGTGAAGCGGGTGCCGGCGGGGGAGGGGATCTCCTACGGCCTGCGCCACCGCACCGAACGAGAGACCACCGTCGCCACCGTGCCCATCGGCTACGCCGACGGCGTGCCTCGACGGCTCGGCCTCGTCGGTGGGTCCGTGCTCATCGGGGGTGTGCGGCGGCCCATCCTGGGCGTCGTCACCATGGACCAGCTCATGGTCGACTGCGGCGACGACCACGTCGAGGTGGGCGACGAGGTCGTGCTGATCGGCCGCCAGGGCGACGAGGAGATCAGCGCCGAGGAGTGGGCGGGCCTGCTCGACACCATCGCCTACGAGATCGTCTGCGGCATCGGGCCCCGGGTGCCGCGCTTCTACCGCTCGGCCTGAGCTGACGACCCGATGAGGGTGCTGCTCGTCGAGCCCTACCTGGGCGGGAGCCACGCGGACTGGGCCGAGGGGCTGGCTCGACACTCGGCGCACGAGGTCGTGGCTGTGGGGCATCCCGGCCGGCACTGGCGGTGGCGCATGCGGGGCGGGCCCGTGACCCTCGCCGAGCAGGCGGCGGCAGCAGTGGCCGAGCACGGCCGTCCCGATGTGGTGCTCGTCTCGGGCCTGACCGACGTCGCGGCGTTCTGCGGGCTGTCTCGCCGCTGGCTGGTCGACACGCCGGTCGGCCTCTACCTGCACGAGAGCCAGCTGTTGCACCCCGGCACCCCTGCGGGCGCGGCGGGCGCCGAGGGCGTGTTCGCCAACTGGCGCTCGATGGTGGCGGCCGACCGCGTCCTGGTGGCGTCGGAGTTCCACCGTCGTGAGCTGTTCGCCGCGCTTCCGGCCGTGCTGTCCGACGTGCCGGACGAGCCCCACGGTCACCTGTTGGCCGCCGTCGAGGCCCGCACCACCGTGCTCCCGGTCGGGGTGGAGCTTGCCGGGCTGCTCTCGGCCGAGCGGCCGCCACCCGACGCCGGGCCGCCGCTGGTCGTGTGGCCCCACCGGTGGGACCACGACAAGCGACCCGAGGCGCTCCTGCGCGTGCTCGTCGCCATGGCTCGCGCCGACGTGCCGTTCCGGGTGGCCTTCGCGGGGACCAACACCCGGGAGGATCCGCAGGAGTTCGCCGCGGCGTTCGCGGCCCTCGGCGACCGGGTCGTGCACGTCGGCCACCTGCCCCGGCTCGAGTACGAGGCGCTGCTGCTGCTGGGCGACGTCGTGGTCAGCACCGCGGCCCACGAGTTCTTCGGGGTCGCCACCGTCGAGGCCATGGCCGCAGGGGCCGTGCCACTGCTCCCCGACCGCCTCGCCTACCCCGAGCTGGTGCCGGAGCGGTTCCACGAGGCGGTGCTCTACCGCCATTCGCTCTTCGACCGCCTGCGGTCGGTGCTCGAGGACCTGTCCGCTGCCCGCCGGCGGGTCGATGGCCTGCGGCAGTCGACCCGGCGCTTCTCGTGGGAGGTGGTGGCACCGCTCTACGACACCGAGCTGGAGGCGCTCGCCTCCCGCTCGGGGCGGTGATCCACGGCGGTAGCCTTTGCCGGTGCCCGCCTCCCTCGCCGTCGTCGCCGACGACGCCGCCACCTGCACCCGTTGCTCGCTGGCGACGGGCCGAACGAACGTGGTGTTCGGGATGGGCGACCCCGGCTCCGACCTGATGTTCATCGGTGAGGGCCCCGGCGCCGAGGAGGACAAGCAGGGCCTGCCCTTCGTGGGCCGCTCGGGTCAGCTCCTCGACCGCCTCATGGCCGAGGAGATGGGCCTCACCCGTGACCGGGTCTACATCGCCAACGTGGTGAAGTGCCGGCCGCCCAACAACCGTGACCCGCTGCCCGACGAGATCGAGGCGTGCCGTCCGTTCCTGGAGGCGCAGCTCGAGCTGATCGCGCCGAAGGTCGTGGTCACCCTTGGGAACTTCGCCGGCAAACTGCTGTTGCGGAGCAAGGACGGCATCACCAAGCTGCGTGGCCGCAGCTACCCCTTCGCCACGGGGGTGCTCGTCCCCACCGTGCACCCCGCCTACGTGCTCCGGGGTGGGGGCGAGCCGATGGCGCAGATGCGCGCCGACCTCGTGCGCGCCAAGCAGGCCCTCGCCGACGCAGGCTCCCCGCTCGTCACCTCACCCACCGGGACGGACCGATGATCTTCGCCCGCACGACCTCCGCCGAGGAGACCAAGGCGCTCGCCGCCGCACTGGCCGAGCTGGCCCGGCCGGGCGACCTGCTCCTGTTGGCCGGCGACCTGGGGGCGGGCAAGACCGCCTTCACCCAGGGCTACGGCGCGGCGCTCGGCGTCGACGACCTCATCACCAGCCCGACCTACACCCTGGTCCACAACTACGAGGGCCGACTCGAGC
>Ga0302299_10003093_pt1 | contig 10139 bp, 9 predicted proteins | sample III_Fen_N3_4_FD_198795 | JGI IMG/M metagenome (GOLD analysis project Ga0302299, IMG submission 198795) | Peat permafrost microbial communities from Stordalen Mire near Abisko, Sweden - III_Fen_N3_4 | ecosystem: Environmental > Terrestrial > Soil > Wetlands > Permafrost | place: Sweden: Abisko...
CTCCCTGATCGATGCTGGACATGTCGGGGTACCGCTCACCGACCACGGCGTCGGCGGGCACGGCCTGCTGCAGTTCCGCGAGGTCCTCGTCGGTCAGTTCGACGAAGGCCGCGGCGACGTTCTCCTGTAGGTAGCGCACCCGCTTCGTACCCGGGATCGGGACCACGTCGTCGCCCTGCGCGAGCACCCAGGCCAGCGCCAGCTGGCCCGGCGTGACCCCCTTGCGCTCGGCGACCGACCGCACCCGATTGACCAGTGCGAGGTTGGCGGCGAGTGCGTCACCGATGAACCGCGGGTTCTGCCGGCGGAAGTCGTCCGGGGCCAGCGAGTCGGTGGAGGTGATGGTGCCCGTCAGGAAGCCCCGCCCGAGCGGGGAATACGGGACAAGGCCGATGCCCAGTGCCCGGATGGTGGGGAGGATCTCGTCCTCGACATGCCGGGTCCAGAGCGAGTATTCGGTTTGCAGCGCGGTGATCGGAGCGACGGCGGCGGCGCGCCGGATGGTCGTCGCGGACGCCTCGGACAGACCAAGGCGGCGGACCTTGCCCGCCGCGACCAGTTCGGCCATCGCGCCGACCGTCTCCTCGATCGGCACACTCTGGTCGACCCGATGCTGGTAGTACAGGTCGATGTGGTCGACACCAAGTCGTTGCAGGCTGGCGTCGCACGCGTTCCTGACGTACTCCGCGCTGCCGTCGATCCGGCGCTGGGAGGGGTTCTGCGGGTCCCGGACGTTGCCGAACTTCGTTGCCAGCACGACCTTGTCGCGTCGGTCGGCGATGGCCCGGCCGACCAATCGCTCGTTGCTGAACGGGCCGTACATGTCGGCGGTGTCCAGCAGTGTGACGCCGAGGTCGAGCGCCCGGTGGATGGTGCGGACCGCTTCGGGTTCGTCGGTGGCGCCGTAGAACTCGGACATGCCCATGCAGCCGAGCCCGATCGTCGACACGGTCAGGTCGGCGCCCCGCGCCGCAGACCCCAGGGTGCGGGTGCCGACCGTGCGCGACGGGGACGAAGAAGGGGGCGATGAGATCGTCATGACAGCCACCCTGCACCTTTGAGCGTGCTCGAAGTCAACCGATCCGGGCGGATCTTGCCAATCTGTGCTGATAGATCCCGATCTTGCCGTCGATCGCACTGAGGTGAGCGGTCGTCTGGGCGAGCTCGGTCAGCACCCGGTTGCGGTGCGCCGAGAGCACGGCCAGCCGCTCGGTCTCGTTACCTTCGCCCTGCCGACACAACGCCGCGTGCGTCCGAATGTCCCGGATGGGCATGCCTGTCGCTCGGAGCCGGGTGATCAGCGTGATCCACTCCAGGTCGGGCTCGGTGTACCGGCGATGGCCCGTCGTGGCGCGCCCGATGCTCGTGAGCAGCAAGCCTTCCCGCTCGTAGTAGCGCAGTGTGTGGGTAGTGAGTCCACACCGCTGCGCCGCCTGCGCGATGCTGAACCCGTCGGTGAGTGTGGCCACGCGTCATCCTCGCACTTGGACCGCGCTCCAGGTCAACGCCGGTCGGCTCGCCGCCCTATCCGGTTCTGTCCGACCGGCTTCGCCGACCCCCGCGTGCGCCGACCCCCGCGTGCGCCGACCCCCGCGTGCGCCGGCATCCGCGTGCGCCGGCATCCGCCGGGCCGCGGTGAGCGGGCCGATGAGTCGGCGGATCAGCGGCGACGACTGCCGTCGTTCCAGCCCCTGCCCCACACCGCGCTGGTCGCCACCGCGATCAGCCCGGGAATCAGGAACACCACCCAGATTTTCAGCACGAAGAACAGCAAGAGGCTCAGAATCCCCGACACGGCGATCGCCACGGCGGCGGCCCGCTGCGCCGGCGTGCGGCCCTCGCCGTGTCCCGACGGAGGCGAGGAGTACCGGGACGCGGTCGCGGACGGCGGCGGCAGGACGGGAAGTGTGTCCGGCAGCTTCGGGTGGGGTGGCGGCAGGTCGGTGAACAGCCCGCGAAGGTCGGCGACGGTCCTTGCCTGGGTGACCTGGGCGCTGCGTTCGCCGTATTCGTCCAGATCGATCCGCCCGGTGGACAGGTGCTCGCCGAGCGCATCGATGGCGGAATTTCGTTCTGCGTCGCCGACCCTGATCCGCGAGGGATCGGGCCCGGACGACGCATTGTCTGCGGTACTCACCACTCGACTGTATGCCGTTCCGGGTTGACGCTCGGATGGGTGCACCCGGCCGCCGAGGTTGCGCCCGTTGGGCCCTTTGCGCGGATCGCCATCGGGCCCGCGTGCGACCCGACGGCGGCGACCGCGGGTTTGCGTTGCGTCGAGTTGGATGTCGACGACCGCTGATTGCTCGCGTGCCGGCCGCTGTCGCGTGCCGGCCGCTGTTGCGCGCCGACGCCGGTCACGATGATCTTGCGTGTACCTGTCGACCCTGACGTCCGCGGGCCCTTGGTCGAGCCGATCGCGCCCGACCCCGGGCGGTCGCGACCCTACCGGCCCGCCGACGGCGGAGCCCTGGGTCGGCGGTGCTCGATCCGCCGGGTGGGGCGGCCTCGTGGTCGCGGCAACGGGCCGGGTCAGGCGTCCGACAGCACCCCACCGCTGCCCGCAGGGTCGTCCGATCCGCCGCCGGCAGCGCCGTCCGTGCCAGTGTCGCTACCGATCTCCGCGACCACCGCGCCTGCGGTCACGGTCCCGCCCGCCTCCACCTTGACCGCGGTGACAACGCCGGCCCGGTGGGCGGTGATCGGGTTCTCCATCTTCATCGCCTCGATCACCGCGACCAGGTCGCCTTCGGCCAATTGGTCGCCAACCGCGACGGCGACCTTGACCACGGTGCCCTGCATCGGCGCGATGACCGCAGCGCCGCCGGTCGCCGGCGCGTGGTGCAACCGCAGCCGGTGCCGGCGTGAGGAATTGGCCCGCGGCCCCGGCGAACCACCCAGGACGGCCGCTGCCAGATCGGCCGGTAGCGCGACCTTCACCCGGCGGCCGTTCACCTCGGCAACGAACTCCTGCCGCTCCGCGGGTGGTGCCTCCGGCGGAGCGCCGGGGGCACCGGCGAACGGTTCGATGGTGTTGACGAACTCGGTTTCGATCCAGCGGGTGTGCACCCGGAAGCGGCCGGCCCACCCGTTGAACGCCTTGTCATCGAGCACCGCGCGGTGGAACGGCAGCACGGTCGCCATGCCCTCGACCTGCATCTCGGCCAGCGCGCGCCGGGACCGGGCCAGCGCCTGCTCGCGGGTCTGGCCGGTCACGATGATCTTGGCCAGCAGCGAATCGAACACCCCGGAAATCACCGAACCGGTTTCCACGCCGGAGTCGACCCGCACCCCGGGACCGGCCGGGGCGAGGAACTTGGTCACGGTTCCCGGTGCGGGCATGAAATTGCGGCCGGGATCCTCGCCGTTGATCCGGAACTCGATCGAATGCCCGCGCGGCTCCGGATCGGTGAGTACGCGCAGCTTCTCGCCGTCGGCAATGCGGAACTGCTCGCGCACCAGGTCGATCCCGCTGGTCTCCTCGGTGACCGGATGCTCCACCTGCAGTCTGGTGTTGACCTCGAGGAAGGACACGGTCCCGTCGGCGCCGACCAGGAACTCGACCGTGCCGGCTCCGTGATAATCGGCGGCCAGGCAGATGTCGCGCGACGCCGTGTAGATGGCAGTGCGCTGGTCGTCGGTCAGGAACGGCGCCGGCGCCTCCTCGACCAGTTTCTGGTATCGGCGCTGCAGCGAGCAGTCGCGGGTGCCGACAACGATGACGTTGCCGTGGATGTCCGCGAGGATCTGCGCCTCGACGTGCCGCGGCTGGTTGAGATACCGCTCGACGAAGCATTCGCCGCGACCGAAGGCCGTCACCGCCTCCCGGACGGCGGACTCGTACAGGTGGGGGATCTCCGCCAGCGTGCGGGCGACCTTCAGACCACGACCACCGCCGCCGAACGCGGCCTTGATCGCCACGGGAAGGCCGTGTTCCCGGGCGAATTCGAGGACCTCGTTGGGTCCGGAGACCGGTTCGGTGGTGCCGGGGACCAGCGGCGCACCGGCCCGCTGGGCGATCAGCCGGGCCGTCACCTTGTCACCCAGGTCACGGATCGACTGCGGCGTAGGCCCGATCCAGGTCAGGCCCGCGTCCATCACCGCCTGCGCGAAATCGGCGTTCTCGGCCAGGAACCCGTAGCCGGGGTGCACGGCGTCGGCGCCGGAGCGGGCGGCGACGTCCAGCAGCTTGGTCCTGTTCAGGTACGACTCGGCGGGGCTCGCCCCGTTCAGCGAGTAGGCCTCGTCGGCCATCCGCACGTGCAGCGCGTCGCGGTCGGAGTCGGCGTAGACGGCGACCGAGCGGAGCCCGGCGTCGCGGCACGCGCGAATGACCCGGACGGCGATCTCGCCGCGATTGGCGATCAGGACGGTGTGCACAAGAAGTCCTTCCGTGCTTTCAGCGGGTGGAGATGGGTCATGCCGTGCGCCACAGGTCGGTCACGGCGATGCCGACGTCGGCCAGCAAACGGCGGGTGAGCGGCAGGGAGATGCCGATGACGTTCGACGGATCGCCATCCACGCTGTCCACGAACCAACCGCCGTAGCCGTCGATGGTCAGCGCCCCGGCCACCGCGAGCGGCTCCCCGGTCGAGATGTACGCCGACAGTTCGGCCGGCGTCGGCACGCCCATCCGGACCACCGTGGACCGGGTGCCAACGGCGCCGGCCGTCGGCCGTCCGGACGTCACCCGCCGGACCGCGTGACCGGTCAACAGCACGCCCTCCCGGCCGGCCATCCGGGCCCAACGCTCCCGGGCCTGATCGGCACCGTTCGGCTTGCCCTGCAATTCGCCGTCGATCAACAACATCGAATCGCAGCCGATCACCACACAGTCGACGGCAACGTCCCGCGGAAGTGAGGTTGCCACGGTGTCGGCCTTCGCCGCGGCCAGCACGCCGACCTGCACGTCGGGCGTGTCGTCGGCAACCGTGGCAAGCACGACCGTTTCGTCCACGTCCGACACCGCCACCACCGGGTCGATGCCGGCCGCTCGCAGCACCCCAAGGCGCGCAGGAGATGCCGACGCGAGCACGACCGCCGTCATCGAGGCAACCCGGATGCCCACCACGAGCCCGGACCGGGGTGCAGGCGGGTGCGGAGCACGTGCGCCTGGTCGGCCCACACCGACGCCGGGCCGGTGGCCCCCGGCGACACGCCTGCTCCGGCGGTGAGTGCGGTCAGGATCGCGAGGACAGCAGCCGCATCCTCCTCCGAGGTCCGGCTCGCGTCGCGTGGTCCGCGCTCGGATTCGGGTTCGGCGGGGGAATCCGTCTCCGCGCTCGCGGTGACATCGGCGTCCGCTGTGCTCGCGGTGACATCGGCGTTCGCTGTGCTCGCGGTGACATCGGCGTTCGCTGTGCTCGCGGTGACATCGGCGTTCGCTGTGCTCGCGGTCACATCGGCGTTCGCTGCGCTCACAGTGGAATGTTCCCGTGCTTGCGCGGCGGCAGGGTCTGCCGCTTGTCGGCCAGCACCCGCAGCCCGTTCGTAATCGCGACGCGGGTGGTGGACGGCCGGATGATCTCGTCGACATAGCCGCGCTCGGCCGCGATGAACGGATTGGCCAGGGTGTCCTCGTAGTCGGTCTGCAGCTGGGTCCGGAGCTGGGCGACCTCGGTTGCGTCATCCCCGGATTCGGCGGCAAGCGCAGCGATCTCCTTGCGGTACAAAACGTTCACCGCACCGGCGGCACCCATCACGGCGATCTGCGCGGTCGGCCAGGCCAGGTTGAGGTCGGCGCCCAGGTGCTTGGAACCCATCACGTCGTAGGCGCCGCCGTAGGCCTTGCGGGTGATCACGGTGATCAGCGGGACGGTTGCCTCCGCGTAGGCGTAGATCAGCTTGGCGCCGCGGCGGATGATCCCGTTCCATTCCTGGTCGGTACCGGGAAGGAAACCGGGGACGTCCACGAAGGTCAGGACCGGGATGTTGAACGCATCGCAGGTGCGGACGAAGCGGGCGGCCTTCTCGGCGGCATTGATGTCCAGCGTCCCGGCCAGGTGAATCGGCTGGTTGGCCACCACCCCCACTGATCGGCCGGCGACCCTGCCGAACCCGACGATCACGTTCGGAGCGTAGAGCTCCTGCACGGGCAGGAAATCGCCGTCATCCAGCACCGCATGAAGCACGGCCGTCATGTCGTACGGCTGGTTCGGTGCGTCGGGGATCAGCGTGTCCAGGGCCAGATCTGTGTCGCTGAGTTCGAGGTCCTCGTCCCACTCCGCCGCCGGCGCGGTCGACAGGTTGTTCGACGGCAGATAGGACAGCAGGTCGCGGACATAGTCGATGGCGTCCTGTTCGTCCCGGCCGAGGTAGTGGGCATTGCCGGAGCGGGTGTTGTGGGTGCGTGCGCCGCCGAGCTCCTCCAGCGTGACCTGTTCGCCGGTGACCGACCGGACCACGTCGGGCCCGGTGATGAACATCTGGGAGGTCTTGTCGACCATGACGACGAAGTCGGTGAGTGCGGGCGAGTAGACGTGGCCTCCGGCGTTCGCGCCCATGATCAACGAGATCTGCGGGACCACGCCGGACATGTGCACGTTGCGCTTGAAGATCTCGGCATACAGCCCGAGAGAGACGACGCCCTCCTGGATGCGGGCCCCTCCACCCTCGTTGATGCCCACCACTGGGCGACCCGACTTCAGAGCGAAATCGAGTATCTTGACGATCTTCTCGCCGTACACCTCACCCAGGGACCCGCCGAACACGGCGACGTCCTGGGAGAACACACAGATGTCCCGGCCGTCGACCGTGCCGAACCCGGTGACCACGCCGTCGCCATAGGGACGGTTGTCGGCCAGGCCGAAGTTGGTGGACCGGTGCCGGGCGAACGCGTCGAATTCCACGAACGAGCCGGGGTCCAGCAGCATGTCGATGCGCTCACGGGCGGTCCTCTTGCCCTTGGCGTGCTGACGCTCCACGGCGGCCGCCGACCCGGCGTGTACGTGCTCGTCCGTTCGCCGGGTCAGCTCCGCGAGCTTGCCGGCCGTGGTGTGTGGTGCGGCCGTTTTCGGGCCGGATCCGTTCGAGTCGGTGATCTTCGGGGCGGCGCCCTCGCGGGTCGAGTCACTGACGTGCTGGGCATTCTCCGACCGGGTCACAGCGCGAGAGTACCGAGATCCGCGGCTAGGGTTGCCCGAGTGTGTGGAAGAACTCGCGGACGACCTTCGCCGGGAATTCCCGCGGCGGTGCTGTCCTCGCGCACGCCGATCGACCCGCGCCGAGTCTCGACTCTGCTCTCCGGGCCTCGGCGATGGGGCATCGAGCACGTTCCGGTGACCGGTTCCACCAACGCCGATCTCGCCGCGGAGGCGGCCGAATCGGCGAGCGGACGCGTGCTGGTGACCGAAGAACAGCTGCAGGGGCGCGGCCGAGCCGGCCGCGGATGGATCTGTCCGCCGGGCGCCGGCCTGATGTTCTCCGTCCTGCTGCGGGAGCCGGCCATCCCGCCCGAACGCCGCGGCTGGCTGGGTGCCGCACTCGGCGTGGGGATCGCGCACGCCATTCGCGAGACCAGCGACCTGCCGGCCGAGCTCAAGTGGCCGAACGATGTGCTGATCGGCGGGCTCAAGTGCGCGGGCATCCTGGGCGAAGTGACCGGCGACGCGCTGATCGTCGGGTCGGGGATCAACGTCACCGTGGACCGATCGGACCTGCCGCGGGCCGACGCGACCTCGCTGTGGCTGGCCGGCGCGTCCCGGCTGGACCGCTCCGAGTTGCTGGCGGCGATCCTGGGCGACTTCGGTTCGACGCTCGACCGGTGGATTGCGGCCGGCGGAAACGTTGACGCCGGCGGTCTGCGTGAGCGCTACCTGCAGGTGTGTTCGACGGTGGGCACGCCGGTGCGGGTGGAGCTGCCCGGCGGGCGACTCGTGACCGGGTGGGCAACCGATGTGGATCCGTCCGGCGCACTCGTCGTGCGCGACGAGCGGGGTGTTTCGGCCAGCTACTCGGCGGCGGACGTGGTGCACCTGCGACCGGAACAGTGACCGCCGACCGGCCTGCCGCTGCGTATTTCACCGACTGCACCGTCACCAGGGTCGAGGCACAGAATGTCCCTGGTGACGGTGCAGTCGCATCCCCCGGCGCAGGATCTCCGGCGATTTCTGGCTAGGGTCGGACGGTGCCCACGGCCGACGGCGACCCCCTGCTCGTGCGGCTCGCCCGGCTCCGGGCCGGGATCGATTCCGCCGCCCGGCAGGCCGGACGTGCCCCCGCAGACGTCGCGCTGCTGCTGGCCACCAAGACCCAGCCCGCCGAGCAGATCCTGTTCGCCCTGCACGCGGGGTACACCCTGATCGGAGAGAACCGGGTCCAGGAGTTGGTCGAGAAGAACGACGCGCTGAGCGCTGTGCCCCACACCACCCATTTCATCGGCCACCTGCAGACCAACAAGATCAACCAGGTGCTCGGCCGGATCAGCTGCCTGGAGTCTCTGGATTCGATCGAGCTGGCCGGGAAGCTGGATTCGCGGCTCGCGGCTCGCGGTCTGGATCTGGATGTGCTGATCCAGGTCAACGTCTCGGGCGAGCCCTCCAAGTCCGGGGTGCTGCCAACGGCCGCTGCCGATCTCGTGTCGGCGGTCGCCGGGCTGAAAAATCTGACCGTGCGGGGATTCATGACGATCGGGCTCAACTCGCCCGACCGGGCCGCGGTCCGGGCCGGCTACCGGCTGCTCGCCGGATTGCGGGACGAAGTCGTCGCCGACCGGGTCCCCGGGGCGAGCCAGGCGACGCAGCTGTCGATGGGGATGAGCGGGGACTTCGCCGACGCCATCGCCGAGGGTGCGACGATCGTGCGGATCGGGTCGGCGGTGTTCGGTCAGCGGGCGAAGCTGACCTGACCGATGGCACCGGCATGCGGTCGTGTTCCCGCTGCTCGGCGGGCCGCGCGGCGGTAGCGTGATCATCACCGGAGCGCTCGTGTTCCGAACGAAGATGCGGCATCGGTCCCGAACTACGAAGGGGGCGTCATGGCCTACCCCGACAACCTGCTGGTACGAGGCGAACACGTGATCGTCAACAAGCGCCCCCACTGGAAGGTGCTGATCCTGCCGACGATCTTGTTCATCGTCATCATCGGCGGTGGGTTCGCGCTGGCGCGGTCGCTGAGCAGCTGGACATATTCCTCCACCGCGAACTGGGTCATTGTCGGGGTCGGGGTGATCGCGCTGATCGTGCTGGTGTTGGTTCCCTTCATCCGTTGGCGCACCGAGCATTTCGTCATCACCAACCACCACGTCTTCTTCCGGACGGGTCTGCTGTCCCGGCGCGAGCACCAGATCCCGCTCGGGCAGATCGCGAACATGGAAACCGAGGTGACCTTCTGGGGTCGCCTGATGGGATACGGGTCGCTGATCGTCGAATCCTCCGCCGATCAGCCGCTGAAGTTCCGCAACGTCGCGTCGCTGTCCAAGATTCAGGCCGCCCTGAATCAACTGATCAGGGACGAGCGGGAGCGCACCCACCGGGGCGGCGGCCGCGGCTCGGCCGACGGGGACCGGGGGCAGGACGATCAGGACGATCAACCGCCGGGCGGTCCGCAGGGTCTGGCGCAGCCCCACCCGACCGCGACCTACCCGCCAACGGGCTACCCAGCGCAGGGCTACCAGCAGCCGCCAACGGGCTACCCGCCGCAGGGTTATCAGCAGCAGGGGCACCCACCGCAGGGCTACCAGCAGCCCCCGGCTGGGTCTGCGCCGCAACCGGGCTATCCGACCGAGCAGGGCTATCCGAGTCAGCAGGGCTATCCGAGTCAGCAGGGCTATCCGAGTCAGCAGGGCTATCCGAGTCAGCAGGGCTATCCGAGTCAGCAGGGCTATCCGACGCAGCAGGCGTACGACGACCGGCCGAGCTATCCGGGTCAATCGGGCTACCCGACCCAGGACGGTCCTGACCCGCAACAGGGTTACCCGGCACAGCCCGGCTACCAGAACCCATCGGGCCCGCCGACCGGACCGATCCAGGTCACCCCGCCCGCCTCCGGAGCGCAGCAGGGCTCCGGTCGGGGCGAGGGCCGCCCAGCACAGCAACCTTGATCCCCGGGTCGGCGGACGCCCCCGGGTCGGCCGACGCCCCCGGGTCTCCGGGGGTCTCCGGTTCGGTGGGTTGCGATTCGAAACCGGCGGCGCCCGCCGG
>Ga0302299_10003094_pt1 | contig 10136 bp, 9 predicted proteins | sample III_Fen_N3_4_FD_198795 | JGI IMG/M metagenome (GOLD analysis project Ga0302299, IMG submission 198795) | Peat permafrost microbial communities from Stordalen Mire near Abisko, Sweden - III_Fen_N3_4 | ecosystem: Environmental > Terrestrial > Soil > Wetlands > Permafrost | place: Sweden: Abisko...
CGTTCCGAGTACACCATCGCCCAGGTCAAGGCCGTCATGGCCGCGGCCGGGTTGCCCGTCCGCCTCACGGACGAGGAGGCCGCCACATGACCGCCGCCACGCGCCCCGGACCCGTGGACCTGGCCGCGGGTCTCGACCCGGCATCGGTCCGCTGGGACAGTTCGGGGCTGGTCGTGGGCGTCGTCCAGGACGTCGCCGACGGCCGGGTGCTGATGGTCGGCTGGCTGGATGTCGAAGCGCTCGCCGCCACTCTCGGCACCGGCGAGGTCCACTTCCACTCGAGGTCCCGCGGCCGGCTCTGGCGCAAGGGTGAGTCGTCCGGGCACGTGCTGCGGCTGCGCAGCCTGGCGCTCGACTGCGACGGCGATGCCCTGCTGTTGGCCGCCGAGCCGCTGGGACCGACCTGCCACCGCGACACCCGCTCCTGCTTCGACCCCGACGCCGTCAGCAAGGCCGTCCCGGGCGGCGCGCCCGTGGAGATCCCGGCCCTCGAGACCGGCCCGGAGCCGCAGGGCTTCGGCTGGCTGGAGTCGCTGTGGGCGACGATCGTGGACCGGGTCGAGACCCGCGCCGAGGGCTCGTACACGGTCAGGCTGCTCGACGGCGGCGTGGACCTGGCCGGCCGCAAGGTCGCCGAGGAGGCAACGGAGGTGCTCCTCGCGGCCAAGAACGACGAGATGGCCCAGGCGGCCGGCGCCGATCGTGCCGAGACCCGGTCCCTCCTCGCGGGCGAGGCGGGCGACCTCGTCTACCACGCGCTGGTGCTGCTCGCTGAGCGCGGCCTCGAGCCGCGCGCGGTCCTGGACGTCCTGCGCGGCCGGCACGGGACGCCCGGCGGCCGCTGACGGGACCCACTGAGGGACCCAGTGAGGGGACCTACCCGCGCGTCACCCGCACGACCGCCCGGTTGCGCTTGCCCACGCGGACCTCGAGCCACTCTCCGCCGACGGGCTCCGGCAGCGCGGCCGCCGGGTCCGTGATCCGGACGCCATTGATCGTGATCGCGCCGCCCTGCACCAGCCGCCGGGCCTCGCCGCGCGACGGCGCCAGCCCCGTCTCGGCGAGCAGCATGGCCGCGCCGGCCGCCACCACCTCGGGTGCCGCCGTTGAGCCACCCGTCGCCGCGAACACGGACGCCAGCAATGCCGGATCCATGAGCGGCTCACGCTGGAACATGGCCTCGGACACGCGCACGGCCTCGCGAGCCGAGGCGGCACCGTGGACACGCGTCGTGACGTCCAGGGCGAGCCGCCGCTGGGCCTCGCGCGCCTCGGGCCGGTCCGCTGTCACGCCCTCGAGCGCGACGATCTCCTCGCGGCCCCACGTCGTGAACCAGCGCAGGTATGTGCCCGCGTCGCGGTCGTCGACGTTGACCCAGTACTGGTAGAAGGCGTACGGCGTGGTCCGCGCGGCGTCGAGCCAGACGGAGTCCCCGCCCTCGCTCTTGCCGAACTTGGCGCCCGACGGGCTGAGCAGCAGCTTGTAGGCGATCCCGTGGGCCGGGCTCTCCTCCGCCTCGCCGCCGGCGGTGCGGCGGATCAGCTCGAGGCCCGCGGTGATGTTCCCCCACTGGTCGGCGCCGCCCATCTGCATCTCGACGCCGTGCCGCCGGTACAGCGTCGCGAAGTCGAACGCCTGGAGGGTCATGTAGCTGAACTCCGTGAACGACAGGCCGCGCTCGAGGCGCGTCTGGACGGAGTCCTTCGAGAGCATGTAGGGCACGGTGAAGTGCTTGCCCACGTCGCGCAGGTACTCGATCAACGAGATGGACCCGAGCCACTCGAGGTTGTTGGCCATGGTGGCCTGTGCCGGCCCCGGCGTGAAGTCCAGGAACCGCTCCAGCTGGACCCGGATCGCCGCCACGTTGTGCTCGAGGGTCGGCACGTCCAGCAGGTTCCGCTCCGAGGATCGGCCGGACGGGTCGCCGATCATCCCGGTGCCGCCGCCCACGAGCGCCACCGGCCGTCCGCCGTGCTCCTGGAGCCGGATCAGCCCGAAGATCGGGATCAGGTGCCCGATGTGCAGGGAATCGGCCGTGGGGTCGAACCCGATATAGGCGCTGATGCGCCTCCCGGTCGCCAGGCGCGCCGGCAGGCCGGGCGTCGTGGCCTGGAGGATCCCCCGCCACTCCAGGTCGTCGAGGAGCGTGGCGAGGTCCGGGGCGTGGTCCTGTGAACCGGTCTCGGTCATCGGGGCGTCACAGGGACAGGACCGGAGCCGTCCATGGTCCGGTCCGAAGGGGTCCTTCGGGCATCCATCCTCCGCATGGTATCGTTCCGCCCGCAATGCAGACCAGCCTCACCCGGAGGCAGCGCCGTCGTCTGATCGACAGGCGCCGCCCGCGTGGCAGCGGCGCCGCCAAGTACGTGGCCGTCGCGATCCCGCTGATCCTCTTCACCCTGATCGCCCTGGTCGGGGTCGCCGGCGCCACCACGGTGGTCGCCGGCTACTCGTTCCTCTCCAAGGATCTGCCCGACCCCAAGAAGGCTCTCGAGGCGATCGAGTACGACCAGCAGACGGCGGTCTGGGACCGGACCGGCAAGATCCTCCTGGCCCGCCTCGGTTCCGACCGGCGCGAGCTCGTGACCTTCGACGAGATCCCGCCGGAGCTCGTCGACGCGACGACCGCCATCGAGGACAAGACGTTCTGGGAGAACGCCGGCTTCGACCCGGCCGGCTTCGTGTCCGCGGCCATCGACACCCTCCAGGGCAAGGATCGCGGCGGCTCCACGATCACGCAGCAGCTCGTCCGCAACCGCCTCCTGCCCGCGGCCGACACCGAGCCCGGGTCCGACAAGTACCAGCGCAAGCTGCGCGAGATCATCCAGTCGATCAGGCTGACCCAGGCCTACCCCGGCGAGGATGGCAAGAAGCTGATCATGGAGTCGTACCTCAACAACAACTACTACGGGAACCGCAGCTACGGCGTCGCGGCGGCCGCCCAGAGCTACTGGAAGAAGGACCTCAAGGACCTCACGCTCGCCCAGTACGCGCTGCTGGCCGGCATCCCGAAGTCACCCAGCAACTACGACCTCGTCCAGAACGCGGCCGAGGAGGATTACAAGGACGCGAAGGGCGTCGTCCAGACCCACCTCGTGGTGCCGCAGAACAGCGCGGTCGTGCGGCGTCGCAACCAGATCCTCGAGCTCATGAAGGAGCGGACGCCGCTCACCAAGGACAAGTACACGGACGCCGACTTCGAGGCCGCAAAGGTGGAGCCCGTGATCCTGGCGGACCAGGGTGCCGACAAGTGGCGAGCCCCCCAGTTCGTCTGGCAAGCCCGCAAGGAGCTCGCCGGGATCATCTGCGGCGAGTCCCAGTGCCCCAAGCTCGACACCGGCGGGTACACGGTCGTGACCTCGCTCGACTACCGGATGCAGCGCATCGTCGAGAAATGGGTCTACGCGGCCGCCATGATCCCCAACGGCGGCAACATGAACCAGCAGCTCAAGAACCGGGGCATCCCGAAGAGCGAGTGGTCGTGGATCAAGGACCTCAAGGGCCACAACATCCACAACGCGGCGTCGGGTGTCGTCGACTACCGGACAGGCGAGGTCCTCGCGTACGCGGGCTCGGCCTCGTACACGGCCAAGGGCAGCAAGAAGATGCAGCCCCAGTTCGACGTCCTCGGCGACGGCTGGCGCCAGCCCGGATCGTCGATCAAGCCCCTCATCTACCTCGTGGGCATCGACGACAAGACGATGACCGCCTCGACGATGTTCATGGACGTCGTGACCAACTTCGGCGGCAGCGGGAGACCGTTCTACCCGACCCAGGCCGACAGCGCCGAGCGCGGACCGGTGCGCCTCCGCAACGCTCTCCAGTTCTCGCTCAACATCCCGGCGATCAAGGCGGGCTTCATCAACGGCCTCCGGCACCAGTTCGAGCGCACCAAGGAGTTCGGCCTGGTGTACCCGAGCACGGCGGCCCCGGTGGCCTCGATGAGCATCGGCACCCTCGAGGTGCACCCGATCGACTTGATCAGCGCCTACGGGATGATCGCCGACGGCGGGACCCTGATGCCGCGCCACACGATCGTCAAGGTCCTGGACTCCAGCGGCACCCAGGTCTGGCCGCCGCAGGACTACAAGCTCGCCGGGGACCGGGTCGTCGATCGGCAGGCCGCCTACGTCATCGCGGACATCCTCGCCGGCAACACGAACAAGGCCGTGAACCCGTTCTGGGGCAAGTGGCAGATCACGGACGGGCTCGGCAGCTCGAAGGTCCGCCCCGCCGCCTACAAGACGGGCACCACGAGCGACAACCGCGACGTGCACGCCTACGGGTTCCTGGCGGCGCCCTCGGACAAGAAGCTCCCGGCGCTCGTCGCCGGCGTCTGGATGGGCAACTCGGACAACTCCCCCAACGACGGCAAGCTTTCCCTCGACACGTCGGCGCCGCTCTGGTCGGCCATCCTGTCCGAGGTCAGCAAGGGCATGCCGATCGAGAACTTCGCGCGCACCAAGCCCAAGGGGCTGGTCACCGCCACCGTGGACGCGTTCACGGGCATGAAGCCCACTGGCGCGACGCGCAAGACGGTGCAGGAGATCTTCCTGCCCGGCACGGCCCCGACCCAGGGCGCGAGCTACGCGAAGGCCGTGGACGTCGACTCGGCGAGTGGCCTGCTGTGGCAGTCCGGCTGCGTCGGCCCGATGGTCACCAAGTCCTTCATCGACTACAGCAAGGCCGATTCCGGGTTCAAGGTCTGGCAGAAGGCGGACGCCGCGTGGCAGGCCCGGGCCGCGCGCGGGGTCGGCGTGGCGGGCGGTCCCAAGCGCACCCATACCGCCTACTTCTACGGCTCCGGCAGTGGCATCTCATGGTTCCCCTACGGGCGCAACTGGGGCGGTTCGTTTGCCCCCACCAAGAAGTGCCCGATCGGCCCTCCGCCGCCGACCGTGTGCGTCTCCACGGACCCGCTCTCGCCGTGCCCCACGGCCCCGCCCCAGGCATCCCTCCCGCCGGGGCCGGTGGTGACGCCCAAGCCGTAGGCGGCCCGTCCAGGCGGCCCGTCCAGGGGGCCGCGACTCCCCGTCCACGCGGCGCGCCTCAGAGCCTGACGATCGTCGCGCCGTCCCCGCCCTCGCCGCGCTCGCCCGCGCGGAAGCTCTTCACCAACGGGTGGGATGCCGCCTGCTGGCGCACCGCGTCGCGCAAGGCGCCAGTGCCCAGGCCGTGGATGATCAGCACCTGCTCGAGGCCCGCGAGCGACGCGTCGTCGAGGTAGCGGCTCAGGGCCTCGAGCGCCTCGTCCACGCGGGCCCCGCGCAGGTCCAGCGACGACGCCACCGATCGGGCGCGCGACAGGCGCAGGTTGGAGATCCCGGTGCTGCTGTCCGCACGCGGGCCGGCGCCCGGGCCCCGGGCGGCCGCCCGAGCCGCCTCGGCCTCAGTCTGGGGTCCCCCGCCACCCGCGGCGCCTACGGCGGGCTCCAGGTCCGCTACGGCGACCGAGACCCGCATCCCGCCGGCCTCCAGCGTCGCGCGGGTGCCGCCCTTCTCCAGCGCCGCGATCCGGCCCTCCCAACCGCCGCTCCGGCTGCGGGCCCGCTCGCCCAGGCGCCACGTGTGCGGCTCGACCGGGGCCTTGCGCTCACGCTCCCTGGGCGCCTCCGGGAGGCGCTCAAGGGTCTGCTCCGCCCGGGCCAGGGCGGCGTCGATGGCCGGCGCCGTCACGGTCTCGCGCTCGAGGCGGCGTCGCACGCCGGCCACGTCGTCCTTGAGCGCGTCCACGAGTCGCTGCGCCTCGTCGCGGGCCGCCTTGACCGCCTCGTCGCGCTCGCGACGGGCCTTGCGGCGCTCCTCGTCGGCGGACCGGAGGGCCTCGGCCGCCTTGGCCTCGGCCACACGGGCCCGTTCCACGGCGACCGCGATCTCGCCCTCCTGCTTGCGGATGGACGCGAGCGTGGCCTCGAACGCTGCCTGGTTCTCCGAGAGACGGCTGCGCGCGTCGGCGACGATGGCGTCCGGCAGCCCGAGGCGCTCCGCGATGGCGAAGGCCTGCGACCCGCCCGGCAGCCCGATCGTGAGGCGATACGTGGGCGAGAGCGTCTCCAGGTTGAACTCCACCGACGCGTTGCGGGCCGCCGGCGTCTCGTGGGCGTAGACCTTGATCTCCGCGTAGTGCGTCGTGGCCGCCACGAGCGCCCCGGAGCGGATGAAGTGGTCCAGGAGCGCCTGGGCCAGCGCTGAGCCCTCCGTGGGGTCCGTGCCCGCACCGAGCTCGTCGAGGAGCACCAGGGTGTCCGGTCCGGCGTGCTCCACGATCCGCGTGATGGACCGCAGGTGACCGGAGAACGTCGACAGCGACTGGGCGATGGACTGCTCGTCGCCGATGTCCGCGAACACGTCGCGAAAGATCGGCAGGCGAGAGCCCGCCTCTGCCGGGATGTGCAGCCCGCTCTGGTGCATGAGGGACAGCAGGCCCAGGGTGCGCAGCGCGACGGTCTTGCCGCCCGTGTTGGGGCCGGTGATGACGAGGGCCGTGTAGCCGTCGCCGAGGCGCAGGTCGATCGGGACCACCCGCCCCGTGAGGCCCGGGTGGCGCGCGGACAGGAGGATCACCTCGGACCGGTCCGCCGCCTCCGGACGGACGCCGTCCAGCTCGGCTGCCAGCTGGGCCTTCGCCGCCCAGAAGTCGAACTGGGCGAGGGCCTCGAGCGTCTCGTGGAGCAGCGTGGCATTCGCGGCCACGAGCGCGGAGAGCTCATCGAGGATTCGGCCCTCCTCCTCCTCCACGGCCGCCTGCGCCTCGCGCCACGCGTTGCCCAGCTCCACGACGACCAGCGGCTCCACGAACAGCGTCTGGCCGCTCCCCGACGCGTCGTGGACGATGCCCTTGACCTTCGCCCGGGCCTCGGCGCGGACCGGGACCACGTAGCGGCCGTTGCGCATCGTGATGAGCGGCTCCTGGAGCGCCCCGCCCAGCTCCGAGCCCACCAGCGAATCCAGGCGGCGGCGGAGCCGGTCGTAGGCGATCCGGACCGTTCCGCGCAGGGCGCCCAGGCGCGGCGAGGCGGTGTCCAGGAGCTCGCCCGACGGGTCGAAGCTGCGCAGCAGCGTGCTCCGCAGCGCGGGCAGCGGATGGAGCCGCCGGCCGAGGTCGCGCAGGAGCGCCCGGCGCTCCTCGGCGAGCGACGCGGCCAGCCGTGCGGCGGCGTCGAGGGTGTCGGCGATCCCGATGAACTGTTGCGCGTCGAGCCGGCCGCCGCGCGCCGCACGACCCACCCACGGATCGATGTCGTGGGCGGCACCGATGCCCACGCCGGCCCGTTCCTGGAGCAGGGCCCGGGCCTGGTCCGTCTCGTCGAGCCCGCGGCGGACGATGACCTCGTCGCTGGACGGGACGAGGGCCTCCGCGAGGCGCCGGGACGGGTCGAAGGAGGTCTTTTCCGCCAGCCGGGCGCGGACGGCCGGGAACTCGAGCAGGGCGATGGATCGGGCGTCCATCAGCGGGGCCTCGGGGCGGGCCCGGTCATGACGTTCGGACGGCGGATCCCATGCGCGAAGGAGTGCCGGCACGGTGTGCCTGCAGGGAGCGGTTCAGGAGGGAGGGCCACGAGGAGAGGGTAGCTGAGATGGACACGGCACCCGGCGCGGAGGTCGCGCGGACGAACCCGGTGGTTCAGGCTCCCCCGCGGAACGCCGGGCCGTCGATGCCCGGGGATGGCGACGGGCCGCTCGGAGACGACCCTTCCGCCTCCCTCAGGCCGCCTCCAGGAGCGGGCACGTCAGCCGGCCGAAGCCTCGCTCTCGCGCGCCATAGGAGCGGACCGCCGCCCGCGGGTCACTCCCCTCGACGAGGGCAAGGGTCGCCTCCGAGAGGAGGTCGTCGTAGAGGGGTCATAGAGCGTGACGAGGGAGGTGGGACGGGGCCCGACGATCCGGCGGGCCAGGGCGAACAGGTCGTGGCCGCGGTGGAGTCCCGGCAGAGGCGGAAGCGCACGGCTCCTGCGCGCTGCGTACTCAGCGGATCGGTCGCCCCGGCCGGCGCGCAGCCGGCGCTCGTTGCGGAGCTGGTTCTGGCGGGCCCGGCACTCCGGGTGGGCGGCTCGCCAGGCTTGGTGGCAGGCGGAATCTGCCACGGTTCACCCCTCCCATTCGGCGGCGCGGCCGAGCGATCGGCGAGCTTGGACTGACGCCCGTTGGGCGCCTTGGTGGAACCCGGTCGATGGGAGCTCCTCTCTACCTGGGCGTCGCGGGACGACCGCGACGAGTGGCGATTGGCCGGGACGGCCGGGTGGCCGCGCGCGGCGAAACGACGGGCGACGAGCGCCCGTCGAGGGTCTGAAGGCGTCGGACGCGGCGCTCGACGCCATCTCCAGGCGAGGCGGGCGGTCCGTCCTGGGGAACGGACAGACTCCACCTGGCTGTCGGGAGGACGGTCTCGGGTCCTCCACTCCGGCGCACACGGCTGCAGCGACCGGAGGCAGCGATCCCCAGCGGCGCCGCACCTGCGGTGGGCACCCCTGGCGGATCGACGGGTGGGATCATACGATCGGTTCGCCCGGCCGGCCTCCCCCAGAAGACGCACGGAGATGACATGGCGGTGGTCTACGAATGCCTCATGACGGAGGACTGCCCCGGCTACGACCGCGACCGCCGCGTCTGCCTCATCCGCCCGGACGACTGCGAGTTCGCGCCCGCCGACGACGAGGCCGCCCCGCGGCCCGGGGCGCCCGATGCGCCGACGCCCGACCCTTCGGGCGATGTCGAGGCGCGATAGGTCGGGGCGATCGCCGCGCCCGTTCCCTGGGGCGGCCCCCGGGCCGACTAGCGCCGCACGGCCTCGGGGTCCCGCAAGCGCCACGGCCTGTCCGCCCAGCCCGGGCCCGCGCGCTCCACACCGATCCGCGGCGACGCTACGAACGTCACGGGGGACTCGCCCTCCGGCGGTCGCTCCAGGCGCAGCGGGGACGCCGGATCGAGGAGGTCGAGCCCGTTGTCGCCGCGTTCCACACCGAACGCCGCCGCGAGGTTGGCCGGCCCCACCGCGAGCAGGGCGTCGGGGACCCGCGCCAGCCGGGCGGCCGCAGCCCCGGGGTCCTCCCGGTCCCGGCGCCGGTCCGAGACGGAGCGCCTGACGCGGGCGGCCCGCATGGCCTCCGCACCCTCCACGGGCACGATGGACCGAAGGAGGACCGCGGCCGGGAAGCCGGCCGGGCCGGTCACGACGTTGAGACACCCCGGGCTGCGGACCTGCGACGCTGTCGCCATCGCCCCTCGCCGCAGCGGGCGCCGCTCCGTCTTGTTGAGCGCGCAACCGCCCCACACGTAGGGGACCCCGGAGGCTAGGCAACGGGCGACCGGGGCTCCGCCAGGCCGCCTATCTGCGGGGTTGGCTTGTTGCCGTGAGCGAGCCATACTCCCGCGAACCACCGTGCCGGAGATAAGTGTGGCGCTGCCCGACCCGACCCCTGTTGCGGAGATGTTCAAGGAAGCGAAGGGCGTCTGGGCGAAAGCGTTCCTCGTCCCCTTCGTCATTGGCGGCATCCTGAGTGGGATCTCGCAGGCTGGGGGGTTCCATTGGCCTTCCTGCGACGGCGTCGACTGGTCAAGGCTGGTGGCGTGCAATGAAACCCTGCCCTTCCTCCAGGCGAAGTACGCGTTTTCGCTTGGCGGTTTCGTGGTCGCCGGCGCGGTCATAATTGGGGGCGTCGGCTTCGTCCTGTACCTGGGCCTCAGGTTCCTCGGGGTGTTCAAGTCGTCCTGACCACTCGGCTCGTGGCATCGCGGGCTCTGCCCCGCCCCCTGACCGATCGGCAGGGCCAGCGGACGACCCGGGGGCGTCCATCATGGCCGGTATGGATCGTGAGTCGGCGTGGGCCGCCATCCATGAGCGGCTACCGGACGGCTGGCGCGTGGGCCCTTCCACATACGATCCCGCCGCGCCGGTGGGAGGTGGTCGCGATGGGCCCGAGCCGTGGCAGCCGTCGCGCCGCTCCACCCGCCTACGTCATCGGCGAGGGGCCCGACGATCTCGCCGCCCTCGAGGACCTAGCGGAGCGGCTCGCGCACGCCTGACCGATCCGGCAGGGAAGGCGTGCCTCCCCGGGGGGGGGCGTCACCGTGTCCGGGCCGGAACCGCCTCGGGGTCCACAAGACGCCACGGCCTGTCCGCCCAGCCCGGGCCCGCG
>Ga0302299_10003095_pt1 | contig 10136 bp, 7 predicted proteins | sample III_Fen_N3_4_FD_198795 | JGI IMG/M metagenome (GOLD analysis project Ga0302299, IMG submission 198795) | Peat permafrost microbial communities from Stordalen Mire near Abisko, Sweden - III_Fen_N3_4 | ecosystem: Environmental > Terrestrial > Soil > Wetlands > Permafrost | place: Sweden: Abisko...
GCGCGAGTGTCGACGACGCACTCGGCGTCGCGCGCCTGCTCGAGGCCGAGCGCGAGAGCGTCGAGACCGGTCGCGCGGTGAAGCTCAACTCTCCGGCAGCGCGCCGCTGACCGTGTGGCCGAGGGCTTCGAGCGCCTTGCGCGCCGCTTCGTAGCGTTCGACCGTGACGAGGATCCAGTCCGTGTCGAAGGTCGAAATCACGAATACCGGCACGTTCGCGGCCGCCAGCGCGGTGCACAAGCTCGCGAGCAGCCCGACGGTCGTCATCGGGATCACGCCCACGATGCCGAAGCCCACGCGATCGCGTTCCGCTCGTGCATCGCGCGGAACCGCGCTCTGCGCGCAGACGATCGAGAGCTCGTGGCGCGTGCGCGAGATGCTCACGAAACCCCCGCGCGGCCAGGAGGGAATCTCGGCCTCCGGATCGAGGCGCACGATCGCGAGCCTCTCGCCGTGGACGTGGAAGCGAAGCGGGGCCTGGCTCATCGGGGCAGAGTCTAGCGGGAAGGCTGGACAGCTGCCTTTGCATCGGCGATCCTGCGTGATTCCACAGCTCCGATTCCTGCCCCGATGAGCCCTCCGACCCCCGACCCCGAGCTCGCCCGCGAAACGGCACGCCGCCGCACCTTCGCGATCATCTCGCACCCCGACGCCGGCAAGACCACGTTGACCGAGAAGCTGCTGCTCTACTCGGGCCTGATCCGCACGGCGGGCATGGTCAAGAATCGCAAGGGCAAGCTCGCGACCTCCGACTGGATGGGCATGGAGCAGGAGCGCGGCATCTCGATCACCTCCTCGGCGATGCAGTTTCCCTACAAGGGCAACGTGATCAACGTGCTCGACACGCCGGGGCACCAGGACTTCAGCGAGGACACGTACCGCACTCTGACCGCGGCCGACTCGGCGATCATGGTGCTCGACGCGGGCAAGGGCGTCGAGACGCAGACGCGCAAGCTCTTCGAGGTCTGCCGCCTGCGCAAGATCCCGGTGCTGACGTTCATCAACAAGCTCGACCTGCCCGGTCGCGATCCGCTCGATCTGCTCGCGGAAGTCGAGCAGGTGCTCGGCATCCACGCCAGCGCGCTCAACTGGCCGATCGGATCGGGACGCGAGTTCGCGGGTGTCATCGACCGGCGCACGGGCGAAGTGCAGCTCTTCAAGAAGACCTCGAGCGGCGGCGCGCAGAAGGCGGACCTCGAGCGCTTGCACCTCGACGACCCGCTGCTCGTCGAGCGCATCGGCGCGACGCTGGTCGAGAAGGCGCGCCACGATCTCGAGCTGCTCGAGATCGCGGGCAACCCGTTCACGCGCGAGGCCTTCCTGCGCGGCGAGGTGACGCCGGCCTTCTTCGGCTCGGCGCTGACGAACTTCGGCATCGAGCCCTTCTACGACGCCTTCATCGAGCTCGCGCCCGCTCCCGGTGCGCGGCCGGTCGACCTGCACGGCGGGGGAGAAGCGCTGCTCGATCCGGTCGAGGCGCCCTTCAGTGCCTTCGTGTTCAAGATCCAGGCCAACATGGACAAGCGCCACCGCGACTGCCTCGCGTTCGTGCGCATTTGTTCCGGCCGCTTCGGACGCGACCTCGTCGTGCACCACCACAGGCTCGACAAGGAAATCCGACTCGCGCGGCCGCACACGCTGGTGGCGCAAGAGCGCAGCACGCTCGACGAGGCCTACCCGGGTGACGTGGTGGGCCTGATCAGTCGCGACACCTTCCGCATCGGCGACACGATCTCGCTCTCGGGCGGCTTCGAGCACAAGCCGCTGCCGCAGTTCCAGCCCGAGGTCTTCGCGCGCGTCTCGCCGCGCGAGCTGACGAAGCGCAAATCCTTCGACAAGGGCATGGACCAGCTGATCGCGGAGGGCACCGTGCAACGCTTGTGGCCCGAGAACGGCGCGATGAACGATCCGCTCGTGGCGGCGGTCGGCAAGCTGCAGTTCGAGGTGCTGCAGTACCGCTTGAGCGACGAGTACAAGGTCGAGACGACGATCTCGCCGCTGCCCTTCGAATGCAGCGCGTGGGTGCAGGGAGACATGGCGACCTTCAACGCGCCGACGACCTCCCTCGTGACGAAGGACGCGCGCGGGAGGACCGTGGTGCTCTTCATGAGCATCTGGGACAAGCAGTCAGCGGCGCGGAAGAACCCCGGGCACAAGCTGCTCGATTACGCCTGAGCGCGGAAACCCGTTAATACGGTGCCAGTCCAATTCTTTGCGGGTTTCCGCAGCGCGGCCGGCAGCTGCTTCGCGCCGAGGGGGAAATCCGCAAAGAATTGGACTGGCACCGTATTCACGGGTTTCCGTCGCGCGACGGGGATCACGACATCAGGTCGCGCCGCACCGTCACGCGGCGGCCGCGGATCTGGGTGTTGCGCAGGGCCTGGATCACGATCTCGGCGAATTCCTCGGGGACTTCGACGAGGGCGAAGCGGTCGGCAATCTTGATCGCGCCGATGGCCTCGCCGTCGATGCCGGCCTCGTTGGCGATGGCGCCCACGAGGTCGCCGGGACGCAGCGAGTCGAGGCGTCCGGCACCGATGAACAGGCGCGCGACCTCGAAGCCGTGCGCGCGCGGGCCGCGCTTCTTCGACTTGCGTTCGTAGCGTTCGTCCACGTTCGCGCGGCCCATGTGCGAGGGCTGCTGCTGCTGCGGCTGCTGCGAGGTGAGCGGCAGGTCCTGCTCTTCGCCCTTCTGGTCGCCTTCCTGGTGGCTGGCGAGGTGCGCGAGCTTGAGCGCCGCGGCCGCGACGTCCATCACGTCGTGTTCGCTGGCCAGCTCGGTCACGACCTGGCGGTACACGTCGAGCTCGCCCGCGAGCAGCGTCTCGCGCAGCGAAGCGCGCGTCAGCTCGAGGCGCCGGTTGCGCAGGTCGGCAACGGTGGGGATGTTCTCGACCGGGATCTTCTGCTGTGTCGCCTGCTGGATGTTGCGCAAGAGGCGCTGTTCGCGCGGCTCGACGAAGGTGATCGCGACGCCTTCGCGCCCGGCGCGCCCGGTGCGGCCGATGCGGTGCACGTAGGCATCCGGCTCGGTCGGCACGTCGAAGTTGACCACGTGCGAGACGTGCTGGATGTCGAGACCGCGCGCCGCGACGTCGGTCGCGATCAGGAGGTCGGCCTTGTTGGCGCGGAAGCGGCCCATCACGCGGTCGCGCTGGTCCTGCGCGAAGCCGCCGTGCAGCGCCTCGGCGCGGTAGCCGTGCGCGTTCATCGCCTCCGTCAGCTCGTCGACCTCGATGCGCGTCCTGCAGAAGACGATGGCCGAGGTGGGCGTCTCCATGTCGAGCACGCGTCCGAGCGCCTCGGCCTTGAACTGGCGCTGCACGAGGTAGGCGACCTGGCGCACGCGCGGCATCTCGCCCGCCTGCGTGCGCTCGCGCGCGATCGCGATCGTGACCGGGTCCTTCAGGTGCTTCTTGGCGATGGCCTGGATGCGCGGCGCCATCGTGGCCGAGAAGAGCGCCGTCTGGCGCGTCGGCGGCAGGCGCTGCAGGATCGACTCGAGGTCCTCGGCGAAGCCCATGTCGAGCATCTCGTCGGCCTCGTCGAGCACGACCATTCGGACGCGGTCGAGCTTGAGCGTCTCGCGTTGCAGGTGGTCGAGCGCGCGCCCGGGCGTCGCGACGACGACGTGCACGCCGCGGTCGAGCACGCGCAGCTGCTGGCGGATCGACTGGCCGCCGTAGATCGGCAGCACGCTGACCTTGCGCTCGCGGCCGTAGCGATGGATGGCCTCGGCGACCTGCATCGCGAGCTCGCGCGTGGGGACGAGCACCAATGCCGCGGGACGATTCGCAGCCGCGTCCTCGCCGGCCGCGATCTGCAGCATCGGCAGCGCGAAGGCCGCCGTCTTGCCCGTGCCCGTCGCCGCCTGTCCGAGCAGATCGCGCCCGGCGAGCAGCGGCGGGATCGACTCGCGCTGGATCGGCGTCGGCTCCTCGTAGCCGAGCGTCGTGAGCACGCTGAGCAGTTCGGGAACGAGACCGAGCGCGGCGAAGCCGCCAGGCTGGGTGGTGGGGGACGCGGGCGCGGCTGTGGGTTGGGTCATGGAGGAGTTTGCCCTCGTCCGGGCAATTCCCCATTGTCGCATGTCGCGCATGAAAGCGCGACCCGGGAGTCAAATGCCCTTCCCGGGCCGTTTCCTGCGCGATGAACGGCGCAGCCAGTCGGCGAAGGCCGCTTCCGTGGTCTCACGGGCCGCTAGCCCCTCGACGAGAGCCACCACATCCGCCTCGGGTGCATGGAAGGACCAGCCGTTGATTTCGAGGAACACGACAGCAGCGACGAAGGCCGTGCGCTTGTTTCCGTCGAGGAACGGATGGTTGCGAACGATGGCGGATGCATAGCGCGCCGCGAGAGCAGGCAGGTCCGCGCCCTTCTGGTAGCGCGCCGTGTGCTGCGCCGACGCGAGAGCAGAATCGAGCAGGCCTTCGTCCCGGAGACCGGCCAACCCGCCGTGTTCGGCGAGCAGCGCCTCCTGGATCGCCAGCACAGCGGCCCGGTCGAGCCAGTGTGCTCGGCGCTTCACCGCGCGAGCTTCCGCAGCGCGTTGCGATAACGCTTGCCGACGCTCTTCGCAGCCTTGACCTGACGATCGAAGTCCGGATCGATGGCGGAGAGCCGGTAGCCCTGCGGACTCTGCGTCAGGAAGAGCCGGTCACCCGCCGCGACTCCCAGACTGCGGGCGGCTTCCGCCGGCAAGATCAAGCCGAGCGAGTTCCCAACCTTGCGCACGCGCATCTCGAGCATGTCCTTCATAGGTGCACTCCTGTTGCAACGAATGTTACAACATCGACCGCTTCGGGGTCCAGCCTGTAGGCTCGAGGCCCCTACAGCGGCCTCACGAACAGGTTCCGGTAGCGCACCCAGCTCTTGTCCTGCTCGCTGGCGCCGCCGTGGCGCTGCAGGCCGATGAAGCCGGTCGCGGCGCGCTTCTCGAAGGGCGGGTCGGCGAGCGGCAGCTCGTGCGTGTCGACGTCGTAGAGCTCGACGCCGTTGAGTTCGGTGCGGATGCGCGAGCCGCAGCAGCGGATGCGGTAGGTGTTCCACTCGCCGATGGGCTTCAGCGCCTTCGCCTTGGGCGGCTGCGCGTGGTAGAGGCTGCCGCAGAACTGCCAGGGCTCGAGCTTCGAGTTCGAGACGCGCTCCCAGTTGAAGTCGTCGAGCACCTGGATCTCGCAGCCGGAGTACGCGGGATTCGAGCCGTCGCGCGCGGCGCGCAGGAACACGCCCGAGTTCGCCATCTCGCTCGTCTGGAAATCGAGCTGCAGCTCGAAGTCCTTGAAGTCCTCCTTCGTCGCGAGCTCGCCGCCACCGCCGGTGATCTCGATCTGACCGTCCTTGGCGACCGCACCGGTCGGGTCGCCGTGCATCTCCCAGCCGTCGAGCGACTTGCCGTCGAAGAGCGGGCGCCAGCCGAGCAGCTTGGCCGCGTCGCTGAGTTCGAGCGCCGTCGGCGCGCCGCGGAAGCGCGGCTGCGTGTCGAGCGCCTCGCCCTGGATCGTGATGCGGCGGAACTGGACCTTCGTCTTCGGTTCCATGCCCTGGCCGCCGTGCACCTGCAGCCCGATGTGGCCGGCGCGCGCGAAGACCTTCGGGTCCTCGGGGGCCATGTAGGCGACGAGCAGTTCGCCATTGAGCTTGGCGCGCACGACGACCGTCCCCTGCTTCGGCTCGTGCTGCGTGAAGACCGAGAGCTTGTTCCACTCGCCCTTCTTGAAGTTCTTCCAGCCCTCGGGATTGTGCTGCAGCCAGCCGTCGGAATAGATGCCGCCGAGTTCGCCGTCCTTGGGCGTGTCGATCGTGACCTGGTAGCCGCGCAAGCCCGGGACCATGTCGAGGAAGATTCCAGAATCCATCGGCTCCTCGATCTTGACCTCGCACTCGAAGGTGAAGTCCGAGTATTCGTGCGCGGTGTAGATCAAACCGCCCTCGCCCTTCGCGTTCTGGCGGCCGGTCAGCGCGCCGTCCTCGATCGTCCAGCTCGCGTGACCGTCGTAGTGGCCGCCGCTCGTGATCCAGCCGTTGAGCGTCTTGCCGTCGAAGAGCTCGGTCGCTTCGGCGGGGAGGGTGGTGGGAGGTTTCGTGCCGAGAGCGGCGAGTAGAAGCAGGGTGACGAGGCTCATGCCCGCCAGTCTAGCGCCTCACCAGTTGACCACCACGCCGTTCGTCACGTTCCAGCTGCTGCCCGCCGGCGCGGGACAGAACGCGAGCTGCGGATCGCGGTAGTACACCTGGTAGAAGCGCGCCGTGCCCGCGCTGATCGGATCGCCGAGCGCAGCCGAGCGCGCGCGGATCGAGGGCTCGCCCGCGATCGGGGCGCTGACGTTGCCGCCGCTCGCGTTGCGCACGAAGAGGCGCTTCAAGCTGCCGCTCACGCAGCGCAATCCGTCGCCGAAAGCGGCGTGAGGCTGCTGCGCGTTGCCCTGCAGGACGACCGAAAGCGCCGTCGCGAGCTCGCCGCTCGAGGCGAGCACGAGCGTGTCGGGGTTCGTCGAGCCGCTCCAGGAAAGCTGCGCGCCGGCTGCATTGGCCGAGTTCGCGCAACCGCGACCGCTCGCGCCGCTGTTCCAGCACGGGCAGGGGAAGTCGCTTCCGTCTCCGACGCAGAAGCTCGCGATCGATGCGGCGCAGCCGCGCCACTTGGCGATGTAGGGCGAGAGCACGCCGCCGCTGGTCGTGAAGTTGCCGCCGAGGTAGAGGTCGGGCCCGCCGCCCGTGCCGTCGTCGAAGACCTGCAGCGCGAACACGCCGCCCGTGCTCGTGCCGAGCATCACGCCGCCGCCCGGCACGTTCCACTGCGAACCGTTCCAGCGCGCGAAGCCCGCCGCGGGCGTCGGGCCCACGTGCGTGAAGTTGCCGCCCGCGTAGAGCGCCGGGCCGCTGCCGTCGTCGAAGACCGCCAGCGCGTCGATCCAGTTGTCCGGACCCAGCGCAACGCTCGACCAGCTGCTGCCGTTCCAGCGTTGCAGCTGGCCTTGTGCGCTCGGCTCGCAGCCGGCGAAGAGCGCCGGTCCGCTGCCGTCGTCGAAGCTCGCGAGGCTGACGGGTTGCGCTTGCAGTCCCGCGCCGAGCGGCGACCAGCTCGAGCCGTTCCAGCGCGCGATGTTCTGCGCCGGCTGGCCACCCGCCGTGTCGAAGAAGCCGCCTGCGACGAGCACCGGCCCGCTGCCGAAGTCCTCGCTGGCGAGCACGCCCACGCTCCAGTACGGGCTCGCTCCGCTGATTCCGCTGCCGAGCGCGCTCCAGTTGTTGCCGTCGAAGCGCGCGATGCCATGCGCCGTGATCGAGCCGATCGAGGTGAAGTTGCCGCCGACGTAGAGCGCCTCGCCGTTGCCATCGTCGTAGGCGCCGAGCGCAGCGATCTGCGTACCTGCAGGCGTGCTCGCGACCGTGGTCCAGGCCAGTCCGTCCCAGCGGCGCAGCTCGCTGTAGGGAGTGCTGCCGCTCCACTGGATTCGCGGTGCATAGAGCCGCTCTCCGGACGCGTGGTGGACGACCGTCAGTGGCGGATAGCCGATGCCCAGGCCCGCGCCCAGTCCCTTCCAGCGCGCACCATTCCAGCGTGCGATGCCGTTGACCTGGTTCCCGCCCGCCTTGCCGAAGAATCCCGCCGCGTGCAGGGCCGCGCCGCTGCCGTCATCGAAGACGGCGAAGGACATGGCCGCGCCATCGATGAGGTTGTTGCGCGCGGGACCGACGGCGCTGAAATCGGTTCCGTTCCAGCGACCGATGCCGTGCGTCCAGGTCGAGAGCCCCGTGCGCACATCGGTGCCGACGTAGAGTGCCGGCCCGCTGCCGTCGTCGTGCACTCCGAGCCCAGGCACCGCGGCGCTCGGACTGACCTGATCGCCGCTCCCGAGCGCGCTCCAGGCGGCACCGTCCCAGCGTGCAAGATGCGCCAGGGGCTGTCCGCCCGCCTGCGTGAACGGGCCGCCGACGAAGAGCCGCTCGCCGGCACCCTCGTCGAAGGTCGCGAGCGTCCACGCGTTGCCCGCGAGTCCGCTGCCGAGCGGCGACCAGCTGCCGCTGCTCCAGCTCGCGATCCCGCCCGCATTGGCACCGCCCGCGTGCGTGAACTCTCCCGCCGCGACGAGCTCGGGGCCGGCGCTGCCGTGGAAGACGTGCAGCGCGCGCACGAGTCCGTCCGCACCCGCTCCGAGCGGCGCGAAGACGCTGCCGTCGTAGCTCGCGATGTTGTTCACGAACACCGAGCCGATCTGCGGGAACTGCCCGGCGACGATCAGCTTCGGCCCGCTGCCGTCGTCGAAGACCGTCAGCGCTTGCGGATAGCCCGCGGCGCCATTCGTGAAGGCCTCCCAGCCCGAGGGTCCCCAGCGCGCGATGTTGTTCGCGAGCTGCCCGCCAGCGTTCAGGAAACTTCCCGCGGCATACAGTTTCGGTCCGCTGCCCGAGTCGTAGACGGCGAGCGCGAACACCATGCCGCTGACGCCATTCACGCCGCCGGAGACGAGCGGGGACCAACTCGTGCCGTCCCACTTGGCGATGCCGCCCGCGATCGATCCGCCCGCATGGTAGATGTTGCCCGCCGCGTAGAGCGCCGGCCCGCTGCCGTCGTCGTAGATCGCGAGCGCCCGCACTGCGCCGTCCACTCCTCCGCCGACGGACGACCAGTGCGTTCCGTCCCAGCGCGCGACGCTCGAGACGAACTGCTCGCCCGCGTGCTGGAAGTCGCCGCCGACGAACAGCACCGGACCGTGGCCCTCGTCGAACGTCGCGTAGGCGTGCACGGGACCGTCGAGCCCGCCGAGCGCGAAGTCGTGCGCCCATTCGTGGCATTGAGAGCGGCCCGTGTTCGCGAGCAGGACCGAAGCGACGAGTGCGAATACGAAGCGTCTGCGCATGGAATCTCCTCGAGGTGGATGATCCATACTAGCGGCCCGAGCGCAGCCGCTGGACACTTCGATCTCAGGACGGGCGTGTCTGCGCCGCTTCGACCTCGCGCGCCGAGCGGCAGGCCTCGATCCAGTGCGGCAGGCGCCGCGCGAGGCCGAGGCCCTCGAGGTACTGCCAGTCCAATCCCGGCACTTCGCCGCCCTGCGCTTCGAGGTCCAACTTCGAGATGCAATTGGCCGCGTGCACCGCGGTCAGCAGGCTGAAATCCTGCTCGCGGCACTGGCCCGGCGTGTGGTGGAAGCAGACGGCCTCGATCACGGTCGAGGGCATGCCCCATTCGCACAAGAGGTAGGCGCCGAGACCCGCGTGCGAGGCGCCGAAGAGCCGGCGCTCGGTGTCGCTGCGATCGAGACCGTCGCGCTCGGCCAGCAGGAAGGCCGCCTGCAGGCGCTTGGCGCGGTTCGAGGCCAGCACGAGCTTGCCGCAGTCGTGCATCATGCCGGCCAGCGCGCCCTCCTCGATGAGCTTCTTGTCGCAGCGCTCCGAGACCAGGATCGCGCGCGTGAAGGCGGCCACCTCGAGGCTGTGCTCCCAGGTCTGCTGCACGGAGAATTCCTCGACCTCGCTCTGCTCGAACTGCGAGAACACGCCCACCGAGAGCACCAGCGAGCGCAGCGTGTCGAGGCCGAGGAAGGTCGCCGCCTGTCCGGGGCTGGTGATCTTCTCGCGCAGACCGAACACGGCCGAGTTGACGATCTGCAGTACGCGCGCCGTCATGCCGATGTCGCGCGCGATGATCTCTCCCAGGCCCTCGACGGTGGAGTTCGGGCTCTTCATCGCCTCGATCAGCGAGAGGTACAGGCCCGGCATGCTGGGCAGCGTCTTGAGCTGGCCGACGAGGTGCATCAGCCGCTCGGAGGTCATCACGTCGTGCAGCGAGGCGGCGCGCAAGAGCGCATTCTGGAGCGCGTTGTTCGAGGCGCCGCGCGGCAGCGTCTGGTGCGCCTCGCCGCCGTAGCGCGCCGCGAGTTCGCGCTGGCGCGGCTCGGCCAGCAGCACGCGCACGCAGCGCGGGTACTGCGCGCGCATCTGCGCCAGCAGCTCGCCGCCGTTGGTGCCCGGGAGACCGAGTTCGGCCACGATGATGTCGCAGGGGGCCGTGGCGAGCGTCTCGAACGCTTCGCGCGCGCTCGAGGCCTGGCGCAGTTCGAAGCCCTCGCCGGTGCCGGCGAGCAGCACGGCCAGGCTGGAGGAGAGCGCGGGATCGGAGTCGACGAGCA
>Ga0302299_10003096_pt1 | contig 10135 bp, 7 predicted proteins | sample III_Fen_N3_4_FD_198795 | JGI IMG/M metagenome (GOLD analysis project Ga0302299, IMG submission 198795) | Peat permafrost microbial communities from Stordalen Mire near Abisko, Sweden - III_Fen_N3_4 | ecosystem: Environmental > Terrestrial > Soil > Wetlands > Permafrost | place: Sweden: Abisko...
TCTCGACGAAGGTCTGCAGCGGCGCCTTGATGCCGATGTTGTGCACCTCGTAGCCGTTGTTGGTGAGGATGATGTCGACGAGGTTCTTGCCGATGTCGTGGACGTCGCCCTTCACCGTGCCGAGCACCACGATGCCCTTGCCGCCGGCGTCGGCCTTCTCCATGTGCGGCTCGAGGTGCGCGACGGCCGTCTTCATCGTCTCCGCGCTCTGGAGCACGAAGGGCAGCTGCATCTCGCCGGTGGCGAACAGGTCGCCCACGACCTTCATGCCGTCGAGGAGCACGTCGTTGACGATCCCGAGCGCGGGCATCTGCTGCAGCTGCTCGTCGAGGTCGATCTCGATTCCGTCGCGGTCGCCGTCGATGATGCGGTGCTTGAGTCGCTCGGCGACGGGCCAGCCCGACCGGTCCTCGACCTCGATGTCTCCGACCTTCACGTCGGCGAACGCGTTGAGCAGCTCGGTGAGCGGGTCGTAGCCGTCGCGACGACGGTCGTAGATCAGGTCGAGCGTCATCGCGCGCACGTCGTCGTCGATCTTGTGCATCGGCATGATGCGGGCCGCATGCACGATCGCGGCATCGAGGCCCGCTTCGGTGCACTCGTGCAGGAACACGCTGTTGATCACGTGGCGCAGCGCAGGGGAGAGGCCGAAGCTCACGTTGGACACGCCGAGCACGGTCGACACCCCCGGCAGCTCCGCCTTCACTTGGCGGATCGCCTCGATCGTCTCGATGCCGTCGCGGCGCAGGTCCTCGGACCCGGCGCCGAGCGGGAACGTGAGGCAGTCGAAGATGAGGTCGGACGGCTCCATGCCGTAGCGCTCGACCGCGAGGTCGTGGATGCGCTTGCAGATCCGGAACTTGTCGTCGGTGGTGCGGGCCTGTCCCTCCTCGTCGATCGCGAGGCAGATGACCGCGGCGCCGTACTCGCGGGCCAGTGTCATCACGCGGTCGAAGCGCGATCCGGGGCCCTCACCGTCCTCGAGGTTGGCCGAGTTGAGGATCGCCTTGCCACCGGAGTGCTGGAGCCCCGCCTCGAGCACCGGCGACTCGGTGGAGTCGAGCACCAGCGGCAACGGCACCTGGGTTGCGAAGCGGGAGACGAGCTCGTTCATGTCGTCGACACCGTCGCGGCCTACGTAGTCGACGCAGACATCGAGGACGTGCGCGCCCTCCTTCACCTGCTCACGCGCCATCTGCACGCACAGGTCGAGGTCGCCCTCGAGCATCGCCTCGCGGAACTTCTTCGATCCGTTCGCGTTCGTCCGCTCGCCGATCACGAGGAATGACAGGTCCTGGTGGAACGGCACGTTCGAGTACACCGACGAGCAGCCGGGCTCGTGGAGCGGGGTGCGGGGCGTGGGAGCCCGGCCGCCGATGCGGTCGACGACTGCGGCGAGATGCGCCGGGGTGGTGCCGCAACAGCCACCGACGACGTTCATGCCGAACTCGGAGACGTTGCGCTCCTGCGCGTCGGCGAGCTGCTCCGGCGTGAGGTCGTAGTGCGTGTGGCCGTCGACGATCGACGGGAGGCCGGCGTTGGGCAGGCACGAGAGGTAGGTGCGGGCGTGCTGGGAGAGGTAGCGCAGGTGCTCGATCATCTCGGCCGGACCGGTCGCGCAGTTGAGCCCGATGACGTCGGGACGCATCGCGTCGAGCGCGTTGAGTGCCGCACCGATCTCCGAGCCGATGAGCAGGCGGCCGGTGGTCTCCACCGTGACCTGGATCATCAGCGGCACCTCGCGCCCGGCCCGGGCCATGGCCCGCCGACACGCGACGAGCGCGGCCTTGCCCTGGAGCAGGTCCTGCACCGTCTCCACGAGCAGGACGTCGACGCCGCCCTCGAGCAGCCCGTCGACCATCACCTCGTACGCGTCGCGCAGATCGGCGAACCGGATGGCCCCGAGCGACGGGAGCTTGGTGCCCGGCCCGATCGAGCCCACGACGTAGCGGGGGCGGCCGTCGCCCGAGTAGCCGCTCGCGACCTCCCGGGCGATCGCGGCACCGGTGCGGGCGAGCTCGAAGGCGCGCTCCGGGATCGCGTACTCCACCAGCACGGTCGAGAAGGCGCCGAAGGTGTTGGTCTCGACGGCGTCGCAGCCCACCCGGAGGAACGAGTCGTGGAGCTCGGCGATCACGTCGGGCCGGGTCACGTTGAGGATCTCGTTGCAGCCCTCGAGGTCGGCGCCGCCGAAGTCGTCGAGGGTGAGTTCGGCGAGCTGGAGGTTGGTGCCGGCGGCGCCGTCGAACACGAGGACGCGCTCACGCAGCGCCTGGAGGAAGTCGCTCATCAGGCCCAGAGGCTACCGGCGCGCCGACGGGCATCTCCTGCCGTTTGCGCAGGTCAGGCGATAGGTGCGGCGCCCGCGGGGAGCCGACCGCGCCGGTCGACGAGCACCGGGTGGTCGGCGCGGGCGAGCAGCTCGGTGTCGCCGTGGCTGTCGCCGTAGGCGTAGACCGTCGCCACGGCACCGTCGAGCCACGCGTCGAGCCGGCGGGCCTTCTCCGGGCCGCGCACGTTGGCCCCCACGATCTCGCCGGTGAGGTGGCCGTCGGCGCCGACCTCGAGGTCGGTGGCGAGGACGGTGCCGACGCCGAGGAGCTCCGCCGCGGGGTCGAGGTAGGCGGTGAGCGACGCCGACACGATCACCAGCTCGTGCCCCGCAGCGCGGTGGGCGGTGAGCCGGGCCTCGACCTCGGGGTGCAGGTGCCCGCCGACCACCTGACGGGCGAAGCGCGCACCGAGGTCGCGGACGTACGCGTCGCTGCGGCCGCGCATGGTCTGGCGCAGCACGATCGCCTTCGCGACGTCGCGCTGAGCCTTGTCGTGTCGCGAAGCCAGCAGCGTCGGCGCCGCGGCCGCCATCGCCTTCGCGGTGTCGGCGGTGCCCGCGACGAGCTTCACGAAGCGCAGGAAGTTGTCGCGCGACGACAACGTCCCGTCGAAGTCGAACGCCGCAACGGTCCTCACCGTCCCCCCCTCTCGTTTTGGCGTGGTTCATCGGGCTCCAGGCCCGCTGAACCACGCCAAAAGGGGCGGGTCACAGGGGGAGCTTGCGGAAGATGGGGCGGGGGACGTGGCGCAGCACCATCATCACGTAGCGGAGCGCGCCGGGCACCCAGACGGTCTCGCTCCCGCGCGCCAGCCCGGTGACGATCGCGTCGGCGACTGCGTCGGGCGTTGTGGACAACGGTGCCTCGTCCATGCCCTCGGTCATCTTGGAGCGCACGAAGCCCGGGCGCACGACGAGGACCTTCACCCCGCTGCCGACCAGGCTGTCGCCGAGGCCCTGGAGGAAGCCGTCCATCCCTGCCTTGGACGAGCCGTACACGAAGTTCGACCGACGGACCCGCTCGCCCGCGACCGACGAGAGCGCCACGATGGTCCCGTGGCCCTGCGCGCGGAGGCGGTGCGCGACGGGCACCGCGACCGAGACCGTGCCGAGGTAGTTCACGCGCGCGATCTCGAGCGCGGCGGCGACGTCCTGCTCGGCCCGGGCCTGGTCGCCGAGGACCCCGAACGCGACGAGCACGACGTCGAAGTCGCCGAACCGATCGAACAGGTCGTCGACGAGCGCGGAGTGGGTGTCGGTCGCGTCGGCGTCGAACGGCACGACCTCGACCGTCGTGGCGCCGGCTGCGCGCAGCGCATCGGCCGCGTCCACGAGGCGGTCGGGGTGGTGGGCGGCGAGCACGACCGTGCGGGCGCGCCGCTCGACGAGTCGGTGCACCGTCGCGAGCGCGATGTCGGACCCGCCGCCGAGGACGAGGACCGACTGGACGTTGCCGAGGGCGTCGCGCACGGGAGACCTTCCTGTCAGCGGAGCCCGAGGCGACGGGCGAGGTCGGAACGGAGGACCCCGGCGGGGTCGACCCGGTCGCACAGCGCCCGGAAGTCGTCGAGCGCCGGGTACATCGGTGCGACGAGCGCGCCGTCGAGCCGGGAGTCCTTGGCGAGGTAGATGCGACCGCCGGCGTCGAGGACCAGTCGGTCGAGCCGGTCGAGGAGGTCGGTGAGGTCGCGGGCCGCGGCGGGGATGTCGAGGGCGAGCGTCCAGCCCGGGGCGGGGAACGAGAGCGGTCCGGGGTTGGCGGGCCCGAAGCGCTTGAGCACCGCGAGGAACGACGCGCACTGGGCCGCGCTCAGCGCTTCGAGCGTCGCTCGCACGGTGTCGGTGGCCGCATCGGGGACGACGTACTGGTACTGGACGAAGCCGCGGTTGCCGTAGAGGCGGTTCCAGCCCCGCACGCCGTCGAGCGGGTGGAAGAAGGCGGCGATCGACTCCAGGTGGCCGACCTGGTGACGGGGTGCCTTGCGGAACCACATCTCGTTGAACGCCCGCACGGTGAACCGGTTGAGCAGCCCGTTGGGCGCCCACGGGGGCGCGGCGAGCCGCTCGCCGGGCGCGAAGTCGAGGGCCCGGGTCCGCTTCGCCGCGGGGAGCGCCTCGAGGGGTGCGTGGTCGCCGCGGGTGAGCACCGACCGCCCGAGCTGCGCCCCGGCGGCGACGCAGTCGATCCAGGCCACGGAGTAGCGGTACGCGTCGTCGCCCGCGACCAGGCGGGCCATGACGTCGTCGAGGTCGGACGCGCGCTCGGTGTCGACCGAGATGAGCGACGTCTCGACCGGGATCAGCTGCAGCGTCGCGCTGGTGACGATCCCGGTGAGCCCCATGCCGCCGGCGGTGCCCCAGAACAGCTCGGGGTCGGAGTCGGGGGTGACCTCCATGACGCCGGTCGGCGTGTGGAGCGTGAACGCCAGCACGTGGTTGGAGAAGGCGCCGTCGACGTGGTGGTTCTTGCCGTGGATGTCGGAGGCGATGGCGCCGCCGACGGTGACGTGCCGGGTGCCGGGGGTGACGGCGACGAACCAACCGAACGGGACCATGCGGCGCATGATCGAATCGAGGCTCACCCCCGCGTCGACCCGGATCACCCCGCGCTCGAGGTCGATCTCGTGGAACCCCGCGAGCGCGGTCGCGTCGACGACGGTGCCGCCGGCGTTCTGGGCCGCGTCGCCGTAGCTGCGCCCCAGCCCCCGGGCGATCACCCCCCGCGCGCCCGCGTGCACGAACGCGGTGTCGGCGACGCGGGCGTCGACGAGGGGCACGACCTCCGAGGCGGTGGGGGCGGTGCGCCCCCAGCCGGTGAGGAGGCGCGACGCGCCCGGCTCAGCCATACACGCCGATCGCGAACGTGATCGCCCACAGCAGGCCGAGCACCTGGATGACGCGGTCGGTGAGGATGACCTCCTCGGGCGCGCCCCCCTGGCCCTGCTCGACCACGTGGGCGTACCGGAGGATGGCGAGCACGAACGGGATGATCGAGATCTCGAACCAGGCCTGCGTTCCGGTCTTCGTCGCGTTCTCGAACGCCCACAGGCAGTACGCCATGATCGTGACGGCCGACGCCACCGCGCGCACATAGCTGAGGTAGCCGCGCGTGTACGCCGTGAGGGTGGCCCGGTGCGCGCCACCGGCGTCACCCATCTCGATCTGCTCCGCGTACCGCTTGCCGGTCACCATGAACAGTGACGCGCCACCCGCGACGATGAGGAACCAGTCGGAGATGTCGACCCCGGTCGCGACGCCACCAGCGATCGCACGGATGACGAAGCCGGCCGCGACGACCCCGAGGTCGATGACCGGCTCGTGCTTGAGCCACGCGCTGTACGACAGGGTGAGCACGACGTAGCCGCCGACGACGAGCGCGAGCTGCCCGTCCTGCACCGGGAGCGCCACGAGGATGGCGAGCACCACGAGGACCAGCGCGCAGACCTTGGCCAGGCGCTCGCTGATGTGTCCGGCCGCGACGGGTCGGAACTGCTTCGTGGGGTGGAGCCGGTCGGCGTGCGCGTCGAGCGCGTCGTTGAAGAAGTAGGTGCCGCTCGCGGCGAGGCAGAAGGCCACGAACGCGACGAGGGTCTGGATGACGGCGTCCCGCTGGTCGAGCACGCCAGCCGCGGCGGGCGCGGCGAACACGAGGACGTTCTTCGTCCACTGCTTGGGCCGGGCCGTGCGCACCAACGACCGCCACGTGGCGGGGATGACGGGAACCGGGGCCCACGCGTCTCCCTCGTCAGTGCCGTCATCGCGGCGTTCGGACGGGGCATCGGTGCTCTCGGACAAGGGCAGGAAGGCTACCGTCGATCCCCGAGGGGGCGGCGATTCGTCCGCTTCGAGTGAGGCTCGTGCGGACGTCGCACGGTGGCGGGTGTGGGGGACGTGAAGCGGACACTGATCCTCATCGTGGGTCTCGTGCTGGTCGTCACCGGCGCGGTGATGTCCGTCACCTCGTTCTGGGACCTGGGGACCCACCAGGAGCCGGTGGACTTCGAGCTCAACTGGGTCGCCGCACACCGGCTCGTCGACCGCGAGCCGCTGTACGACCGGGCCGCGTCGAAGCAGGAGGGGCTCGAACGGGTGGGCCCGAGCTTCGGGTTCGCCGACGGCGGGACGTTCTCGAGCTTCATCGGCTCCCCGGCCACCGCCCTCGCGATGGTGCCGTTCGTACCGTTCTCCCGGGGCACGGCCGCCGGCCTGTTCCGCGGGACCCAGGCGCTCCTGATGGCCGCGGCCATCGTCATCGTGGGCTTCGCGCTCCCACGGCGGTCGCGGGTCCCGGCGTGGCTGGTGGGCTTCGGCGTCGCACTCTGGTCGTTCCCCGTGTGGCAGTCGATAGGCCTCGGCCAGATCGACGGCTACGTGATGGTGGCCGTGGCGGTCGCGATCTGGGCGTCCACCCGTGATCGCTGGCGCCTGGTCGGTGTGGCGTTGGGGATCGCGGCCCTGCTGAAGATCAGCCCCGTGCTCCTGATCGTCTACCTGGTCCTGCGCGGTCGCCGTCAGGTCCTCCTCCCGGCGGTGGCGTCGGCGGTGGCGCTGCTCGCCGCGGCCGCCGCCATCGGCCGGCCCGCCGACGTCGCCACCTGGGCGACCGACGTGGCGCCCGACGTGTCGAAGGGCGCGTTCCTCTTCACCAACCAGTCGATCCCGGCATGGTCCGCGCGCCTGTTCGGATCGACGACGAACTGGCAGTCGCTCGACGCCGGGATCGGGGCGTGGCGCTTCCTGGCGTGGGTGGTGGCCGGCGTGGGGATCGCCGCGGTCTACCTCCTGTGTCGCCGCCGGTCGTTCGTGCCCCTCGAGCTCGGCGCAGTGCTGCTCGTCGCGCTGCTCGCCGGTCCGATCAGCTGGGAGCACTACCCGACGTGGGCGCTGCTGAGCGTGGTGCTGCTCGCGGACGTCGGCTGGTGGGAGCACCGGCCGTGGGGTGAGATCGTGCCCCTCGGCGTGGTCATGGCGTTCGGCATCCTCATGATGCGCGCCTGGACGCTGTATCCGACCAGCCTGGACTTCGTTCCCGACACCCTGGATCGGATCACGTCGGGCTACAAGACGATGGGCATGCTCGCGTTCCTCGCGGTTGCGCTCTGGCTGCTCGCCCGTCCGTGCGCTGCGTCACACGACACGGTTCCCGGGGAAGGAGGCGAAGTCGGCCGCCGTAGACTCTCGGCCGATGAGCAGCCCACGGAAGGTGTACACCCGCACGGGTGACGACGGCACCACCGGCCTCCTCTTCGGCGGCCGGGCCCGCAAGGACGCGCCCGGCCCCACCGCCTACGGAACGTCCGACGAAGCGGTCTCCGCGCTGGGCACGGCGCGCGCCGAGACCGAGCGCGGCGGCGAGCTCGATGATCTGCTCATCCGCCTCCAGCGCGAGCTGTTCGTGGTCGGTGCGGAGCTCGCGACGGAGCCCGCGCACCGCGACCGGCTCCAGGACGGCGTCACCCGGGTGACCGCGGCCATGGTGGACGCGCTCGAGCCGGTCATCGACGACGTCACCGACCGCTACGACCCGCCCCAGGAGTTCGTGCTCCCCGGCGAGACCCGCGTCGCGGCAGCACTCGATGTCGCGCGCACCGTGGTGCGCCGCGCCGAGCGCGAGGCCGTGGCCGCCACCGCGGCCGGCTGGCTCGAGCCGGAGAGCCACGTGGTGCCGTACCTGAACCGCCTCGCCGATCTCGTGTACACACTCGCCCGCTGGCAGGAGGGCGAGTACCGCCCCGCCCGCGAGCGCTGATCCCACCCACCGCACGCCCGCACCGCACCCCGTACCGGAGGACCCCGTGGCCATCACCCTCACCGCGACCACCCAGCGCGCCGACGCCGTCCGGGCCGACCTCCTCGTCGTCCCCGCCGGACCCGACGGGCCGATCGGCGCCGCGGGTGGCACCGTCCGCAAGGCCCTCGGCGACGCCATCACCGCGGTGTCGGCGGCGTCGGGATTCGAGGGCAAGCCGGGCCAGACGTTGCTCGTGTCGACCGGCGGCCGGCTCCCGGCCTCCGCCGTGCTCCTCGTCGGGGTGGGCGACCCCGCGAAGGTGACGCTCGACGGGCTCCGACGCGCCGGGGCGACGCTCGCCCGCTCGGCGACGAAGGTGCGCGCGGTCGCCACCTCGCTGCTCGACGCCGCGCCGAAGTCGCTTGCCCCGAGCGCGGGTGGCCAGGCCGTCGCCGAGGGTGTGCTGCTCGGGTCGTACAAGTTCCTCGACTTCAAGTCCCAGGGCGCGCCGGGGGCCCTGCGCCGGGTCGCCGTCCTCGACGGGCGCGCGGAGGTCCGGCGTGGCCTCGACCGCGGCGCGGCGATCGCACGCGCGGCGATCTGGACCCGCGACATCGTGAACGTCCCGTCGGACTCGAAGTCGCCGGCGCAGTTCGCCGCCGCGGCCCGCCGGCTGCTCGCGGGCACCGGTGTGACGGTGCAGGTCCTCACCGAGGCGCAGATCCGTGCGCAGCGGATGGGCGGGGTCCTCGGGGTCGCCCAGGGCTCGGCCCGCCCGCCGCGGTTCCTGAAGATGACCTACGAGCCCTCCGGCCGACCCCGGGGCCGGCTCGCGCTGGTCGGCAAGGGCGTCGTCTTCGACACCGGCGGCATCTCGATCAAGCCGGCCGGCGGCATGGAGACCATGAAGACCGACATGGCCGGTGGGGCGGCCGTGGTCGGGGCGATGTCGGTGCTGAAGCAGATCGGCACCCGGACCCGCGTGGTCGGGTACGTCCCGCTGGTGGAGAACATGCCGAGCGGCACCGCGATCCGACCGGGTGACGTGCTCCGGATCCGCAACGGCACGACGGTCGAGGTGCTCAACACCGACGCCGAAGGTCGCCTGATCCTGGCCGACGCGCTGTCGCTCGCGGTCGAGGACGGCGCCGACGCCATCGTCGACCTCGCGACCCTGACCGGAGCGTGCGTGGTGGCGCTCGGCGAGAAGATCGCGGGGCTCATGGGCAACCACGACGCGTGGAGTGGCCAGGTGCAGGCGGCGGCCGATCGAGCCGGGGAAGCGGTGTGGCCGTTGCCCCTCCCCACCGAGTACCGGCGCTTGCTCGACAGCGAGGTCGCGGATCTGGCCAACATCAGCAGCGGTCGCTACGGCGGCGCGCTCACGGCCGGGATCTTCCTCCAGCAGTTCGTGGGCGACCGTCCCTGGGTCCACCTCGACATCGCCGGCCCGTCGCGCGCACCGTCGGACGACGGCTACGTCGTGAAGGGCGGAACGGGATTCGGCGTGCGGACGTTGATCGAGCTGGTCACGGAGTTCGCGGTGCCCGAAGGCCCGGTCGCCGGCGCCGACACCCCGGCGAAGGAGACCGCGGTCAAGAAGGCCGCCGCCAAGAAGGCCCCAGCCAAGAAGACCCCGAGCAGGACCGGCACGAGGAACCGATGATGCAGCGCCTCACCCGAACGATCGCCGTGACCGTCGGCGCCGCCAGCCTCGCCCTGGGCGGCGGTCTGGCCGGAGCCGGCCCCGTGTCGGCCGCCGCACCCGCGCAGAGCAGCGGCAAGGCGTCGGTCGCCATCGGCGACAACTACTTCAAGCCGGCCGACCTCGAGGTCACCGCGGGGACGAAGGTCACCTGGAAGAACGGCGGCAAGATCCTCCACAACGTGACCGCGGTCAAGGGCAAGTTCGGCACCAAGGCCCTGACCAAGGGCAGCACCTACGCGTACAAGTTCAAGAAGCCGGGGACATACGACTACTACTGCTCGTTCCACGGCTCGCCCACCGGAGGGCAGCACGCGACGATCACCGTCGTGGCCGCGCCCCCGCCCGCTACGACCCCCACGACGGC
>Ga0302299_10003097_pt1 | contig 10133 bp, 10 predicted proteins | sample III_Fen_N3_4_FD_198795 | JGI IMG/M metagenome (GOLD analysis project Ga0302299, IMG submission 198795) | Peat permafrost microbial communities from Stordalen Mire near Abisko, Sweden - III_Fen_N3_4 | ecosystem: Environmental > Terrestrial > Soil > Wetlands > Permafrost | place: Sweden: Abisko...
GCGGAGGCCTGGACGAGCAAGCCGTTCGAACCGACGGAGCGTGACGGCCGGCTCTACGGGCGCGGCGCCGCCGACGACAAGAGCGGCGTCGTCATGCACGCAGGCGCGCTCCTCGCCCTCGGCGCGGACTGCCCGGTGGGCGTCAAGGTCCTCATCGAGGGCCAGGAGGAGTGCGGCGACGGCGGCATCGAGGAGTTCGTCAAGGCCAACGCCGAGCTGCTCAAGGCCGACGTCATCGTCGTCGGCGACGTCGGCAACTACGCTCTCGGCGTACCCACGCTCACGACGTCCCTGCGCGGCATGGCCGCCTGCGACGTCGAGGTCGAGACGCTCGAAGGCGCCGTGCACAGCGGCATGTTCGGCGGCCCGGCGCCCGACTCCCTGATCGCGCTCTGCCGCATCGTCGCGACGCTGCACGACGACAAGGGCGACGTGGCCGTCAAGGGCCTCGCGACGATGGAGTACGACGGCGCCGACTACGACGAGGTCGCCTACCGCACCGACGCCGGCGTGCTGCCGGGCGTCGGCCTCATCGGCAGCGGCAGCATCGGCCAGCGGCTGTACGGCAAGCCGTCGATCAATGTGATCGGCATCGACGCGCCGCAGGTGGACGGCGCGGCCAACGCGCTCATCCCCAAGGCCCGGGCGCGCATCAGCGTGCGCCTCGCGCCCGGGCAGGAGCCCGCGGACGCGCTGAAGGCCGTCCAGGCGCACCTCGAAGCGGCGGCCCCCTGGGACGTCAAGGTCAAGGTGACGCCCGGCACCGTCGGCGAGGGGTTCCTCGCCAAGACGGACGGCCCGGCTTACGCGGCGGCGACACGGGCGATGGCCGCCGCCTACGGCAAGGACGTCGTGCACTACGGCGAGGGCGGCTCGATCCCGCTGGTGGCGGCGTTCCTGGGCGCGATCCCCGGCGCCGAGATGATCCTCTGGGGCGCCGAAGAACCGCAGTGCAAGATCCACGCCCCCAACGAGAGCGTCGACCTCGGCGAGCTCGAGCACTGCGCGCTCGCGGAAGCCATGTTCATCGCGGGGATGGCAGAGCAGAAGTGACCGACCGCCCGAGCGCCAGGCGCTGGTGGTCTCTCGTCGGACTCTGCCTGGCGGCGGCCATCGTCTGGTTCGCCGCCGCCGACCTCCCGATCGCCACGACCGCGATCTCGAACGACCTCGGCGGCTCCGTGACCGCGCTGCAATGGGCCAACACCATTTTCACGCTCGTCACCGGCGCGCTGGTCATCGCCGCCGGGCGCTTCGGCGACATCTTCGGGCGGCGCAAGATCCTCGACATCGGCCTCGTGCTCTTCGCCGCCGCCTCAGTGGTCGCCGCGCTCGCACCGAACATCACCGTACTCATCGCCGGCCGTGCCTTGATGGGCGTCGCCGCGGCCGCCATCCTGCCGGCGACGCTGGCCATCATCCCCATCGAGTTCAGCGGCAAGGACGAGGTCGTCGCCTTCAGCGCCTGGATGGCCGTGGCCGGTGTGGGCCAGGCAGCCGCGCCGGCCATCTCCGGCCTCCTGACGACGGTCTTCAGCTGGCGGGCGATCTTCTGGATCGACATCCCCGTGTGCGTCATCGCCTTCGCCCTCGTGCTGATGACCACGCCGGAGTCGCGCGACGAGCAGGCCAGCCATCGCATCGACTACCTGGGCCTGGTGACGGTGGCCGGCGGCCTCGTCGCGCTCCTCTACGCCCTGAACGAGGGGCCGACGCTCGGCTGGGCGTCGGGCAAGGTCGCCGGCGCGTTCGTGCTCGCCGTCGTTCTGCTGGCCGCCTGCATCGTCATCGAGCGGCGCAGCAAGGAGCCACTCATCGACCTCGAGCTGTTCCGCAGCCGCCCGTTCGACGCAGCGCTCATCGACAACTTCGTGTACAACGTCACCCTCGCCGGCACCATGTACGTCCTCGCCCTGTATCTGGAACAGGTGCGCGGCTACGACGCTCTCACGGCCGGCCTGCTGCTCCTGCCGTCCACGGTGAGCATGCTGGTCTTCATCCCGCTGGGCGCGCGTATCGAGCTGCGCCGCGGACCGCGCCTGCCGCTTGCCACCGGCACGCTGATCATGGGCGTCGGCACATTCCTCGCCGGGCTCCTGACGACCTCGACGCCGTACTGGTGGTACGCACTCGGGATCTTCATCCAGGGCGTCGGCATCGGTCTCTTCTCGACGCCCCTCAGCGACACCGCCATCGGCCTGTCGCCGCCGGAGAAGTCCGGCGCCGCCTCGGGCGCCTTCAAGATGTGCAGCATGGTCGGCGGCGCCTTCGGCGTGGCCGTGCTCGGCGCCATCTACCGCGGTCTGGAGTTCTCGCAGCTGCACGCCGACGCCGCCGCCGCGCACCTCACCGCCGGGCAGGAGGCGCAGGTCAACGACGCGTTCGCAAACACGGACACGGCAAAGGCGATCTACAAGGCGCTGACGCCGGAGCTGCAGGCCAAGGTGCACGACGCGATCATCGCCGCCCTCTCCCACGGCATCGGCGGCTCGCTCAAGATCGCCGCGTTGTTCTCGGTCGCGGCACTCGTCGCGGTGCTGGCGCTCGTGCCCAAGGGCATCCTGCACGCCGACCGCCAGGGCTGAGGCAGGCGGGGCCGGCTTCGCCCGCCCGCCGCGCCCCTGACCCCACAGCCGCACCGCCCTCCCGGACCGGTACCCCCTCCCCGCGCCCTGTCGTATACTGTGCTCCGCTCTCAGGGCGACGCCGCGAGGCACCACGGAGAGGTGTCCGAGCTGGCTTAAGGAGCGCGACTGGAAATCGCGTGGGCGGGGTTACCTGCCTCGAGGGTTCGAATCCCTCCCTCTCCGCCATCACCCTCCCCAGGGTGCGGCGCGAGACCCGCGGCGCGGCCGGCACGCCGGCCCGACGGCCCTGAGATCACCTCGCGGAGAGGTGGCAGAGCGGTTGAATGCGGCGGTCTCGAAAACCGTTAACCGGGTCCTCTCGGTTCGGGGGTTCGAATCCCCCCCTCTCCGCCATTTGCAGATCCCCTATCGTCCTTAGTCACCGCCGCCGCACGTCGCCAGAATGGCCTCCCGCAGCCCGTGCCACGTGGCTCAGCCCAGCCGCCGGTACACCTCGTCGTCGTTGCGCTTGCCGATCGCGACGACGCGCAGCACGCCGTCGCAGACGTCGAAGATGATGCGGTACTCCCCCACCGTGGCGCGGGAGTACTCGGAGCCCTTCAGACGTGCGGCGTCCGCAGGCCGCGGATCGGCCATCAGCATGATGATCTTGCGCGCGATCTGCCGGTACTGCTTGGGCGGCAGCGTGTCGAGAAAGCGGACCGACGCCTTCGACAGACTAAGAGGCAGCACGGTCTTCGGCGGACGCCCCGTCTTGCAGGTGTTTGAGAGAGTCTTCCACGCTGAGGAACCCCTCTGCCTCCGCCGCGCGCGCGGCCTGGCCCCAGAAGAAGTCGTCGGAGCGTTGCAGCAGCTCGTACTCTTCGAAGGAGAGCAGCACGGCCACCGGGCGCCCGTTCTTCTCGACGGCCACGGGCTCCACCGCGACGCGCGCCAGGTACTGGCCGAGGCGGTTCTTGATCTCGGTGGCGGACACGGTCTTCACGGCGACTCCGGTGATAGCTGACTCGCGCATAATAGCTAATCCGTCCTTTCCGGTCAATTACCGACGCTCCACCTCGCTCCCTGCAGACTGCCCGGTTTCGTTACGAGGCACAAGATGACGATCCTCGCGGCAGGGCGACGTTCACCGCCGGCGATCCGACCGCCAGATGGGTAAAGGAACCCATGCTCACAAGACCCCATGGAAGGAAGCGTCATGTACGTCCTCAACTACTGGCACACCGTTCCGGACTATGCGGAGTGGAAGAAGGTATTCGACAACGACCCCCTCGACCGCGAGGGCTCCGGCATACGCCGCTTCACCATCGAGCGACCCGCCGGCGACGAGCACAGGGTGATCGGGCATCTCGAGTTCGATAGCCTGGGCGAGGCTGAGACCTTCGCCGGCCGGCTCCAGAAGGTGTGGGATGGCCTCGGCAGCTCCGTGGTCTCGAACGCGGGCTACACCATCACCGAGATCATGGAGGCGCAGGAGTTCCGCCGCGAGACGGCCCGGAAGGTCGCGTAGAGGCATGGAAGGCGTGAGGGCCGGGCGCCGGCAACTGCGCCCGGCCCTTTAGCGCCGCACCAGCGGCGTCTCCTCTGGCGGGCATGCGCCGGCGGCGGACGCGAGCCTCACCGTCGGCCTCAGCAGCTTGTACACTCATCCTGAAGGTTTACCGACTGCTCGACGTCGAACGAAAGCGAGCTCCCTCATGGATGACGGCTCCCCGGCATACGCGCCCCTCGCCCTGGATTGGGACACCGAGGCGGTCGCCGAGCGCCGGCGCCGGTTCCTCTCCCCCGCGCTCGCCACGTTCATCGGCTACGACGATCCCGTGGTGTGGCAGCGCGGCAGCGGCCAGTACGTGTGGGACAACCACGGCAGGCGCCACCTCGACTGTATGGCGCAGAACGTCTGCATCAGCGTCGGGCACGCGCATCCCGGCGTGCTCGCCGCCGCGCGCGAGCAGATGGAACAACTGCCGCATGTGACCACGGCCTACCATCACCCTCAGCCCGGCCACTTCGCCGAGGAGCTGATCGCCACCCTGCCCGAAGGACAGGATTGGGTGGCGCACTTCGTGAACAGCGGCGCCGAGGCCGTGGACCTCGCGGTCCTCATCGCCCGCGCCCACACGCAGAGCTTCGAGCTGCTGGCGCTCCGCGACGCCTACCATGGCATGCACTACGGCGCGCAGACGGCCACCGGCATCGGGCAGGCGCGCCAGCTGGTGCCGCCGGCGCCCGGCTACGTGCAGGTGATGGGGCCGCACCCGTACCGCGGTCCCTTCGGCCCCGACGCGCAGCCGTACCTCGAGGAACTTGAGCGGGTGCTGCACACCAACACCTGCGGCGCCGTCGCCGGCTTCATCGCGGAGCCCATCCAGGGCTACGGCGGCATCGTCGAGCTGCCCGAGGGCTATCTGCGCGGCGCGGCCGAGCAGGTGCGCGCCGCCGGCGGCCTGCTGATCGTCGACGAGGTGCAGACCGGCTTCGCGCGCACCGGCAGCCACTTCTGGGGCTTCGAGGCCCACGACGTCGTGCCGGACGTCATCGTCATGTCCAAGGGCATCGGCAACGGCTTCCCGATCGCCGCCGTCGTGACGCGCCGCGAGGTGGCCGAGGGCATGGCGGCGCGCATGTTCTTCAACACCTACGGCTCCAACCCGACCTGCTGCGCGGCCGGCCGCGCCGTCCTGCGGGCGATCGCCGACGAGGGCCTCCAGGCGAACGCCGCGCACGTGGGCGGCCTGATCCTGGACGGCCTGCGCACGCTCCAGACGGCGTACCCCCGCCTCGGCGACGTGCGCGGCCGCGGCCTGCTGATCGGCGCGGAGATCGTCGCCGACCCGGCGACGCGCCGGGCCGACGCGGCCGGCGCCGAGCGGGTGCAGCTGGCGCTGCTCGCGCGCGGCGTCGTCGCCGGCCTCTGCGGGCGCGAGCACAACGTGGTCAAGATCAACCCGCCGCTGTGCGTGACGACAGAAGACGCCGCGGGCCTCCTGCGCGCGATGGACGAAGCGTTGGCAGCCCTTTGACGGACGGGCCGCGCACGCACCGCCTGCGCCGCTGGCAGGTCCAGATCGCCGTGACGCTCATCGTCGCGGCGATCGTCGTCTACGCCCTGCGCTGGCTCCTCTTCCCTTCTCCGAACTTCCACCGGGAGATGCTGCGCTACCTCGTCGACGACGTCGCCTTCCTCTTCATCCAGGTGCTGCTCGTCTCCATCCTCGTGGACGGTCTCATGCAGCGGCGCCAGCGCGAGACGATGCTGGACAAGCTCAACATGATCATCGGCGCATTCTTCAGCGAGTGCGGCGCCGATGCCCTGAGGCGTATCGCCAGGCTGGACACCGGCCTCGACTCGGTGCGCGGGGACCTGCTGGCGCGGATGAGCTGGAAGCCCAGGGACTACGAGACCGCCAAGCAGGCGTTCCGGGACCACAAGCCGGTGATCGAGCTCAGCTCGGCGGACCTCGTGGAGCTGCGCACTCGCCTCGACCAGGAGAAGACGTACCTGCTGAGCCTCCTCGGCAACCAGGCGCTGATGGAGCACGAGGTGTTCACCGACCTCCTGTGGGCGGTGACGCACCTCGCCGAGGAGCTGCACGTGCGCGGCGACTTCGACGGCCTGCCGGCGACCGACCGCGCCCACCTCGTCGGCGACGTCAAGCGTGCCTACACGCAGCTCGGCGTGCAGTGGCTCGACTATCTGGGGCACCTGCAGACGCAGTACCCGTTCCTGTTCTCGCTCGCCGTGCGCACCAATCCGCTGGACCCGAAGGCGAGCGTCACGGTCGTGGAGTGACCCGGGAGGCTCCCATACGAAGGTCCGTCCAGCTGATCACGCTGCTCGCCCTCGCGGCGAGCGTGGCTGCCGGGCTCGCTGCCTGTTCTGGAGGCGCGGGCGGCGCAGCGTCCCCCGCGGCTTCCGCCAGCCCGTCGGCACCCGGCGTGCCCTTCCCGGGAGCCGGCGCCAGCAAGATGGCGCCGGGCCTCTACGACCTCAAGGACGACTCCGTCGTGGCAGTGGGCACCGTGGAGCACCGCGACCTCGAGGGCGGGTTCTGGGCGGTCATCGGCGGCACGCAGGCTGAGGGCGACGTGGGCAAGGTCGTGGCCGTCATCGCGAACGGCGACGACTTCGCGCCGCTGTTCAAGGCGAACAAGGGCTACTCGTTCCTCGTGTACGGCAAGCGGGCCGGCGACGCCTCCACCAGGATGGCCGGCCCGGAGATCACCGCGAGGCGCGTTGTGCTCACGTCCAAGGCGGAGCCGGCCGAGTAGGTTCCGGACGGCCGGGCCAGAAGGCGAATCCGGACGGCCGGCAATGCCGGCCCGCCCGAACGCGACCCCGGCTCAAGCGCCGGGCCACCCCCTGTGCTGAGGTGGTGCCGCAGGCAGTGACGCCACCAATGATGTCACCAACGACGCTATGAGTGACACCACCCATGGCGCCGTGGGTGGTGTCATCTCAAGACGCGAACATGAGCGCCCGGCTGGCGGCCCACGCGCCTGGCCCTCTGTGTCCTGGCGGCCGTCGCCGGGCGCTGGAAGCGGGCCGGCCCGGCCGGATTCGCCGTCCAGATTTCGGTGGCGCAGCGCTGGCGGCCGGAGCTACCCTCTGAGACATGGAAACGACATCAGAGAGGACCCGCCGGCCCGGGCCGGCCGCAACGATGCCCCCGCGCGAGGAGATGCTCACCGCGCTGCGTGAGCGCGACCGATCCTACGACGGACTGTTCTACGCCGCCGTGACCACGACCGGTATCTTCTGCCGCCCTTCGTGCCCGGCCCGCGACCCCAAGCCCGAGCACGTGGAGTTCTACGGGACGACGCGCGAGGCGCTGGTGGCGGGCTTCCGTCCGTGCAAGCGGTGCCGGCCGCTGGACGCGGCCGCCGGCACCCCGGACTGGGCGGCGCGCCTGATCGCGCGCGTCGAGTCCGACCCATCGGCGCGCATCAAGGACGCCGACCTGCGCGCCGAGGGCCTGGACCCCGCCGCCGTGCGCCGCTGGTTCCAGAAGACGCACGGCATGACCTTCCAGGCCTACTGCCGGGCGCGCCGGCTGGGCGACGCCTTCGTCGCGCTGCGCTCCGGCGACGCCATCGACGAGGTCGTCTTCGACCACGGCTGGACCTCGCACTCGGGCTTCCGCGACGCGTTCGCCAAGCTGGCGGGGGCGCCGCCCGGCGAAGCGGCGGCGGCGCCGGACGGATCCCTCATCCGGCTGACGTGGCTGGAGACCCCGGTCGGGCCGCTGGTGGCCGGGGCGACCGACGATGCGCTGGTCATGCTCGAGTACCCGGACCGCCGGATGATGGAGGCGCAGCTGGACACGCTGCGCCGCCGCTTCGGGCGGCCTCTGGCGCCGGGCGACAGCCCCGTGTTCCCGGCCCTGCGCGCGCAGCTGGACGAGTACTTCGCCGGACGGCGGCGCGCCTTCGACCTGCCGCTCGAGTACCCCGGCAGCCCGTTCCAGCGCGCCGTCTGGGACGCCCTGCTGCGCATCCCCTACGGCGAGACGCGCACCTATGCCGAGCTTGCCCGCGAGCTCGGCGCGCCCGGCGCGGCCCGCGCCGTCGGCCGCGCCAACGGCGCCAACCGGCTCGCGATCATCGTGCCGTGCCACCGCGTCATCGCCGCCGGCGGCGGCCTCGGCGGTTACGGCGGCGGCCTCTGGCGCAAGCTGCGCCTCCTGGAGCTCGAGGGCGCCAGCTGCTGACGCCGGCCGCGATGTGCCGCGGCTGAGCCGGCCGGCGGCCGAGCCCACAGCCGGCCGGCGGCCTTCGCCCGCGCCACAGCCCGTAGCGCGCTTGCACCCCGGCGTGTTCCCGCCTATCATGCGTAATCATTATTCGTTCTGTTAGTTGATTGCATCGCTTCAGATGCTGCGGGGAGCGCTCCACACGTGACCGTCGATGAACCGGTAGCCGACATCCTGGCGCGACTGCAGGGCCTGAGCGCGGAGGAGATCCTCGCCGACGCGGTTGCCCGCTATCCGGGCCGCGTCGCCCTTGCTTCTTCGCTCAGCCCCGAGGACCAGGCGCTCACGCATATGATCGCGGCCGGCGGCCTCGGCATCCCGATCTTCACGCTCGACACCGGGCGTCTGCACCCCGAGGCCCACGAGCTCATCGACCGCACCAACAAGCGTTACGGCTTTCGCATGCGCGTGTACTGCCCCGACGCGGCCGAGGTCGAGCAGATGGTCGCGGACAACGGAATCGACCTCTTCCGCGACAGTGAGTTTCTCCGTCAGCTGTGCTGCGAGACGCGCAAGACGAGGCCGCTGCGGCGCGCCCAGATCGGGCTCGACGCCTGGATCTGCGGCCTGCGCGGCGGCCGGGGCGCCACGAGCGAGAGCGTGGAGCCGGCGGAGTGGGACAGCGAAGCCGGGCTCCTCAAGCTCAACCCGCTCGCCGGGTGGGACGAGGTGCGCGTATGGGACTACGTCCGCGCGCACGACGTCCCCTACAGCCCGCTGTACGACCAGGGATTCACGACCGTCGACTGCGCGCCGTGCCTGCGCGCGGGCGCCTGAGTCACCATCGTCAGACCAGCAACGCACCCACCTGAGGAGGACCGATGACGCAGCCGGAGACCGTGCAGACACTGCTCGCGGAGCTCGGCGACGCCACCCCCGAGGAGGTCCTCGCCGACGCCGCCCGCCGTTTTGCGGGCCGCGTGGCGTTCGCCTCGTCGCTGGGCGCCGAGGACCAGGTCCTCACGCACATGATCGCCACAGCCGGCCTGGACATCCCGATCTTCACGCTCGACACCGGCCGCCTGTATCCCGAGACCTACGACCTGCTTGACCGCACGGCCAAGAACTATGACCTCTGCATCAAGACGTACTTCCCGGCCGCCGCAGAGGTCGAGAAGATGGTCGACAAGGACGGCGTGAACCTGTTCCGCGACAGCATCGAGGCGCGTCACCGCTGCTGCGAGGTGCGCAAGATCCTGCCGCTGCGCCGTGCGCAGCTCGAGCTGGGTGCCTGGATCTGCGGCTTGCGCAGCGGCCAGGGCCTCACCCGCCAGAAGGTCGAGATCGCCGAGTGGGACCAGCTGGCCGACATGGTCAAGATCAACCCGCTGGCCTCCTGGGACGAGGCGCGCGTGTGGGACTTCATCCGCGCCAACGACGTGCCCTACAACCCGCTGCACGACCAGGGCTTCCCGAGCATCGGCTGCGCCCCGTGCACGCGCGCCGTCGCCGACGGCGAGGACTGGCGCGCGGGCCGCTGGTGGTGGGAACTGCCCGAGCACCGCGAGTGCGGGCTCCACGATCGCGCCGCCAGGATCCCCGGCAGCGCCGCCGACGCTACCGCGAACGCCTGAGGGGCCACCCTGTGAACCAGCTCGACACCCTCGAAGCCAAGAGCGTCCACATCCTGCGTGAGGCGTACCGCTCGCTCGGCAACGTCTGCATGCTGTGGTCCATCGGCAAGGACAGCACCGTGCTCCTGCACCTGGCGCGCAAGGCGTTCTTCGGCCACGTGCCGATCCCGCTCGTGCACATCGACACCGCCTACAAGATGCCGGAGATGATCGAGTAC
>Ga0302299_10003098_pt1 | contig 10131 bp, 8 predicted proteins | sample III_Fen_N3_4_FD_198795 | JGI IMG/M metagenome (GOLD analysis project Ga0302299, IMG submission 198795) | Peat permafrost microbial communities from Stordalen Mire near Abisko, Sweden - III_Fen_N3_4 | ecosystem: Environmental > Terrestrial > Soil > Wetlands > Permafrost | place: Sweden: Abisko...
CTGCCCGATCGTCCGCGAGCTCGACGGCCTGGCCATGTCGAGCCGAAACGTCTACCTCACCCCCGAGGAACGGGCGGCGGCACCCGTGCTGCACCGGGCGCTCCAGGCCGGGGTGGCGTCGATCGTGGCCGGCGAGCGCGACCCCGATGCGGTGCGCCGACTCACCTCTGAGATCATCACCGCGGAGCCGTTGGCCGACCTGGACTACGTGGAGGTCGTCGACGCGTCCACCCTGGCCCGACCCGAGGTGCTGGCCGGGGAGATCCGCCTCCTGACCGCAGTCCGCTTCGGTCGGCCCCGACTGTTGGATAACCTCGGCGTGCTCATCCCCGAGCACGGGTGATCCGCTGCCGGCGGACACCCCCGGCACGGCGACCCATCCGGGCGCCAAGCACCCCAGGAGACAACCCGTGCACCGACGCATGATGAAGTCGAAGATCCACCGGGCAACGGTGACCGACGCCAACCTGCACTACATCGGGTCGATCACCCTCGACACCGAGCTCATGGCCCTGGCCGACATCCGCGAGCACGAGCAGGTGCACATCCTCGACATCGACAACGGCGCTCGCTTCGAGACCTACGCCATCCCCGGCGGTCCCGGCGATGTCTGCCTCAACGGCGCCGCGGCCCGCCTCGTGCAGCCCGGTGACCGGGTGATCATCATCACCTACGCCGACTACGCCGACGCCGAGCTCGACGACTACGAGCCCGCGGTCGTGCACGTCGACGCCGGCAACAGTCCGGTGGAGCTCGACCAGGTGGCGGTCCTCGACCACGGCGTGCCGCAGTGGGCCTGAGCTTGGTCCCGAACCTGGCCTCGAGTCCCAGGTGACCGATCTCGACCCTGGAGATCCGGGTGGTCAGGCCGAGCTCGACCTCCTCGTGCTCGGCAGCGGCGTGGCCGGCCTGTCCGCCGCGGTGCGGGCGGCCGACATGCACGGCCTGCGCGTCGGCGTGCTCACCAAGGGCGAGCTGCACCAGGCCACCACCCGGTGGGCCCAGGGCGGCGTCGCCGCGGTGCTGGCGGCCGACCCCGACTCCACCGACCTGCACCTGGCCGACACGCTCGCGGCCGGTGCCGGGCTGTGCGACTCCGATGCCGTGCGGGTCCTCGTCGACGAGGGCCCCGGACGGGTCAACGAGCTGATCGCCCTCGGCGCCATGTTCGACCGGGACGAGGCCGGCGAGCTCGAGCTGGCCCGTGAGGGCGGCCACAGCCTGGCTCGGGTGGTGCACGCCGGTGGGGCGGCGACAGGGGTCGAGGTCGAGCGGGCCCTGGTCGAGGCCGTCCGGCGCACCGCGGCGGCGCTCCACGAGAACGCCTTCGCCCTCGACCTGCTCATCGAGGACGGTCGCTGCGCCGGTGTGGTCGCCCGCGACGGCGACGGCGTGCTGCAGGTCGTGCGGGCGGCCAACGTGCTGCTCGCCACAGGTGGCGCGGGTCAGCTCTTCGCCGTCACGACCAACCCGATCGAGAGCACTGGCGACGGCATCGCCATGGCGTTGCGGGCCGGCGCCGCGGTGGCCGACGTCGAGTTCGTGCAGTTCCACCCCACGGCACTGCACCACCCCCAGATGCCGCGACCGTTGCTGTCCGAGGCGCTCCGCGGCCATGGCGCGCTGCTGCGCGATGCCAAGGGCGAGCGCTTCGTCGACGAGCTGTTGCCCCGCGACGAGGTGTCCCGGGCCATGACCCGCCGGATGCTCGAGCAGGCTGTCGATCACCTGTGGCTCGACGCCACTGGCCTCGAGTCCTTCGACGAGCGGTTCCCCACGATCAGCGCGGCATTGCGCCCGGCCGGGCTCGACCCGGCGGTCGACTGGCTGCCCATCGCCCCCGCCGCGCACTACTTCGGCGGTGGGGTCGTCACCGATCTCGACGGGGCCGCGTCGCTGCCGGGCCTGTGGGCCGCGGGCGAGGTCGCCTGCTCGGGCGTGCACGGCGCCAACCGCCTGGCATCGAACTCCCTGCTCGAAGGCATGGTGTTCGGCACCCGCGTGGTCGAGGCCATCGAGGCCGGTCGCACATCGGCTCAGGCCACCGGCGCGATGCGGGCCGTCGTCGACGCCCGGGCCGGCGGGGTGGCGACGTCGGGCTCCGGCTCCGACCAGGGTCCGGACACGTCCCGGTCTGACGGCAGTGCGGCACCGGGCGCGTCCATCGGTGGCATGGCGGCGGTCGGCTGGCGCGCCGGGCGGCCGTTGCTCGACGACGCCGGCGCCTGCCGTTCGGGCGCCTCCCTCCTCGATTCCCAGCTCGCGGGATCGGGAGGTTCGGCGGGGGCGGCGGACGTGTTGGCCGCTGCCCGCGACCGACTTCAGCGGGCGATGACCGTCGGCGCCGGTGTGCTGCGCAGCGCGGAGTCGTTGGCGTCGACCACCGCGGTGCTCGACGCGATCGAGGCGAGCCTGCCCACGGTCGTCGGGCGACCCGAGACCGACCTCGTCGATCGTCACGACCTGGCCGCGCTGGCCGAGCTGGCCAACCTCGTCGAGGTCGGCCGGGCCCTGCTCGCTTCGGCCACCCTGCGCCACGAGAGTCGCGGCGCCCACACCCGTTCCGACCATCCCGGGACCGATCCCGCGTTCCGGCGCCGCATCGTCTTGGGCGGGAGCTGACATGAGCGTGCTCGAACCACCCCGATCCTCGGTCGTCGAGGCCGTCACCCGCGCCATCGCCGAGGACCTCACCCCCCTGGGCGACCTCACGTCGGGCCTGCTGCCGCCCGAGCTGCAGGCATCGGCGGCCTTCGTCGTGCGGACCCCCGGGGTCCTGGCCGGTCGGGCCTGCGCGGTGGAGACGTTCCGACAGATCGACGAGTCGGTCGACCTGGCCTGGTCCGCCGTCGACGGGGATCACGTCGACGCCGGGCAGACCATCGCCACGGTCGAGGGGCCGCTGCCCTCGATCCTCACCGCCGAGCGCACTGCGCTCAACTTCCTCGGGCACCTGTCGGGCATCGCCACCACCACCCGTCGCTACGTCGACGCGGCCGAGGCGACCGGTCGGGCCTGCGTGTGGGACACCCGCAAGACCACGCCCGGCTTGCGTTCGCTCGAGAAGGCGGCGGTGCGCGCCGGGGGCGGGGCGAACCACCGAGGCAACCTCTCGGACTGGATCCTGCTGAAGGACAACCACCTCGCCCACATGGGCATCGAGGGCGCGGTCGCGGCAGCTCGGGACCGCTGGCCGGCGCGCACCGTCCACCTCGAGTGCGACCGCCTCGAACAGGTCGAGGAGGCGCTGGCCGCCGGCGTCGACGCGATCCTGCTCGACAACATGTCCCCCGAGGGGGTCTCCGCCTGTGTGGCGTTGGCCGACGATCATGCCGCCTCGACGGGTCGGCGGCGTCCCCTGCTCGAGGTGTCGGGCGGCATCTCGCTCGAGACCATCGGCCGCTACGCCGGGCTCGGTGTCGACATGATCTCCGTCGGCGGGCTCACCAACTCGGCGCCGGTGCTCGACATCGGGCTCGACATCGGGCTGGCCTGACCATCTGTTCGCTCCCTTCGCTCCTGCTCACCTACGCAACCTGGAGGCCCCTGTGCTGCTCGCCATCGACGCCGGCAACACCGACACCGTGGTCGGGCTCTACGACCTCGACGTCCTGCCCGCTGACTCCGACGGTCCCGACGCCCGGGCCCGACCCGAGGACGGCCTGATCGACCACTGGCGCATCGCCACCGAGGCCGAGCGCACGGGTGACGAGCTGGCCGTGTTGCTGCAGGGCTTCCTCGCCTTGAGGGGCTTCACCCTGGACGACATCGATGGCATGGCCGTGTCGTCGGGCGTGCCGCGGGTGAAGGAGAGCCTGCGGCTGCTGGCCGATCGCTACCTCGAGTTCGATCCGGTGATGATCGAGCCTGGCGTGCGCACCGGCATCGCCATCCTGGCCGAGAACCCCAAGGAGGTCGGTGCCGATCGCATCGCCAACGCGGTGGCCGCGTTCGACCTGTTCGGCGGGCCGACGATCATCGCCGACTTCGGCACGGCCACCACCTGCGATGCGGTGTCGGCCAACGGCGAGTACCTCGGCGGGGCCATCGCTCCCGGCATCGGCATCAGCATGGACGCGCTGGTCGGCCGGGCCGCGGCCCTGCGCGCCGTCGAGCTGGTCGAGCCCCGCAGCGTGCTCGGCAAGAGCACCGTGGAGTGCATCCAGTCGGGCGCGGTGTACGGGTTCGCCGCCCAGGTCGACGGCCTGTGCGAGCGCATCCAGGACGAGCTCGGCGAGTGCACGATCGTGTCGACCGGTGGCCTCGCCGGGCTGATCACCCCGTTGTCGAAGTACATCGAGCGATGCGAGCCCTGGCTCACGCTCTACGGCCTGCGCCTGGTCTACGAGAAGAACGTCTGACGGTGCTCAGCCGGCACTCGAGTCTGACGCTCCGTCAGGAAGCCGACGCCAGGCGCTACGGTCGGACCCGATGAGGGTGCTGATCACGGGGATGGGTGGGGAGCTGGGCACGCGCCTGGCCAACCAGTTGATGGCCGACGGCGGCCAGGTCGGATCCGGCGCCCGCGTCGAGGCCGTGATGGGGCTCGACGTCGACCCGCCCCGGCGACGTCACCCGGCCGAGTTCCACCGGGTCGATCCGCGCGACCGTGATCGGGCCGAGGCGCTCATCCGTGAGTTCGAGCCGACGGCGCTGGTGCACCTCGGCGTCTACGAGCCCTATGCGCGCAGCAGCCCCCGGTCAGCGGTCGAGCGCACCGCGGCCGGCACGCTCACCGCGATCTCGGCCGCGGTCGACGCCGGCGCGCTGGACCGAATCGTGGTGCGCTCGGGCATCGAGATCTACGGCCGTCGTCGACGGTCCCCGGTGCGTCCCGACGAGGAGGTCCGCCCCGACCCCACCAGTCCCTTCGGGCACCAGCTGCTGCACGTCGAGCGGGTGTGCATCGAAGGCGGGCTGCATGCGGCGATCCCGGTGACCCGGCTCCGGTTCGCACCGCTGGTCGGGCCGTCGTTCCCGAGCCCGTTGGGTCGCTACCTGCGCATGCCGGCGGTGCCGTTCCAGGCGTTGGGCGATCCGCCGTTCTCGTTGCTGCACCAAGACGATGCCGCGGCCGCGTTGCTCGCCGCCCTGCGTCGGCCCTACGACGGGGCGGTCAACGTCGTCGGCAGCGGCGCGGTCACCGCCTCGCAGGCGGCCCGACTCGGTCGTCGCCTCCCGGTGCCCACATGGGGACTCGGCTGGCAGTCGGCCCGGTTGTTCAGCGAGCTGGCCGGCGCGCCCGTGCCGGCCCACGTGCACGAGCTGCTCACCAGAGGTCGGGTGGCCGACGGCAGCCGAGCGGGCGAGCTGCTCGGCGTGCGGGCACAGCGAACGACCCCCGAGGTCTGCGAGGAGCTCTACGCCTGGTCCGAGATCGTGCGGATCGCCCATCCCGGCACCGAGGGCCTCGAAGCGGCATGACCGTCGTCGATGCCGATCTGGCCGCCCTCGACCCCGATCTCCACTGCGACGACCTCGGGTCGATCCTCTCGCGACGGGTGTCGGGTCGATTCGCAGTCGACGAGTGGGGCCTCGACCTCGACCTGCGCACCGCCGTGGGCCCGCTCGTGCGGGCCCGGTGGTCGCTCGGGCTCGAAGGCGAGTCCGTGCTGCCCGAGATCGGCGCGGCCCTCCTGGTGCACACCCGACGGGTCGGGCTGTCCGAGCCTGCGGTGTTGGCCGCGGCCGTCGCCGAGGCCACCGATCGCCCGCTGCGCTTCACCGGCGTGCCCGCCTCGGTCGGACCCTTCGCCCCGCTCGCGCCGCTGGCCCGCCGGCTCGGTGCCGTCCCGGGGAACCCGGCCGACCTGCGCAGCCTGCTGCGGGCCGGCGAGCTGGTGAGCGTGCCCTTGGGCCGAGAGATCCGCCACCCGTTCCACGTGGGGCCCGTGCCGGTCGCTCCCATCGCCGTGGCCCTGGACGCGGGCGCACCGATCATCCCCGTCGCCGTGCTCGGGATCGAGGCCGGTCGATGGTGGACCGTCCGGTTCGGCCCGCCGATCACCACCCGACGGCGCCGAGCGATCGGCGATCCGGCCGAGCTGGCCGAGGCGACCCGGGTGGCGCTCCAGCACCTGGTCACCGACAGCCGCCGCCGACCGACTTGATCCTCGTGACCCGTTCGGGCTCGATCCCGCAGTTCACCGTCGCTGCGCGGGGTGTCCACTACCGTGGGCGTTGATGGCCTTCGCCTTTGCTCCTGACGGAACCCGACTGCACTACGAGGTCTTCGGTGCGCGTCACGGCGAGCCGCTGCTGCTGATCCAGGGTCTCGGGGCCGACAGCCGGGGCTGGCTCCGACAGCGCCGGGCCCTCTCGGGTCGCTTCCGGTGCGTCGTCTTCGACAACCGGGGCGCCGGCCGCTCCGATCACCCGCCAGCCCCCTACGACATCGAGGTCATGGCCACCGATGCCCTCGCCGTGCTCGACGCCGCGGGGGTGGCCAGCGCCCACATCATGGGTGCATCGATGGGCGGGATCATCGCCCAGGTCATCGGCGTGCGTCACCCCGAGCGGGTGCGCTCGCTCGTGCTGGCCTGCACCGCGTGCCGCCACCACGAATGGCGCCGGGAGCTGCTGGCCGAGTGGGCCGAGGTGGCCGAGGCCGACGGCATGGGAACGTTCGCCCGCAGCGCGGTGCGCTGGCTGATCGGCCCGCGTTCGCTGCGTCGCTTCTGGCCGGCGGTCGGCCTGGTCGGTCCGCTCGCCATGACCGGCTCGCCCGACGCCTTCGTCGCCCAGGTCCGGGCGATCCTCGACATGGACGACAGCCTCCGTGCCGAGCTCTCCAGCATCGACGTGCCGACGCTCGTGCTGGTCGGCAGCCAGGACATCCTCACGCCGATGGGCGACAGCGAGGAGCTGGCCGAGGAGATCCCCGGCGCCGAGCTCGTCGTGATCCGGGGAGCGGCCCACGGCTTCATGCTCGAGCACGGTGCCGCCTTCAACCGCACGGTTGTCGAGTTCCTCGAACGGGTCAGCGGCATCTCGGTCTCCGCGTGATCCCAAGCTGATCGCCGGCTGATCCCCGGCAGGTCCGGCACCGATCGGGCGGAGGTCATGTGAAGCGCTCGCCGACGGCATCGACGACACGGCGGCCGGTCTCGATGGGGCTGGTCTCGGCTCGCTCCATCGCGATGCCGGACGCGACCAGCACCGTGCCACCGAGGGCCAGCCATCCCCACGTCGGGACGCCGGCGGTGACGGCCAGCGACTCGTTCACCGTGAGGGCCACGAGCAGGCCGGTTCCCAGCACGAGCGGGGCGATCAGGCGGAACCGTCCACCGGCCACGACCGCCGCCAGGCCGACGACTCCGGCCACCAGGGCGTGGATCGGTGCTCCCCCGTGGAGCCGCTCGGCCAGCGCAGCGCCTCCCAACAGCGCCACGGCGGGGCCGTAGGCGACCCACGAGCTGATCGGGGTCGACCTCCGGGCCTGCCAGCCGGTGATCACCAGAGCCAATGCGACGGGGGCGAGGTACGGCTCGGTGGCGGTGATGTGATGGTCGATCAGGTGCAGCCACACGCCGACGGTGATCAGGGCCCCGCCGAACGCCATGACCTCGGTGCGGCGGAACCGCAGTCCGTAGACCACGACCGTGGCGCCGAGGACGAGGACCACGGTGGCCAGGGCTCCTCGGTCGGTGCTGGCCAGGAGGGCGGCTCCGACGATGGCGGCCCCCTCGGTGGTCCAGAGGGGGATCGACCACAGGCTCGGCCGGGCCGCGCTCCCACGGTCGACGAGCGCGTCGGCGACGGTGGCGGCCACGCTGACCCCGAGCAGGACCAGGGCGGTCTGGCCCAGCGTGGCGCCGGCCCAGATCGCGGTGGCGCCTGCGGTGACGACCGCCAAGAGGCCGGCCGGGACGCCCATCCACCAACGGCGGAAGGCCGCGGCGTCGATCGCGCAGAGCGTCATGAGCACCCCGGCCACGATGGCCAGGCCGCCCGGGCGGAACAGCGGCGCGGCCACCAGCGTGAGGATGCTGGCCCCGCGGGGGACGAGTCCGAGCCCGGCGACGCTCGGCTCGCGGGCGGCCCGGTCGAGCACCAGGCCGGTGACCCAGAAGACGGCGATGGCGATCAGCGCGCCGATCGTGGGCGATCCGGTGCGGACCACCGTCGTGACCGAGGCGATGCCGGCGCTGACGACAGGCAGCGTCGCGCCGATGGCGAGCAGCCACACGGCCTCGGCCTCGAGCTCGTCGGTGACGAGGCGGCTGCGCACGACGGCGGCCGAGGCGATGGTGACCGAGCCGACGAGGGCCATAGCCAGGGCGAGGGCGGGACGATCGCCAGCCAGCAGCGGCGCCGGGACGGCGAGCAGCACGGCGAGGGTGTGCCCGCCCGGTCGACCCGACAGCACGAGCAGGGCGGCGATGACCAGCGCGGCCACGCCGACGAGCGGCAACGACCGGGTGCCGATGGCGACGCCGACCAGGGCGGTCAGCGACGCGGCCACCGTTCCCGGCATCCACCCGCCGCCGACGAGCACGGCGATTCCCGGAGGCGTGTTGTCCGGCACGCGCCGACGCAGGTCGGCGAACAGCCAGCCGGCCACGGCCAGACCCGAGGCCACCAGCACCGCACCGTCGAGGTGGACCGCTCCCGTCAGGCGGGATTCGTGGGCGAGCCGCGCCACGAGGAGGGCGATCAGCGCGGCGACGCAGGTGAGCATCGTCATGGCCGCCTCGGCGAGACGAGCGGCGACCCGGGCCGGTCCCGCCCAGAACGGATCGCGCCCGACCGCCCATGCGCCCAGCTCGGCCAGCACGAACAGCGAGGCGATGCCGATGAGGTCGGCTGACCCGCCGAGTCCGACGCCGATCCACCCGTCGACCAGGCCCACCAGCACGCTGAGGGCGGCGGCCACGACCAGCACCAGGTCCTGGCGTCGTCGAGCGTTGCGGGCCAGCACGGCTGCCGCGCCCACGCCCACGATGCCGGCCGCGATCTGCACCCCCGTGCGGTTCAGAGAGCCCGAGCCGGTGCCCGTGAGACCGAGTGCGTCGAGGACGTCGTGGCGGATGGCGACGGCCGAGCCGGCGGCGGTGATGATCGGGCCCAACCCGGCCACGGCGGCCCAGGCGATGGCGGCACCGTGGCGGCGTCGCCACTCGGCCACCGCGGCGGCGCCGACGAGCGCCAGCGGGGCGGGGACGGGGGTGGTGGCGCCGATGCCGGCGGCCAGCACCACGACGGCCGCGACCGTGGCCCAGTCGAGCACCACCGATCGTTCGACCCGGTTGAGCACCGCGAAGGAGACCGAGGCGACCAGGCCCTCGACGAGCAGGATCTCCGCCCACCCGGCATGGCGGGTGACGACCACGGCGGCGCTCAGCACCGGGACGAGGAACGCCCCGAGGTGGTAGAGCACGCCGGCCGTGGCCGGCAGGATCGGGCGAAGCCGCCGCCCCGCGAGCAGGAATCCGCCGGTGAGGGCGCCGAGGATGGCCAGCTTCAGCCCGTCGGCGATGTGGTCCCATTGCACGGCGACGAAGACGGTGGCCGCGGCCAGCAGCAGGAACGCTCCGGTGGCCGTGACCCAGGTGGCCCCGGCTCGGGACCGATCTGGGGTCGGCTCAGCCTGGGCCGGACCCGAGGCCTGAGCCTGGGGAGGTGGTGGGGGAGGAGCCTGGGGAGGTCGTGGCGCCGGGGGAAGGGTCGGGGGAAGGGGACGGGGTGGCATGTTCGTGGGTGTCGGCATGGAGCCACGGTCCGCCTGATGGCGATCACGAACCACCCGGGCAATCCCCCAGTGGCCGCTGGGGTCCCCCCAACGGACCCATCGGAGACGGTCCGTGCGGCCGCCGGTCGCCGCGGCGACAATGCTCACCCATGAAGACGATCGGCAACATCCTGTGGTTCGTGCTGGCCGGCCTGTGGCTGTCGATCGGCTACGCGGTTGCCGGCGTGGTGTTCTGCATCACGATCATCGGCATCCCGTTCGGGATCCAGGCCTTCAAGCTGGCCGGCTTCGTGCTGTGGCCGTTCGGTCGCAAGGTGGTGCGCACGCCGGAGAGCGCCGGCTTGCTCGAGCTGGTCTTCAACGTGATCTGGCTCGTGCTGGTCGGGTGGGGCATCTTCATCGCCACCCTGACGGCCGGCCTGCTGCTGTGCATCACGATC
>Ga0302299_10003099_pt1 | contig 10131 bp, 7 predicted proteins | sample III_Fen_N3_4_FD_198795 | JGI IMG/M metagenome (GOLD analysis project Ga0302299, IMG submission 198795) | Peat permafrost microbial communities from Stordalen Mire near Abisko, Sweden - III_Fen_N3_4 | ecosystem: Environmental > Terrestrial > Soil > Wetlands > Permafrost | place: Sweden: Abisko...
ACGACGCACCCGAAGCAGGCGCCGTACCCGCAGGCCATGCCCGATTCCAGAGCGAGCTGGGCGGGAACACCGCGCGCGTCGCACAGCGCCCGCACCGCCTCGAGCATCGGCGGCGGCCCGCAGGCGTAGACCTCGGCGTCGCCGCCCGCGTCCAGCGCGTCGGCAAGCAGCTGGGTCACGAGGCCAGAGTGCCCGACGCTGCCGTCATCCGTCGCGACGAGCGGATCGCGCAGCAGCTCGGCGCCCGCCGCGTGCGCGGCGTCACGGAAGCCGAGCAGCGCCGTCTGCGGGATGCCGTCGGCCAGGAGCACGTCCTGGAGGATCGCGAGCGGGGCCGTCCCGACGCCGCCCCCGCAGAGCACGGCACGCCGCCCGTCGCCCGGGGCGGTGAACCCCAGGCCGAGCGGACCGAGCAGGTGGAGCCCGTCGCCCGCGCCGAGCTCACACAGGCGCCCCGTCCCAGGGCCGACGGCCTCCAGCATGAACTCGAGCACCGGCCGCGACGCGCCGGAGGTCCGCAGGACCGAGAACGCCCGCGGGAGAAGGGGACGCTCATCGTCGCCTCCACCCCACCGATCGGCGGCGGTGAGCATGTAGAACTGGCCCGGAAGCGGGACCGGGCCGTCCGGATCGGCCGCTGTCAACACCACGTAGGCGCCGTGCTCGCGGCGCTCGACGACATGGACGAGGCGCCGCCCGAGCGGGGCCTGGACGCCGACGCGCTCCCCGGCCGGAAGCCTCACGCCGTGGCCTGGGCCGCCCGTGACGGCCGGTGGATCTCCTGGAGCGAGAGCACCTCCGCCTGACCGTGGCGCGCCGAGGCGATCGCCCGCGCCGCCGCCAGCGCACCGGAGAGCGTGGTGAGGCACGGGACACCCCGCGCGACCGCGGCGCGGCGGATCTGCCAGCCGTCCGCGCGGGCGCCGGACCCGGTGGGCGTGTTGACCACGAGTGACACCTCGCCGCTCTCGATGCAGTCGACGACGTTCGGGGAGCCCTCGCCGACCTTCTGCAACAGCCCGGCCGGGATGCCCATCCGCTCCAGGGCGGACTTCGTCCCCTCGGTCGCGACGATGCTGAAGCCCAGGTCGTGCAGGGTCTGCGCGACCGCGACGGCGCCCGGCTTGTCGCGGTCGGTGACGGTGATGAAGACGGTGCCGCCGGTGGGGAGCGGGGATCCGGCGGCCGCCTGGGCCTTGGCGAAGGCGGTCGGGAAGTCGCGCGCGATGCCCATCACCTCGCCGGTGGAGCGCATCTCCGGCCCGAGGATCACGTCGGCGCCGTCGAAGCGGTCGAATGGCAGGACGGCCTCTTTGACCGAGACGTGGTCGGCCGCCATCGGGTCCTCCGGCAGGTCGAGATCCGCGATCCGCTCGCCGAGCATGATCCGGCAGGCCAGCTTCGCCAACGGGATCCCGATCGCCTTGCTCACGAACGGCACCGTCCGCGACGCCCGCGGGTTGGCCTCGATCACGTAGAGCCGGCCGGCGTGGACGGCGAACTGCACGTTCATCAGGCCCACGACGCCGAGCCCCAGCGCGATGCCCGTGGCCTGCTCGCGGATCTTCGTGAGCATCTCCGGGCCGAGCGAGTGCGGCGGCAGCACACAGGCGCTGTCGCCGGAGTGGATGCCGGCCTCTTCAACGTGCTGCATGATCCCGCCGACCCAGGCCTCCTCGCCATCGCAGAGGGCATCGACGTCGACCTCGATCGCGTCCTCGAGGAAGCGATCGAGGTAGATCGCACGCCCGTCGTCGCGCACGTTGCGCTGCAGGTACTCGCGCAGGCCGTCCTCGGAGTAGACGATCTCCATCGCTCGCCCGCCGAGCACGTAGCTCGGGCGAACGAGCAGCGGGAACCCGACCGTCGCCGCGGCCGCGAGCGCCTGGTCGACGGAATGCGCCTCCGCGTACGGCGGCGCCTCGTAGCCGAGCTCGTCGAGCAGGCGGCCGAACCGTCCCCGGTCCTCGGCGAGGTCGATGGCGTCGACGCTCGTCCCGAGCAGCGGCACCCCGGCCTCGACGAGGCCGGCGGCGAGCTTCAGCGGCGTCTGCCCGCCGAACTGCACGATCAGCCCCTCCGGCTGCTCGATCTCGCAGACGCCGAGCACGTCCTCGAGCGTCAGCGGCTCGAAGTAGAGCCGGTCGGAGGTGTCGTAGTCGGTCGAGACCGTCTCGGGGTTGCAGTTGACCATGACGGCGTCGCGCCCGGACTCGCGCACCGTCATCGCGGCGTGCACACAGCAGTAGTCGAACTCGATCCCCTGGCCGATCCGGTTCGGCCCGGCTCCAAGGATGACGACCGCGGGCTTGCGCGGCTCGGAGAAGGTCACCTCGTCGTCGCGGACGGACTCCCAACCGGAGTAGAAGTAGGGCGTCGCCGCCTCGAACTCGGCGGCGCAGGTGTCCACCGCCTTGAAGGACCGGTGCCCGGCGAACGGTGCCTGCGGGTCGAGCGCGAGGTCGCGCAGCTCGTGCAGGAACCAGTGGTCGACGCCGCAGCGCGCGAAGACGTCCTCGACGGAGACCCCGCGCCGGAACGCCTCGAGCATGTGGTCGTAGCGGTCGGCGGCCGGCTGCTCGAGCGACGTCAGCAGCTGCTCGGGTGAAAGGCTCGCGACGTCCGGCGTCGAGTCGAGCTCGCGGCTGCGCATCGCCTTGGCGAACGCCTGCTGGAACGTCCGGCCGATCGCCATGACCTCCCCCACGCTCTTCATGTGCGTGGAGAGGACGGGGTCCGCGCCGCGGAACTTCTCGAACGCGAACCGTGGGCACTTGACGACCACGTAGTCGATCGTCGGCTCGAAACTCGCGGGCGTCAGCTTCGTGATGTCGTTCGGGATCTCCTCGAGCGTGTAGCCGACGGCCAGGCGCGCCGCGATCTTGGCGATCGGGAAGCCCGTCGCCTTCGAGGCCAGCGCCGAGGACCGCGACACGCGCGGGTTCATCTCGATGATCAGGATCTCGTCCGTGTGCGGATTGACGGCGAACTGCACGTTCGAACCGCCGGTCTCCACGCCGACGGCGCGGATCACCGTCATCGCCTGGTCGCGCAGCTGCTGGTAGAGCCGGTCCGGCAGCGTCTGCTGTGGCGCGACGGTGACGCTGTCGCCCGTGTGCACGCCCATCGGGTCGATGTTCTCGATCGAGCAGACGATCACGCAGTTGTCGTTGCGGTCGCGCATCACCTCGAGCTCGAACTCGCCCCAGCCGATCACCGACTGGTCGATCAGGATCTGCCCGATCGGTGACGCATCCAGGCCGCGGGCGCAGATCTCCTTGAACTGCGCCTCATCGCGCGCGATGCCCCCGCCCCGCCCCCCCAGCGTGAAGGCGGGCCGCACGATCGCCGGCAGCCCGATCTCCGCGGCGTGCGAGAGCGCCTCCGCGACGGTGGTCGCGATCGCGCTCTTGGGCATCTTCAGGCCCGCCGCGGCCATCGTCTCGCGAAACCGGTCGCGGTCCTCGGCGCGGTCGATCGCCTCGTAGTCGGCGCCGATCAGCTCGACCCCGAACCGCTCGAGCGTCCCGTCCTCGGCCAGCGCCTTGGCGAGGTTGAGCGCCGTCTGACCTCCGAGCGTCGGCAGCAGCGCATCCGGGCGCTCCTTCTCGATGATCTGCGCGACCGGGCCGGGCAGGAGCGGCTCGACGTAGGTCGCGTCGGCGAACTCCGGGTCGGTCATGATCGTCGCCGGGTTCGAGTTGACCAGGATGACCTCATAGCCCTCCTCGCGCAGGACCTTGCAGGCCTGCACGCCGGAGTAGTCGAACTCGGCCGCCTGGCCGATCACGATCGGGCCGGAGCCCACGATGAGGATCTTGTGCAGGTCGTCGCGGCGCGGCATCAGGCGTGGGCCCTCACCTGGTCGAGGAAGCGGTCGAAGAGGTACAGCGAGTCGTTGGGGCCCGGCCCGGCCTCGGGGTGGTACTGGACCGTCGCGCCGGGGGTGTCGAGCAGCGTGAGCCCCTCGACCGTGCGGTCGTAGAGGTTGACGTGCGAGAGCTCCGCGGCGCCGACCTCGGTCTCCCAGCGGACCGGCTCGTCGCGCTCCACGCGCAGGCCGCCGTCGGGCGCGGCGACCGCGAAGCCGTGGTTCTGCGAGGTGATCTCGATCCGGCCCGTCCGCAGGTCCTTCACGGGGTGGTTGGCCCCGCGGTGGCCGAACCGGAGCTTGAACGTCTCCAGGCCGACGGCGCGGCACAGCAGCTGGTGGCCGAGGCAGATGCCGAACGTCGGCTGCTTCCCGATCACCGCGCGGACCGTCTCGACGACGTAGTCCAGGGCGGCGGGGTCGCCGGGACCGTTGGCGAGGAACACGGCGTCGGGGCTCGACGCCAGCAGCTCGTCCGCCGTCGCGGTGCAGGGGTGCAGCTCGAGGCGGGCGCCGCGCTCGACGAGGCTGCGGACGATCGAGAGCTTGATCCCCGTGTCGATCGCGGCGATCAGCGGCCCATCGTTGTGCTCGCCGTGGACTGTGACGCGGTCGGCGGTGACCTCGCGAGCCAGGTCGAGGCCGCGCATGGAGGGCTCGGCGAGCACGGTGTCGAGCGCGCCGGCCTGCGGCACGCCGGCCGGGAAGAGCCCGCCGCGCATGGCGCCGGCGGTGCGGATGTGCCGGACCAGCGCGCGGGTGTCGACGCCGCTGATCGCCGGGATGCCGCAGTCCTGCAGCCAGTCGAGCCAGCCGCGCTCGGCCGTCGGCGCGTCCTCGCGGTTGACCGCCGAGCGCATGACGACCGCCCGCGCGTGCACGCGGTCGGACTCCATCGCCGATCCGCTGATCCCGTAGTTGCCGATGTGCGGGTAGGTGAAGACGATCACCTGCCGCGCGAACGAGGGGTCGGTGACCGACTCCTGGTACCCGCTCATGCCGGTCGTGAAGACGACCTCACCGATGCCGTCGGTCTCGGCGCCGCAGAGGACCCCGTCGAAGCGGGCGCCGTCCTCCAGCAGCAGGTAGCCGGCGTGCGGGGTCTCGGTCACCTGATCAGCTCCTGGACGGTCTTGAACTCGGGGGTTCCCGCTTCGCCGAGCAGTTCGAAGAGGGCGGCCTCGACGCTCGTGAGCGTCGCGCCGGCCTGCTCGAGGCGGTGCAGTGCGGTGTCGCGGTCCCCGTCGGTGCGCGAGGCGGTCGCGTCGCGCGCGACCTGCACGTCGATGTCGTCCGCGAGCAGGTCGAGGACGGTCTGCGCGACGCAGACGTGGGCCTCGATGCCGCAGACCAGCGCCTGGTCGCGCCCGCCGAGGTTGAATCCCTCCGCGCGCGCGGCCGAGAAGGCGGTCTTCGGCAGCCGCGGCGTGTCTCCGAGGTGGTCGGCGACCTCGGGCACGGTGTCGCCCAGGCCGCGCGGGTACTGCTCGGTGACGAGCACCGGCACGCCCAGTGCCTCGGCGCCCTGCACGAGGATCGCGGTGCGCGCCGCGACGTCAGCGAACGCTGGGACGGCCTTGCGAAAGGCCTCCTGCACGTCGATCACGACGAGCACCGCGCGGCCACGGTCGAGCACTCCGGCGCTCATGCGGCGTCCTTCCCGGGCTCGGGCGCGGCGGCCACGGCGAAGGCGCGCTCGCGATAGGCCACCGATCCGGCCGCGACGGTCAGCAGGACGCGGCCGTGCAGCTCGCGGCCGGCGAAGCACGAGTTCTGCGAGCGGCTCTCGTAGCCGTCCTCGCCGACGACCCAGGTCGCGTCCAGGTCCACGAGGCAGAGGTTCGCCGGCTCGTCCACCGCGATCCGCGGGACCGGCAGGCCGAAGAGCGCACCGCCGCTCGTCATGCGCTCGACGACCAGCTCGAGGCCGAGCACGCCGGGCCGCACGAGCTCGGTGTTGAGCGCGGCGAACGAGGTCTCAAGGCCCGTCGTGCCCATCGGGGCCTGCTCGAACGGGACCTCCTTCTCGTCCCGCGCGTGCGGCGCGTGGTCGGTCGCGACGCAGTCGATGACGCCGCTGCGCAGTCCTTCGATGAGCGCCTGGCGATCGATCTCGTCGCGCAGCGGCGGGTTCATCTTCATGCTCGTGTCGAGCGTGCGGACCGCCTCGACGGTGAGGCAGAGGTGGTGCGGGCTCGCCTCGCACGAGACGCGGTAGCCGAGCTCCTTGGCCAGCGCGACCGCGCGGACCGACGCCACGCAGCTCAGGTGCTGCATGTGCACCGCGCCGCCCTCGTAGCCGGCGATCGCGGCATCCCGCGCGACGAAGGTCGACTCGCTGATGCTGGGAATGCCCGCGACGCCGAGCAGCGTGCTGATGACGCCCTCGTGCATGACGCCCGCGCCGGAGAGCTGCGGATCCTCCTCGTGCAGGGCGATGATCCCGCCGCAGAGACGCTGGTACTGGAGCGCGCGGCGCAGCATGCCCGCGCTGACGACCGGCTTGCCGTCGTCGGTGAACCCCAGCGCGCCCTGCTCCCGCAGGCCGTTCATCTCCGTGAGCTCCTCGCCGAGCAGCCCGCGCGTGATGGCGCCCATGAAGCCGACCGGGATGCGGGCGTCGCGCGCGGCGGTCTCGCGCAGCGCCCCGAGGATCGACGGCGAATCGACGACCGGGTCGGTGTTCGGCATCGCGATCACCTGGCAGAAGCCGCCGGCGGCCGCGGCGCGCGTTCCCGTCTCGAGGTCCTCCTTGTGCTCCTGCCCGGGCGTCCGCAGGTGGACGTGCGGGTCCACGAACCCAGGGAAGAGCCGGCGGCCCTCACCGTCGACGATCTCGGCGCCGGCGGGCGCGTCCAGCGTCCCGGGCGCGCCGATCTCGGCGATCCGGCCCTCGCGGAGCAGCACGTCGTGCGGCCCGTCGAGCCCGGTGCGCGGGTCGAGCACGTGCGCGGCGCGGATGACCAGGTCGGCCGGCTGGGCGGGCGCGCGGACGAGCGCGTCGGGGAGAAGCGGCGCTGTCATGCCGTCTGGGACTCCGTGACGGGCTCGCCGGTGCGGGTCGAGGCGAGAACCTCGTAGAGCACCGCCATGCGGACCACGACCCCGGCGGCGACCTGTTCGAGCACGAGCGACTGCGGCGAGTCGACGACGTCCCCCGAGAGCTCGACGCCGCGATTGACCGGTCCCGGGTGCATCAGCAGCTGGCGGGCGCCCAGTCGTCGTCCGTCGATCTGGTAGGCGGCCGCGTACTCGCGCAGCGAGGGCACGTACGACTCCCCCATGCGCTCGCGCTGCATCCGCAGGGCGTAGACGACGTCGGCCTCGCGCAGGTCGTCGAGCGTGGTGCGGACCTCCACGCCGAGTGCCTGCACATCTCTGGGCAGCAGCGTCGGCGGCCCGGCGACCGTCACGGTCGCGCCCATCGCCTGAAAGGCGAGGATGTTCGACCGCGCGACACGCGAGTGCAGGACGTCCCCGACGATCCAGATGTTCGCGCCCTCGAGTGTCCCCAGGCGCCTGCGCAGCGTGTAGACGTCCAGCAGTGCCTGCGTGGGGTGTTCGTGCTTGCCGTCTCCCGCATTCACGATCGCGGCGTCGGTCCAGCGCGGGAGCAGCGCGGGTGCACCGGCCCAGGGGCAGCGGATCACGATCGCGTCCGGCCGGTGCGCGCTGAGCGTGAGCACCGTGTCCTTGAGGGACTCGCCCTTCTCGACCGACGAGCCCGAGGCGACGAAGTTCACGACGTCGGCGCTGAGCCGCTTGGCGGCAAGTTCGAACGAGCTGCGCGTCCGCGTGCTGGCCTCGTAGAACAGGTTCAGGACGGTCCGTCCCCGGAGCGCGGGGACCTTCTTGATGTCGCGCTCGCCAACCTCCTCGAACGCCTCGGCGCGGTCACAGATCCGGTCGATCGCAGCGCGGTCCAGATCCTCGATCGACAGCAGGTGCCTCATCGCGAGGGCTCCCTTCTCGGATGCACGGCGGTGACCGTCGAGCAATGACGCGCTCTCATGACGCCACCTCCGCTCGGGTGGAGATCGTGACCTCGTCGACGTCGTCGATCTCGACGACACGCACGTTGACCCGCTCGCTGCGGGAGGTCGGAAGGTTCTTGCCCACGTAGTCCGGGCGGATCGGCAGTTCGCGATGGCCGCGGTCGGCGAGAACCGCCAGGCGCACGGTGGCCGGCCGCCCGAAGGAGAAGAGCGCCTCGATCGCCGCCCGGACGGTGCGGCCCGTGTAGAGGACGTCGTCGACGATGACCACGGTCGCACCGTCGACCGGAAAGCCGATCTGGGTCGCGTGGACCTCGGGCGTGTCGCTGCGCATGGAGAGGTCGTCGCGGTAGAAGCTGATGTCGACGAGGCCGAGCGGGACCGGATGCTCGAGCAGGTCGCAGAGGATCGCGTGCAGGCGCTCGGCGAGCACCGCACCGCGGCGCTGGATGCCGACGATCGCGAGGTCCTGCGGGCCCTCGTGCTGCTCGACGATCTCATGCGCGATACGCACAAGGGTGCGCCGCATGTCGTCCCCGTCGAGGACGACCTTGCCGCCGTCGTCGTTCACGTCGTTTCCGTCCTTCCTGGCCTCTCGGGACCGGGTTAAAGGAGCTCTGCGGCCGGTGTCTGACCGTCTGCCGGGAATCTAGCAGCGCGATCCCACGGCACCACGCGCGGTGGACCCTTCTCGCTCTGCGGGACCTCGACGGCATCGAAGTCGCGCGCCACGTGCACCGGCCGGAACGCGGCCTGCGCCTCCTCGATCACGAGCCGCGGCGGGTAGCGGCTCGAGAGGTGCGTGAGCACCAGCAGCCCGACCCCGGCGTCGCTCGCGACCGCGCCCGCCTGGCTCGCGGTGCTGTGGTCGGTCTCCGCGGCGCGGCCCGCGTCCTCGTCGAGGAACGTGGCCTCGTGGACGAGCACGTCGGCGCCGCGAGCCGACTCGCGGACCATGTCGCAGGGCGCGGTGTCCCCGGACAGGACGACCCGGCGCCCCGGCCTCGCCTCCCCGATCACCTGCTCGGGGCTGACGCCGGCGACGGTCTCTCCCGCCTGCAGGCGACCGAATGCGGGGCCGGGCTCGACGCCGAGGGCCTCCGCGCGCGCGGGATCGAAGCGCCCGGGCCGCTCGTGCTCGACCAGGGCGTAGCCGAAGGAGCGGCCGCGATGGCGCACGTTGAACGCCTCGACCTCATAGCCGTCGAACTCGATCGCGTCCCCGGCGCCGATGTCGGTGATGTGCAGCGGGTACGAGACGCGGCCCCAGACACCCGACAGCGAGGCGAGCAGGCGCTGCGTCCCGGGCGGGCCGAAGAGGTCGAGCGGCTTCTCGCGCCCGCGCAGGTCAAAGGTCTTGAGCATGCCGGGGAGCCCGAGCCAGTGGTCGGCGTGGTGGTGCGTCAGGAAGACCGCGTCGAGATCCGGCAGGCCGACACTGCGCAGGAGCTGGCGCTGCGTGCCCTCACCGCAGTCGAAGAGGATGCGGTCGCCGTCGAGCCGTGCGAGCAGCGCCGGCAGCCCGCGGCGGGCTGCCGGGACCGACGCGCCGGTGCCGGCGAAGAACAGCTCGAGCTCGTCCATCCTGCGCGAGCGTAGCGTCGCGCAGGGCGCGATACTCTCCCGTCCCGGGCCGCCCGCGCGGCCCTGCTCGCGCCCGTAGCTCAGTGGATAGAGCGCTCGCCTCCGGAGCGAGAGGTCAGAGGTTCGAATCCTCTCGGGCGCGTCGGGGTTCCGCTGTCACAACGCCGGGTGACGCGTCCCGCGCTGGGAACCGGCGAGCTCTTCGACCGCTTCGCGCGGTCTCCACGGAGCGCCTGCCGTATTCCTCCTGATGCACCGGGTGCAGCCGCCCCACAGTGTGCTGCGCGACGGTTCTAACCACTCGAGGGAGCTCTCTGAGTGCGTAGGTCCAAGCCGAGTCCGGCGATGGTCGTCGCGCTCCTCTCGCTCGTCTTTGCGATGGCAGGCACCGGGTTCGCGGCCAGCTTCGTGATCACGAGCAGCAAGCAGATCAAGAACGGCGCGGTCACCGGAGCCGACGTCAAGAACAGTTCGCTCACGGGCAGTGATGTGCAGGACAAGTCGCTGACCGCCAAGGACTTCAGCGGGTCGGTTCAGGGAGCCACCGGAGCCACGGGAGCCACGGGAGCCACCGGGGCGAAGGGCGACAAGGGCGACACCGGCCTGACCGGCGCGCGCGGCCCCAGCGATGCGTACTACGTCTTCAACAACACAACGAGCGTCGACGTCAATCCGCTCAAC
>Ga0302299_10003101_pt1 | contig 10128 bp, 6 predicted proteins | sample III_Fen_N3_4_FD_198795 | JGI IMG/M metagenome (GOLD analysis project Ga0302299, IMG submission 198795) | Peat permafrost microbial communities from Stordalen Mire near Abisko, Sweden - III_Fen_N3_4 | ecosystem: Environmental > Terrestrial > Soil > Wetlands > Permafrost | place: Sweden: Abisko...
AAGGCGTCTGCGTTCGTGGCGGCAGGGCGGCTGGTCGAGGAGGCCGGGAGCCATCGCATCGGGCGGCTGGGCGGGAGCCTGACCCGCTCGCCGGCTGCGGGCCGATCGCTGCTGGCCGCATCGCTCCTGCTGTCGGGCCTGCCGCCGTCCGGGATCTTCGTGGCCGAGCTCGCCATCCTCTTCGGCGGCGTGGCCGCGGGCTGGACGCTCGCCGCCGGGGCTGCCGCGGTGCTCCTCGCCCTGGCGATGGCGGGGCTGCTGTTCCACATGGCCCGCGTGGCGGTCGGACCCGACGGTGTTCGCGGGGCGCGCGTGGCGGTTCGGGCGCGAACGGCGCTGATCATGGCCGCGCCGCTCGCGGTGGTCGTGGCGGCCGGGCTCTGGACGCCGTCGCCCGTGTCCGCGGCGCTCGACCAGCTGGTCGCGATCCTCGGGGGCGGGCATGGCTGAGACGGCGACCGTGACCCTGACCCACGTCGCTGCTGACGGCCTCGCCGCGGCGGTCGGCCAGTCGGTCGCGGCAGGCGGACGATACGCGACCCTCGTGGGGCTGGACGAGCGCTCGGTCGGGGGCAAGGGGCTCGCGGTCGAGGCCGTGGTGATGCGACCCGGCCTCGGGCTGGAGCGGTTCCGCGCGGACGTCCCGCTCGAGGGGCCTGCCTATCCGTCGGTCACGCCGGTCGTCCCTGCGGCGCACTGGGACGAGCGTGAGGTGCGCGACCTGCTCGGCATCGTGCCGGTGGGCCACCCGGACCCGCGCCGGCTGGTGCTCCACGAGCGCTGGCCCCGCGGCTACCACCCGCTGCGCAAGGACGTGCCGGCGGGGGATCGGCCGCCCTTGGCCGACCGTCGGTTCATCCCGTTCGAGGTCCACGGCGAAGGCGCGTACACGCTGCCGGTCGGGCCGATCCATGCGGGGATCATCGAGCCCGGGCACTTCCGCTTCTCCGCGATCGGCGAGCGGGTGCTCCACCTTGACGCCCGGCTGTTCTTCACCCATCGCGGCATCGAGAAGCTGGCCGAGGGCCGGACGCTCGAGGGTGCGACCCCGCTGATCGAGCGCGCCTGCGGTGTCTGCGGCGTGGCGCACGGGATCGCGTGGGCCCAGGCGGTCGAGGCGGTGACCGTGACCGAGGTGCCCGCCCGGGCGCTCGTCGCGCGCGTGCTGCTGGCCGAGCTCGAGCGGCTGTACAACCACGTCGGCGATCTGGGGAACATGTGCGCCGGGATCGGCTTCGCCTCGGGCGTGGCGCGGCTCGGGCTCCTGCGCGAGCGGCTCGTCCGCGCGAACGACGGGCTGACCGGGCACCGCTACCTCGCGGGGATCGTCGTCCCGGGCGGCCTCGCGCGGTCGCTCGACGAGGCGGCGCTGGCCGCCCTGCCGGCGCTGGTCGCGGGGATCGAGACCGAGGTGGCCGGGGCGATCCGGGCGATCGTGCGCTCTGACGGCGTCATGGCGCGGTTCCGGGCCACGGGTGTGGTGTCGGCCGAGACCGCACTGGCGCTCGGCGCGACGGGCGTGGCAGCGCGGGCCAGCGGGATCGACGCCGACCTCCGGCGCGACCTCCCGTATGCGGCGTACGGCGAGATGGCTCCGTCGGTGGTCACGGCATCGGGCGGGGACGCGGCGGCGCGGTTCCACGTCCGGGCGCAGGAGGCGACGGAGTCGGCGCGGATCGTGCTGGAGGCGGCTGGGCGACTCCCGGCCGGCGACGAGCGGGTCCCCCTGGGCCGGGCGACCGCCGGCGACGTGGCGGTCACCGGCGTCGAGGGGCCGCGCGGCGCATCCTGGCTGTGGCTGCGCGCGGGCGCCGACGGGACCGTCGACCGGGTCCGGCTCCGCTCCGCCTCGTTCGCCAACTGGCCGGTCGTCGCGGCCGCCGTGCCCGGCAACCTCGTGCCCGACTTCCCGCTGATCAACAAGAGCTTTGAGCTCTGCTACGCCTGCACGGACCGCTGACGATGCCCCTCGACGTCCTCGACCGCTACCTGCGACCCCTCCGCCGCGGACGCGCGACCAGCGGCTACCCGACCGCGGCGCCGGACCTCGCGCCGGCTGCCCGCGGCCTGCCGGTCCTCGACCCCGCGGCCTGCGACCTCACCGGCGCCTGCGTGGCCGCGTGTCCCACGGGTGCGATCGAGGCCGCCCCCGGGGCATGGCGTCTCGACGCGGGCAAGTGCGTGATGTGCGACGCCTGCGTGGCCGTCTGCCCGACGGGCGCGCTCCACCACGCGAGCGGGATCGAGCTTGCAGCGCGGCGCCGTCGCGAGCTGGTCGTGCTGCAGCAGCCGGCGGGACCGCGGGCGCCCCAGGGCGAGCCGGCGTCCGCCGACGACGAAGCCGGCGGGACCGCAGTCGACCTCGACGCGGCGGGGTTGCGGCTGGCCGAGGCCATCCGTCGCGGCGTCGGGCGCTCCCTCCACGTTCGCCACCTCGACGCGGGCTCCTGCAACGGGTGCGACTGGGAGGTCAACGCGCTCCTGAACCCGTACCACGACGTCCAGCGGTTCGGCGTGGACTTCGTGGCGTCGCCCCGCCACGCCGATGTGCTGCTGGTGACCGGGACGATGACCCGCAACCTCGAGGAGGCGGCCGTCCGCACGTACGAGGCCATGCCCGAGCCGCGCCTGGTCATCGCGGTCGGGGCGTGCGCGATCAGCGGCGGCGTCTTCGCCGGGAGCTACGCGGGTCGGGACGGCATCGGCGAGGTCCTGCCCGTCGATGTGCTCATCCCGGGCTGCCCGCCCCGACCCGAGGCGCTGATCCAGGGGCTCCTCCTCGCCATGGACCGCTGGCGGCCGCGCGCTTAGCGGTCCGGCTCCCGCGCCTTCTCCCGCGCCTTCACCGGCGCCCTCCTGCCCAACCGTGCGACACTGGGCCCTCGCCCCCCGAGACCCCCGAGCCCGCAAGGAACCGTGTCCCGAAGCGTCCGCCTCCGCCCCTGGCAGCACGCCGCGCTCGCGCGGTTCGGCGCCTCATCGCACGCTGACTTCCTTGCCGTCGCGACGCCCGGCGCCGGCAAGACGACGTTCGCGCTGGCTGCCCTGCGGACCTCGCTTGCGAAACGGCCCGGCCGCGTCGTCGTCGTGGCGCCCACCGCGCACCTCAAGGTCCAGTGGGCTGTGGCTGCCGCGTGGCTGGGGCTGCACCTGGACCCGGCGTGGACTCCCTCGGACGGGCCGATGCCGCCCGACATGCACGGCGTCGTCACCACCTACCAGCAGATCGCGATGTCGGCCGACGCCATCCGCGCCGAGGCCGCGGGCGCCCACGTGGTCCTCGACGAGGTCCACCACGCCGGCGAGGAGCAGGCCTGGGGCGACGCGCTGCGCCACGCGTTCGCGCCCACGCATCGGCGGATCTCGCTCTCGGGGACGCCGTTCCGGTCGGACACGCGGGCCATCCCGTTCGTGCGCTACGTGGCCGACGAGGCCGTGCCCGACTTCGAGTACGGCTATGGCGACGCGCTGCGCGACGGGCGGGTGGTGCGCCCCGTGTACTTCCCGCGGACCGGCGGCGAGATGGAGTGGAGCGCGCCCGACGGCAACGTCCACCAGGCCACGTTCGACGACCCGATCGCGAACCAGCTCGCCAACCAGCGGCTGCGGACCGCGCTCTCGCTCGACGGCGAGTGGCTCGCGACCGTGCTCCGCGAGGCGGTGGCCCGCCTCGAGGCCGTGCGCAAGCACCAGCCCGACGCCGGCGGGCTCGTCATCGCCATGGACCAGGACCACGCCCGGGGCATCGTGGCGCTCCTTCGCAGGGAGCTGGGCGTCGGCGCGACGGTGGTCACCTCCGACGACCCGGAGGCCTCGGAGAAGATCGCCGCGTTCGCCGCGGGCAGGGAGCCGTGGCTCGTCGCGGTGCGCATGGTCAGCGAGGGCGTGGACATCCCGCGTCTGCGCGTGGGCGTGTACGCGACCACCGTGACGACCGACCTGTACTTCCGCCAGGCCGTCGGGCGGTTCGTGCGCTGGGTCCCGGGCATCCGCGACCAGCGCGCCTGGCTGTTCATCCCCGACGATCCGCGCCTGCGCATCCGCGCGTCCGAGATCGCCGAGCAGCGGCGTCACTCGCTGCGTCGGGCCGTGCGCCCGGGCGAGGAGGACGACCCCGAGGCCCAGCGCCGAGCCGAGGCCGCCGAGCTCGCGTCGGGCGAGCAGCTCTCGCTGTTCGCGGCGCTCTCCGCGGTGGCCGTGGGCGACGCGTCCACGGGCGAGGCGTGGAGCGAGCCGCTGCCGTCGGACTGGGAGGACGGCAGCGACCCGTCCATCGACTTCGAGCTCGGCCCGCCCCCGCCGCTCGTGGCCTCGCCGGTCGGGCTCGTCATGAACGGCGCGACCCGACGAGCGGTCAAGGATCGTCTGCGCCTCGCCAACGCCGAGGCCGCCAAGGACATCGCCCGCTGGTCCGGGCTCACCTACGCCGCGGTCAATCTGGAGCTCAACCGCAACGCCGGCATCCGGCGCGTGATCGAGGCCACCGAGGCCGAGCTCCAGACGCGCCTCCAGGCCGCCCGCCGCTGGCAGTGGAAGCTCGGGAAGTAGCCCGGACATGTCGAGGCCCCTCCGTCGCGGGAGGGGCCTCGTGCTGGTTGCGGCTCGTGCCGGCGGAGCCGGCCGCGAGAAGACTGACGATCAGTCCTCGGTAATGGCGGTCTTGTTGCCGACGACCTTTGACAGGACGCCGTAGAGCACGAAGGACACCACAAGGCCGACGACCCAGCTGTAGTCGGCGAAGGGCTTGAGCGCGGGGATGATGCCGTTCACGGGGAACGGCGCGCCGCTCGCGGAGTACGAGCCGCCGATCGCGAAGACGATGCCCACGAGGAGCGCCACGATGGCGATCCAGTTGAAGCCGCCCGCGTAGCGATACCTGCCGTCGCGCCGATAGAGGTCGGCGAGGTGGAGGTGCGTGCGGCGGACCCACCAGTAGTCGGCAATCAGCACGCCCGCGATGGCGCCCGTAGCGCCGCCGTAGGTGCCCAGCCACGTGAAGATGTACGCGTGGGGGTCGCTGTACAGGTTCCACGGCTGGATGAGAATGCCGATGACGCCCGTGATCAGGCCGCCGGTGCGGAAGCTGATGCGCTTGGGCCAGGCGTTCGAGAAGTCGTACGACGGGCTGACGATGTTCGCCGCCACGTTGGCCGACAGGGTCGCGATCGCGAGGGTGAACAGCGCGAGGACGACGACGATCGGGTTGTTGAAGTGCCCGGTCAGCTCGACCGGATCCCAGATGGCCTTGCCGTAGACGACCTGGCTGGCCGAGGTCGTCAGGACCGCGATCAGCGGGAAGATCGTCATGGTCGTCGGCAGACCGAGGGTCTGGCCGATGGCCTGGTCCTTCTGGCTGCGGCCGAACCGCGTGAAGTCCGGCATGTTGAGCGAGAGGGTGGACCAGAACGCGATCATGCCCATGAGCGACGGCCAGAAGATCGGCCAGAACTTGTCGCCCCAGCCCAGGGTCCCGGCGTCGTTGACGATGGGGCCGAGGCCGCCCGCCTGGATGGTCATCCAGATGAGCAGGAACAGCGCCACCACGATGACGAACGGGGCGGCCCAGTTCTCGAAGCGGCGGATGAAGTTCATGCCCCGCAGGACGATGGCGATGTTGATGCCCCAGAAGATCAGGAAGGACAGCCACATCGTCCACGGCTGCGAGGCGAATTCGCCCGTGCCGATCGAGATGGACCCGGCCTTGCTCCACCCGTCGCCGAGGATCGAGCCCATCAGCACGAAGATCGCGCCGCCGCCAATCCAGGTCTGGATGCCGAACCAGCCGCACGCGACGCCGGCGCGGATGAGCGCCGGGATGTTCGCGCCGAAGGTGCCGAACGAGGCTCGGGCGAAGACGGGGAACGGAATGCCGTACTTGGTCCCGGCGTGGCTGTTGGCCAGCATCGGGATCAGCACGATGATGTTGGCCAGCATGATCGTGAGGATCGCCTGGTACCACGCCATGCCAAGCGCGACGAGGCCTGCGGCCAGCGTCCAGGTGGCCACGTTGTGGGCCATGCCGACCCACAGGGCCAGATAGTTGTACGTCGTCCAGACGCGCTTGGCGATCGGGACCGGCGCCAGATCGTCATTGTGGAGCTGCGAGACGCCCAGGGCCGAATCGACCTCCGGGCTCAGCTCGACGCGACCGTCCGCCAGGACCGTCTGCTCCATCGACGCTGCTGTCATAGAGCCTCCCTCCGCATGGGTTGACCGGTGCCTCGCACCTACAACGAGCGGCGAACCAGTTCCCCGCAGCTCCGGGACCCTCCTGCCGGCGTCCTCACACCGGCACTTCCCGGAACAGGCGCGCGAGGCGCGCCTCGGGGTTCAGACATCAGGTCCTCCGATGATCGGCTCGGACGGGACGAAAGCGGTGGGCGAGACAGCGGTCGGGCGGGCGTCACGGTTCGACTGGGCGTCGAAGCGGCTCGGAGGCTCGGCGGCCGGTGCCTGGTGCACGTTCACCCTTGCACGATCGCGGACCTCGACGACTGGACGTCGCGAGTGGGTCCGAGGCCTACGGCCATCCGGCCGAGGGTGGACCTTGGGATGGGATTTTGCGCCGGTAGGGGGCAGATGTCTCGGCGTTCCCGCACATCCTCGCGGGCCATTCGGCTCTCGCGCGCGGCCGCGGCACCGACCATGAGAGCAGGCCCGGCCGCCTCCTCCAGCGACCGGACCCGCCTGCTCCTCCCGTCCCTCTAGGCGGGCACGACGCCGGGGGCATAGCCCTCGACGTCCTCCTCGTGCCCGCCGCGGTATTCGGCGCCATCGGGCCGTCGGATCTCGGACTGCAGGACGATCCGGTCGCGGCGCAGACCGCGGAAGTCGTCAAGGCTTGTCCAGCCGCGGTCGGCGTGCCGCTCCAGGAACGTCGTCATCCCGTCGGTGAGGTCGCGGATCACGTTGGGGCCGATGGCCTGGTCGAGCATCGCGGCCGTCCCAACCTGCACCGTGCCGCAGCCGAGCAGGAGGTACTGGAGCGCCTCAGCCCAGCCGCTGATGCCGCCAATCCCGGTGAACGCTCCGTCCGGGAACGCCTTGGTGAGCTCCGCCATCTTGGCTAGCGCGAGCGGCAGGATCGCTGGGCCGCCCAAGCCCCCGGGCGAGACCAGCCCGTCCACGTTGACCTCGAATTCGAGCGTCTCGGGGTCCAGCGGCGGCAGTGCCGGGAACGTGTTGGTCGACGCGATCGCGTCGGCGCCGCCGCGGAACGTGGCCTCGGCCTCCTCCACGATGTCCGGCGTGACCGGGGTGAGCTTGACCCAGACGGGGACCGTCGCGACGGCCTTGACGGCCTGCGTCGACACCGAGCACAGCACCGGGTCCTTGCCGACGTTTGAGCCCATGTCCACGCGGTCCATGTGCGGACAGCTGAAGTTGAGCTCGATCGCGTCGACGCCAGCGGCCTGGACCCCCTGCGTTAGCATCTGCCAGTGGCTGAGCTCCTTGTCGGCGCCAGAGCCCGCCATGATGGACGCGACCAGCACGCGGTCGGGCCAGTTGCGCTTGATCCGCTCGAGGCGCGGCAGCCACCAGTCGAGCGGCTTGTCGCTGATCAGCTCCCAGTTCCATGACGCGAGCAGCGTCGAGTCGGGCCGCTTGGCCATGGTGGCCCGGCCGGTGACGGGGTCGGCGCGCAGGAACTTGGTCTTGGGTCCTGCGACGTTGACCACCGGGTGCAGGCCGATGGTCTTGGTGACCACGCCGCCCCAGCCGGCCTCGAAGGCCCGCTCGATGTTGCTCTCGGACTCAGTCGGGGGCGCCGAGGCGAGCAGGAACGGGTTGATGAAGGGGATCCCCGTGAAACGCGTGGACAGGTCGGCCACTGGGCTGGCTCCTTCTGGGCCGCTGTCAGGGTGGCGGCAGCGGGATCGGAATGGTCCGGCCGCCGCGCCATGCGGCATAGGGCCGGTGGTCACATCGCCCGCGTGCACGCCCCATTCGCCCTTCGCCGCAGCTGGCGACGCCCCGGATCTCGTCCCAACCCGAGCTGCCCCTGCCGCATCTAACATGCGAACCCGCCTCTAGGCGTCCCTCTCGGAGGTACTTCATGAGCGTCCCGATCCGATCTGGGCCACGGCTCGCCGCCGGGAGCCTTGCCGTGGCAATCGCGCTTGCTGCATGTGCCGGCGCGACAACACCGGGCGCCAGCGCCTCGGGTGCGCCGGCGCCCGCCGGGTCGACGGCCACGGCGGTGAGAGCAGCAGCTGCCACCGCTTCGGCGCCGGCCGCGAGTGTTTCAGTCGCGCCGTTCGCGGCGCCGTTGACCTTGCTCTGGCAGGCGAACGGCCCGGCCAGGGCGGCGACCGAGACGTACTGGCCGGCGATCGACCCGGTCACGGGGAACGTCTGGGTCGCATCCTCGTTCGACAATCAGTACTGGATCTTCAAGCCCAACGGGACGTTCGTCGAGTCGTGGGGAGCGGGCGGCAAGGGTGACGGGCAGCTCGACCTGACCACGCGTGACATGAACCCGGACGGCGCGGGGGCGATCGCGTTCGCACCCGACGGCAGCTTCTACGTCGCGGACGTTGGCAACTACCGGGTCGAGAAGTTCGCCAAGAACCGGATGTTCGTCCGGGCATGGGGCACGTTCGGCACCGACCACGGCCAGTTCACAAACCCCAAGGGGATCGCGACCGACGGGACGACGGTCTACGTAGCCGACGACGGCAACGGGATGCAGGCGTTCGACGCCGACGGCCGCTTCCTCCGCGCGTTCGACTTCCCTTTCGTCCTGTTTTCGCGGGCGCCGACCGGCAATCTCGTCGTCGCCGACAACGGCTACCTCGACCAGTTCGACGCCAACGGCAACCGGGTGTCACACATCGCAATCGACGCCGGCAAGGCCGCAGGCGACACGTCACAAGTCGTGGTTGACGGCCGCGGTGACGCGTACATCGCCCTCGTTCTCGACCGCGGCCCGGTGGGACTCGTCGAGCTCGACAAGAACGGCAACCGGGTCGGCCTGTGGTCCACGGGCGCCGAAACCCTGAGCCTTGCACAGGATTCATCGGCGATCTACGCAGCCTACACAGGTCCGTCGGTCAGCGGCTGGCCGTACCTGCGCAAGTACGCGCTGCCCAAGCCGTGAATGACCCGGCAAACCCCGCGCACCACCGCATCCGCAGGGTAGGCTGCACCTTGACGTCAAGGCCGGTGCCAAGATGGACGTGGGTTGGTAACCGAGGGAGTGGGGTCGCCGCGAGGAGGAACCATGCAGCACCGCAGGCTCGGCAAGACCGGCCGCACTGTCTCGGTCATCGGCTTTGGCGCGTGGGCGATCGGCGGTGACTGGGGGAGCGTTGACGACGCGACCGCGCTCCGTGCGCTCCATGCGGCGGCCGACGCGGGCGTGGACCTGATCGATACCGCGGATGTCTACGGCGACGGCCACAGCGAGCAGCTGATCGGCCGGTTCCTGCGCGAGCGCCCGGGTGAGACGTTCTTCGTGGCCACCAAGATGGGCCGCCGCGTGCCGCAGGTGCCCGCCGAGTACAACCCGGTCGCGTTCCGCGCCTGGAATGACCGCAGCCGCCAGAACCTCGGCGTCGAGACGCTCGACCTCGTCCAGCTCCACTGCCCGCCGACGCCCCTCTACTACCTGCCCGAGGTCTTCGCGGATCTCGACGCGATGGTCGCCGAGGGGCGGATCGCCAGCTACGGCGTCTCGGTGGAGAAGGTGGAGGAGGGGCTCAAGGCCATCGAGTTCCCGGGCGTCGCCTCGGTCCAGATGATCTTCAACATGCTCCGCCAGCGCCCGGCCGAGCGGTTCCTCGCCGAGGCCGCTCGCCGCGATGTCGGCGTGCTGGCCCGCGTGCCGCTCGCGTCGGGGATCCTCACGGGCAAGCTGCGGCGCGACTCGGCGTTCGAGGCGTCCGACCACCGCAACTACAACCGCCACGGCGCCTCGTTCGACGTGGGCGAGACGTTCGCGGGCGTCGACTACGAGACGGGCCTCGAGGTTGCCGAGGCGCTGCTGGAGATCGTCCCCATGGGTGCCACGCTGGCCCAGACGGCCCTGCGCTGGATCCTCATGCACGATGGCGTCACGGCCGCGATCCCCGGTGCGAAGACGCCCCAGCAGGCTGTGGCGAACGCGGCCGCCGGCGACCTGGCGCC
>Ga0302299_10003102_pt1 | contig 10127 bp, 9 predicted proteins | sample III_Fen_N3_4_FD_198795 | JGI IMG/M metagenome (GOLD analysis project Ga0302299, IMG submission 198795) | Peat permafrost microbial communities from Stordalen Mire near Abisko, Sweden - III_Fen_N3_4 | ecosystem: Environmental > Terrestrial > Soil > Wetlands > Permafrost | place: Sweden: Abisko...
ATGTACTGGCCCTGCACGCGCGCGCCGAGCAGGTGCGCGAGCAGCGCCGTGCTGAGCAGGTTCGAGACGGCGTTGAAGAGCGAGCTCGTCTGCAGCGTGAGCGTGTCGCGCAGGAACTTGTGCTCGAAGAGCTTGCGCAAGCGTCCGCGCGGCGTGCTCGAGCCTGCGGCGCTCACGCGAGGGGCCGCGCCCCGCGCGGCACGAAGAGGAAGTCCTGCACGTCCTGCATGCCCGAGAGATCCACGCGCTCGTAGCCCAGCTGGTAGAGCCGCTCGAGCACCTCGCTCTGCGAGGCGTAGTCGGGGTGGTTGTCCTGGCGCAGGAGCTCGGCCAGGATCGGCGGCCGCTGCGCGCAGCGCTCGAGGAAGGGCAGCATGCCGCGCAGCACGCGGTGGTCGTAGCCCTCGGTGTCGCTCTTGATGAAATCGACGTGCTCGATGCCCTGCTCGCGCGCGTAGTCGTCGAAGACGCGGCACTCGATCTCTTCGGGCCTGAAGTCCATGAACGAGCGCCGGCGCGCCACGATCTCCTCGTCGATCACGTTGCCGCCCGGGTTGTGCTTGGGCTTCCAGATGCGCGTGTGCTGCGGCTTGTCACCCAGCGCGAAGGGCTCGACCACGACGTTGCGCTGGCCCTCGAAGCGCGCGCGGCAGCGCTCGTAGTGCGCGCGCACCGGCTCGAACAGGTAGGCGCGCGTGCCGGGCCGCGACTTCAGGATCTCCTCGGTGAAGACGCCGATGTTGGCGCCCACGTCGATCAGCACGGCGTTCTCGCGCGGGATCCAGGGCAGCGCCGTCGCGACCGTCTCCTGCACCACGCGCCGCACGCGCTGCTCCCACTGCTCGGGGCTCGGGCCGCGCCCGAACCACTTGTAGCGCAGGAGCCGCGCCGCGGAGAACAGCCGCGAGAAGGGGGACGGGGTGGGTTGCATCGCGACGCGAGTCTCTTCCCGGGATTCCAATGCCCAGGCGGCGCGAGGTCAAGGCGCAGTCAGATGCGCGCGAGCGGATCGAGTGCCAGGAGCGCTCGCATGCCGCGTGCGAAGTCGTGACCGTGCAGCGTCGGCTCGACCTGCAGGGCCGAGTCCTGCGTGGAGAGCCGTGACTCTCCGTCGAGCGCCAGCGTGCGCACTCCGGCGCGCCAGGCCGCGGCCAGTTCATCGGTGTCGGCCGAGACGAGCCAGCTCTCGCTGAGCTCGATCCCGTCCTCCTGGGCGGCGTGGTAGAGCACGCCCGTGTTGGGGAACTGGAAGACCGAATCCTTCTTGTGCTTGCCCTTGCCGCTCGGCGATTCGAGGCAGGCGTAGTGGCGGCGCAGCGGGATGCCGTGCGCGCCGAGCAGCGCCTCGAGTTCGAGGCGGAAGCTCTCCCAGCGCTCGTCGCTGACGCGCCCGCAGGCGACGCCGGGCTCGTTGCCGATCAGGTAGACCTGCCAGCCGTGCTGGGCGGCCCGGAAGAGCAGCGCCAGCGCCTCGGGAGCGAGCGCGGCCGTCTCGAGCTCCGGCAGGCTCTCGAGGGCGCTCGCGCCGAGCAGCGCCTTCCAGCGCGAGACGAACAGGCCGCGCGGCGGCAGACCGGTACCGGGGATGGGGGGCAGGCGGCGGGTGCGGGGCATGCGGAGGCTCGTTCGCGTGACTGGTGAGGGCAGTCGGATCGCTCGGTTTTCGGCTCGATCTGGCTGTACTTGAGCACGCACCGCGATTCGCCGAGCGGTTACTTGGAACCTGCGCACGAGTTCGTGGTCTTCGGAAAAAATGGCCGACGCATGCGGAGCGTGGCCTAGGGTGTCCGATAACAATCCAGCACGCTCTCGATGTCCTCGAAGCGAGTTCCAGTGACCCGACCTCTGCGCATCGCGATCCTCGTCGACCCCTTCACGCTGCACGTGAAGGGTGGCGACCATGCGCCCGAGCTCGCGCGCGAACTGCTCGGCCGCGGACACACCGTGCGCGGCTTCGGCGCGCCCGAAGGCGTGATCCCGCGCTCGGGCCCCGATCCGTCCTCGAATCCGATTCCCGAGGCGCCCGGGATCGCCGGCTTCGCGCCCGATGCGATCATCGCCTACCAGGCGCTCTCGCCGGCCGCCTGGCTCGGTGCGCGCGTGGCGCGCAAGCGCCGCATCCCGCTGCTGCTCGTCGAGGTCGGCTCGCGCAGCGAGGAGAGCTGGCGCGCGCACGCGCTGCGCAAGGTCGGCGAATCGCTCTGGGGCCGCTTCGTGCGCCGCCACGCGAGCGCCGTCGTGGCACTCGACCCGGGCGCGCAGGAGCGCGTACTGCGCCACGGCTTCGCGCGCGAGCGCGTGTCGCTCGTCGCGCCCGGCGTGGACCTCGCGAGCTTCCGTCCGGGTCTCGCGAGCGGGCTCGTGCTGCGCAACCACATCCGCGGACGCGTGCTGCTCTACCTGGGCTGGATCGGGCCGGAGCGCGGCCTCGAGACGCTCATCGCGGCCTTTGCCAACACGGTCGGGCAAGGCAACGACTGGTCGCTCGTGCTCGCCGGCGACGGGCCGGAGCGGCCGGCGCTGCGCGCCTTGGTCGAACGCCTGGGCATCGGCTCGTGCGTGCACTGGGTCGGCACGCCGCGCGTCGAGGAGGTCGCGGGCCTGATGGGCTCGAGCACGCTCTTCGCCGTGCCCGGTCTCGACGATTCGGTGCGCGGCCAGCACATTCCCAAGGCCATGGCCTGCGGCTTGCCGGTGTTGTGCTCCGACAAGCCGATCCTGCGCTTCCTGGTCGAGCCCGAGGGCTCGGGCCTGATCGTGCCGGCCGGCGACCTCGGCGCCTGGTGCGAGGCCTTGCGCCGCTCCGCGATGTCGCCCGAGACGCGCAAGCGCTGGGGCCGGCGCGGCCGCGAGATCGCGGAGGAGCGCCTGGCCTGGTCGCAGATCGCCAAGCAGATCGAATCACGCCTGGTCTCGGGTGCGGAGGAGCTCGCCGCCGACTCGGCGCAGTCCGCCGAACGCAGCCGGGCCTGATCAGGTTCCGACGTTTACGGTTCCGATCTCCGCAGTTTCGGCGGCAATACGGTGCCAGCCTCGTTTTCACCACCCGTCGGCGAGCCGGCGGGTGGTGAAAACGAGGCTGGCACCGTATTGCCGCCGAAACTGCTAGGCCTTGTCGGTCGCCTTGCGCAGTTCGTCGCGCAGGAAGGCCATGTCGCGCGCGTACTGCTTGATCGCTTCGCGCGTGGTCGCGTCGATGGCCTTGAAGGAGGCACCGACCTTGACGCCGTCCGGTCGTTCCTCGACTTCGCTCACGACGCACACGGCTTCGCAGTAGCCCTTCTGCAAGAGCGGCAGGCGGAACTTGACCTTCCACTCGGTGCCGATCGCGACCATCTGGGCCATGGCGAAGGGCGAGAGGTCGGTCTGGCCGCCGTTCCAGGTGAAGCGCAGGCCATTCTCGTCGAGCGCCAGCATCCGGCCGGCGCCGCTCCAGGAGGCGACCTTGTCCTTCGTGAGCGGGACGGTGGCGTTGCGCTGGCTCTGCGAGAGGAAGTGTTCCACGCGCGCCGTGTCCACGGGCGTGAAGAGCACCGAGCTCGGATTGTCCTGGGCATCGTCGGCGGCGAGCGGTCGCGCCGGGCCGCTCTTGCTGAGCGCCGCGGTGGCTTCCTCGTCCGAGTCGAAGACCGGCACGACGCGCGAGAGCCCGACCTTGTCGAAGATGTCGCGGCAGAAGGTCGAGGGGCGCGAGATCACGAGCTTGCCGCCCTTCTGCGAGAGCTGCTTGCTGGACTTGATCACGGCGCCCAGCGCGGTCGAGTTGATGAAGCGCACGAGGCGCAGGTTCAAGACCGCCTTGTGGATCCCCGACTTGCCCAGCTGGTCGATTTCCTGCTGGAGCGCCGGGACGTAGTAGGTATCGAATTCGCCACGCAGGTGGAGGATGGCGTAATCCTCGCGGGGTTCGACGCTGATGTGCATTCCTGGTCCTCGAGCAAGCTAGTGGGGGGTGTTTCGCCATCATCACCCCCGGGTGGGGTATCCCGCAAGGACTTTTGGAAGCCCGCGAGCCGCCCTGTAGACTCCGCTCGATGTTCTTCCGCCGCAAGAAGGAGGCCGAGGAGCCTGCCCCGCCGCCGCCGCCGACCCCCGGGCCGTCCGCGGAGGCCGCGACGCAGTTCCTGACCGGCAACAACAACGTCGACCGGCGCTCCGTCGAGGTCTTGCTGACCGCCATCGCGCGCGTTTCCGAGTCGCGCGACCTCGAGTCGCTGCTGCTCTACATCGTCGACACCTCGATCGAGATCACCGGCGCCGAGCGCGGGCTCCTGATCCTCGCGGACGAGCGCGGCGAGCTCTCGATCCGCGTCTCGCGCGCGCGCGGAAAGAAGCCGGTCGTGGGCGACCTGCGCTACTCGACCAGCGTCGTGCGGCGCGTGCTCGAGGAGCAGCAGCCCGTGCGCGCGACCGTGACCTCCGAATCGGAAGCGCTCGAACTCGGCAGCTCGGTCTTCGACCTCAAGCTGCGCGCGGTGATGTGCGTGCCGCTCGTCGCACTCGGCCGCGACAGCGCACTGCCGCGCGAACGCGGCGCGCTGTACGTCGATTCGAAGGCCGCCACGCGCGAGTTCCGCCACGAGGATCTGGCGCTCTTCGCGGCTCTCTCGCAGCACATCTCGATCGCACTCCAGAACGCGCGCCTGCAGGCCGTCACGATCGAGAAGGCGCGCCTCGAGCAGTCGATGGTGATCCTGGAGCAGATCCAGAAGGACCTGATCAGCCAGGCGCCGCGCGACCTGCCGGGCTACGACGTCTTCGGCTGGTACAAGCCGGCCGAGGGCACGACCGGCGACTTCTACGACTTCGTCAAGATGAAGGACGGGCGCCTCGGTGTCGTGCTCGGCGACGCGACCGGCCACGGAGCCGGGCCCGCGGTGCTCGCCGCCACGGCGCAGGCCGGCTTGCGCGCCTTCCTGCGTGTCGTCAACGACCTGCCGCAGGCGATCTCGCTGCTCAATGCCGACATCGGCCCGCGCATGGACGACGGGCGCTTCCTGACGCTCTTCACCGCCGTGCTCGAAAAGGACGGCCGCGTGCAGATGATCAACGCCGGCCAGACGCCGCCGATCCTCTGGCGCGCGAAGGACGGCTCGGTCGAGAACATCAAGGGCCACGGGCCCGCGCTCGGGATGATGGACGACTTCGAGTACACCGAGAGCCACCAGACCAAGCTCGAGACGGGCGACCTGCTCGTGATCTTCAGCGACGGTTTCGCCGAGGCGCGCTCGATCAGCGATCCCAACGCGCTCTTCGGCGAGGACGGGATGCAGAAGGTGATCGAGATCGCGGGCCGCGAGAAGCTCGATGCCGCGGCGCTGACGGAGAAGCTGGTCAAGACGGCGCTCGAATTCGCCGGCGGCAAGCGCGAGGACGACATGACCGTCGTCGTCGTGCGGCGCACGGAGTCGCGCACGTGAGCCCGAAGGGGCGCGGCGCCAGCCTGCTGGTGCGCGGCGCGCGCAGCTACCCGCCCGGGCCGAGTGCGCGAGCGCTCGAGATCCGCATCGTCGACGGCGTGATCGAGGAACTGGGCGAAAAGCTCGCGCGCACGGGCCTCCCGGAACTCGACGCCGGCGGCCTGACCGCGATCCCGGGCCTCGTCGACGTGCACGTGCACTTCCGCGATCCGGGCCTCGCGCACAAGGAAGGCTGGGAGCACGGCTCCGCGGGCGCCTTGCACGGCGGAGTCACGAGCGTCGTCGAGGTGCAGAACAATCCGCCGCTCTCGACCTCGCTCGCGGCTCTGCAAGCACGCATCGAGCACGTGCGCGCGCGCTCGCGCGTCGATTTCGGCTGCCTCGCTAATTTGCTGCCCGATGCGCTCCCGGAACTGGGCGCGATGGCGCCCTTCACGCCGGCCTTCAAGTGCTTCCTCGGCGGCTCGACCGGCCTCGGCGGCCAGACCGACCACGGCACGCTGCGCGAGCTCTTCGCCGGCGCCGCGCGCGCGGGCCGCATGATCGTCGGACACTGCGAGAAGGAGGAACTCCTGCGCGCCGACAAGGAGCGCTTCCCGAACGCGACCGCGGCCGAACACCACCTCGTGCGCTCGACGCAAGCCGAGGCCGAGTCGATCGCCGAGTCGATCGCGCTCGTCGAGGAAACCGGCGTCGAGCTGCACGTCTTCCACTTGTCCTCGGGTGCCGGCGCGGCACTCGTGCGCGCGGCGCAGCAGCGCGGCCTGCCCGTTTCGGCGAGTACCGGCCCGCACTACATCCACTTGTCGAACGAGGACGCCGGCAAGCTCGGCAACCTGCTCAAGGTCAATCCCTCGATCAAGACGCCGGCGGATGCGCGCGCGATCCTGGCCGCGCTGCGCGACGGTTCGATCGACGCGATCGGCACCGATCACGCGCCGCACCCGCTCGAGGAGAAGTTGCGGCCGTACGCGAAGGCGCCGAGCGGAATGCCGACCGTCGACCTGCTCTGGCCGCTGACGTGGGAGCTCGTGCGCCGCGGACAGCTCGACGCCGAGCTCGCGCTCGCGGTGGTGAGTTCGCGCGCCGCGCATTCGCTGCACCTGCCGAAGAAGGGCCGCCTCGCGCCGGGCTACGACGGCGACGTGGTGTTCTTCGATCCGAACGAGAAGCGCAAGGTCGTCGGCGCCGAGCTGCCCTCGAGATCGAAGTGGTCCGCCTTCGAAGGCTGGGAGCTCGCCGGCTTCCCGATCCTCGTCGTGCGCCGCGGCGAGCTCGCCTTCGCGGGCGGGAAGTGCCTGGGCGAAGCCGGCGGATTGCCGCTGGAACTCGAGCCGCCGAAGCCGCGCGGCTGATCGCGCGCGTTCAGCGCCGAATCAAGTCCGCGAGCGGGAGCTCGATCTCGCCGGCCCAGTACTGCGTGGCGTCCCAGTTCACCAACGCCCCCTTCGAAGTTCCACGCAGCCGAAGCGTCCAACCGGTTGCGGGCTCGAGGCCGCTCGCGATCGCTGCCGGCAAGTGCGCGAGGGGTAGCGCTTCGTGCGGCCCGCGTCGGACGAACTGGCGCGCCTCGACCGCACGACCCTTCTCGAGCAGAGTCACCTCGAGGGAACAGGCGACGTCCGCGGGCCAATCGATCTCGCCGAAGAAGAGCCATGGCTCGCGCTGGGGGAGACGGACGCTCAGCTTTTTCGTCAGTCGGCTCCCGATCCCAGGATCGGTGACCGGCACGAGCACGTCGTCGATGCTCGCGACCTGCTCGACATCGATGGCGATCGCGCCGACCGAGAGTACGCGCTGCGTCGCCAGCCCTGCGGCCGACCCGGTCGCGTAGTACGGACGCACGTCGAACTGGACCACCTTCTGGCCGGCGGCCAGCCACCCGAGCTCCTGGTAGCCAGAGCCCCATTCCAGCGAATCGCCAATCGGGCAACTCGAGCTGCCGAACGACGAGTCCGCCGGCTTTCCATCCGCGATGGCGGGTGCGAGCAGGAGCCGCACTGGGAGGTCGGGAAGGTGGAGCTGGACGGCAAAGCATTTCCCCTTCGGCCATCGCGTGCGCCACTGCAGGTAGCCCTTGTCGAGCAGGATGACCTGCCAGTCGGCCTGGTCCAGCACGGCGCCCTTGTGGATGCGTTCGCGCAGCTCAGTCTGCGCGCGTACAGAGAGCAGTGGCTCCTTCTCGCGGCTGAGGTCCCAGGCGTGATCGCCGAAGGGGGGAAGTTCCTTCACCAACTCGTGCACGCTGAACTTGGAAACGTCTCGTTCGGGCGCCTTCTGCGGAGCCTGGATCAGGAGCAGTGCGAGCAGGGCGAGCACGATGCGGATCGTAGCGCTGGTCCGGGGGACGGTCACCCGAGACCGTCTTGCGCTTCAGTGCCGATTCAAGTTTGCACCCTGGCCCGGATGCCGGATCACGACCTCGACGGGACTCTCCGCGCCCCCGGAATCTCCTCGGGCCCGATCTCTCCGACGCGCCTCCAGCCACGAGCGAGCAGCCACGTGCGGGCTCTCGCGATGGGATTCGCTGCGCCCTGCTCGAGCGCGGTATTTGCTGAGCCTCGCTCGAGCGCAGGAGTCGCTGCGCCAGGCTGCAGCGCAGGGTTCGCACGCGCCTGGATCGGCGGCTCTCGCTGCCCGAGCGGCCCGCTGTCGCAGCCCTCGATCAACCGGCCGAGCCGCCGCGCGATCTCCTCGAGCTTCGTGCGCAGCCCGCGCGTCTGGCGCCAGCCGTCGAACCACGCGCCAGAGGAGCACGCATCGACGCCGGTGAGCGGGATCCCGTGCTTGCGCGCGTTCTGGAGCACGTAGACGAGCGCGTTGCGGACCTCGGCCGGCGTGCGCAGCGAGCGTGCGTAGAAGCGATCGCCGAAGAGCTTGCCAGTGCGTTGCCAGAGGCGGTTCAGCGCACGGGCGATCCGGACGAGGAGCGCGCCGATACCGAGCGAAAGCGATTCGCGGCCGCTGGACTCCACGAGGAGATGCAGGTGGTTCGTCTGGATCGAGTAGTGCACGACGCGAAGGCCCGAGCGCTCTTGCGCGGCTCGGATCGCGCGCAGGATCACGCGCATTTCCTCGCTCCGGCGCAGGCTCGGGAGCCCGGGAAGGAGACGCGTCGTGACGTGCACGGGGTGATCCGCGGAGAGCTCCTCGCGCTTCGCGTGCGTGACGAGCGCCTTCGTGCCCCTGGGCTTGCGGCCCGCGCCTCGCCGCGCGCCGCCCCAGGATCGAGTGAAAAGCTCGGATTGCACGAGCCTGCGACGCGGAGTGCGCGGCTTCCGCGGGCGCGTGAGCGATTCGGAGGGCATTGAAGTTCGAGAAGTCGATTTGACGGACCGCCGTTGCAGGACGAGTGTCTCCCTTCGTGTCGCAGTGAGCGCGGGTGCTCCGAGTGTGGCGAGCGTCGCGAGTGCCGCCGAGTGCCGCGAGTGCTGCAAGTGCTGCAAGTGCTGCAAGTGCTGCAAGTGCTGCAAGTGCTCTCACTCCTATGACGATCGAACCCGCCGAAGGTTGCTTGAATCGGCACGAAATCTCGGACCAAACCGCGTGCATGTCGCATCTTCGAGAGCGTGCAAGGAGCAACGCATCGAGCGTGAGGACCTCGACGCGTGTCGCTGCGCGCCAAGGCCACAGTGCATCGCAGCAGGGCCCGCGCCGCAGTCAGTGCCGAATCAAGTCCACGAGCGGGACCTCGATCTCGCCGGCCCAGTACTGCGTCGCGTCCCAATCGTGCAGCGCGCCGGCGGCGATCCCGTGGAGTTTCAGGCTCCAGCCGCGGGCAGTGCTCTCGTTCGTCGCGGCTTGCAGCGGCAAGCGCCTGCAGCGGCAGTAGAAACGCGTCCGGTCGCGGCGCAACTCGAAGCTCAGGCGTTCGAGGGCTCGCCCCTCCTGGCACAGCACGCCTTCGACGCAGACGGCCGTTCCCACGGGCACAGGCTCGAGTACGCCTCCGAGCAGCACGTAGGTCGAGCCCGAGGAGTCGGAGGCGGTCTGGAGGTACATCCCGGCCGCGAGTTGCTTGCCAGTCTGTTCGGCGAGTGCGGCATCGGCGAGGCGCGGAAGCAACTCCGATTGCGAAGGCACGGCCTCGACCTCGATGGCGATCGAACCGGGACGATCCGTCCGCTGGACCGTTCCTCCGCTTGCGTTGCCACGGCCCCAGAGCGGAGTGCGGACCGTGAGGTCGAAGACCACTTCGCGCAGGTCACGCGGCAGCAGGCCGAGTTCCTGGTAGCGTTCCTCGTCGTACCGGATCTGCTCGCCGAGGCCGCACATCATCTCCCAGTGCGCGGCGCGCGCCATGTGCCAGCCCGGGAGGCGCGGCCTGAGCTCGAGCACGAGCCCCTGGTAGAGCATCGGCAGGCGCAGCCGGACGGCGAAGGGCTCGGAGGCGGGCCAGCGCGCGCGCCAGTGCAGGTAGTCCTTCTGGAGCAGGATCGTCTTCCAATCGGTGAGGTCGAGCACCGCGCCCTTCTCGAGCCGCGAGCGCAATTCGCGCAGCGCGCGCACGGAGAGCGCGTCGTCGGGCTTCTCGGGGGAGGACCACTCCTGCTCTCCGTAGCGCGGCAGCAGCCCGACGAGCTCGTGCAGGCCCGCGTGGGTGAGGTCCGGCACGGAGGGAGCGAGCACGAATAACAGGGACGCGGCGTACACGGCTCGAGTAGGCGGGCTGGCCGGCAAGGGTCACACCCGGAGCCGCCCGCAGTC
>Ga0302299_10003103_pt1 | contig 10127 bp, 7 predicted proteins | sample III_Fen_N3_4_FD_198795 | JGI IMG/M metagenome (GOLD analysis project Ga0302299, IMG submission 198795) | Peat permafrost microbial communities from Stordalen Mire near Abisko, Sweden - III_Fen_N3_4 | ecosystem: Environmental > Terrestrial > Soil > Wetlands > Permafrost | place: Sweden: Abisko...
CGACGGGTTCCTGCAGCGGGCCTCGGCGTTGCGCCCCCTGCACTGGCCCTTCCCCCACCTCGGGTTCGAGCACGAGGTCTTCGTCTGGTTCTGGCTGGTCCCGCTCGCAACGGCGGCCCTGCTCGCCGCCGGCTGGCTGCGGCGCCGCCGGAGCCCCGAGCTGTACCGGGGGCAGGTCCTGGTCGCGGCCGGGCTGCTGTCGGCGGGCATGCTCCCGCAGGCGTTCCAGCGGGCCGACTCGGCGCACTTCGCGTGGGCCAGCTGCATCTCCGTGCCGCTGCTGCCCGTGGCGGTGGCGGAGCTCGTCGCCCTGCTGGCACCTGCGGTGACGGCGCGGTGGCGCACGGTCCTCGCCACCGCGGTGGCCGTGGTGGTGCTCGCCGGGGCGCTCCCGCTCCTCACGGTGCGGCCCTACATCGACTACGGGCAGCAGACCTTCGGCGGGGCCGGGTTCGGCTGGCCGATCCGCAACGGCGACCGCACGTTCAGCTACGGCTCCGAGCCCATCGCCACGGCCGGCAACCAGCTCGTGGCCGACCTGGCCGCGAAGTCGCGCCCGGGGGAGCGCCTCTTCGTGGGGCCCGTCGATCTGCGCAAGACGCCCTACAGCCAGGCGTTCTGGTACTTCCTGTTCCCGAACCTCGTCCCGGCCACCTACTTCATCGAGCTCGACCCGTGGCTGGCGAACCGGCCCGGCTCCCGCCTGGCGAGCGACGTGGCCTCGGCCGACTGGCTCATCCTCACCAGCGTGGGGGACCAGTGGCAGGAGCCGAACGCCTCGAAGCGGGTGGGCTCCGCGGCGCCGAACGACGTGGTGAGGTCGCAGTTCTGCCTGGTGCGCTCCTACGGCGTGAGCGACCAGAACCCGCAGGGCATCTGGCAGCTCTACCACCGCTGCGCGCACTGACCTGGGGGCGCGCGGGGCGGGGCGCGCCGCAGGGGCCGTTGGGAGCACTGTGGCAGAATCGCGGGCCATGGCGACGGTGCGCGGCGACTCCGAGTTGCAGTCCGAGGTGCTCGACGACCTCGCCGAGGCCGAGAACTACCGCCGTTGGCTGGTGGCCCTCGCGCAGCCGTGGCTGGGGTCGCGCGTCATCGAGGTCGGCAGCGGCAACGGCGACTACGCCGCCGAGTACCTCGCGGCCGGCTGCGAGGTCACCGCCACCGAGCTCGACGACACCCGCCTGGGCATCTTGAAGGAGCGCTTCGCCGCCGACCCCCGGGTCACGGTCCGCAGCCTGGGGTTGCCCACCGAGGAGTCCGGCGACCACACCGCTGCCGTGGCCTTCAACGTGGTCGAGCACATCGCCGACGACGTGGGCGCCGTGCGCTCCCTCGGGCAGCTGGTGGGCCCCTCCGGTCACGTGATCGTGTTCGTGCCGGCCTTCGAGGTGGCGATGAGCGACTTCGACCGCGAGGTCGGCCACGTCCGCCGCTACACCCGCCGCAGCCTCAGCGCCACGTTCGAGGGCGCCGGGCTCGAGCTCGACACCATCCGCTACGTCAACTCCCTCGGCCTGCTCGCGTGGATCGTCGGCATGCGGCTGCTGCACCGCCGCCCGGAGTCGGGCGAGGCGCTCCGCCGCTGGGACTCCCTGGTCATCCCCCGGCTGCAGCGGTTCGAGCAGCGCCGGGAGCCGCCGTTCGGCCAGTCGCTGTTCGCGGTCGGTCACAAGCCGTGACCCAAGGGGTGTCGTCGGGCCCGCGGGCCCAACCGGGCCCGCCGCCTCCGGCCGACACCACCCCGGCCGCACCGGTGCCCGCCGTGCCCGAACGGGGGGCGCACGGCCAGTACCCGGGCCTCGACGGCTGGCGCGCGCTGGCGGCGTTCGGCGTGCTCGTCTGCCACGTGGCGTTCGCCGCGGGCTTCAGCAACGCCCGCTTCTGGGGGCCGCTGGTGCGCCGCGCCGACGTCGGCGTGGCGGTCTTCTTCGTGCTGTCGGGCTTCCTGCTGTACCGCCCGTTCCTGCGCGCCCTGCTCGACCGCGAGCCCGGGCCGGCGGTGCGGCCGTACCTCAAGCGGCGCGGGCTGCGCATCTTCCCCGCCTACTGGGTGGCCCTCGCCGTGGTGGTCGGCGTGATCGGGGTGGTCGACGCCCGCCCCCGCGACTACGTGAGCTGGGTCTTCATCCTCCAGATCTACGGCTCGCTCGCCACCTTCCTGGGGCCCGCCATCCGCAACGCCGACGGGGCCATCGGGCACCCGCTCGGGCTGGCCTGGACGCTCGCCGTCGAGATCTCGTTCTACGTCTTCCTGCCGCTCTTCGCGGCGCTCATGGCCCTGGTGTCGCGCCGGCTGAGCCCGCGGCGGCGCTGGCAGCTGCAGGCCGGGGTGCTCGCCGGCATGTTCGTGGGGTCGCTGGCCCTGCGGGTGTTCCTGGACCAGACGCTCTCGCTGGCCGACTCCACCTTCTACAACCACTGGCTCCCGATGCAGCTCAACCTCTTCGCGCTCGGCATGGGCCTGGCCCTGCTCGGCGAGGCGCTGCGGCGCCAGGTGGTGCCGGCCCGCATCGTGGCGCTCCTCGACAGCCGCCTGCTGCCGTGGGTGTGCTGGGGCCTGGCCGCGGCGAGCTTCGCGGCCGTGTCGTTCTGGGTCCACGTCGGCGTGAGCGAGTTCTACCACCCGCTCGGCCACGACCTGGCGCTCCAGGTCCTCTACGGCGTCACCGCGATGCTGCTGCTCTTCCCCGACACGGTCCGCCCGCTGCGGCGGGGCCTGTCGCCCAAGGTGCTGTCGGGCATCCCCCTGCGCCAGCTCGGCCTGGTGTCCTACGGCATCTACCTCTGGCAGGACATCGTCATCGACCAGTACCTCCGGCGCACCCACCACCGCTCCTTCGCGGCGCCCTTCCTGCCCGCGCTGCTGTGGGTGGGGGCCGTCACCACGCTGATCGCCACGGTGAGCTACTTCGTGATCGAGCGCCCGGCCCTGTCGCTCAAGCACCGCCGGATGCTGCCCTCGCGCCGCGTCCCCGACGCCGGCCGAGCGCGCTAGGGCCCTGCGGGGTCACCGGTACGATGCGGACCCATCTCGAGCGGGAGTAGTCGACCTCCATGTCGGTCGTGAACGAACCTGTGGTGCCTGATGTGCGAGACGACGCGCCCCACGACGACGCCGACGCGCCCGCGTCGCGGCACCCCTGGGGCACCGCCCTGGCGGTCGGGGTGGTGCTCGGGGCGTTCGCGCTGCCGCTCCGGGGCCTGCTCCGCTACCAGGGCCCGCCGATGGAGGAGGGCTTCATGCTGGCCTTCCCGCAGGAGGTGCTGCGGGGGCAGATCCCCAACCGCGACTTCCTGCACCTGTACGGGCCGGGAAGCCTGTGGGTGCTCGCCGGCATCTTCAAGGCCTTCGGCACGTCGCTGGCCACCGAGCGCTTCACGGGCCTGGCGCAGCACGTCGGCGTGGTGTTCGGCATCTTCTTCCTGGCCCGGCCGTGGGGCCGCATCGTGGCTGTCGTGGCGGCCCTGGTGTCGCTGTTCATCATCCTGCCCCCGGTGGGGCTCACCGCCATGGCCTGGAACGGGGCGGTCGCCTTCGGCCTGTGGTCGCTCGTCGTGGGGCTCGGCGCGGTGCGCGGCGAGGGCGTGCGGGCCTGGGGCGGCGGCACCGACGCGCTCCGCCTGCTCACGGCCGACTCCGACGCGCAGGCGCGCCGCGGTGCCGACCGCCGCCTGCTCGCCGCGGGCGTCCTGGCCGGGGTGGCCCTGCTCTACCGGCCCGACCTGATCGTCGCCGTCACCCTGAGCCTCGGGTCGCTCGTGTGGCGCCAGGACCGCAAGGCCCGGGTGCGGCTCCTCACGGGGCTCGGCATCGGCGTGGTGCCGTACCTCCTCCAGTTCGCCCTCGCGGGCCCCGGTCACTCGATCCAGGGCATGGTGCTCGACCCGGTGTTCCGCCTCCGCGGTGGGAGGTCGCTCCCGGTGCCGCCGCCGTGGGACCACCTCAACGGCTTCCTGCAGAAGGCCGCGGGCCTGCGCAACATCGGCTGGCCGGTGCCGCACCTGGCCGTGGCGCACGAGGCGTTCCTGTGGTTCTTCCTGGTGCCCCTGTCGGCGATCTTCGTGGCGGGCACCGGCTGGTGGTGCCACCGCCGGGCGCCCGGCAGCTACCGCGCCCAGGTGCTGTTCACCACCGGCATGTTCTCGGTCGGCATCCTCACGCAGTCGCTGCAGCGCCCCGACACCGCCCACTTCGCGTGGGTCAGCTGCGTCTCGGTCGCGCTGGTGCCGGTGGCGTGCGCCGAGCTGGCCGGCCACGTGGCGCGGCGTCGCGGGCCCGTGCCTGCCGGCGCGGCGTTCACGGTGGCGGCGCTGCTGCTCGTGGGCGTGATGCCGCTGTTCACCCTGCGCACCTACGTCGACCTGAGCGAGCAGTCGTTCGGGCGCAACGTCTTCGGCTACCCGATCAACAACGGCGGGCGAAACTTCTACTACGGCAACGCCGACGACGCCGCGGCCGCCAACCAGGTGGTCCGGGCGCTCGACCGCATCCAGGTCCCCGGCAAGCGGCTGCTGGTGGGCCCCACCGACCTCCGCAAGACGCCCTACAGCGACGCCTTCTTCTACTACCTCTTCCCGAAGCTGGCGGTGGGCACGTACTACATCGAGATGGACCCGGGGATGGCCAACCGGCCGGACTCGGGACTGGCCCACGAGGTGGCCACCTCGGACTACCTGATCCTGTCCGACGTGTGGACCAACTGGGTCGAGCCCAACACCTCCCGGAAGTTCGGTCCGAACACCCCGAACGAGGAGGTGGCGAAGCACTTCTGCCTCGTCGGCGCCTACGGCGCGGGGGAGGCTCACCCGAAGGGCATCTTCCGCCTCTACCGACGCTGCCGCTGACCCCGTGCCGGGCGCCCGCGAGGCTGCCAGCTGCCTGCAGTGGCCGTGGGCCGGTCCGGTAACGTACCGCCGATGCGTACCCTGATCGTCGTCCCCACCTTCGAGGAGGCGACCAACGTCGAGCCCTTCCTGGCGGCGATCCGCGACGCCGTCCCCACCGCCGACATCCTCATCGTCGACGACAACAGCCCCGACGGCACGGCCGACCTGGCCGAGAAGGCCGGCGCCGAGCTGGGGCAGGTCAAGGTGCTCCGCCGCCCCAAGAAGGACGGCCTCGGCAACGCCTACCGGGCCGGCTTCGGGGTGGGCATGGACGAGGGCTACGAGACCCTCGTGCAGATGGACGTCGACTTCTCGCACGACCCCGCCCAGGTCCCGGCCATGCTCGCCAAGATCGACGAGGGCGCCGGCGTGGTCATCGGCTCCCGCTACGTCCCGGGCGGCTCCACGCCCCACTGGCCCTGGTACCGGCGGGCGCTGTCCAAGTGGGGCAACCGCTACGCCGGGGTGATGCTGGGCATCCCCATCCGCGACGCCACGTCGGGCTTCCGGGCGTACCGCGGCGAGGTGCTGCGCGACATCCACTTCCAGGACACCGTCGCCAACGGCTACGCCTTCCAGATGGAGGTCGCGTACCTGCTGTCGAAGTGGGGCGGGCCCGTGCAGGAGCTGCCCATCGAGTTCACCGACCGCGTCCGCGGCACCTCGAAGATGTCGGCGTACATCATGGCCGAGGACATGCTGCTGGTCACGTGGTGGGGCATCCGCGACCGCGCCCTCAAGCTGTGGCGCCTGCTGCCGTTCGCCCGCCAGGCGTGACCGGGGTGGCTTCGGCCATTCGCCAACCTGCCGGGCCCTTCCGTCGGGCGCTCGACGCGGTCCGCACCGACCGGTTCTGGTGGTGGATCCTGGCGTTCGGGGCGATCGGCCTGGTCCTGCGGGTGGTGTGGGTGGGGTACGCCGCGCGGGTGCCCGCCGGCCTCTACGACCCGGCCCGCTACTACGGCATCGCCGACAACATCGCCCATGGGCGCGGCTACGCCGACCTGTTCACCATGCACCACGGCGTGCCGGGGCCGGGCGAGCCGAGCGCCTACTACCCGCCGGGCTACCCCTACTTCCTCGGCACCATCGCCTGGCTGCAGCGCGTCGGCGCGCTGCCCCACGGCCTGCCCCGGGTGGCGGGCTACGTGCAGGCGCTGCTGGGATCGGCCACGGTCGTGATGGTGGGGGTCCTCGGCCGCAACGTGTGGTCCCGCCGGGCGGGCGTGCTGGCCGCGGCGATCCTCTCGATCTACCCCAACCTCGTGATGCACGCGGCCGCGTTGCTGTCCGAGACGCTGTTCATCTTCCTGTTCGTCGCCGCGCTGGTCGCGCTGGTGCCGGCCGCGGGGCGCGTCGGGCCCCTCGGACGGGGGCGCCTCCTGACCGCCGGCATCCTGTTCGGGCTCTCGGTGCTGGTCCGTCCGGTCTCGCTGGCCGCCCTGCCGGTGCTGGCGCTGGCCTGGTGGCTACAGGGTCGGTCCGAGGGAACGGGCATCGGTCTCCGCCGGGCGGCGGGCCAGGCGGGCTGGCTGCTCGGCTGCACCGTGCTGCTCGTCGCTCCGTGGACCATCCGCAACGCGGTGCGCATGCACGCCTTCGTGCCTCTCTCCACCAACAACGGCGACAACCTCTGCATCGGCTACTCGCCCGACGCCAACGGCGCCTTCGGGCTCGCCCCCGCATGCATCACCAAGGACGTGGCCGTCAACGGGTCGCGCGCCGAGGTGCGCCACGACCACGAGGCCACGCACCTGGCCGTCAAGTACGCCACCGCCGACCCGGGTCGCATCCCGTGGCTCGTCACGCGGCGCTTCTACTACCTCATGCAGCGCGACGACGACGCGCTGCGAGCGGTGCAGTCCTACGGCGCCGGCAACTTCATCCCCGCGCACCGCGCCCACGTGCTCGACCGCGTCGCATCGGTGTCGTGGCGTCTGGTTGAGGTGCTCGGCGGCCTGGGCGTGCTCCTGCTGCTGCTCCGCGGCCGCCGCGACCACCTGCTGGTGGCGCTGGCGGGCTTGAGCACCCTGGTGCTGCCGCTGCTCACGTTCGCCGACGCGCGCTTCAAGGTGCCGTTCGTGCCGTTCATGATCCTGGGCGCGGGCGTGCTGCTGGCCCGGCTCACCGGCTCGCGCCCCGACCCGCCGGAGGCGGTCGACGAGGCCGAGCCGGCGTTGTCAGTCGCTGCGGGCTGAGCGGTCGGCCTCGACGGCCGCACGGGGGAGGACCGGCGCGTCGCGGCCGGTGCCCGTGGCACCGTCGTGGGCACGCTCGGCGGCAGCGGGTGCTGCGGACTCCTCGTGGTACTCCTCCTCGACGTTGACCTCCCACACGTCGTGCGAGGTCCCCTCGAGGATGTTCTCGACGGTCAGCATGGCCGTGAACATCGAGTGGTCCTGGTTGTTGTAGCGGAACATGCCGTTGCGCCCGATGGGGTGGACGTTCGGCACGTGCTCGTCGAGCCAGGCCCGGATGATGTCGACGTTGCGCCTATAGGTCTCGTCGTAGATCGGGTACGCCTTCGCCTGGCGCACCACGTAGCCGGCCTCGACGTCGTAGTACTTCACGAGGTTCAGCTCGTCGAGCTCGCGCTTGGCGCGGTCGATGAGCTCCTCGTCGGGGGCGTTCCAGTCCTTGTCGCCCTCCCACACCGTGTACTCGAGCCCGAGCACGTTCTTGCCGTCCTTGACCATGTAGGGCGACCACGACCCGAAGTTCTGGATGCGCATGGTGCGCACCTCGGGGGCGTGGATGTAGATCCAGTTGTCGTCCCACGGCACGCGGTCGGCGGGGACGACGAGCGACACGATGAGGTAGTCGCGGTAGGCCAGGCCGGCCGCAGCCGCGAGCACGTCGTCGGGCGCCGGCGGGTCCATGGCCTCGAGGAGGTGGCTGAAGGGCATGGACGAGATGACGTCGGTGACGGGGTAGCTGGTGGTGCCGCCGCCGGCGCTCACCGCCTCGACCTCGACCGCCCGGCCGCCTTCGCGCCGCACCCGGGTGACCTTGGTCTCCATCACGACCTTGGACCCCTTGGCCTCGACCTTGTCGCGGCACACCTCCCACATCATCCCGGGCCCGTACTTGGGGTACTGGAACTCCTCGATGAGGGAGGTGATCTCCTTCTGGTTCTTGCTGGGCTTCAGGGCGTTGACGATGGCGTTGCCGAGCGACAGGCCCTTGACGCGCTGCGCGGCCCAGTCGGCGGGCATGGAGGCGACCGGGACGCCCCAGAGCTTCTCGGTGTAGGTCTTGAAGAAGGTGCGGTAGAGGCGCCAGCCGAAGCGCGCCACCAGCCAGCCCTCGTAGTTCGTCTGGTCCTTGGGGGGCCGCACCTGCGCAGCCGCGTAGGAGGCCACGCAGCGCACGGCCTCGGTGGGCCCGAGGTTGCGGAGCGCGTTCGACGCCTTGATCGGGTAGTCGAAGTACTTGCCGTCGTAGTAGATGCGGCTCTTGCGGGGGCGCATCAGGAAGTCCTCGTCGGGGAGGATCTCGTGCCACAGGTCGTCGACCGGCTTGACCTTGGTGAAGAACCGGTGGCCACCGATGTCGAAGCGGTAGCCGTCGCGCTCGACGGTGCGGCTGATGCCGCCCACCTGGTCGTCGGCTTCGAGGATGGTCGAGGACACCCCCGACTTGTGCAGCTGGAAGGCCGCGGTGAGGCCGGCGGGACCGGCGCCGATGATGAGGACGTCGCGCGCCACGTCGGAGACGTGACCCGGGAGGGCGGCGTCAGAGTTGGTCATGGTGGGGCGTTCCCTTGCGTTGGACTTCGATCGAGACTCGTCGAGCGTAGCCAGAGGACGACCGGCGAGGCGGATGCGCCCTCGCCGCCCGGGGCCGGGGCGCTCGTCCGACCGGCACGCACGGGCCCAGAACTACAGTCCGCCGGGATGAGCAGTCACGCGGCACCGGCCGCACCCGCCTCGGTGACCACCCCGGCAGCCCCGGTGGCCACCCCATCGGGGCATTTCCCTGGCCTCGAGGGCCTGCGGGCGCTGGCGGCGTCGCTGGTGGTGCTCACCCACGCCGGCGACCTGGCGGGCCCTGGCCGGGCGGGCTGGCTGCTGAAGCCGGCGGCGGTGGGCGACGTGGGCGTGGCGGTCTTCTTCGTGCTGTCGGGCTTCCTGATCTACCGGCCGTTCGTGCGCTCCCACCTGGCCGGACGTGCGCCGGCCCGGGCCCGCACCTTCTGGTGGCGGCGGGCGTTGCGCATCTTCCCGGCCTACTGGGTGGCGCTCACGTTCTTCTGGGCGCTCGGCTTCTTCTCCCTCGGCGCCGACTGGTGGAAGTACTACCTGCTGCTCCAGATCTACAACCCCTTCACCACGTTCAACGGCATCATCCAGGCCTGGAGCATCGCCACCGAGGTCTCCTTCTACCTCATGATCCCGTTCTGGTCGGGCCTGCTGCGACGGGTCATCGGGCGGGGCCGCACCACGGTGCGCATCGAGGCCGCGGGCGTGGCCGTGCTGTTCGCCATCGGGTACGTGTCCCGGGCCCTGTTCAGCGCCTCGCACCGCTACTGGGTGCCGCCGCACTTCCTGGGGAGCGACAGCCAGGGCACGTTCATGCGCCAGGTGGCCTTCTCGTGGCTACCGAACCAGATCGACCTGTTCGCCATCGGCATGGGCGTGGCCGTGCTGTGGGCCTGGGGCGAGCAGACCGGGCGCCTCGACGACCTGGGCCGCTGGCTCGGGCGGGGCGCAGGCTGGTGGTGGACGGCGGCGTTCGGCACCTTCCTGGTCATCACCTACGTGCTGGGCGCGGCGCCCGTAGCCCTCGGCAACGTGGGCGCGCACTGGCAGGCCCGGCAGAGCCTGTACGGCCTGTTCGGCCTGCTGCTGCTCGTGCCGCTGGTGTACGGCGACCAGTCGGTGGGCGGGCTCCGGCGCACGCTGCGGCTCCGCCCCATCGTGTGGGTGGGTGTGGTGTCGTACGGGTTCTACCTGTACCACCTCGACTTCATGGTGCGCTTCAGCCAGCACGTGCCCCGGGCGCAGCGGATCGCCTCGCGCCTCGGGCTCCCCGACGACTGGGCCGGCACCGGGCGCGGCAACCTCAACCTGCTGCTGATCATCCTGGTGGGCTTCGTCTGCGGCCTCACCGCGGCCGCGGTGAGCTGGTACGCCCTCGAGAAACCCCTCGGCCGCTTCAAGGGCCTCCTCTAGCCGAGCTGCTCCTGTTTTGGGTGGGTCAGCTGGAGGGCCGGGCGGGGTGGTGCTCGGCGGCGA
>Ga0302299_10003104_pt1 | contig 10125 bp, 7 predicted proteins | sample III_Fen_N3_4_FD_198795 | JGI IMG/M metagenome (GOLD analysis project Ga0302299, IMG submission 198795) | Peat permafrost microbial communities from Stordalen Mire near Abisko, Sweden - III_Fen_N3_4 | ecosystem: Environmental > Terrestrial > Soil > Wetlands > Permafrost | place: Sweden: Abisko...
AGCTTCGCCTTGTCCTTCGTGGTGGCGAACTTCGGAATCGCGATCGCCGCCAGGATGCCGATGATCACGACTACGATCAGCAGCTCGATGAGGGTGAAGCCCTTGCGATTGAACATGTCTTCCTCGGTATGAAGGCCCATCGTGAATGGGCCGCGCTGACGGGCCCGATTGCCTGTTTGAATAGCAACACTGGTGCCACAATGGCCCTGCGCGTGCTGGCGTTTGGGACAAAAAAACAACCGGGCGACAGCGTTTCGCTGCCGCCCGGTTGCGTTTGTTGCCGAGTCAGTTCACGGGCAGTGGATCGTGCCATCCAGCGTCGAGACGGCACCCGCACCAACCTGCACGGTGCAGTTGTTCGTGCTGCCGGTCGAGATGGAGGCGTTCGTCACGGTCGCGGACCAGCCGCTCGCGACGCCAGCCACGGCCTGCTGCGTGTTGCCGGACGAGAAGCTGAAGTTGTACGGAGCGCCCGTGATCGCGGCCACGTTCGCGGCGTAGGTCGAGTAGTCCGAGAAATACGCTTCCTGAGCAGTCATCAGGTTGCGCAGGTCGGTCTTGATCGACGCCAACTTCGCCTTGTCCTTCGTGGTGGCGAACTTCGGAATCGCGATCGCCGCCAGGATGCCGATGATCACGACTACGATCAACAGCTCGATGAGGGTAAAGCCCTTACGATTAAACATTTCCTGCCTCCCTATAGTGTTGGCCCTGTGGGCACGGTCTGGCAACGCCGACGAAGATAAGGGCAACGCCTATGCCAGCTCGGTCCCGAAAAGCGCATCGTGTTACCGCAAAACAACTTAGGCATCTGAACGAAGCTTCCATCGCCGGGTCTCAACCCCCCTGAGTCTGGAGAAGTGCAAGAGGACCAAGTTCAGCCCGGCCCCGTACCCCATGCCAGGCGGCAACGGACCAAGAATTGCACTTCTGTTCGAAAAGTTGGCGTTCTCGACAATCTCGCACGACCTGGACCCCATGGCCATCACCCTGTCCGCTCGCAAGCCGGCTCGCTGGATTCTCACGACCGCTATCGCCGTGCTGGCGATTGGTGCCAGCGCAACCAGCTTGCCAAACGTCTTCGTGCAGGACGATATCCCCGTCGTGCTCAAGAACCTGGACAACCACAGCCTGAGCCAGCCCTGGACCGCTTTCACCCGCCCGTACTGGCCCAAGCCCTTCAGCCCCGACCTCTACCGTCCACTCATGTCAGTGGGCCTTGCCGCGCAGTGGGTCGTGGGCGGTGGCAGTCCCATCGTCTTCCGGGTCACGAGCATCCTGCTCTATGCGGCATCGGCGGTCGCCTTCTTCTGGCTGGCCGCCATCCTACTCCCGGTTGAAGCGGCATGGGTCGCGGCGGCGCTCTTCGCCGTGCACCCGGTCCATGTGGAGGCGGTTGCGGTTGCCGTAAACCAGGGCGAATTGCTGGTGGGCCTAATCGCCGCGCTCTGGGCAGGGCTGTATGTGCTTGCCCGGCGGCGCGGCGACCTCGATGCGAAGAGCGCCGTCGGGTTCATGGTGACGTACTTCATTGCCTGCTTCTTCAAGGAGAACGCGGTCATTCTTCCGGGGCTCCTGCTGGCCGCCGAGCTCACGGTGGTGCGCGACGCCCGTCCCTTCTGGACGCGCGTCGCCGCGATCAGGCCGTTCATCCTGGCGCTCATGGCGACCGGCCTCGTGTTCCTCACGGTGCGATCGGCGGTGCTCGACAATGTGGTGGGCTCCTTCACCGCCGAGGGCTTGCAGGGGCTGACGGCGGGCGAGCGCGCCCTGACCATGCTGGGTGTCGTGCCCGAGTGGGCCCGCCTCTTCATCTGGCCGGCCCACTTGCAGGCTGACTACTCGCCGCAGGAGATCAACGGGGCACTTGGATGGGGTCCGGCGCAAACGCTGGGACTCTTCATTCTCGCCGCCGCGATCATCGGTGCCCTCGCCGCGCGGCGCACCGCCCCAGTGGTGACGTTCGGGGTGCTCTGGGTCGGCATCGCCCTCTTCCCGGTCAGCAACGTGCTGGTGCCGACCGGAATCGTCCTCGCGGAGCGCACCCTGTTTCTTGCCAGCATCGGGTTCCTGCTCGTCATCGGCGCCCTCCTGCCCGCCGTGTTCAAGGCGGTAGCCGAGTCGCGCCCCCTCATTCGTGGCCTCTCCGTGGCAGCGCTGGTGCTCCTCCTGTTCGCTGGCACACTTTCGAGTGCCCGGCGTCAGCGGAGCTGGGCCAATCCGTTCGCCCAGTCAGCCCAGATGCTCATTGATGCTCCGCTCAGCTATCGCTCGCACTACGGCGCGGCCAGCCTGCTCTGGGAAGGACATCAACGCCAGGCATCCGAGGTGGAGTACCGTCGCGCCATGGCGTTCTTTCCGCGCAGTTTCGCCGTCCCCCGCGAGTATGCCGACCGCCTGCGCCTGGAGGCCAGGTGTACCGAGGCGATTCCGCTGTACCTGCACGCGCTTCGCTATGCGCCCGACCTCAACGAGGTGCGCTCGTCCCTTATTGCGTGCCTGATGTACGATGGCCGGTACGCCGAGGCCCGGGCGCACGCGCGAATCGGCCTGGCGGTAGATGGCGGCGGCGGCGACTCACTGAACTTCAGGAACTTCAAGGCCGCCGCTGAGCGCGCGATTGCGGACAGCGCCGCACCCGGAACCGTGCGCTTGACCGTGCAGCCGAACGCGAGCGACTCGGCGCGCGCACGCGCGCAATGACGTGGCTCGTGGCAGCGCTCGTTGCGCTGCTGGCGATCGTCGCGCTCCGCTGGCCGGCGGCACCGCGGCTCCTGGCATCGTTCCGCAGCCTGCCCGCGATCGCACCGCTGCTGGCGGCGATCGCGGCCGTGGTGATCACCTGGAGTGCATGGGGATCGCTCAACCCGCTGCCGACGGTGGGCGACGAAGTTGCCTATGTGTTGCAGGCAAGGCTCCTCGCGCGCGGGCACATCGCCGGCGACGCCGCCCCGATACCCGAGTTCTTCGAGCAGGCGCATGTGCTCGTCACCCCGCGCCTGGTACCCAAGTATCCCCTCGGATTCGGGCTCGCCCTCGTGCCCGGCGTGCTGCTCGGCGCCACGGCGCTGGTGCCCCTGCTGCTCACGGGGCTGATAGCCGCCCTCCTGTTCATCTTGTGCCGCCAGCTGTACGGAGCCGCGACCGCAACACTCGCTACTGCCATCTACTTCGCGGCGCCGGGAGGCCGTTACCGGGCGGGGTTCTTCTCCGAAACCCTGACGGGAGCAGCGTGCCTGCTGGCCTGGTATGGGCTCCTGCGCTGGCGCGAGGCGCGGGCTCCGGGCTGGCTCATGCTGGTGTCGGTGTCGATGGCGATTGCCGTGATCACCCGGCCGCTGACGGCCCTCATTTTTGCCGCACCGATCGCCATTGTCGTGCTGCGCGATGCCGCGCGCACTCGCGCCTGGCGGCAAGTGGGCCTCTCGGTTGCGGTGGCCTTGCCCATCGTGGGGCTGATTCCCCTCCAGAACGTCGCGACCGGCGGCCCATGGTGGGAACTCCCCTACGGCCGCTACACCCGCGCCTACCTGCCCTTCGATCACATGGGGCTTGGGCTGGATGAGCGCGCGCCGGAGCGGACGCGCCCACCGGACATCGAGCGACTGGCCCAGGCATTCGCGACATTCCACCGGGACTACACGGCGTCGAAGGTGCCGATGGCACTCGTTGCCCGGACGCGCGTCTTCTTCTCCGACGTCGCGGGCGAGTGGGCCCTGCTTGCGTTCATCCTCGCTGCGATCGGCGTGGTGACGGGGCCCGCCGCGCTCCGATTCGCCGCCGGCACCGCGGCACTCCTGTTCGTCGTCCATCTCGCCTACGCCCACCCGCCGCAGTGGAGTCTCTACTATGCCGAGGCGCTGCCGGTCGGCGCCGCAGCCGTGGCGGCGGGCGCCGCGGCGATTGTGTCCCTGATTTCCCGGAAGCTCTCCGTGGACCAGCCGGCCGAGCGTGCGGCCCTGGTCCTGATGCTCTCGGCGGCCATTGCGATCTGGCCGTTGCCGGAGCGCCTCGCAGAGACACGGCTGAATCTCGACGTCGCCCGCGAACCACTGCTTCGTTTCGAGGCCGCAACCGCGGCCATAAAGCAGCCAGCTGTGGTCTTCGTGCGCTACGCACTGGGACATCGCATGCATCGGAGCCTGATCCGGAATCCCGCCGACTACGCGTCGGCGCCGATCTGGACGGTCTATGACCGTGGCGACGAGAACCTCAGGCTGATGGCCCTCGCGCCGGGTCGAACGGCGTATGTGTACGACGAGCGATGGGAGCGACTGGAAACGCTCGATGGCAGGTTGGTGTCGAGTCCGGTGGACACGCCATGAGTGCCCGGTTGCCGGCACTAAGCTGGGTGTTCCCCGTGGTGGCCATCGCCGCCGCGGTGGCCGTGGCCGCGGCCAGCCTGGGCAACGGCTTTGCCTATGATGACGTTCCCCTGATCGTCGAGAACGCGCGCGTCACCACGCTTCTCCCTCCGTGGGAATACATCGGCCAGGCCTACTGGCCCAGCGGCGGGCTGTACCGGCCGCTTACGGTGTGGTTCATGGCGCTCCTGTGGAAGTTCGGCGGGGGCACACCCTGGATCTTTCACGCCACGAACGTCGCCCTGCACGCACTGGCGACCGGCCTCGTGTACATGCTGGCCCGGCGCGTGCTGGGTCCGCCATGGGCCGCACTCGCCGCCCTGTTATTTGCGGTGCACCCGGTGCACGTCGAAGCGGTGGCGAACGCGGTGGGCGTGAGCGAGCTCCTGTGTACGGCGCTTGTGCTCGCCTCCGTCCTTACGGCCATGCGGGGGATCGCTGATGGATTCACCCCGGCGCGCCGTCTCGGTGTGATCGGGTTCGGCATGCTGGCCGCCGTGAGCAAGGAGCAGGGGTTCGTGACGCCGGCGTTGCTCCTCGTCACGGCAATGGTTGGAGCCCCGCCTGGCGTGCAGTCCGCCAGGAAGGTGCTGCCAGTTGCCGGGGCGATGGCGGTGCTGCTCTTGGGACTGCTGCTGCTCCGCGCCTCGGTGCTGGGAGGACTGGCTGGCGACGAGCCGGCGGCACCGCTGCGCGCGCTCGCGCCCGGCGCCAGGGCTCTGGTGGCGCTCGGCACCGTTCCGGAGTGGACGCGGCTGCTGCTGTGGCCGGCGCGGCTCAGCTTCGATTACTCTCCGCCGGGTTATCCCGTCGCTACGACAATGGGAGTGATACACGTTCTCGCCGCCCTTCTGCTGGGCGCGTGCGCATGGCTCGCATGGGTAAGCCGGGTCCGTGCGCCCGCGATCACCCTGGGCATCGCGTGGACGGCGGTCGCACTGCTGCCAATCAGCAACCTCATCCTGCCGACCGGCATCCTGCTCGCGGAGCGGACGCTCTACCTGGCAAGTGCCGGCGCGATGCTGGCCGTTGCCGGATTGTCCGAGCGGGCGGCGCGGTGGATACCCTCGCGGGTCGTCGCGCGCGTCGCACTCGCGGCCATCGGTGCGATCGTGTTGGTGGCGGCTGCCAGGAGTGCCGGACGCGCACGCGTCTGGCGTGACAACGACGCACTGCTCCGGCAAGTCGAGGTCGAGGCGCCGAACAACTACCGGGCACGCCGCACGCTGGCGCGGCACCTGGACCGTCAGGGACGCCTCGAGGACGCCGCCCGCGAGTACCGGCGGTCGATCACGTTGTGGGGCGATGATCCCAAGGTGTACGAGGACCTCGCCATCCTCCTTGATCGCCAGGGGAAGGACAGCGAGGCCGTCACGGTGCTGCACGATGGACTCCGGGTCGACCCCGAGGCGCCAACGATGCGCAGCAAGCTCTACTATATCGAGGCCCGTCAGGGCGACTGGCGGGCGGCGCGTGCCACCGCGTCCGCGGGCCTTGCCCTGGGAGACACGATGTTCGCATCACTGGCGCAGCAGGCCGATAGCGCGCTCGCGGCTCCGGCCAATCCCTCAACCCCGATCAGGCAATGATGCCGACCACGTCCGACCTGGATCCCGGCTCCGCGACCGTCGAGCTCACCGTCGTCATTCCGTGCCTCAATGAAGTGGCCACGGTGGGGCGCTGTGTCGACAAGGCGGTGCGCACCATGCGGGAGCACGGCATTGCCGGGGAGGTGGTGGTCGCGGACAACGGCAGCACCGACGGCTCGCAGGCGTCGACTGAGGCGGCGGGAGGCCGGGTCGTCCCGGTACCGGCACGCGGCTATGGCAGCGCGCTCGCCGGGGGAATTGCGGCGGCGCGCGGGCGCTATGTGCTCATGGGCGACGCAGACGACAGCTATGACTTCACCGAGCTGCATCGCTTCCTGGCACCGCTTCGCGGTGGTGCGGAGCTGGTGCAGGGATGCCGGCTCCCCTCGGGCGGCGGCACCGTCCGCCCCGGCGCCATGCCGTTCCTGCACCGGGTGTGGGGCAACCCGATGTTCTCCTGGCTCGCCCGGCGCTGGTTCCGGGTGCCGATCCACGACATCTATTGCGGCATGCGCGCATTCCGCGCCGACCTCCCGCGCGACCTCGACCTCCGCTGCACCGGGATGGAGTACGCCACGGAGATGATCATCAAGGCGACACTCACTGGGGCGCGCATCAGCGAGGTACCGATCACGCTGTGGCCTGACGGCCGGGGCGACCAGCGCCCGCACCTGCGCACCTTCCGCGACGGATGGCGCACCCTTCGCTTCTTCCTGGCCCTGAGCCCGCGCTGGCTCTTCCTGGTGCCCGGGCTGGCGCTCATGCTGCTGGGCGTCGTGGCGGCGGCGGTGGCGCTCCCCGGGCTCCAGTTTGGCCGGGTTCACTTCGACGTGCACACGCTGCTGGTGGGCGGGCTGATGATCGTCTGCGGCTACCAGGCGGTGGTGTTCGCCTTCCTCACCAAGATCTTCGCGATCACCGAAGGGCTCCTCCCCGACGATCCGCGCATGAACCGCCTGTACGAGATCTTCAACCTCGAGCGCGGCATCGTCGCGGGGGCCGCCGGGACCGTCGCCGGCATCGCCCTCATAGGCGTTGCGGTCGGCCAGTGGATCGCGCGCGACCTTGGCCCACTCGACTACGCGCAGACCATGCGGTGGGTCATTCCCGGCACCATTCTCGTCACGCTGGGCGTCCAGACCGTGCTCTCGAGCTTCTTCTTCAGCATCCTGGGGCTCCGGCGCCGATGAGCCTCGTCGGGGGGCTCCACGCGAGTCTCATCTTCCAGCGCCGGATCCGGGTACTGGCGGGTCACATCGCGCCGTTGCTTCCCCGCGGTGCCACGGTGCTGGACGTGGGTTGTGGCGACGGATTGCTCGGGCGCACGATCCGCAACGCGCGCCCCGACCTGGCGCTCACCGGCATGGACGTACTCGTTCGGCCCCGGACCCATATCCCGGTACAGGAGTTCGACGGACTCACCCTGCCCATGGGCGACCGGGCGGTGGACGTCATTCTCCTGGTCGACGTACTGCATCACGCGGACAATCCCATCCGGCTGCTGACCGAGGCGGCCCGCGTCGCCCGACAGGCCATCATCATCAAGGATCACATCCAGGCGGGGTGGTTCGACCGGCAGACCCTGCGGCTGATGGACTGGACCGGCAATGCCGCGCACGGGGTCGCGCTGCCGTACAACTACTGGTCCGCGCAGGAGTGGACCCTGGCCCTGCAGCGAATCGGCGCCGCCATCGAGACGTGGAACACCACCCTGGGCCTCTACCCCTGGCCGGCATCTGCGCTGTTCGACCGGTCCCTTCATTTTGTGGCGCGCGTCGGCGCGGGTCCCGCCCTCCGACCGACGTGACGATATCCGCTGCCCTGATCGCCATCACAGCCTTCGCGGCAGCGGCGCGGATCGTGGCTCGCGTACCCCTGCGCGAGTCCAGCGCACTGAGGACCACGCTCGCGCACCGGAGCGTCCCGTGGATGGCTGGTGCGCTGGCCATTGTGGTGACGCTGCTCACATGGGGCGGCATTGACCCGGTCGCCGTCTACCACGATGAAGCGGCGTACCTGCTGCAGGCTGGCATCTTCGCACGTGGCCGCTGGGTAGGCCCGCCACCCCCAGCCCCCGCATTCTTCGAACAGTTTCACGTACTCCTGTCACCGGGGCTCGCGCCGAAGTATCCGCCCGGGTTCGCACTCGCCCTGCTGCCGGGTACCTGGCTGCACCTCCCGGCGCTCGTTCCCCTGCTACTCACCGCACTCACCGGGGCGTTCACGTTCGCCCTTGCCCGTCGTATCGTCGGCGGCCCGGTCGCATTGCTCGCGACCGCGATATGGCTCGCGTCACCCGGCAACCTGCGCTTTCGTGCCGGCTACTTCTCCGAGATCCTGACTGCGCTGCTCTGGCTGGCCGGATGGTGGGCGTTGCTGCAGTGGCGATCGACCTCGCGCGTCACCTGGCTCTTGGCGCTGGCGGGATGTGTCGGCCTGGGTGCGATAACGCGCCCGCTCACGGCGCTGGTGTTCGCGCTGCCGGTCGGCGTCGTCGTGCTGAGGAACGTGGCCGCACGCCGGGCGTGGGGCCAGCTCGCCGCAGCGATGGCGGTTGGCACCTGTGTCGTCATGCTGATGCCGCTTCACAACAGCAAGGTCACCGGGAACTGGCGCACCTCACCCTACGCGCGCTATACCACCCTGTACCTGCCGTTCGACCGAATGGGCTTTGGTCTTGATTCCACCCCGGCCACCATGCCGCTCCCTCCGGACATGCAGGCGCTCTCCGCCTACTTCGGCGGCGCGCACGCGAAGCACACCGCGCAGCGCCTGCCGGTCATCGCGATGCAGCGCGCCCGCGCGGTGCTCACCGACGTCAGCGGACTGCCGGCGCTGGCCGCGGCCAGCCTGGTCCTGCTCGGAGTGCCGGGCGCACCGGCCGCGGTCCTGTTCGCCGCCGGCACCGCGCTGCTGCTGTTGCTCGCTCACCTGCCATACGCGCACTTCAACAACTGGACGCTCTACTATCTGGAGGCGTTTCCGGTTGTCGCCCTCCTGCTTGCGCTCGGCGCGGCTCGGCTCGGGCGGCTGCTGACCGGCAACAGCCTCGAACCCGGTGACACCGCCAGGCGAGTGGACCTGCTCCTCACCGCAACGGCAGCCGCGGTGTTCCTCGTGCTGCCATTCCGGGTACAGGCGGCGAGGAGCGAGCACCTGCGCAACGCCGCAGCGCAACTCTACTTCCAGCAACTGCTGCAGGCCGTCACCCAACCCGCGGTTGTGTTCGTGCGCTACGGGCCGCGCCATGTGAGCCACTACAGCCTGATCCAGAACCCGCCCGACTACGACACGGCGCCGATGTGGGTCGTGTACGATCGTGGGCCGGAGAACGCGGAGTTGCTGGCACTGGCCCCGGGGCGGGCCGCCTACCTGTACGACGAGGAACGCGGCGTCATCACGCCGCTGCCACACTAGCCGGGGTCACGCGTCAAGGTGACCGGCGCCACGCCCCCCACAGTGAATCGACCTGCACGGGATGGAACTGCGGGATGGCGCCAACGGCGGGACTCGAAGGCTTGAGCAGGTAGACCGGGCCGTCGTACCCGGCGAGCAGCAGGCTGTCACGGCCATGGAGGTCGCGCGCAAAGCGCACGTCGGTGCGCCGCGAGAGCAGGTTGGGGGGGAAGAGCGTGAAGCCGGATGCATCCTCGGCGAGGCGCTCGTTGCACTGTGCGGTGTAGGCGAGCCCCGGCAGCCTCCGCAGCGTCGGATCGCTCGACTCCGCGGAACGAACCAGGCGCACCGAGTCCCTGACGAGCGGTTCGAGCGCTGCCAGCGCGCGCGTCGAATCGGCGCCGGTACGCTCCAGCCCGGTGATCGTCTGCTCGAGCACACACGGATCGATCGCACGGTAGTAGTGCTCCGCCGCCGGCCGGGACACGCCCAACGCCCAGAGCCGCACCAGCAGTTCGCTCCCCCAGCTCTCTCGTACCAGCACCACGGCGTCCTTCACCCCCGCCCGCTCGAGCTCCGCATCAGGATCCCAGCGAAGGCTGATCATGCCCTGCTGGTACTGCCTGATCCGGATGGGTACCGACACGACCACGGCGATCAGCACGCCGGTCACGAGGGCCACGCCAAGCGCCCGCCTGGTGAGCGGATTCCCGATGGAAATCGTCAGTGCGCGAGCGGAGTAGAGCGCGAGTGCCGGCGCAAGCGCAAAGAGGAAC
>Ga0302299_10003105_pt1 | contig 10124 bp, 7 predicted proteins | sample III_Fen_N3_4_FD_198795 | JGI IMG/M metagenome (GOLD analysis project Ga0302299, IMG submission 198795) | Peat permafrost microbial communities from Stordalen Mire near Abisko, Sweden - III_Fen_N3_4 | ecosystem: Environmental > Terrestrial > Soil > Wetlands > Permafrost | place: Sweden: Abisko...
GGGCATGACCGATGTCAAGGACGTCGTCGTCGACGGCACTTCGGTCGGCAAGCGCGCGTACTCAGCGACCGGATCCAAGGGCACGGTGGTGTGGCGCAACGGCACGAGCGTCTTCGACCTGACCGGCCCGGCCAGCGAGGTTCTTGGCTTCTTCGAGCACTTCGGGGTCTAGCTTATGGCGACAGGCGCCATCCGCAGGGGGCCGCGTCCAGGGGGCACCGACACCAGAACCGAGATTCTCGCGGCCGCTGCAGCCGTCTTCTCGAAGGACGGCTACCAGCGAGGCTCCGTGAGGGGCATTGCGCGCGAGGCGGGCGTCGATCCCGCTCTGGTGAGGCACTATTTTGCGTCCAAGAGCGAACTATTTGTCGAGGCGATGCGCCCGCCCTTCGATCTGACCGAGCAGGTCGCGCGCATCTCCGAGGGCGACCCACAGCTGGTCGGGCACCGTGTGATGGCGTTCTTTGTCGAGGTGTGGGACGACCCGGTGCGCGGCCCCCGCATCATTCAGCTCCTGCGTGCGGCCCTCGACCATCCCGAGGTCGCCGAGTTCGTGCGGACCCGCATCATCGAGGGAGTCATCGAGCGCGTGGCTGCCGCGGTCGGTGCAAAGGACCCCGCGCGCGCCGCGGCAACGGCCGCCAGCCAGGTGATCGGGCTGGCGATGCTGCGGCATGCGGCCCACATCGAGCCGCTCGCTTCCGAGCCAGGAGACGAACTCATCGCGAGGTTTGGGCCGATCGTGACGCGGTTGCTCACGGGCGCAGACGGCGACTCGGCACCCGCACAATCCACCTGATCACGATCCCGTTTGGGCGTTGCTGTTGACAGCCCCCTACAGACAGGTCAATAATTCCCCACATGAGGAATAACACCGAATCCGCCGCCGCCATCTCGATCCGCGGCCTGCGCGTCATCCGCGGAGGCAACCTCGTCCTGCCGCACATCGACCTCGCCATTCCGCGCGGCCAGATCGTCGGGCTGCTCGGCCCGTCGGGCGGTGGCAAGACCACCCTCATGCGCTCCATCGTCGGCGCGCAGATTATCGCGGGCGGCTCGGTCGAGGTCTTCGGCATCGAGGCGGGCTCCCCCGCGCTGCGCCGACGCATCGGCTACGTCACCCAGGCCGCCTCGATCTACCCGGATCTCACCGCTCGCGAGAACCTCGCCTACTTCGCGAAGACGGTGGGCGTTGGCGCCGATGGTGTCGCCACCACACTTCGCCACATCGGCTTGGCCGACGTGGCCGACCGCCCCGTCTCCACGCTCTCGGGGGGGCAGGCCTCGCGGGTCTCCCTCGGCGCCGCTCTCGTCGGCGACCCCGAGCTCCTCGTCCTGGACGAGCCGACGGTCGGCCTCGATCCCGCACTGCGTCGCGACCTGTGGGGGCTCTTCCGCGAGCTCCGCGACTCCGGAAAGACCCTGCTCGTCAGCTCCCACGTCATGGATGAGGCGAGCCGCTGCGACCGGCTCGTCTTCGTGCGCGACGGAGCCATCCTCGCCGACGACACGTTCGAGACCATCTTGACCGACACGGGAACCGACAACGCAGACGCCGCCTTCCTGGCGCTCACCGAGAGGACCGCGGCATGAGCCCGTCGCTCACGTGGAACACCGCGAAGCGCGTGCTGACGCAACTGCGCCGCGACCCGCGCACGCTCGCGATGCTCATCGTGCTTCCCGCGGGTCTCACGTGGCTGCTGCAGTACATGTTCTCCCAGTCGCCCGTGCCGGCGACTGGCGCGATCTTCAACACGATCGGCCCGCGCATCATGGGCCTATTCCCCCTCATCCTGATGTTCCTCATCACGTCGATCACGATGCTGCGCGAGCGGCAGTCGGGAACCCTCGAGCGGCTCATGGTGGGCCCCACCGGCAAGGCCGATGTGATCCTCGGGTACGCCCTCGCGTTTGGACTCGTGGCCGCGGTGCAGGCCATCGTCATGACGGCGTGGTCCGTGTGGCCACTTGGCCTGGAGATTCCCACCGGGCTGTGGCGCCTCGGGATCGTGATGGTTCTCGATGCCCTCGTGGGCACGGCGCTCGGCCTTCTGGCCTCCGCGGTCGCCAAGACCGAGTTCCAGGCCGTGCAGATGATGCCGCTCGTGATCATCCCGCAGCTGCTACTCGCGGGGCTGTTCGTGAACCGCACCGACATGCCCACCGCGCTCACGTACGTCTCCGACGTGCTGCCGGTGAGCTACTCGATCGACGCGGTGAACAGCATCCTCGCCGGCGACGGCAACGCGATCTGGGCGCCCATCGCCATCCTGGTGGCGTTCATCACTGGCGCGCTCGTGCTCGGCTCGCTCACGCTGCGGCGCCGGACTACATAGCGCCGCACCACGTAACCGGAGACGGTCTCGGGCTAGCCTGGACCCATGAGCGACGCGACTGCAGCACCTGCCCCCACCACTTCCATCGCCGTCCTGGGCGGCGGCGTCATGGGCGGCGCCATCGCCGCGGGCGCGCGCGCCGCCGGCTGGCCAGCCTCCCAGGTAACGGTCGCCGACAAGAACCCCGACGCCCTCGCCGCCCTCGCGTCGGCGCACGGCGTGGCCACCACCCAAGACCTCGCGGAGGCCGCCGCCGGCGCTGACATCATCGTCTTCGCCGTGAAGCCGCAGGATGCCGCCGGAGCGCTCGACGCCTTCGCCGCATCGGTTCGACCTGGCACCATGCTGTTGACGGTCGCCGCGGGATTGCCGTCGTCGTTCTACGAGGCGCGACTCCCCGCAGGAACGCCGGTGGTGAGGGCAATGCCGAACACGCCCGCACTCATCGGCAAGGGCGCCACCGCGATCGCGCCAGGCGCGCGCGCCACCCCTGCGCACATGGCGCTCGCCGCGTCGGTGCTCTCCGCGACGGGGCTCGTCGTCGAGGTGGAGGAGGAGCAGATCGTCGCCGTCGGGACCGTGTCCGGCTCGGGTCCCGCGTACTTCTATGCCTTCGTCGAGGCCATCATCGAGTCGGGAATCGCGGAGGGCCTGGAACGGAAACTCGCTACAGAGCTCACCATTCAGACGTTCATCGGCGCGGCGGCCCTGTTGGAGTCGTCCGACGTGGGCCCAGGCGAGCTGCGCGCCCGCGTCTCGTCGAAGGGCGGCACCACGCTCGCCGCACTAGGCGCCATGTCCGATGCGGGACTGCAGACGGTCGTTGCCGTTGGCCTCGCGGCGGCCGCAAAGCGCACGCGTGAGATGGCTGTCGAGCTCGCCGGTTAGGGCGCGCTCCTCACGCGGTGCGCCTGCCGGACGATAGGTCACGTGCCGCCGGCCCCAAGCCCGGTGGCACTACGCTGGTGAGCGCTCTTCCGCTGCGGCATCGGCCCGGCTTGGGAGGCCCCACATCGCACCACCCGCACGGAGGCTCTGATGCAGTACGGACACTTTGACGACGCGGCGCGCGAGTACGTCATCACTCGCCCTGACACCCCGCGGTCATGGTCCAATTACCTGGGTTCGCGCCTGTACGGCGGCATCATCACGCAGGGCGCCGGCGGGTATTCGTTCTACAAGTCTGGCGGCACCGGCCGCGTCACGCGCTTCCGCTTCAACGGCGTCCCTCAGGACGAGCCGGGTCGCTTCCTTTACATGCGCGACGACGCCGACGGCGACTTCTGGTCCGCTTCCTGGCAACCCGTCGGAAAGCCGCTGCGCGGCAGGGACGGGGACGACGTCGACGCGGCGGGTCACCCGACCCAGGCATCGTCCGTGCGCCACGGCCTCGGCTACTCGATCTTCACCTCGTCGTACCGGGGCATCGATTCCGAGGCGACGTTCTTCATTCCCCAGGGTCAGGCCTTCGAGTACTGGTCGGTCAAGGTCACCAACACGACGGACAAGCCGCGCAACATCTCGCTGTTCTCGTATGCGGAGTTGTCGAACGAGTGGAACTACCGCCAGGACCTCGAGAACCTCCAGTACTCGCAATACGTGGTCGTGTGCCGAGTGAAGGACGGGATGATCCACCGGAGCAATTCGACGCGCACCCACACGAGCGAGTTGTGGTTCGGCATGGCAGGCGCAGATGTCGCTGGCTTCGACACCGACCGCGACGCCTTCCTTGGCATGTATCGCACGCAGGCCGCCCCAGTGGCGGTGGAGCGCGGGACCTGCTCCGGAACCGAGACCACAGGTGACAATGCGTGCGCCACTCTGCAGGCGGAGTTGCCGCTCGCGCCGGGCGAGACACGTCAGGTCATCTACATGATGGGGGTGGGCGCGCCCGATGCGTCATGGGAGGACGCGGACGGCGTCGCCGTGCGTCCCGGTCGCGAGATCATGGCCGAGTTCGGCACACCCGAGGCCGTCGACCGCGAGCTTGCGGCGATTCGCGAGGAATGGCGCTCCTTCCTGGCGCCCCTGCAGGTCGCGACGCCGGACGAGCAGATGAACTCGATGATCAACGTCTGGCACGCGTACCAGACCCACATGACGTTCAACTGGTCGCGCGGCGTCTCGCTCATCGAAGCCGGCGACCGTGACGGGCTTGGTTATCGCGACACGGTCCAGGACATGCTCGCCGTGATCCACGCGATCCCTGACGCGGTCCGCGAGCGCCTCAACATGATCCTCACGGGCCAGACGGAGGAGGGCGGCGCCATGCCGCTCATCAAGCCGCTCACCCACAACCCCGGGCACGAGAAGACGCCGACGCTCGAGCAGTACCGCTCGGACGACCCGCTGTGGCTGCCCATCACCGTGGCGAACTTTGTGTACGAGACGGGCGACGTCGACTACCTCGACACCGTGCTCCCTTACGCGGACCACGGCGAGGCCACGGTGTTTGAACACCTCAAGCAGGCCATCCACTTCTCCCTGAACCACCTGGGCAACAACGGCCTGGTGCAGGGCCTGCAGGCGGACTGGAACGACTGCTTGCAGTTCGGCACCACGGGCGAGTCGATGTTCTCGACGTTCCTCATGGCCAACGGCGTGCGCGTCATCGCGGAGCTCGCCGACCAGACCGGTCGCCACGACGAAGCCGAATGGGCGCGTGGCGTGCTTGATGGCCTCGCGCCGGTGCTCGAGAACGCGTGGGATGGCGATTGGTACATCCGCGGCATCTCCGCGACGGGAGCCAAGCTGGGCTCCGAGGCGCTCGACGAGGGCAAGATCTACCTCGAGCCCAACGTGTGGGCCGCCATCTCGGGCACGGTGCCGGAGGCGCGCGCCGTCGGCGCGATGGACTCGGTGTACGAGCGACTGTCGACCGAACACGGCGTCGCGCTGTGCGCCCCCGCGCATACCAAGGAGGTTCCGGGCGTCGGCCTGTCGCTGCTGGTCTTCCCGCCAGGGCACAAGGAGAACGGCGGCATCTTCTGCCACGCGAACTCCTGGACCATCGTGGCCGAGGGCATCCTCGGACGCGGCGACCGGGCCTACGAGTACTACCGTGGCTTCCTGCCCGCCAAGTACAACGACCGGGCCGAGCTGCACCAGGTCGAGCCCTATGTGTACTGCCAGTTCACCCACGGACCGGAGTCGCCGCGCTTTGGCCAGGCCCGCAACCCGTGGCTCACGGGGACCGCGTCGTGGTCTTATGTGGGCGTGACCCAATACATCCTGGGCATCCGCCCCGAGCTCGACGGGCTGCGCATCGACCCCTGCCTGCCCGAGGGCTGGGACGGCTACCAGGTCACGCGCCGGTTCCGCGGGATGAACCTCACGATCAACGTGGTGAATGTGGATGGGCTCGCGACGGGTGTGTCGTCCGTGACGATCGAGGGCATCGAGGTCGCGCCGTTCGATGACGGCAAGCGCGGGGCGCTCGTGCCGGTCGAGGCGCTTGCCGACGGCGACGTGCTCACGGTGACGATGGGCTAATCCCGATGCGCGGTACCATCTCCGCATGACATTTTCACTGGAGGCATGAGCCCCGTCCATTTTGAGGTGCTAGGCGACGAGACGTTGCGAGTATCAGGCGAGCCGACCGCGGTCGCGGTGACCGACGAGTACATACTCGTGAGTTCCACGCGCTTCATTGCCATGCGAGCCGGGACGCGATCCTTTTGGTCGGATCTAGAATACGCAGGACGACACCGGGTCGTTGTCTTCGATCGGACCACCCTTGGCCGAATTGCTGATGTCGACGTCGCAGGCCCGGTTAACTCCATCTTGCCGGCGTCCGATGGGTCCTTCGCACTGCTCGCGTGCGGCAACCACAACAACGGCGAGGGCTATACGGGAGCGATCCTCGTCCTCGACCTCGCGAGCTTCTCCTGGCGGAAACTCGTCAACGATAGGCGCGAGTTCCGCGACCTGAAGTGGATTGGCCCGCAGGTGGCAACGGTGGTGGCGTCCCCTCACGGCGACGCCGAGCAGCATCGCACCGGATGGCGCAACATGTCGCTTGAAGTGCCGTCAAGCGCCCAGCTCGATGCCGACTTCCTCGGCGAGTTGGTGGACCACGGCCCAGCCTTTCCTGCCCGTGTATTGCCATCGGCACGGGCACGGCGCACGCTCTCGGAGGTTCAGTTGCTCACGGGCAACGATCCTTCGGTGCGGCACCCCATCACCGACTTGCGGGCAGACCGGTCCGGCGCCGTGTACGCGTGTGGCAGAGGCGTCGTCGCTGAGTGCTGGAGTGCGGAGGGGGCGCTGGAGTGGCGCGTAGAAGGCGGCACCTTGGGGGGCCAAGTCGCGCTCGTGGGAGACCACGTGTTGGCACTCGCATCGGGCCGAGATTCGGCGTGGTGGGCCGACGAGACGACGATCGCCGCCCGCCTGTTTGCTTTCACTGAGCGAGGTGTTCTCGTGGACGCGCCGACGGGTTTCGACGATGCCCCATGCGCGCTTCTACTGACGTCGACCTCCGGGGGCTACCTGGTCCGCGCGTCGGCCCACCCTCCGTACCAGCACCTGCCTCCGCTGACGTGGATCTCAAGCCCGGAGGGGTTCACAGTCACCACGACGCTCGAGGAGTTCAGGGGCTACACCGACAACGTCGACTTCCGCGGCAGCGAAGATCACCTCATCGTGACTTCTCCCCCGCCGTCCACCGTCGCTGGGAGGACGTATCCCCTTGGATCGGCACCACCGGCAATCTGGAGGGTGTCGGCGGTGGGCAACGTCGAGAAGCTGTTCGACCTGCACCCGGGGGAGGACTCGGACGCCACCTCTCCAGGTAGCCATGGGCTCATGATTCGGGGGCAAAGCGTGCTCATTCAGTCACTGCGCCGGTTCGGGCCGGAGGTATACGAGGTGCTCGCCAGGGCGTATCCGTCGGGCGCCGTTCTCTGGACGACGCCAGTCGCCGATGCGTGCACGGGTATCGCCGAGTGGGGCGAGGACCTGGTCGCCGCCGATGCGTCGGGGCTGCTGACCGGCATGGACCCTGAGACGGGCGCCGTCCGTTGGACGCACGATGTCGTCTGGAACGACGCGCCAGCCGTGGTCACCGCGATCGATGCATGCGGCGACTGGCTTGCGGTGGGAATCTCCGAAGGACTGGTGCTCCGGACTCGCCGCTCCTCGAACTCGCTCTTCGCGGCAGAGCCGCCGGCCTAGGGGTAGTAATCGCGGTGCCACTCGACGGGGTACGGGGGCGACACATCGTCCGCATGCCGCATCGGAAACCAGGAGACGATCCACCGCGAGTGATCCCACTGCGCGATCTCGCGGACGGCGGCCTTCACCGAGGTCTCGAGATCGGAAGGGTCCCACGGCACCCGGAATCGAACGACCGTCTTCCAGAAGTCGTCATGGAACGTGAGCACAAGGCCGTCGATCGTGACGTCGGCGACCACGAGGGAAAGCCCCATGGCCTCTGGTCCCCCCCACGGCGCGCGTTCGATCACCGCGTGGACTGCGCGAACGTCCGGAGCCTCGCCCTCACGCGCCTCGGCCAGCGCCGCCTCGAGTCGCTCTCGGTACGTGGCCCTGTCAAAGACCAGCCCGTCCTGGAAGGGCCTCTGCACGTTCTGCCACCGGACGTATTTTCCGATCACCGCGATCTCGATCGTCCGTCCGTGCGTGAACCCGTCGCACGGGCACTTGTGCAGCCTGACCTTCCGTTGGCCTTCCACGTCTCGAATCGTCGACGACGGGTAGAACTGCGCCGCCACGGGGAAGTCCAATCCCGTCTTGCCGTAACCGTTCACATCAGCGGTGATGCGGGGCATCTCATCGGGCCGCTGAAGCAGGCAGGAGACGTCGACCTGAAAAGTCACGTCATCCAGGTCAAGGAGAGAGTCTCCGTCGGCGTAAATGTCTCGCCGGAGGGCCTTGCGCAAGGCAACGGGGTCGTGTGCGGGGAGCGTCGGCCTGCGACGAGCGGGCCTAGCCACGCTCCGTGGGCGCCGTTGCGGCGCTGTTCTTCGTGTCATTGTTCACGCCCAAGAGATTAGCAGCAGCGACGAGGATCTCGCGCGCCGCCTTGGCGCGCAGCGACGAGCCCTTTGCATATGGCGCGAGAGCCTCAATCGTGGCCGCGTTCGGGCTCCACGACTCCAGCATGACGACCGCCGTCGCCCACGCCGTGAGTAGCTCGGTCGAGTCGCGCGGAGGCTCAGGTGTCGCCACAACGAACGCGGCCGCCGCCTCGCAGACCCACGCCGGGTCTCCTCCGAGCTCAAGGATGTCGCGCAGCCTCGCTCCCGCTGCGGACAGGCCACCACCTCCGTGACGATGGAAGTCCGCGAGCGCGCTCCCCGTGGCCGGCCCCGGCAGTCCTGCTTCGATCGCATGGCACAACTCCACGAGGGCCTCGGCGCTATCGTCCTTGCGCAGCCCCGCGAGCGCGCGGCCGATATAAGCGGCTTCGAAAGTGCCCCACTCCCGCTTTGCCTCGAGGTAGCGACGCAGCACGTGGGTGACCATCGCGCCCCTGTCCTCATCGCGTGTTGGCGCCATGAACTGACCGCGCGCGACGTCGGTGACGCCACCCCACCACTCTGTGGTGCTCAGGAGTTCGGCGGCGCTGACTCGGTCCTGCCCGAAAGGCTCCGTGACGAGCCACCATGCGCGGTCGACGAATCTCGGCGACGTGCCCGGACGGAGCTCGGCGCGCCGTATCGACCTTACCTCGCCCACTAGGTCATCCAGCGAGGTGAGCGTCCCACGGAAACCAACACGGTGCTGAGCCAGCAGTTTCTCGCCTCCTTCCAGGGTCATTTCTACCTCGGGCATCACGTACGCGAATCCACGCCCGCTCACACTGGATTCGAGCACCGCAGCAATCCAGCGTGGCTTGGCCGCCACGAGGCCCCGCCGCATGAGCGCGTCACGTTCAAGTTCCGATGCCGGTTCGCCGACCGCAAACGCGTCGAGCCTGCTTGCGATGGGGGATGAAAGCGTGGACAGGCGGCGCCGTCCCGCGGAGGTGTCGCTGAGATCGAGCCGATTCAAGGCATGCCACCACTCGTACTGGTATGCGCTCACGACGCCAAACTCCGCCTCCGCGCGAGCGAGTCGATCCACCAGGTCGTCGAAGTCGAGCACACCGCTGCGGTACGTAGGAAGGTCAAACGCGGGACGCCGCTGACGGTCCTTGTAGACGGCTTCCGCGAGCCGTCGGCGAAGCCATGCATCGACGCTTGGCGAGATGAGTCTCTCGAGGTCTGTGGGTGAGTCATCGTCTCCAGGCGCACGCTGCGCGGCTTCCGCATCAACGCTCTCCCGGGTCCACGGCGGGATCGCCGTGCCCGGCATGGGCGTGCCGTCTAGCCAGCAACCAATGGCGTCTACGCACGCCTTGACCGACGGCGACCGGCGGAACCGCTCGACCTCGTCAACACCAAACCTGTAGGCAATCACCGCGGACTCAAGAGCATCACCGCAGTCTGTCGGATCCCATCGTTGGAGCGCGTCGACGAGGACGGCGATGCTCGCGGGGTGGTGCGTTGCAAAGGCGACCTCGTCGAGTCCGCGACGGAACGCGTCGGCTGAGGGCATCGGCTCCACGCGCGCCTCAGGACCCAAGGTGCGGCGAGAAACCCGAAGCATCCCGGGCACAGCCCGACTCAGGGGCGCGCCATCTCGCGACGTGAGCACCCGCGTAAGGCGACTTCTCAGACGAGAAGGAACAATCGCCTCAGCCTCGCGCAAGGCGGAGGCTTCGACGGCGCTGAGGGGATCGCCGGAGCGCTCGAACCAGTCAAGGGCGCCACTCACGATGTCGTA
>Ga0302299_10003106_pt1 | contig 10123 bp, 10 predicted proteins | sample III_Fen_N3_4_FD_198795 | JGI IMG/M metagenome (GOLD analysis project Ga0302299, IMG submission 198795) | Peat permafrost microbial communities from Stordalen Mire near Abisko, Sweden - III_Fen_N3_4 | ecosystem: Environmental > Terrestrial > Soil > Wetlands > Permafrost | place: Sweden: Abisko...
CTCGACCAGGGTCTCGAGCTGGGCCGTGTCCAGCACGCGCTCGACGGTGTCGCTCATGGGGGTCCTTCCACGTGCAGGGGTGTCACCCTCAGTGTCCGGGAGGTCACGGTGCCGCGTCGAGCCGGGAGAGCGTCCCGTGAGGTTCGGCGAGACCGCCCGCCCGACCAGGGCCGGCGCGCGTGCGCGCGTCGGGCGGCGGCCTAGCATGACCGTCGTGTGCCACGCCCCCTTCCGCCTCGTGCGCGGCTGCGCCGTCGCCGGTGTCGGGACGGCGCTCGCGGTCGGAGCGCACGTCGCCGGCGGCGGAGAGGGCGTGCCGGTCGTCCCGGTGCTCCTCCCCGTCCTGGCGCTGAGCGTCGGCTGCGTGGTCGCCGCGCGGCGCGCCTGGACCCTCGGCCGCCTCCTGCTGGCCCTCCTCGCGCTGCAGGCCGTCGTGCACGGCTCGCTGTGGCTCACCTCCGGGGACCATCCGGTCGACCCGCGGCTGGCGGGGCTCGCGACGAGCCACGCCGCCCACCAGCACGGCGCATCGTCGAGCGCCCCCGGCATGCTCGCGGCGCACGCCGTCGCCGTGCTCGTGGCCGCCGCGCTGCTCGCGGGCGTCGACCGTGCCGTCCTCGTGCTGTGGCGACTGGGACGCGCCGTCCTGGGAGCCAGCCCCGCCGTCGCACCGCTGCCGCGGCCGCCCGTCCTCGTGCCGGTCGCGTCCCCGCCTGCCCGGCCGCGCTCGCTCGCCCTCCTGGTCTCGCCGCGCCGCGGGCCGCCGGTGCTGCTCGCCCCCTGCTGAACCTCGTCGTCGACGGCGGGGTCCGGCCGTGCCAGTGCACGCGCACCCCCTCCGTCGTCCGACCCGAGGAGACCCATGTCCCCACACCGTCCCCGCGCGACCCGTCTGCGACCGGTGGCCCGCGCGGCCGCCCTGCTGGTCGCCGGCTGCGCCCTCGTCGTCCCGATCGGCCTCGCCCCCGCGGCGTCGGCGCACGACGCGTTCACCGGCTCGACCCCGAAGTCCGGCTCCACCCTCACCACCGCCCCGACGAGCGTCACGGTCTCGTTCGAGGAACCGCCGTTGGCCGCCGGTCTCGCCGTCGCCGTCACGGCACCCGACAAGTCCCTCGTCAGCTCCGGTGACCCGGTGCTCACGGGCTCCGACGTCACCGTCGCCCTGGAGCCCCTGACCGCGAGCGGCGCCTACACCGTGGCGTGGCGCGTCGTCGCCGACGACGGTCACCCGGTGACGGGGACGTTCGGCTTCACCCTGGCCCTGGGCGCCTCGGCCACGCCGTCAGCGACGGCGACGACGACGGTGACGCCGTCACTGGCAGCGACGAGCTCCTCGGCCGCGGCCGACTCGTCGTCGGCGCTGCCCTGGGTGCTCGGTGGGGTGGCCGTCCTCGTCCTCGTCGGGGCCGGGCTCGCCGCCGCTCGAGCGCTGCGTCGGCGCGGCGCATGAGCACCGCCGTGACGACGACCCCGACCCCGACCGGCCGCGACGTGCGCCCGGCAGCGCTCCTGGCCGGGTCCCTCGCGGTCGGCGTCGTCGTCACGGGGCTCCTGCTCTGGACCGGCGACGGCCGCCCGGTGGCGAGCCCCCCGGGCATCCCCGACCCGGGTGGGGGCACCGAGTGGGCGCTGCCGCTGCTGCGCGTCCTCGGGGACCTCTCCGCGATCCTCACGGTGGGGCTGCTGCTCGCCGGCGCCGTGCTGGTGCCCGCACGCGACGGCGAGCTGCGCGGCGCGCGGCTTCGGTGGACCCGGGCGTCGCGCTGGTCGGCGCTGGTCTGGGCGGGCGCCGTCGTCGCGCAGGTTGTGCTGACCCTGTCCGACGTCCTCGCCCAGCCGGTCCCGTCGGTGCTCGACCCGGCACTGCTGTGGAGCTTCGTGCGCGACATCGAGCTCGGCCGGGCGCTGCTCGTCCAGGCCGGCCTCGTGCTGGTGGTCGGGGTCTGCTCCTACGTCGTGCGCACCACCACCGGAGCGGCCTTGATCGCGCTCGTCGCCCTCGTGGCGCTGGTGCCGCCGACGCTCACGAGCCACGCCGGCACGTCGGCCGACCACACCGTCGCGGTGAGCTCGCTCATGGTTCACGTCGTCGCGGTGACCCTGTGGTGCGGCGGCCTGGCCGCGCTGGTGCTGCTCGGCACCGCCGACCGCAGGCCGTTCCCCGTGGCGGTGCCGCGCTTCAGCGTCCTCGCGCTGTGGTGCGCGGTCGCCGTCGCGCTCAGCGGCGCGGTCAGCGCCTGGGTGCGCCTCGGCGACGTCGCCGCGCTGGTCACCTCGTCGTACGGACGGCTCGTGCTGCTCAAGCTGGCGCTCCTCGCGGTGCTGTCCGGCTTCGGGCTCTGGCACCGGCGCCGGTCCCTGCCGCGGCTGGCGTCCGACCCGAGCCGGCTGGTGTTCCTGCGGGTGGCCGCGGTCGAGGTGCTCGTGATGGCCGCGACCGTGGGGGTGGCCGTGGCGCTCTCGCGGACGCCGCCCCCGGGGTCGGGCGACGTCCCGCTCTCCTCGCTCACGCCGGCGCGACTCCTGCTCGGCTTCGACCTTCCGCCGGCGCCCGACGCGGTGAACCTGCTGTGGGGACAGGCTCGGCTCGACGGCTTCTGGCTCGTGGTCGTGGCGCTGCTCGCGGCGCTCTACGCCAGCGGGCTGCGCGTCATGCGGCGCTCCGGCGACGCGTGGTCAGCCGGTCGCACCGTCAACTGGTACGTCGGCGTCGCGCTGCTGGCGCTCTCGACGCAGACCGGGCTGGCGACGTACAGCCATGTCGTGTTCAGCGCGCACATGGCCCAGCACATGGTCCTGGTGATGCTCGTGCCGATCTTCCTGGTGCTCGGTGCGCCGCTGACCCTCGCGCTGCGCACCTTGCCTCGCAGCCCGGGGCAGCTCGGCCCGCGCGAGTGGCTGACCGCGGCCCTGCACTCGCGCACCGTGGCGGTCCTGGCCAACCCGATCGTCGCGTCGGTGATCTTCCTCGCGGGCTTCTGGGGGCTCTACTACACCCCGCTCTACGCGTGGCTGATGCCGAGCCACTGGGGACACGTCGCGATGAACGTGTACTTCCTGCTCTCGGGGTTCCTGTTCTTCTGGATGCTCCTCGGCGTCGACCCGGGGCCCAGGCGGGCGCCGTACCTCGTGCGGATGATCGTGATGATCGTCGTGATGCCGCTGCACTCGTTCTTCGCCATCTCGATGCTGGCCACGTCGACGGTGATGGCCGAGGCGTTCTACGCCGCGCTGGCGCGGCCCTACGCCACGGACCTGCTCGCCGACCAGCACCTCGGTGCCTCGATCGGCTGGGCCTCCGGCGACATCCCGATGCTCATCGTGATGGTTGCGATGTTCTTCCAGTGGGTGGGCGCCGACGAGCGGGAGGCCCGTCGCGCCGACCGGGCGCAGGACCGCGCGGTGAGCACCGGCCAGGGCACCGACCAGCTCGCGGAGTACAACGCCTACCTGGCCTCGCTCGCGCGCCGCGACACCCCGAAGGACTGAGCACGCGGAGGTGACTGCGGCTGCTCCGCAGCCTTGTCACTCCTTGTCGAGGACCCAGATCTGCACCAGACCCCACAGCGTCAGCAGTCCCGCGATCATCAGCACGGGCCCGTCGATCTTCTTCGACGACATCGCGGCGAAGATCGCGGAGAAGACGGCGATGAGGACGAGCAGCACCAGGGTGGCCGGGACCGGGTGGTCCGCGTGCGCGTCGTGGTCGTGGGCGGCGTCGGAACCGGTCATGGCGCCGAGGGTACAGGGAGCGGTCAGGCGGTCGCAGACCCCGGGGCGGGTTCCCCGGAGGCGGCCGCCGCACCCGCGGCGTCGGCGACCCGGGAGTCGAGGACCTTGCCGACGACCCAGGCCGTCGCGGCCGCCAGGACGGCCGCGGGGATCGCCGCGGTGCCGGCCGTGCCCTCGAAGAGGAGCACGAAGACGACCGAGGAGAAGATCAGGCGGGTGAAGGCCGCCATGCCGCACGCGGCCCCGATCGCGAGCGCCGCCGTCGTCGGCATGTGGAAGGGCAGCCCGATCAGGAGCGCCACAGCCGTGCCCAGGAAGATCGCGGGGAAGACGGGACCACCGCGGAAGCCGGCGCCGAGGGAGACGGCGTAGGCCAGCCCCTTCGCGAGGACGATGAGCAGCAGGAGGCCCTCCGAGCTCGTCGACAGCAGCAGCGGCAGCGTGGTCTGGCCGCTGAACAGGACGTCGTCGTAGACCCCGCCCGCACTGTCGACGAGCAGGGTGAGCACGCCGACCACGACGGCGCCGGCGATGAGCGTCGGGCCCAGGCCGAGCCGCGGTCGCAGGTCGACGACGCGGACGGCGACACGGCGCACGACCGCGACCAGCAGGGCGACCACGAGTCCGATGACGACCGCGAGCACCAGGTCGACCACCCGCGCGTTCGGGTAGGCGGGCAGGTCGGGGACGGTGAGCGACTCGGTCGGGATGCCGCTCCAGCTGCCGACGCCGACGATGATGAGGTAGCCGATCGCTGCGGCGACCACGCCGGGCAGCAGGACGGGGATGAGCTGCGCGCCGAGGGTGATGCCGCCCTCTAGCAGGAGCACGCCGGCGACGATTGGGCCGCCGAACAGCGCCGAGACCGCGGAGAAGACACCGGCGGTCGAGACGACCTGCTGGGCCGGGCCGGTGACCTTCCACCACTTCACCGCGACCATGCCGACCACCGAGCCGAGCGCGATGAGCGGCGCCTCGGGGCCGAGCACGATCCCGAACGCCAGCGTGGCGACCGCGGCGAGCGCCACGCTCGGGGCGTACGACACGAGGGTCGGCTCGAAGCTGATGCCGTGCAGCGGCTCGTGGCCGCCGTCGCCCGGCAGGAGGGCCCGGGCGACCCACACGAGCAGCGCGCCGACGACCGGCAGGCCGACGATCAGCCACCAGGGCGGCGCGGCGAGCCCCAGCGCCTTCGGGAGGTCGGTCCAGAGCCAGGCCTCCACCCAGTGGACGACGCCGAGGAACGTCACCGCGACGAGTGCCGCGGGGATGCCCACGGCGGCACCGATGCCGATGAGGCGGAGGTAGGCCCTCCCGTCCAGCTGCGGCTGCGCCGCGGGTGCCGCGTGGTCGCTCATCGTCGCTCCAGGTCGTCGTCGGTGCGCACAACCTAGTGAACGTCAGCGACGATCGTGCGGACCCCCGACCATGCGGTCCATGAGGTCGTCGAGCTCCGACTGCGGGTCGTCGGTGATCCCGGTGTGCACCGGGGAGGGCTGGACCACGGTGCTGCGCGGCGCGACGAGCCAGCGGAACCGCTCGCCGCGGGGTCGAGCTCCGCTGTCGCCCGCCGCCGGGTCGCCGGCGCACACGGCTGCCACGGACTCGAGGTGCGCGCGGACCGCGTCCACGTCGAGCCCCGGGTCGAGGGCACGGGCGCGGGAGAGGTCGGCGGTCACCGCGGCGCACAGGAAGTCCAGCGCCTGGCAGTAGACGACGACGCCGACGTTCACGTACTCGCCGCGGTCGACCCGCGGGACCACACGCAGCACGGCCCACTCATAGGTCGCCACGGGCCACCTCCACGGCGTCGAGCCAGGTCCCGGGCGCCGCGAGGCGCCGCTGCAGGACGTCGGCGTACGCGTCCCGCACGTCGTCCGGGGTGGCGAACCCGGGCTCGTCGGTGAGCCACCCGTCCGGGACGAGGGCGAGGACCTCGGCGAGCAGCGCCGGGGTGACGAGCGGCGCGAGCGCGTCGTGGGCCGCCGGCAGCGAGGAGGCCACCGGCAGCAGCACGTGATCGTGAGCGGTCGGATAGGGGCGCTGCGCGGCGGCGGCCCGGGCGGACCAGTCGTGGTGGAAGTAGAGGGCGGCGCCGTGGTCGATGAGCCAGGGCGAGCCGTGCCAGCGCAGCAGGTTCGGGTTGCGCCAGGACCGGTCGACGTTCTGGGTCAGGGCGTCGAACCACACGACCCTCGCGGCGAGGTCCGGGTCCACGCCGTCGGGCCGTTCGAGTCCGAGCGATCCGGGCAGGAAGTCCATGCCGAGGTTGGCGCCGTGGCTGGCCCGGAGCAGGTCCTGCACCTCCTGGTCGGGCTCCGCGCTGGCCATCGAGGAGTCGAGGTGCAGCACGACGAGCTCGGGCACGGGCAGGCCGATCCGGCGGCCGAGCTCGCCCACGACGACCTCGGCCACGAGCGCCTTGCGGCCCTGACCGGCGCCGCGGAACTTGGCGACGTAGGTGCCGAGGTCGTCGCCCTCGACGATCCCGGGCAGCGAGCCCCCTTCGCGAAGGGCCAGGACATAGCGGGTCGCCCGCACGTGTCGTAGCGCTCCGGTCACGCACGGCACGCTATCGGCCCCCTCGTCGCCGACCGGCCGGGGAATACCGAAATGCCGACTGTCGGTTGTCCGGGAGACACTGAACTCAGGTTCCCCTTACCCAGCACCCGACCGAAAGGTCCTCGCATGTCCAGCACGCCCGACGCCCCGCTCGAGACCCCCATCTCGGGGACGACGACCGACACGCACGGCTGGGCCCTCTCGTCCGCCGGCATCCCGCTCGACCCGCTGCGGTGGCGCGCCCTGTTCGTGATCGCCATCGCGCAGCTCATGATCATCCTCGACGCCTCGATCGTGAACCTCGCGCTGCCCTCGGCCAAGAAGGACCTCGGGATCGCCGACGCCGACCAGCAGTGGGTCGTCACGGCCTACGCCCTCGCCTTCGGTGGGCTCCTGCTCCTCGGCGGGCGCATCGCGGACTACATCGGCCGCAAGCGGGCCTTCATCATCGGCCTGCTCGGCTTCGCCGGCGCCTCGGCGCTCGGCGGCATCGCCTCGACCGCCGTCCTGCTCTTCGCGGCCCGGGGGCTCCAGGGCGCCTTCGCGGCACTGCTCGCGCCCGCGGCCCTCTCGCTCATCACGGTGACCTTCCACGAGCCCAAGGAGCGCGCTCGCGCGTTCGGCGTCTACGGCGCCATCGCCGGTGGTGGCGCCGCGATCGGGCTGCTCCTCGGCGGCGTCCTCACCGAGTACTTCTCCTGGCGCTGGTGCCTGCTGGTCAACGTCCCGATCGCGATCGTCGCGGTGCTGCTGGCCGTGCCGTTCGTGCGGGAGAGCCGCGCCGACGGCGCCGCGCAGTACGACATCCTGGGCGCCATCACCGTGTCCGTGGGCCTGGTGGCACTCGTCTACGGCTTCACCAAGGCCGCTCCGCACTCGTTCACCGAGTCGGCGCACTGGACCGAGCCGTCGACCCTGGTGTGGTTCGCCCTGGCGGTCGTGATGCTCGTGAGCTTCTTCGTCATCGAGAACCGGGTCGCGAACCCGCTGGTGCCGATGCGCATCCTGCTCGAGCGCAACCGCGGCGCGTCCTACCTCGTGTCGCTCATCGTCGGCATCGGTCTCTTCGCGATGTTCCTCTTCCTCGGCCTCTACCTGCAGGTCGTGAAGGGCTACACCCCGATCGTCGCGGGCTTCGCCTTCCTGCCCTTCAGTGTGGGCATCATCATCGGTGCCGGCATCGCCAGCCAGCTTCTTCCGCGCGTCGGCCCGAAGCCGCTGATGGTGCCTGGTCTGATCATGGGTGCCACCGGGCTGTTCTGGCTCTCCCGCCTCGAGTACGACTCGGCCTACGCCACCCACGTGCTCCCTGCGATGCTGCTGATCAGCCTCGGCATGGCATTCAACTTCATCCCGGTGTCGACCACCGCGCTGCACGGCATCGGCAAGGCCGACGCCGGCGTGGGATCAGCGCTGCTCAACACCTCCCAGCAGATCGGCGGCGCCGTCGGCACCGCGCTGCTCAACACGGTCGCGGTCGCCGCGACCACCGCCTTCATCGCCGCCAACGGCGTGAAGACCGCTGCCGGCATCAATCCGGCGCTCACCGCGGGCTACACCAAGGCGTTCCAGGTGGGCGCAGGCTTCCTCGTGCTCGCTGCTGTCGTGTCCTTCTTCATGTTCACCATCGGCAAGGACGCGGTGAAGGAGAGCGACGACGAGGACGCGCCCGTGGCACACATGGGCTGACGCACGGATGCACGCGACGACCGCTCAGGCGACGCCGTGGGGGCGGAACTGGATGCTGACCCGCGGCCCCACCGCGGCCGCGGTCTTCGGGACGGCGTGCTCCCAGGTGCGCTGGCAGGAGCCGCCCATCACCAGCAGGTCGCCGTGCCCGAGCCGGAAGGACAGGCTGCGGCCGCCCGAGCGCGGCCGCAGCAGCAGCGCGCGCGGTGAGCCGAAGGAGACGATCGCGACCATCGTGTCCCGCGTCGCCGCGCGCCCGATCGTGTCTCCGTGCCAGGCGACCGAGTCGCGCCCGTCGCGGTAGAGACAGCAGCCCGCCGTCGTGAACGGCTCACCGAGCTCGGGGCGGTAGTAGGCGGACAGGCAGGCGCGGGCGTCGACGAGCACCGGGTGCGGGAGCGGCGCGGACTCGGCGTACCAGGCGATCAGCCTCGGCACCGCGACGACCCGGTCGTACATCCGTCGCCGCTCGTGACGCCAGGGGATCTCGCGCACGAGGGCGTCGAGCACGGAGTCCGAGCCGGCGACCCAGCCCGGCCGATGGTCGACCCAGGCGCCGTGCGCGAGCGGGGTGCGACGCACGGCGCCGCTGAGCGCGCCGAGCCGGACGTCGTCGGCGAGGTCGAGCAGGGAGTCCTGCACCGCGAGGGGCATGACGACACGCTACCACCAGGTCATACAGGTGTACGAGAACACCTCCTCGCGTGTCCGCGCCCGTGGCGCGGCTGCGGCCGCCACACTGTGCGGGTGACGATGACCCTCGCGGTGGACTGCGGCGGCACCGGCCTCAAGGCCTCGGTGCTCGACGAGGCGGGGACGCTGCACGCCAAGCCGGTGCGCGTGCCGACGCCGTACCCGTTGCCCACCGAGAGGTTCCTGGACGCCGTGGCCGGGCTCGCCGCCGAGCTCCCTCCTGCCGACCGCGCCACGGTGGGCATCCCCGGGATGATCCGGCACGGTGTCGTCATCTCGACCCCGCACTACGTCACCGAGGCCGGACCGCGCTCGAAGGTGGTGCCGGACCTCGTCGACCAGTGGACCGGCTACGACGCGCGCGCGGCGCTCGAGCAGCGGCTCGGTCTGCCGACGATCGTGCTCAACGACGCCGAGGTCCACGGAGCGGGGGTCGTCACCGGCGCGGGGCTCGAGCTCGTCCTCACCCTCGGCACCGGTCTGGGCTGCGCGCTGTTCGACGGCGGGCGCCTCGCCCCGCACCTGGAGCTCTCGCAGGCGCCGGTGCGCTGGGGGCTGTCCTACGACACCTACATCGGTGACCGGGAGCGCAAGCGGCTCGGGCCTTCGTTCTGGTCGCGGCGGGTGCGGCGGGTCATCGAGGCCCTCCGGCCGGTCTTCGTGTGGGACCGGCTCTACCTCGGCGGCGGCAACGCGCGGGTGATCACCCCCGAGATCCTCGGCCTGCTCGGCGACGACGTCGTCGTCGTGCCGAACACCGCGGGGATCGTCGGGGGCGTCCGGGCCTGGGAGCTCGAGAGGGCGAGGGGAGCGTCGTGAGGGTCGAGTCGCGGCTGGACATCCCGAAGGGGACGGTCGCCGAGCGCACCGCACTGGGCAGGCAGGCGCGCAAGCAGGTGCCGCGGTCCTCGCACGCGGAGTTCCAGCCATCGCAGGCGCGGCGCTCTCCGCTGGACGTGCTCGAGGAGCAGGGGCGCACGCGGGTGCCCGAGCTGCTGCCGATCCGCTACGGCCGGATGGCCTCCTCGCCGTTCGCATTCTTCCGCGGGGCCGCCGCCGTCATGGCGATGGACCTCGCGGCCACACCGACGTCCGGGCTGCGCGTCCAGGTCTGCGGCGACGCCCACCTGGTGAACTTCGGCATCTACAACTCGCCGGAGCGGCGACTCATGTTCGACCTCAACGACTTCGACGAGACGCTGCCCGGGCCGTGGGAGTGGGACGTGAAGCGGCTCGCGGCGTCGCTGGTCATCGCCTGCCAGGACAACGGCTTCGACGAGCCCGCCACGATCGACGTCGTGCGCGACGCGGTGCGCGCCTATCGCAGCTCGATGGGGACCTTCGCGGCGATGACCAACCTGGAGGTCTGGTACTCCCGGCTCGAGGTGGAGAACCTCCTCACGATGATCAAGGCCAGGGCGGCGTCGGCGTCGATCAAGGTCCC
>Ga0302299_10003107_pt1 | contig 10123 bp, 4 predicted proteins | sample III_Fen_N3_4_FD_198795 | JGI IMG/M metagenome (GOLD analysis project Ga0302299, IMG submission 198795) | Peat permafrost microbial communities from Stordalen Mire near Abisko, Sweden - III_Fen_N3_4 | ecosystem: Environmental > Terrestrial > Soil > Wetlands > Permafrost | place: Sweden: Abisko...
GCCGGGGCCGACGTGAGCACCGATGACCGGCCCGATTATTTGCGTGGTGACGAGCCTCGGGGCGGGTCCCGGCATAGCCGCGAGGACGGCGTCGTGGAAGGCGGCCGAGTCGGCCGGCGGTGAATACAGGATGTGGACCTCGGTCGCCGGCTCGGACGTGAGAAGCTCGATCGTGCGCGCCATGGCCTTGGTGCGAGTGCGCGGCTGCTCGGCCGCGACGACATGGCCGTCTATGACCGTGATTATCGGCTTGACGGAAAGCATCCCGCCGACGGCGGCCTTGGCGGCGCTGATCCGGCCACCCTTGCGCAGGTTGTCGAGCGTCTCGAGGCCGACAAATAGTGTCGTGCACGCCACGAGCTTCTCCATTGCGGCGGCGATTTCGCCTGCCGGGGCGCCACGGGCCGCCATCGCCGCCCCACGTAACGCCTTCGATCCGACGGCCATCGAAGCCGACCCGGAATCGACGATGTGGATTTCCCGATCGGGCAGCATCTCCCTGGCCACGCGCGCGCTCTGGATCGTGGCCGAGAGCGTCTCGGTGAGGCAGACGCAGACGATGCTGTCGGCGCCGTCCCGGAAACAGCTGTCGAACGCTTGCTTGAACTGACCGGCGCTCGGTGCCGCGGTGTGGGCGAAGTCGGAATCCGGAAGGCTCATCAGCCGCCAGAATTCCACGGCCGAGAGCTCGTCGGGCGAGAGGTAGCTCTGCTTCCCAATCGACACGGACAAGGGGACTTGCAGGATCCCGGCCTCGCGCAGTCTGATCGGGTCCAGGTCCGATCCGGAATCTGTGACGATGGCGACGGTCATCGCTACTCCTCGACGGTTGGTTCCGGTGGCCGCTTGCCCTCCCCGTTCGGCAATGCAAGGGTATCGCCTATGGCATCACTTATAGAGACCGATTCGTGGCCCCGGACGAGGCCGTCGACGACGGCGCCCTCATGGGCCCGCAGGTTCAACAGCGCGGATATCCCGATGACCAGCAGCAGCGCAGTCGCCACGACGAGCCCGTCGATGCCCTTCCATGAGGCGGCCACAGCTCCGATCACGGCACCGAGCACCTGCCCGACACCCAGGAAGACCGAGTAGAGACCCATGATCGCGCTGCGGTCCGCCTCGAAACCCTCGCTGACATCGGCGAGCAGGCCGAGGGCGGCGGGGGTGGCCCCGGACATGACAAACAGGGCGACCGCCGCGACCACGCCGAGGGATGCCAGGATCGGAGTGGAGATGCCCCCAAGATGGTTGATGGCGACCACATCGGCGGCCATGACCACGAATGCCCCGACGCCCATCATCAGCATGGTCGTGCGGCGGAAGCGGGCATATACGGTGCCCCAAAACAGCAGCCCCGCACCGAAGATGACCGCCAGAACGGCCTCGCCGATGCCGATCGTGGTGGCCGAGACCCCCTTCATCAGGAACTGGCTCGGGTCGGTGATATTGCCCCTGATCAGAAGCGGCGCCTGGAGCGCCCACAACCCCAGGATGGCGTTGATGGACAACCAGGTCGGAGCGAACAGGAGCACCTTCCGGCTGGTGGCCATGCGCCAGTATCGGGAGAGCGCCGAGGCGCGATGCCCGCGTTCGGCAGGCGCAGCTGCGGCCTCACCGCCGGCAGGTTTCGGGCGCGGAGCTTCGGAGACGCCGTAGGCATATAGCGCCAGAGCGGTCAGGTAGAAAAGGCAGTTGATGAAGAACGCCGTTCGGCCGAACGAGTCCCACAGCAGCCCGCCGACGGCCGGACCAACCGCCAGCATCCCCCCCAACGACACGAATTCGAATAGCGAGACGACGCGGCCCCTGAGTTCCTCGCTGCCCTCGGTCTCCGCGGCGATGAACCCGAGAGTGGATGGGATCGAAGCGGCCGTCGAACTGCCCTCGAGGAGACGGGTCACGAAGAGCACGGGCAGATGCGTGGTCAGGCCGGTCATGAACACCGCCACGCCACCGAAGATGGGGCCGAGCAGCATGATGACCTTGCGGCCGTAACGGTCGGCAAGGACTCCGAAGACGATCGCACCGGTGAGCTCCGTGGCGTAGAAGCCGCCCGTGAGCAGTGAAATCTGACCCGGCCCGGAACCGGTGTTCCTGGTCGACTGGTCGATGAGAAAGACGAGCATGACGCCGGTCACGGCCGTGCTGACTCTCAGTACGAACGTGGCCAGGAGCATGGAGGCGATTGAGCGGTTCACACCGGATAGCCTAGCGGGCCGGACATCGACCCGCGCAGCCCGCGGCGGGACGGATACTGAGGGGGCTGAGGCTATACTCGAAGTTCCGGTGCCAGACCGCATCGCTCCGCCGACGCCCGCTGGGAATGGGCGCGCAGTTGCGATCTGGACCTTGCGCCCGGAAGCCCGCGATCGCATGATTCAACGAACCAGCATGCAGGAGGAGCCGGCTTTGTCACTGCGCCGCTCCCTGCCTGCCTCCACCCGCACCGAGGGTTCCTCCGTCCTGGCGGCCGCGGCGCGAGTTGACAGGCCCACGCGACGCCGTGCCGGCGTCTTCCGCCGGGCCATCCGCCACGAAATCCGTCGAATCGAGGATCCGCGGCGCCTCACCATGATCGTGCTCCTGGGTCTTGCGGCCGGGCTGGTTCTTGCCGGACTTCTGGCGCGCGGCGAGGCGGCCGGCGCCGATACCCGAGCCTACTGGGCCGCCGGCCGGCTGTGGCTGAGCGGTGGCGATCCGTACCATCCCCAGGGCCCCTACATGCCCTACGTTTACTCGCCCTGGATGCTGCCCCTGTTCGTGCCGTGGTCGATCCTGCCGTGGGACGTGGCCTGGTTCTTCTGGCGCGGGGCCACCATCATCGGCCTGGCCTGGAGCGTGCACTGGGCGTACAGCCGCCGGCCCATGACCACCTCCATCCTGCTGGTCCTGCTGGCCTTCCCCATAGCCGCGAACCTGGACACGGGCAACATAAACCTGCCGCTGACGCTGCTCCTTTTCGGATCCCAATTCTCGCGGCCGGCACTGGCCGGCCTGCTGTGGATGGTCGCGACGACCGTCAAGTGGATACCGGCTGTCTTCTGGCCGTTCCTATCGCCCCGCGGACGACTGTGGGGCGTCTTCTGGACCGTCCTTGCCGTTGTGCTCACGGCCATCACTCTGCCTCAGACCCTTGTTCAGCTCCACGTTCTGTTCTCTTTCGAGCGCCCACTGCGAGTGGACTACCTGGTGTTCATCTGGGCGATCGTACCCTGGGCTTGGAGCCACCCCGAGGCGTTCCGCTGGTTGATGCCCTCGACCTGGCCCGGGGCCGCGCAGGCCGGAGCGGCGGCGGCGAAGATCTGGCACGTCCATTGGAGGCGCAGTCCGGAACGGACCTACGAGACTCTGCGGCGGGTCGTGCGGACGCGGGTCCGCAGCTTCTTCGGGCTGGACGCCTGACCCGGCGAGGCCGCGCGCCAATCTCGGCAGGTGGCCGCGTCTTTGTTACGAGTACGCCATCCGCTCCGCTGGTCGATCCCGGCACCGCGGGCTAGGATGAGCGGTGATGCCGACAAACGAACTACTCCGCGCAATCCGACCGGCCACCCTCCTGGTCGCGGATGACGAACCCGGCGCGCGGCGACTGCTGCGCCGGATACTCGAACCGGCGGGCTACGGTGTGGTCGAGGCGGCGACCGGCTCGGAAGCCCTGGCCGCGGTCGAGTCGGTGCGGCCGGATCTGATCATCCTCGACATCACCATGCCCGACATCGACGGCGTGACCATCTGCGAACGCATCAAGGCAGACCCGGACACCCACCTCACGCCGGTCATCCACATCACCGGCCTGGCGACTCGCGACCAGCGCCTTCGAGCCCTGGCCGCCGGCTCCGACGAATTCGTCGGCAAGCCGTTCGACATAGAGGAACTGCTCATCCGCGTCCGCTCACTTCTGCGGACCAAGTACCTCACCGACCATCTCGTCAGCATCGAGGCGGTGGTCGTAGCCCTGGCGCGAACGGTCGAAGCCCGGGACAACTACACCGAAAAGCACCTCCGCCGCGTAGCCGACCGGGCCGTTGAAGTGGCCAGGCGGATGGGCATGTCGGAACGCGAGATCGAAGGCGTCCGGCTCGGCGGTCTGCTCCACGATCTGGGGAAGATCGCCGTTCCCGACGCAGTCCTCCTCAAGCGCGGGCCGCTGGACAGGGCCGAGTTCGCACTCGTCCGCAAGCACCCCGAGGCCGGCGCCGAGATAGTGCGCCCGCTGCGCGCGTTCGAGGGTCCGGAGCCGGCGGTCCTCCATCACCACGAGCATTTCGACGGCACCGGCTATCCCTACGGGCTGCGCGGTGACTCGATACCGCTGGCGGCCAGGGTCGTGGCCGTGGCCGACGCGTTCGACGCGATGACTACCGACCGGCCGTATCGGGCGGCGATGTCGCCGGCCGTCGCGTTCCAGCGGCTCGAGGACGGCCGCGCCGAGCAATGGGATCCCGATGCGGTCGACTCGTTCCTGGCCGCCTACGCCGGCAGCACCGAAGCGCTGGAGATCGCCGAGGGCTTGTAGACGCCCTTCTGGTTGAACTCGAGCGCGGCTGGGGGCGGTTCCAGCGGAAACGGCGCCGGTTGATCGTGGTGGCGACAAGACGATGACCGAGTACTCGCCCGTCGGAATCGGTCGGGCCGAATTAGCCGCGCCGCGCCGTCGGCCGTAGAACGTGGCCGCGGTATCCCGGCGCAAACCCGCCGGCCTCGAGAAGCGTCCGCCAGCGCGACACCCCGACCGGCTCGCCGTCGACGCGAACGACGACCAGTTCGCGGAACCGCCCATCGTCCACGAGCGCCCGGAGTGCCGGGAACGCGGCCGCTGCGACAGCCGGGTCTTCTGATGCGGGCAGCGTCTGAATGGAGTGGCCACCTCGGTCGAGGTAAAGCGCGGCCGCCCCATTGACGAGGACGACATATGCGCCTGCGGCCCGCTGTACGGGCCGGCGGTCGGTCTCGTCGCGGCGCGGCCAAGCCAGCGCGGCACCGTAAGGGTTGGCCGGGTCCGCGGCTGCAAGCAGGAACACGGCCGCGCTCTGGTCGTCGCGGCCGTCTGCAGCCGGCTCACGCATCGATCTCAACCGGTCCACGGCTCCGGGCAGGGCAAACTGGGCCGCGCCGAGGCCGTCGACGAAGTAGCCGCGCCGGATCCGGCCCGACTCCTCCATCGCGCGGAGCAACGGGTACACCGCGCTAAACCCGCCCAGGACGTCTTCCGAGGCGACGGCCTCACGAGTCAGGACGCCGTAGCGGTCGAGTAGAGCGACCGCCAGAGCGTGGAGCCGGGTCGTTGCGGTGGCTGCGTTCGGAACGCTGCCGCCGGCCGACGCGGCGCGGCCCACGGCCGGAGTCGCGCCCGCGGCAGCGGACGCGCCGACGGCAGCGGCGCTTCCACTCGCCGGCGCCCCGGCCGCCTCGGCCCCGCGGACCAGCGACCAGCGCCCGACCGCCTCCGGCGGGCCGAGCTGCATCCGCCCCGGCCGTGGTCGCCGCTCGCCGGAAGGTCTTCGCCAGCGCAGCGCCCGGAGCGGCGCAAACGTGTCGTTGGTGACCTCGCCGGCCCATACGAGATCCCACAGCGCGTCGAGCACGTCCCTCTCCGACGTGGGTCCGGCGGCCGGTGCGAACTCGCGGTAGAACGAGGCGCCGCGAGCCGCCAGCCTCTCACGCAGCCTGCCCTGGACCTCCCCGGGCGCGGCCACGCCGCTCCAGGCCGGCCGCAGCGCCTCGCGGCCCGGCCGGTACAGCACGATACGGCCGTCGTCGCGGCCCAGGCTGCCGCGGCCGACCCAGGCCACCTCGCCCAACGCGCCCAGCTCGTCGAGAAGCCGAGGCTGGTAACCGGCGATCCGCGCCGGCAGGACGTCCCGCTCCAGCACTGATGCCGGGATCGGCACGCCGGCAAGTTGATCGACCACTTCCGCGAGCCGTTCCAACGCGGCCTCGCCGCGTTTCACGGCCGGGGCCACGCCGCCTGTCGGTCTCACTCCCTGCCAGGCGGGCAGGAATCGGGCCAGCACTACCTGCTCGACCGGCTCGACCTCGCGGCGGAGCCGTGCCAGCGAGCGGCGCCGGATCTGGCGCAGGACGTCCGGATCGCACCATTCGCGCTCGGTTCCGCCCGGCCGGAACTCGCCGCGCAGTATCGTGCCCGCCTCCAGCAGCGCCTCCAGCGCGGCGTCGATACGCGCCGGCGAAACGGCCCAGCGGCCGGCCGGCTCCGCGCCGTGGAATGGGCCGTGGCTTCTGGCCCAGCGCGCCACCAGCCCATCCAGGGCCGCCTCTGCCGGATTGAGGAACGCCGCCGGCACACCCACCGGCAACGCTGCACCCAGGGCATCGCGGTATCTGGCCGCGTCCTCGATCGCGATCCAGCGACGCTCGCCCGACATCCGCAACGCTACCGCTCGGCGGGATCCTTCGAGGGCCGCCAGCCAGTCGGCCGCCGCGCCCGGCTCGGAGATGCGCGCCGCGACTTCCTCGACGGTCAGGTCGCCGATGCGCCGGAGCAGGTCGTGCAGGGCATCCACGGTCCGAGCCGCACGTTCGGGAACCAGAGCCTGGAGCGCCAGCTCGAGATCCGCCAGAGCCTCCGGGTCGATGAGGTCACGCAGTTCCTCCTGGCCCAGCAGTTCGCGCAGAAGTTCGCGATCGAGGGCCAGGGCCCCGGCGCGCCGCTCGGCCAGAGGAGCATCGCCCTCGTACATGAACGCCGCCAGGTAGTCGAAGAGCAGCGACCCGGCGAACGGCGAGGCCACGGCCGTCTCCACTTCCCGGACTTCGATCTCGCGCCGAGCCACTCCTCCCAGGATTTCCCTCAGGGCACCCAGGTCGAATAGGTCCGCCAGGCACTCGCGGTAGGTCTCGACGATGATCGGGAACGAGCCGTAGCGGCTGGCGACGGCGAGCAAGCCGGCCGACCGCTGCCGCTGCTGCCAGAGCGGTGTGCGCGACCCGGGGCGGCGGCGTGGCAGCAGCAGCGCCCGAGCCGCGTTTTCGCGGAACCGCGCCGCGAACATGGCGGAGGTTCCGAGCCGCCCTACAACGAGATCTTCCACCTCCTCAGCCGAGGGGAAGAGAAGCTCGGTCAAGCCGTCCCGATCCTCGGCGACGGCGCCCTCCGGCAGGCGGATGGCGATGCCGTCGTCCGACCATATGGTCTGCGCGCCACTGCCCAGACGCTCCTCGAGGCGCGACTCGATGGCCAGCGCCCACGGCGCGTGAACACGGCCGCCGAACGGCGTGAGCACGACGATTCGCCAGTCGCCCAGTTCATCGCGGAACCGCTCGACGACGATGCGTCGATCGGTCGGCACGGTACCGGCGGCCTGCCGCTCCTCGGTCAGATACTCCAGAACGTTCTCGGCCGCCAGATCGTCCAGGTCGTGGTTCTCCAGAAGCCGCCGCCGGGCCCGTTCGCGGCCGCGTTCACCGCCGGCAAGGTCGGCCTCGAGGCGCCGCGTGAACTCGCCGACGGCCCGTCCCAGCTCGATCGGCCGGCCCAGGCCGTCACCGTGCCAGAACGGAATCTTGCCCGGCACGCCGGGCGCCGGTGAAACCACGACCCGATCCGGCCGGATCTCCTCGACTCGCCAGCTCGTGGCCCCAAGCGCGATGATCTCGCCGACGCGGCTCTCGTAAACCATCTCCTCGTCCAGCTCGCCGACACGCCGGCCGGCCGTGCCCGCCTCCCCGACAAGGAAGACCGGATACAACCCACGGTCCGGGATCGTGCCGCCGCTCGTGATGGCAACGGTCCGGGCGTCGCGCCGGCCCTCGACACGGCCGGTCTCACGGTCCCACACGAGCCGCGCCTTGAGGTCGGCGAACTCGTCCGATGGATAGGCGCCGGCCAGCATGCCGAGCACGGCCTCGAAAGCTTCACGCGTCAGGGTGTCGTATGGCGCCGCCCGCCGGACCGTGTCGAATAGCTCGTCGGCCGTCCAGGCTTCTCTGACCGTCATGGCCACGATTTGCTGGGCCAGCACATCCAGCGGGTTGCGCGGCAGCCGCGTGGTCTCGATGGCGCCTTCGTGCATCCGCGCCGTCACGACCGCAGTCTCCAGCAGATCGCCGCGGTACTTGGGGAAGAAGATGCCCCGGCTCGGTTCGCCGACCTGATGGCCGGCCCGGCCGACACGTTGCAGCCCGCTGGCAACGCTGGCAGGCGACTCGACCTGGATCACCAGATCCACGGCGCCCATGTCGATGCCCAACTCCAGCGAGCTCGTGGCGACGATGGCCGGCAGCCGGCCGGCCTTGAGCGCTTCCTCGATCTGGACGCGCTGCTCGCGTGCCAGTGAGCCGTGGTGGGCCCGCACCAGCTCCTCGCCGGCCAGCTCGTTGAGCTTGTTGGCCAGCCGCTCCGCGAGCCGCCGGGAGTTGCAGAAGATGATCGTGGAATGGTGCTCGCGAATGAGCGCCAGTATCTGAGGGTGGATGGCCGGCCAGATGCTGTGGCGCGCCTCGGGGCTGCCGATCGTGGCGGCCGTGACCTGCTCCCCGGGGCCAACGGCGCCGTCGCCGAAATTGCCGGGCCGGCTCATGTCCTCAACCGGAACCCGAACCGACAGCTCCAGCGTCTTGCGGGTTCCGTCATCGACGATATGGACTTCGCGCGACTCGCCCGCCCTGCCCGGCCCCGCTCCGCCCAGGAAGCGAGCGATCGTCTCTACCGGCCGCTGGGTCGCCGATAACCCGATCCGCTGGGGCGGACGGCTCGCCAGCTTCTCGAGCCGCTCCAGACTCAGGGCAAGGTGCGCGCCGCGCTTGGTGCCGGCGAGGGCGTGCACCTCGTCGATGATGACGTGCTCGACGCCGCGCAGGATCTCGGCCGCCTGGCTGGTCAGGATCAGGTACAGCGACTCGGGCGTCGTGATGAGAATGTCCGGCGGGTTGCGGACCAGATGGCGCCGCTCATCGGCGGGAGTGTCGCCCGTTCGGACACCGACTTCGATCTGCGGCGCCGGATCGCCCAGCCTCTCGGCGGCCAGGCGGATCCCCGCCAGGGGCGCCCGCAGGTTCCGTTCCACGTCGTAGATCAGGGCCTTGAGCGGCGACACGTACAGGACGCGCACGGTGCCCGGGGCCTCGCGCGTGCCCGGCGGCCGCGGTTCGCGGGCGAGACGGTCGAGCGTCCACAGGAACGCGGCCAGCGTCTTGCCGCTGCCGGTGGGAGCGTGGATCAGCGTGTGGCGCCCGGCCGCGATGCTCTCCCAGCCGCCGATCTGAGCCGGTGTGGGCGCGGCAAAGGCAGAACGAAACCACTCCCCGACGGCGGGGCTGAACGGATCCAACGGGTCGCCGCGCGCGGGGCGCGGCCTGGTCGATGCGGTCACGAGGGGGCCAGTATATTCGCGGCCGCCCTATTAGACCATCCGTTCTATGGAGTCCTGGTCAGCCGGTCGCCGACGATGCTGCAGACGTGGCGGACGATCTTCTGGCCGGCCGCAAAACCGCGATTACCGTTCGTATAGACCGACAGGATGTAGGTCTCCGCACCCAGCGTGACGATCCCGGAAGTGTTCACCACGGACGTGCCCGTTCCGTCGAGAGCGGTCGTCCAGCCGTCCTTCATCCACCACTTGGCGCCCTTGGGGCTGCTGTCGCCGATGCCGGCGCGGCCCGCGGAGTCGATGTGGGACATGTACCCCAGAGCAAGCGCCCGGTGGGCGTCGTTCAGCACGGATCCATCGTGCAGCTTCGTCAGCAGCGCCACCATCGTCGTGGCCGATATGGTGCTGTGGCCCCACGAGCCGGGCGTGCCGTAAACGTGTGGGGTCAGCCCTTTGATGCCCATGGACTTCATGAAGGCGTTGAGCCCCTTCCCTTCGCCGATCTCCGCGTACAGCGCGCTCGCGGACGTGTTGTTGGAGTTCTCGATCATGGTCCGCATCAGGGATTTCTCGTGCGCCGTAGGTTCCCGCTTCTTCGCCTCGAGCTGCGTCAGGAACGTGAGCAGGATCGGCACTTTGATCGAACTCGCGACGAAGTAGGTGCGCGTCGGGTTGTACGTGTAGGTGACCCCTCGGGTCACGTCGTACGCGACCACGCCGATGCGGTTGCCCAGCTTGGCCAGGTACTCGCCCAGGTCCTCGTCGAGGGCGCCGATGGCGGCCGCGGCCATGCCATC
>Ga0302299_10003108_pt1 | contig 10121 bp, 5 predicted proteins | sample III_Fen_N3_4_FD_198795 | JGI IMG/M metagenome (GOLD analysis project Ga0302299, IMG submission 198795) | Peat permafrost microbial communities from Stordalen Mire near Abisko, Sweden - III_Fen_N3_4 | ecosystem: Environmental > Terrestrial > Soil > Wetlands > Permafrost | place: Sweden: Abisko...
GGCTCGCGACGTCCACGCCGGCGGGCACGAGCACCTTGTCGATGACGTGGATGACGCCGTTGGAAGCGGCGACGTCCGTCGCGGTGACGGTCGCGCCGCCGACCTTCACGCCGCCGTCCGTGGTGACGGCGAGGTCGCTGCCCTCCACGGTCTTGACGTTGCCGGCCTTCACGTCGGCGGCCATCACCTTCGCCGGCAGCACGTGGTAGGTCAGGATCTTGGTCAGGGTTGCCTTGTTCGCCGGCAGCAGGAGCTTGTCGAGCACCCCGGCCGGCAGGGCCGCGAACGCCGCGTTCGTCGGGGCGAACACCGTGAACGGACCGGCGCCGTCGAGCGTCTCGACCAGCCCGGCGGCCTTCACCGCGGCGACCAGGGTGCTGAAGTCGGGATTGCTGCTCGCGACCCCGACGACGGTGCCGGCGGCCGTGGGCGACGCCGACATCGCGCCGGACGGCGACGCGGAGGTCGACGCGGCCGCGGCCGGTGAGCTCGCGGCGGACGTGGCTGCCGGGGTGGTCGTCGTGGTGCTGCCGGAGCTGCAGGCGGCCAGGGACAGGGCCGCCGTGGCGGCGAGGGCGACGGCGATGCGGTGGGTGCGCACGTGGACTCCTTTGCAGGGCGCCCGCGGTGGGCGCCTCGGTAGGTGTTCCGCTCAGGCCCCCTCGTTGGATGCACAAAACCGAAGAAAACTCCCCGCCCGTGGCCGACGGCGACGCGCGCGGCTGTGGCCAGGCCGCACCTCAGCGGTTAGGTTGACCCCGGCGCAGGGTCGCGCGAGTGCCCTTCCCCCCATCCGTCCCGGGAGGCCCCGTGTTCAGGAAGATCCTCGTCGCCAACCGGGGCGAGATCGCCGTCCGTGCCTTCCGGGCCGCCTACGAGCTGGGCGCCCGCACGGTGGCGGTCTTCCCCTACGAGGACCGCAACGCCGTCCACCGGACCAAGGCGGACGAGGCCTACCTGATCGGCGAGCGCGGTCACGCCGTCCACGCCTACCTGGACGTCGACGAGATCATCCGGGTGGCGCGCGAGTCCGGCGCGGACGCGGTGTACCCCGGCTACGGCTTCCTGTCCGAGAACCCCGACCTCGCGCAGGCCTGCGCGGACGCCGGGATCACCTTCGTCGGGCCCCCCGCGCCCGTGCTGACCATGGCGGGCAACAAGGTCAAGGCGGTCGCGGCGGCGCGGGCGGCGGGCGTGCCGGTGCTGCGCTCGTCCGCGCCGTCCGCGGACGTCGACGAGCTGGTGGCGGCCGCGGCGGTGATCGGCTTCCCGGTGTTCGCCAAGGCCGTGGCCGGCGGCGGCGGCCGCGGGATGCGCCGGGTCGACGAGCCCGCCCACCTGGCGGACGCCCTGGCCACCGCGATGCGGGAGGCCCAGGGCGCCTTCGGTGACGCGACGATGTTCCTCGAGCAGGCCGTGCTGCGCCCCCGCCACCTGGAGGTCCAGGTGCTCGCGGACGCCACCGGCGAGACCGTGCACCTGTTCGAGCGCGACTGCTCCGTGCAGCGCCGGCACCAGAAGGTCGTCGAGATCGCGCCGGCACCCAACCTCGACCCGGGCATCCGGGAGGCGCTCTGCCGGGACGCCGTCGCCTTCGCCCGGCAGGTGGACTACGTCAACGCCGGCACGGTGGAGTTCCTGCTCGACACGGTGGGCGACAACGCCGGCCGGCACGTCTTCATCGAGATGAACCCCCGGATCCAGGTCGAGCACACCGTCACCGAGGAGGTCACGGACGTCGACCTCGTCCAGGCGCAGCTGCGCATCGCGGCGGGGGAGACGCTGGCCGACCTTGGCCTGCACCAGGAGTCCATCCACGTCCACGGCGTCGCGCTGCAGTGCCGGATCACCACCGAGGACCCGGCCAACGGGTTCCGGCCCGACACCGGCATCGTCAACACCTACCGCTCGCCCGGCGGCGCGGGCATCCGGCTGGACGGCGGCACCGTGCACGCGGGCGCCGCGATCAGCCCGCACTTCGACTCGATGCTGGTCAAGCTCGTCAGCCGGGGAGCGGACTTCCCGACGGCGGTGAGCCGGGCCCGGCGCGCCCTGGCCGAGTTCCGGGTGCGCGGCGTCAGCACGAACATCCCGTTCCTGCAGGCCGTCCTGAGCGAGCCGGACTTCCTCGCCGGCGGCGTCCCGACGTCCTTCATCGACGAGCGGCCGCACCTGCTCGCCGCCCGGCCGAGCTCCGACCGCGGCACGAAGCTGCTCACCTGGCTGGCCGACGTCACGGTCAACCGGCCCCACGGCGAGGCGCCGATCACGATCGAGCCGACCTCCAAGCTGCCCGCCCTCGACCTGTCCGTCCCGGTGCCGACCGGTTCGGGCTGGCGCCGCACGCTCCTGGACGCCGGGCCGGAGGGCTTCGCGGCCGCCCTGCGCGCGGCGCCGGTGCCCGCCGTCACCGACACCACCTTCCGGGACGCCCACCAGTCGCTGCTGGCCACCCGGGTGCGCACCCGTGACCTGCTGAACGCCGCCGGGCACGTCGCCCGGCTCACCCCGCAGCTGCTCAGCGTGGAGTGCTGGGGCGGCGCCACCTACGACGTCGCCCTGCGCTTCCTCGGCGAGGACCCCTGGGAGCGGCTGGCCGTCCTGCGCGAGGCGATGCCCAACCTGTGCCTGCAGATGTTGCTGCGCGGCCGCAACACCGTCGGGTACACCCCTTACCCGACGGAGGTGACGGACGCCTTCGTGCACGAGGCGGCCCAGACCGGCATCGACATCTTCCGGATCTTCGACGCGCTCAACGACGTCGCCCAGATGCGGCCGGCGATCGACGCGGTCCGCGCCACCGGGACGGCCGTCGCCGAGGTCGCTCTGTGTTACACCGGCGACCTGCTCGACCCCGCCGAGGACCTCTACACCCTCGACTACTACCTGCGGCTCGCGGAGCAGATCGTCGACGCCGGCGCCCACGTCATCGCGATCAAGGACATGGCCGGCCTGCTGCGGCCGTTCGCCGCCGCCCGGCTTGTCACCGCCCTGCGCGAGCGGTTCGAGCTGCCCGTCCACCTGCACACCCACGACACCGCGGGCGGCCAGCTGGCCACCCTGCTGGCGGCGATCGGGGCCGGGGTGGACGCCGTGGACGCCGCCAGCGCCTCGATGGCGGGCACGACGAGCCAGCCGCCGCTGTCGGCGCTGGTGGCCGCCCTCGCGCACACCGAGCACGACAGCGGCCTCGACCTGCGCGCCGTGATGGACCTGGAGCCCTACTGGGAGACGGTCCGGCGCGTCTACGCCCCGTTCGAGTCCGGGTTGCCCTCGCCGACCGGCCGCGTCTACGACCACGAGATCCCCGGCGGCCAGCTGTCCAACCTGCGCCAGCAGGCGATCGCGCTGGGCCTGGGGGAGAAGTTCGAGCAGATCGAGGCCATGTATGCGGCCGCCGACCGGATCCTGGGCCGGCTCGTCAAGGTCACCCCGTCGTCCAAGGTCGTCGGGGACCTGGCGCTGCACCTGGTGGCCGTCGGCGCCGACCCCGCCGAGTTCGCCGCCAACCCGCAGGCCTTCGACATCCCCGACTCCGTGATCGGCTTCCTCGGCGGCGAGCTGGGCGACCCGCCCGGCGGCTGGCCGGAGCCGTTCCGCTCCCGGGCCCTGGCCGGCCGGGCGACCCCCCGCCGGCACGTCGACCTCGCGGACGACGACCGCAAGGCGCTCGCGGCCGACCGGCGCGGCACCCTCAACCGGCTGCTCTTCCCCGGCCCGGCCCGGGAGTTCGCGACCGTGCGGGACACCTACGGTGACGTCTCGGTGCTGGACACCGTCGACTACCTCTACGGGCTGCGACCGGGCGACGAGCACGTGGTGGCCCTCGACCGCGGCGTCCGGCTCATCGTCGGCCTGCAGGCCGTCGGGGACGTCGACGAGCGCGGCATGCGCACGGTCATGTGCACGCTCAACGGCCAGCTGCGGCCCGTCCGGGTGCGCGACCGGTCGGTGCAGGTCAACGTCCGGACGGCGGAGAAGGCCGACCCCGCCCGGCCCGGGCACGTCGGGGCGCCCTTCGCGGGCGTCGTCTCGCTCGCCGTCGACGAGGGGGCGGTCGTCGAGGCCGGCCAGACCGTCGCCACGATCGAGGCGATGAAGATGGAGGCGGCCGTGACGACGTCGGTCGCCGGCACCGTGCGGCGCCTGGCGATCGGGGCGGTCCAGCAGGTCGAGGGCGGCGACCTCATCTGCGTCGTGGAGAGCTGACCCGCCGTCCCGGGACGGGCGGGTGAGGGCCCGCCGTCTGCGGACCGGCGGGTCAGGACGGGTGGGCGAGGACCCGGCGGGTCAGGACCGGCGGGCGATCGCGTCGTACAGGACGGACTGCAGGTCGGCGGCCGTCTGCGCCTGGTATGCGGTGCCCCCGGTCGCCTCGGACATGGCCTGGAGCGTCTTCATGTCGACCTTGGCGCCGAGGCCGATGCAGATCAGCCGGACCGGGCGGTCCTTGGCCTCGCCGGCCTCGCGCCGCAGCGTCTCCACCAGCACGGGCAGCGTCAGCCGGTCGTCGTTCTGGTTGCTGCCGTCGGTGAAGAGGACGACGGCGTTCGCGGCCCGGATGTCGTAGGACGCGCGGACGGCGCGCACCGCCGCCAGCGCGGTGACGTACAGCGCCGTCCCGCCACCGCCCGTGACGCCGTCCAGCGCCTGCAGCTCCTTCTGGATGGCGCGGCGGTGCACCTGGCCGTCGTCGTCCGTGGAGCCGAGCCGGTCGACTGCGGCGAGCGCGCGGTAGGGCAGGTCGCCGTCCATGTCGAGGGAGAACGCCCACAGCCCGGCGGAGGAGATGTCCGGGAGCAGGTCGCCGACGGCGGCCGCGGCTTTGCCGGCGAGCTCCAGCCGGGTCGGCCTCGACCCGGAACGCATCGACGCGGACACGTCGATCACCGTGAGCAGGCGGGACGGGCTGGCCAGCGCGGTCCACCGCTGGGAGAAGCGGGTGAGGTCCTGCGCGGACGGCAGCGCCGCCCGGGCGACCTTCGCGGGCAGGCCCAGCTGGCCGGTGGGGGCGTCCGCGCCGTCCCGGTTGCGCAGCCCGAGGACGTGCGCGGCGTCGCGCGCCTTCGCCGTGCCGAGGGCGTCGACGACGAGATCGGTCCCGGCGGCGTGCGGGGCGTCCTGCTGGTCCTCGGCGACCCGCACGATCGGGAAGTCGAGGAAGGGCGATCCGTCGGTCGGATACACCGGGGTCAGGACGGCGCGCATGCTGTCCCGGTTGATCGCCACCATCGCCTGCTCGGTGGTGGTGACGAACGGCGCGTCGGCGTCGGGACGGTCCGCGGCCGGGTTGACGATCGCGGAGAGCGCGCCGGCCTGGTTGGTGTACGGGCTGCGGCGAGCGGCCAGGGCGGCCTGGGTCAGCGCCCGGTCGGCGGCGCCGCCGCGCCCCGCGGACTGCCACAGCGCCACCATGGCGAGCTGCCCCTGGGCCTGGTCGGTGAGCCCGGGCATGGAGAGGTTCTGGGTGCCGGCGAACAGCTGGACCCAGTTGGGCCGGGACGTCGTCCAGCCGGCGTTCTGGACCGCCTTGGCGCTGGACACCATGATCACCGGGGTGGTGGCGAAGGAGCCGATGGTCCGGGTGCGCCAGTTCGTGATCCGGGACGGCCACAGGGAGGAGTCGCTCAGCCACAGCTGCGGGGCGCGCGAGGGCGGCAGGACGCCGCTGCTGGCGATGGTGTCCGCCGCCTCCTGGGCGCGCACCCGGACCGACAGGCAGCTGTCGTCGGCCATCCGGTGCTGCTGCAGCGGGGCGACCAGCGACGACACCGTCGGGGCGACGAGCGGGGTGGCGACGACGTCCAGCACCGTGACGCGGTCGCACGGCGGCGGCGGGAACCAGGGCAGGTTGCTGCGAAGCCCCGGGGCCAGGCCCGGCAGCACCCCCGGGACGCACAGCGCCACCAGCATGACGGCGGCGAGCGTCGCTGCGCCGACGGCCGCGACGCGACCCCGGGACGCGCGGGGAGCGCGGTCCGGGGCCTGCTGGGTGACCTGCGCGGCCTGCCGGGCCGCGTCGCGGGCCGCCTGGGCCTGCGCCTGGGCGGCCAGCGCCGGTCCGGGGAACACCGGCTGCTGCGGCTGCACCGGGAACTGGGGCTGCTGCCGCGGGTACTGCGGCTGCGGGTACTGGGCCTGCTGCGGGTACGGCGCCTGCTGCGGGTACTGCGGTTGCTGCAGCTGCGGGTACTGCGGCTGTTCCGGGTAGGGGGGCTGCTGCCCCGGGCCGCCGGCCGTACCGGCCGCTCCAGGGTCGCCTGGCCACCCGGACGGCGGGAAGGAGCGGGGGTCCGGCGAGGCGGGCGCGGGCCACTGCCCGTCGGGCTCCTGCCCGTCTCCCGAATCGGAGTGCCTGGCCACAGGCGGTGATCCTCCAGCGAGCGTCTGCGGTCGGTGATCGGTAACGTTTCAGATGGTGCCACAGCGTATCTGCACGTCGGGACGGTCGACAGGGCTGCCGCCGACTGTCACTCCTCCGGGTACGAAGTGGCCCACGGTAACGTTACGTTCTTTGTACCCGCCACTTCCGTGGCGGTCCGTGACCTTCCGTGGCCATCCGTGGCGGGTGCCCGTCGCCCGCGGTACCCGGGTGACGGGCCCCCCGACGCCCAGCGCCTAGGGCGTGTTTCGGAAGTGGTCAGCGGTGGCTGATCCAGTCCAGGACGTCGGTGGCGATGTCGGCGGGGACGGCTGGGGTGGTCTTGGTGGGGGGTGCCTGGTCGGGGTCGGTGTCGCGGTCGTGGCGTTCGATCTCGTAGCCGCCCAGGACGCCGCGACGGGTGGCGACGGAGATGAACCAGTCGCGGGTGTCGTCGCCGGGGTAGAGCACGACGAAGGTGTTCGAGGCCTGGTCCAGTCCCTGGATGAGCTGCACGAGGTCGGCGTGGGTTGGGTCCTCGAGGTAGGCGCCGCCCTCGGCGTCGGCGTAGTACTCCACGGCGCCCAGCATGCCAGTGCCCGGGTCGGCGGCCGGGTCGGCGGCCGGGTCGGCGGCCGGGTCGGTGGCGGGTCGGCGGCGGGTCGGTGGCGGGCGGGTCAGGCCGCGGCGGTCAGCCAGTCGTCCATCGCGGCGATCAGCACGGTGGCCTCGTAGCGGACGGCGAGCTTGTCGTACCGGGTGGCCACCGCACGCCAGCGTTTCAAACGGTTGAACATGCACTCCACCGCGTGCCGCAACTTGTAGTCCGCGTGGTCGACCAGTGGTGGCCGGCCTCCCTGGGATCCCTTCGCCCGGCGGTGGGCCTGCTGGTCCTTCTTCTGCGGGATGGTGGCCCGGATCCCGCGGCGACGCAGGTAGGCGCGGTTGCCCGTCGAGGCGTAGGCCTTGTCCGCGCGGACCCGGGCCGGGCGGGTGCGGGGGCGTCCCACCCCGCCGGGACGTTGGACGGCGACCTGGCCCAGCACCGCCTGGAACTGCGGGCTGTCACCACGCTGGCCCGCGGTCACGATCACCGACATCAGCTTCTGGCCCTGCTCGGCCACCGCATGAACCTTGGTGGTCCACCCTCCCCGGGAGCGGCCCAGCCCATGGTCGGCCGGCTCTTCGGCCACGCCGCCGGGCGGCTCGACCTGACCCGCGCCGTCGCGACGCGCCCCCGCGGCGTGCTGGTGGGCCCGAGCGATCGTGGAGTCCACGTTGAACTCCCAGCAGATCGCCCCGGCGGCATCGGCCAGGGTCTGCAACCGTGCCACGATCGCCCGCCAGGTCCCGTCCCGCTGCCACGCACGGAACACCCGGTACAGGCTCTGCCAGGGACCGAAGCGCTGCGGCACGTCCCGCCACGGACACCCGACCCGGATCCGCCACCGGATCCCGTTGACCTGAACCCGACGGTTCAGCGCCCGACGACCCGTGGCCGCCACCGGCAGCAGCGGCTCCAACACGCCCCAGGCCTCGTCCGTCAGATCACCACGCCCCATGACCAGGACGAACCGGACAGCTCAAGCCCAAATTCCGGGTTCCGAAACAGGCCCTAGGCTGGGGCTGTCCGCCCGTCCGGCGGGCCCCCGGCCCGGGGCGTGGCGGAACAGGCGTGGAGGTGGTCGTGAACGGTCAGCGCGAGGCGCAGTCGCCCGCAGGCCGGGGCGGCCAGGCCACCCGCGGCGCCGCCCTGGTGCGCGAGCCGTCGCCGAAGCTCGCCGAGGGGATCGTCACCCACCAGCAGCGGGTACCGGTCGACGTCGAGCTCGCGCGGCGCCAGCACCGGGCCTACGTCGAGGCGCTCGCGGCCCACGGCTGGTCCGTCGTCCCGGTCGGCGACGGCGACCCCCACCCCGACGGCGTCTTCGTCGAGGACACCGCCGTCGTCGTCGACGACCTCGCCGTCATCACCCGCCCGGGTGCCGTCGAGCGCCGGAGCGAGGTGGGCGCCACGCAGGAGGCGCTGACCGCCCTGGGGCTGCAACTTAGCCGGATCCCCGCCCCGGCCACTCTCGACGGCGGCGACGTCCTGCAGGTCGGGCGCACGATTTACGTCGGGCGCGGCGGCCGGACGGACGCCGCCGGTGTGCGCGCGCTGCGCTCGCTCGTCGCGCCGCTGGGCCGCACGGTCGTCCCGGTGGCCCTGCGCGGCGTCCTGCACCTCAAGTCCGCCGTGACGGCGCTGCCCGACGGCACACTGCTGGGACTGCCCGACCGGGTCGACCCCGGCGGCCTGCCGTCGCTGCGGACGCCGCCGGAGGAGGAGGGCGCCCACGTGGTGCCCCTCGGCGGCGACGCGGTGCTCGTGTCGGCGTCCGCCCCCCGGACGGCCGCGTGGCTCGACGACCTCGGCTTCGAGGCCGTGCCGGTCGAGGTGGGGGAGTTCGAGAAGCTCGAGGGGTGCGTCACGTGCCTGAGCGTCCTGGTGCCAGGAGTGGGGATCCGATGAGCCTGAACCCGTCGACGACGGACGCCGAGTCCCTCGCCGTCCACGTGTCCGACGCGCCGCCCGAGGTGACGACCGTGCCGACCCCGGAGCCGACCCCGGAGCCGACCCCGGTGGCCGAGGAGCCCGCGCCGATGGCCGAGGAGCCCGCGCCGATGGCCGAGGAGCCCGCGCCGATGGCCGAGCAGGACGCGCCGATGGCCGAGCAGGACGCGCCGATGGCCGAGCAGGACGCGCCGATGGCCGAGGAGGAGGACGTGCCGCCGCCCGGCTTCTCCACCCTGGGCTTGCGGCCGGAGCTGCTGCACGCCCTGGCGGCGCTGGGCTACGAGGAGCCGACGCCGATCCAGGCCCGCGCCATCCCGCCGCTGCTGGCCGGCCACGACCTGCTCGGCCAGGCGGCCACCGGTACGGGCAAGACCGCCGCGTTCGCGCTGCCGGCCCTGCAGCTGCTGGCCGGTGGGACGGGGACGGCGCCGCGCGTCCTGGTCCTCGTGCCGACCCGCGAGCTGGCGATCCAGGTCTCGCAGGCGTTCCACCGCTACGGGCGTGACCTGGGGGCCCGGGTACTGCCGATCTACGGCGGGCAGCCCATCGGGCGGCAGATCCGGGAGCTGAGCCGCGGCGTGGACGTCGTCGTGGCCACGCCCGGCCGCGCCCTCGACCACCTGGAACGCGGCACCCTGACCCTGACCGCGCTGCGCCTGGTCGTCCTGGACGAGGCCGACGAGATGCTCGACATGGGATTCGCCGAGGACATCGAGGCGATCCTCGGGCGCACCCCCAAGGAGCGGCAGACCGTGCTGTTCTCCGCGACGCTGCCGCCGCGGATCGGCGGCATCGCGGGGGAGTACCTGCGCAACCCGGTCCGGATCGAGGTCGAGCGGGAGAAGGCGTCCGCCGGCCACCCGCCCCGGATGCGGCAGGTCGCCTACCTGGTGCAGCGACCGTTCAAGCCGGCCGCCCTGGGCCGCATCCTCGACATCGAACAGCCCGGTGCCGCGCTCGTCTTCTGCCGCACCCGGGAGGAGGTCGACGAGGTCGCCGAGAGCCTCAACGCCCGGGGGTACCGGGCCGAGGCCCTCCACGGCGGGATGAGCCAGGAGGCGCGCGACCGGGTCATGAACCGGCTGCGGAGCGGTACCGCCGACCTGCTCGTGGCGACCGACGTCGCGGCCCGCGGCCTGGACGTCGACCACCTCACGCACGTGGTCAACTACACCGTCCCCTCGGCGTCCGAGTCGTACGTGC
>Ga0302299_10003109_pt1 | contig 10120 bp, 5 predicted proteins | sample III_Fen_N3_4_FD_198795 | JGI IMG/M metagenome (GOLD analysis project Ga0302299, IMG submission 198795) | Peat permafrost microbial communities from Stordalen Mire near Abisko, Sweden - III_Fen_N3_4 | ecosystem: Environmental > Terrestrial > Soil > Wetlands > Permafrost | place: Sweden: Abisko...
GTGGCGCGGGCCCGCTGCAGCGTCGCGGTCGCGGTCGAGAGCACCTTCGTGAGCCGGGAGAACTCGGCCCGCTGCGCCTTCTCCTGGGCGCGTACGGCCTGCTCGGCGCGGGCGGCCGCGGCCTTCTGGGCGGCGAGGTCGAGGCTGGCCTGCATCGCGGCGGCCTCGGCCTGCGCCGCGGCCAGGTGGGCCGACGACGCGGTCGTCAGGTAGCGCCGGTTGGCGGCGGCGACGTCGTTGACGTCGGTGACGCGCTCGATGAGGCCGGAGAGGCCGTCGGCCGAGAGCACGCTGTCGACCATCGCCGCCCACTGGCCGAGGCCGCCGGACAGGTCGGCGCCGACCTGGTAGCTGCTCGCCGCGAGGCGGTCGACCGAGGTCTGGGCGTAGACCGACGTCGCCTTCGCGGCCTGCGACGCCCGCTGCTTGGTCGCGAGCACAGCCGCGGCCTCGTCGGCGGCAGCCTTCGCGGCGTCCCACTTCTCGATCGAGGTCTCGAGCTGCGCGTCGAGCACCGCCAGCCGCGCCTGGGCGGAGGCCTGGGCTTGCGCAGCGGCTGCCAGTGCAGCGGCGGCCGCCCGTGCCGCGGCGCGGGCGTGACGCACCTGCTTCGCCGTGGGCGCGGGCTTGGTGGGCGACGCCCCGGCCTGCCCGACCGGCACGACGACGGCCACCGCGACCGCGATCGCGGCGAGCCACGCTGCCCTGCGGTGTCGTGCTGCCATGCGACCCCCTCACGGGTGCCCGGACACGGATGCAACGCCACGACGGTAACCCCATCTGCCCCATTCGCACCATGCGTCACACCAGAGACATGGCCTGACCAGGGACGATGCGGCGCAGCAGCGCCGTGCGGGAGGGGCCGGCCTTCGCCGCGACGACCGTCAGCGGGTCAGCGGCCGGTGAGCCAGAGGGCGGCGTACGGAGGGAGCACGAGCTGGTTGCCCTCGATCTCGGGGGCCTCGCCGGAGAGCCGGTCGACGACGGGACGCCCGAGCAGCGGGCCGAGCGCGAAGGTGTCGCAGCGCTGCCAGTCGGGCGAGGCGTTGTAGACCTGCACGAGGTCGCCCGCCGCGTGGCTGCGCACCACCGCGAGCACCGCGCGGTTGGACGTCTCGCGCACCGACGACTCGACCGCGGCGTGCAACGACGGCAGCGACCGGCGGACGTCGCCGAGGTGCTTCACGAGCCCGTAGACGCGGCCCTCGAGCGTGGCCGGGCTCGAGCGGCGGGCGGCGAGGTCCCACGGCATGCGCGGCCGGTGCATCCAGCGGTTGTCGTCGACGTGGTCGGGCTCGTCGAGGAAGCTGCTGTCGTTGCGCAGGGCGAGCTCGTCGCCCATGTACAGCAACGGGATGCCGCCGAAGCCGTAGACCATCGCGTACGCGCAGAACAGCCGCCGCACCGCCGTGTCGAGCAGCGCGCCGTTGTCGGCCAGCAGAGCCTGCTCGACGCCGGCGAGGCTCGCCGCGCTGCCGCTGATGCGGCTGTCGCCGGTGGCCTCGTTGACCTGGAACTCCGCGCCCACCGCGAACGTGCCGGGCGCGCGACCGGCGTACCAGTCGGAGAGGAACCGGCGGTGAGCTGGTCCGTCCCAGCCCACTGCGGCGGCGTCGGCGTCGTCGACGGCCCAGCCGATGTCGTCGTGGCAGCGCAGGTAGGTGGCCCACGCGGTGGTCGTGGGCTTGGGCGGGAAGCGGTCGAGCGCACGGACCAGCAGGCGCACGTCGCGCGTCGCGAGGGCCGACCAGATCTGCACCATGAGGCTGTTGTGGTAGGCCAGGTCGGACACGTTGCCGGCGTACTCGCCGACGCCGAGGTAGTGGACGACGTCCTCCGGACCCACGATCGCCTCGGCCTTGAACACCAACGACGGCGCGGCGATCCGGGCGACGGCGCGCAGCGTGCGGGTGAGCGCATGCACCTCGGGCTCGTTCTGGCACGACGTCCCCATGCGCTTCCAGATGAACGCGATGGCGTCCAGGCGCAGGCAGTCCACCCCGCGGTTGGCGAGGTAGAGCGTGAGGTCGGCGAACTCGCAGACGACGTCGGGGTTCGACCAGTTGAGGTCCCACTGGTAGTCGTTGAACGTCGTCCACACCCAGCCGGCGAGCCGGTCGTCCCACGTGAAGTTGCCAGGCGCGAAGTCGGGGAACACCTCGGGCAGCGTGCGCTCGTACTCGTCGGGCACGGTGCGGTCGGGGAAGACGTAGAAGTAGTCGCGGTGGCGCGCGTCGCCGGAGCAGGCCGCCTCCGCCCAGGCGTGCTCCTTGGCGACGTGGTTGAGCACCAGGTCGACGGTGAGCGCGATGCCGTTGTCGTGCAGCACCGACGCGAGCTTCTCGAGGTCGCCCATCGTGCCGAGGTCGGCGCGCACCTCGCGGTAGTCGGCCACGGCGTAGCCGCCGTCGTTGGGCGCCGGGCGCGGGCGGAGCAGCGGCATGAGGTGCAGGTAGGTCGTGCCGAGCTCGCGCAGGTACTCGACGTGCGACGTGACGCCCTCGAGCGTGCCGGCGAAGCGGTCGGCGTAGGCGACGTAGCCGAGGGCGTCGGGGCGCTGGAACCAGTCCGGGGTGAGCAGCCGGTCTCGGTCGCGGGCGCGCAGCGGGTCCGGCCGCGCGACCCAGCCCTCGACGACGATGTCGGCGAGGCGGTCGAGCAGGGTGTCGACGTCGTCGGTGGACGCCGCGCGGACCCCGGCCTCGAGATCGGCCCCCCAGCGACGAGCGCGGGCGAGCAGGTCGTCGATGCCCTCGGCCCGCTCGACGCCCTGACGGCGCGCGGCCAGCGCGATGCGCTCCGCCACGTCCAGTGCAACCGCTGTCATGCCCACATTGTGGGGTATGGCCCGCCTTGACGGGAGGGGGAGGCCGCAGGATGAAACCGTTCCCGGCCGTCGTCGACGTGGCGTGATCGTGATCTCCACGTCACACGCTCCAGGGCACCCTCCCTGCGCGCCGAAACGTAGGGTGGAGCCACGTGATCGAGGGAAGGCGGCCCTATGAGCCTGACGTCCGAGCCGCTCGAGGAGTACGAGGCCGAGCTGGCCGTCTACCGGCGCAAGCCGGTGCTCCACCGACCCGCGTTCGTCGAGATGCTCATCTCGTCGATCCTGTCGCTCACCGCCTCGCTGGTGCTCTCGATCGACGCGATCGCCCTCGCCAAGAACCCCGCCGCCGAGCTGTCGTGCAACTTCAGCAAGCACATCTCGTGCTCCACGGTCGGCCTGTCGTGGCAGGCCTCGCTGCTCGGGTTCCCCAACGCGTTCCTCGGCCTCATCGCCGAGCCGGTCGTCATCACGATCGCGATCGCATGCCTCACCGGCGTCGTGTTCCCGCGGCCGTTCATGCTCACGGCGCAAGCGATCTACACGATCGGCCTGCTGTTCGCCTACTGGCTGTTCTACGAGGCCTACTTCGTCATCGGCGCGCTGTGCCCGTGGTGCCTCGTCGTCACGGTGACCACCACGCTCGTGTTCGCCTCGATGACGAGGGTGAACATCCTCGAGGGCAATCTACGGTTCCCCGGCGGCCTGCAGGCGAAGGCAGTCCGCGGTCTTCAGCTCGGCGTCGACCACGCCACCGTGCTCCTGGTCTTCGCCATCATGGCCGCGATGATCATCAAGAACTACCTCTGACCGTCCACTCCCTCCGCCGTGGCGCGGCGTTGTGGATGACCCGATCGCCGCCACCCACCGCAAGCCGATCGTCTGCGCATGCGACAGACGTCCGGGCCGGCCGAACACGTGTCACCGGCTCTTGACTCCCTGGGTCCCGGGCCGTGGCCGGTCTCTGCGCCGAGGGCGCTCGGATGGACTCCACGACAGTTCGAGTACGCCGTCGGTCGGGGATGGCTCGTGCGCATCCGCCGTGGTCAGGTCGCCCCCGGCGGGGGTGCAGGACCGAGGCGCCGACGGGTGAGGGCAGTTATACGCGAGAACGTGTCGGGGTCAGGCGCGGAGGCGGGTGTTGTCGGGGTCGTACGCCGCGCCCGGGAGCACCGTGGCGAGGCGGCGGTGGCCCATCACCGACACCTCCAGCGACGTGCCTGCCTCGGCGAGGGCGGTCTCGACATAGGCGAGGGCCAGGCTGCCCTGCACGTGGTGGCCGTACGAGCCCGAGGTCACGCGGCCGACGACGCGGTCGCCGAGCCACACCGGCTCGTCACCGTGGGCGTCGGCCGCGTCACTGTCGACGTCGAGCAGCACCAGCCGCTCCTGCGGTCCGAGGTCGCGCTCGGCGAGCGCGGCGTCGCGACCGACGAAGTCGCCCTTGTCCCAGGCGATGAAGCGGTCGAGCCCCGACTGCGCAGCGGTGTACGACGTGGTGAACTCCGCCGACCAGATGCCGTAGCCCTTCTCGAGGCGCAGGCTGTCGATGGCGCGGTCGCCGACCGGTCGCAGGCCGAGGTCGGCGCCGGACTCCTTGAGGGTGCGCCACAGCGCGGCGTGGTGGGTGTCGGGCACCGTGATCTCGTAACCGCGCTCGCCGGTGAGCGAGACGCGCGCGACGAGCGCGCTCGTTCCCGCCACGTCGTACCAGCCCACCTTCATGAACGGCACGGCCGCGTTCGAGAAGTCGGCACCCGTCGCGCGCGCGAGGAGCTCGTGCGACGAAGGGCCCGACACAGCGAACCCCAGCCACCGGTCGGAGAGGTTGGTGAGCGTCACGTCGGCCGGCAGCGTCTCCTCGAACCAGCGCTGGTGCCACTCCTGCAGGTAGTAGGAGCCGACCAGCCAGAAGCGGTCGTCCTCCAGCCTGGTGACCGACAGGTCGCCCATGAGGTGGCCGCTCGGGTGCAGCATCGGCGCGAGACGCATCCGCCCGACGTCGGGGATCCGGCTGGCCACCAGCCTGTCCAGCCAGCCGTAGGCGCCGGGCCCGCGCACCTCGTAGCGCGAGTAGACGCCGGTCTCGTAGGCGCCCACAGCCTCCCGGACCGCCGCGACCTCCTCGGCGACGTACGGCTCGGCGTTGTCGCGGCGCAGCGCCGGCTCGTGCACGAACCCGGGGACGCCGGGCGTGTAGAACTGCGGAACCTCGAGCGCCCAGGTGGCGCCGAACTGCGCGCCCTCGGCCACGAGGTCGCCGTACGCCGGTGTCGTGGTGAGCGGGCGTCCGGCGGGCAGCTGCTCGTGCGGGTACGTCGTGAGGAAGCGGCGCGCGTAGAACTGGTAGGTCGTCGCGAGCAGGTAGTCGTCCTTGCTCGCCCAGGCGCCGTAGCGCGCCACGTCCATGGCGTAGACGTCGTCGCCGGGGTCGCCGTCGACGATCCAGTTCGAGAGGGCGAGCCCGACGCCGGCGCCCTGCGAGAAACCGGCCATGACGCCGCACGCGGCCCAGTAGCCCGGCACACCGCGGACAGGCCCGACGAGCGGGTTGCCGTCGGGCGTGATGGTGAACGCGCCGTGCACCCACTTCTTGATGCCCACGCGCTCGAGCGCCGGGAACCGGCGGAACGCCACCTCGAGCTCGTCGGAGATGCGGTCGATGTCCTCCGGCAGCAGCGTCATGCCGAAATCCCAGTCGGCGCCCTCGGGGTGCCAGTGCAGCGGGTGCGCCTCGTAGACGCCGAGCAGCGCGCCCTTCTGCTCGCGCTGCAGGTACGTCCAGCCCTCCAGGTCGGTGACCGCGGGCATCGGGTAGTCGAGCGCGGCGATCTCGGGCACGTCCTCGGTGACGAGGTACTCGTGCAGGATCGGCGTCACCGGGTGGTCGATCCCGACCATGTGCCCGACCTTGCGCGCCCACAGCCCCGCCGCGTTGACGACGTGCTCCGCGATCACCGGGCCCTGCTCGGTCTCGATGCGCCACATCCCGTCGGGCTGCCGCTTCAGGTCGAGCACACGGTTGTGCAGCACGATGTCGGCTCCGCGGTTGCGGGCGGCCGTCGCGTAGGCGTGCACGGCGCCGTTGGGGTCGAGGTTGCCCTCGTCAGGGTCGAACAGACCGCCGACGAGTCCTTCGGGGTTCACGATCGGGACGAGGTCGACGATCTCGTCGACCTCCATGAGGCGCGCGCCCTCGTGGCCCATCATCGAGTGCCAGGCCACCTCGGCCTCGAGCCACCGCATGCGCTCGGGCGTGCACGCGAGCTCGACGCCGCCCGACAGCTTCATCCCGATCTCGACGCCGCTCTCGGCCGCCACCTTCGGGTACATCGAGATGGCATAGCTCTGCAGCGCCGCCACGTGCGAGTCGTTGTTGATCGCGTGGAAGCCGCCGGCGGCGTGCCACGACGAGCCCGCCGTGAGCTCGGTGCGCTCGATGAGGGCGACGTCGGTCCACCCCCGCAGCGTCAGGTGGTAGAGCAGGCTGGTGCCCGTGATGCCTCCGCCGATGACCACGACCCGGTACGACGACTTCACAGCTCCGGAGCCTCCTCACGGGAACGCATGACGCGGCCTCCTGAGTCGCGCATACTGACTCCCGAATCAGTAGTGGCGGTCATCGTGACACGGGTGACCCCGATCGCGCAGCAACTACGGGACACGTCGTACGCGACGGACGAGGAGGACGCGTGCTGCTCGCAGGTGGGGGATTCCCGATCGAGCCGCTCGACGACGAGGCGCTCGAACGCGTGCACACGCAGGCGCTGAGGCTGCTCGTCGAGGTGGGCACCGAGGTGCACGACGACGACATGCTGCGCCGGCTCGCCGAAGCCGGCCAGCGCATCGAGGGCACGCGCGTCCGCTGGGACCCCGACTTCGTGCTCGAGCAGCTGTCGTTCGCCCCGTCCTCGGTCGCGCTCCACGGTCGCGGCGGCGAGCGCCGCGCCGTCCCTCTGGGCGGCGGCAGCCTCGCGCACTCCCCCGTCGGCGGCTCGCCGTTCGTCAGCGACCGCGAGCGCGGACGCCGCGACGGCACGATCGCCGCGCACGTCGAGCTCGTGAAGCTCGCGCACGCGACCGACCTGCTGCCGCTGCTGCAGAGCGGCACTGTCGAGGCGCAGGACCTCGAGCACACCAGCCGGCACCTGGCGATGGACTACTCGATCCTGCGTTGGAGCGACAAGCCCTACATCGCCTACGGCACGTCGGGCGACAAGGCCGCCGACGGGTTCGAGCTCGCCGCCATCGCGGCGGGCGGGCGCGAGGCGCTGCTCGAGCGGCCGATGGTCGTCGGGATCGTGAACCCCAACAGCCCGCTGGTCTGGGACGGCCTCATGGTGAGCACGCTCGCGGCGTGCGCCGAGTACGGCCAGCCGGTGGCCATCACGCCGTTCCTGCTCGCCGGCGCGTCGGCGCCCGTCACGCTCGCCGCCGGGCTGTCGCTTCTCGTGGCCGAGACGCTGGCCGGCGTCGCGATGGCGCAGCTCGTGCGCCGCGGCACGCCGTGCATCCTCGGCTGCTTCTTCAACGGCGTCGACATGCGCTCCGGCGGGCCGTCGCTCGGGCTGCCCGAGTCGGTGCTGACGACTCTCGCGGGAGCGCAGGTGGCGCGCCGCTACGGCCTCCCGCTGCGCGGCGGCGGCGCGCTCTGCTCGGGCATCGCGCTCGACGCGCAGGCGGCCATCGAGAGCACGATGTCGCTCTGGGCGACCTACCTCGCCGGCTGCGACCTCGTGCTGCACTCGGCCGGATGGCTCGAGGGCGGGCTCACGGCGTCCTACGAGAAGCTCGCCATCGACCTCGAGACGATCCGGATGATGGAGCGGGTGCGGTCCGGCCTCGTCGTCGACGACGCGACCCTCGCGTTCGACGTGCTGGCCGACGTCGGCCCCGGCGGGCTCTTCCTCGGGCACGACCACACCCTCGAGCGATTCCGAACCGACGTGTTCATGAGTCCGCTGTTCCGTTCGCAGGCCTACCCCACCTGGCAGAAGCAGGGCGCGCGCGAGGCCGACGAGATCGCGACCGACGAGTGGAAGAAGCTGCTCGACTCGTACGGCGACCCAGGGATCGACGACGCGATCGATGCTGAGCTGCGCGACTTCGTCGAGCGCCGCACCCGCGAGCTCGACGCCTGACGTCGGCTCGCTGCGTGTCGGTTCAGGAGTTGGTAGCGAGAACGCGAGGCAGAGCGCGCGTTCTCGTTACCAACCTCGGCTAGCCGGTCACGTCAGTGCCGCGAGGATCTCGGCGGCGGCGCGCTCGCCGGCCTGCAGCGCGCCCTCGACGTAGCCGGTCCACTCCGCGGCCGTCTCCGACGACGCCCAGTGCAGCGGGCCGACCGGCGCGACGACCGCGGCTCCGGCCTCGGTCCAGCCGCCGGGCTGCATCACGCCGGAGTAGCCGCCGTCCGCGTACGGCTGGGCCGCCCAGTCGCAGTCGGTGTACTCGCGGATGTCGGCGGCATGCGGGCCGAACCAGCGCACCGCCTGATCGGTCCAGGCGGCTCGACGCCGTGCCCGCGCGTCGTCGCCGAGCGTCGCGTCGGAGAAGGCGCGCGCCGCGTCGCCCGCGAAGAACCCGGCGAGGATGCCGTACGTGCTGTCGGGCGAGGAGTTGTCGACGCAGAACCCGACGGGCCCGTCGATGTCGGTGACGAGTCCGCTGAGCCCGAGCTCCCGCCACCACGGGCGGTCGTAGACGACGTTGACCTTCACGACGTCGGCCATCGGCATGGAGCGCTGCGCGGTCGTGCGCGGCACGGGGAGCACGGGTTCCCAGTCGATGCGCTCGCACATGCTCGGCGGGACGGCCACGACGACGCGACGTGCGAGCAGCGTGCCGCCCGCGTGATCGACGATCGCCGCGTCGGCCAGCCAGGAGATGCGTCGCACCGGCGTCGCCAGCACCACGCGGTCGCCGAGCTCGCCGGCCATCCGCTGCGCCAGCGAGGCGAGCCCGCCGACGACCCGCGTCTCCTGGGCGCCGCCCTCGATGCCGAGCGCGGCCGCGAGCGACCCCGACGTGCGCGCGGCGTGCAGCACGGTGAGCAGCGACAGCTCGCGCGTCGGCGCCGTCATCAGCTCCTCGACGACGACGTCGACGTAGCGGCGCACCGTCGCGTCGGCGACCTCGTCGACGAGCCAGCGGTCGAGCGTCCGGTGATCGAGGCCCTCGGCATCGGGAGCGAGCCATGGAGCGACGACGGGGACCTCCTCGGCCATGGCGTCGAGGCGGGCCACCACCTCGCCCGCGGCGGTCGCCAGGGCGTCGGCGGGCTCGTCGGGAACGACATGTCCGTCGACCACGGTGAGCCAACGCCCGTCAACGATCGTCGGGAAGGTGGCGACGCCGAACCGCTCGACGAGCGCGGCCACGCGTGCCTGGCCAGGGCCGGTCCACTGGCCGCCGGCCTCGATCCACGTGCCGCCGGCGTCGATCGTGCGCGTGCGGCCACCGACGCGATCGGTCGCTTCGAGGACGACCACCGAACGGCCTGCGTCGACGAGCGCGCGCGCAGCAGCCAGCCCGGAGAAGCCCGCACCCACGACGGCCACGTCGACGCTGCGGCGCTCGGAGGTGCGGCGGCGGAAGATCACCGAGCCATCCTCGCAGCGCCTCTGTCCGCCGCGCTGGCTGCTCCGGGGAACCCGCGTCGTCCGGCCGCGGACATGGCGGAGCCCCCGCGATCACGCGGGGGCTCCGTCAGGTCGAGCGGTCGTCAGAGCTTCTCGCCGCCGCCGCAGTGGCACGCGCGCACGCGGTAGCGCGGCGGCTCCTGGCCGGTGGCCGCGGTGTACGCCGCGGCCTCGGTCGCGACGCCCGCCCTGAGGCTGCTGCGCGCGCCGGAGATCGCCGACTCGAGCGTGGACTTGTCGCCCGCGATCGCGGTCTGGAACGCGACCCACGCCGTCTCGATGGCCGTGTGGTCACCGGCCGCCGCCTTGATGTCGGCGTACAGCTGGGCGCGCGCCGGCAGCGTGCTCGCGTAGAACGCCTGGCGGGCGGTCGTCACGGTCGCCTGGTAGGCCACCTTGAGCGAGCGGACGTTGGTGCGGAAGGTCTCGCGCGCCGCCACGATCGTCGCCGCGGTGATCGCCCCGTTGTCGGTCGCGGTCGCCGTGTCGTAGGTCGCGAAGGCGGCGTCGTCCGACGTCCAGCGCGTGGCGTCGGCGGCGGCGACAAGCCCGTCGAGGGTGGCCTTGGCACCGGCCACGGCCGCGTCGTAGTTCTGGATCGCGGTGAGGAAGTCGCCGGCGGTCACGGCCGCGGCGGTCGCAGTCTCACGGG
>Ga0302299_10003110_pt1 | contig 10120 bp, 7 predicted proteins | sample III_Fen_N3_4_FD_198795 | JGI IMG/M metagenome (GOLD analysis project Ga0302299, IMG submission 198795) | Peat permafrost microbial communities from Stordalen Mire near Abisko, Sweden - III_Fen_N3_4 | ecosystem: Environmental > Terrestrial > Soil > Wetlands > Permafrost | place: Sweden: Abisko...
GCTCCCCGCGTCCCCGTCGAGCTCGCCGTGATCTGCCAGTTCTGAGCGCGAGCGAGGTCGGCGGGGTGGGTCAGCAGGACCTCCGCCGACGTCGGGCCGGTCGATTTGTTGATCGCGACGACGACGACGCGGTCGTCGCTGCCGGCGTCGACGCTCGCGTAGACGGACGTCGTGTCGCCGTTCGAGGTGGCCGCCGCCACCGAGGTGTCGCCGAAGCGACCGCCGGCGCCATCGTAGTTGCAGTAGGCGGCGAAGGCCGCGTCGACGTAGCGCGTGCCGCCCGAGAGGTCCCAGAGGGCGGCCGCGAAGAGGTCCTCGCGCCCGAAGATGCCGAGCGCGTCCGCCTCGGCGATCGCTCCGGAGACGTGGTCGCCGCCACCGTAGTTGTACTCGGTGATCGCGAGCCGGGTACCCGGGTAGTGCGCCGCGATCTTGTCGCGCATGCGCGGGATCAGCCGGATCGCACCCACGCGCGCGTCGACCGAGATCCAGCTGTTCTCGGAGTAGCTGGGGTCCCACAGCGAGCGCGGGGCCTGGACACGCGCCGCCGCCACGTCGGCCGAGCTGTTCGCCTCCGTGATGCGCACGCCGCCGCCCTTCGCCTCGGGGTACCAGTGCAGGTCGAGCACGTCCACCAGGCGACGGCGGTAGCGGCCCTCAGCGTCCCGCAGTTGATCGAGGTAGGCGTCGAGAAAGTCGCGGCCACCGGCGTCAGGGGCGTCCTGCAGCGAGACGAAGCCGTTCCAGCCGTAGCTGGCCGGGCCGAACACGAGGGCTGCGGGCGCGACGGACTTGACGGCGGCGGCGAACGACGTCGTGCGGTCGACGAGCTCGGCATAGGTGACCTTGCCGGTCGGCCGGATGCGCGGGTGGGTCGAGGCCCAGAGGTCGGGTTCGTTGTCGAGCGAGTAGAAGAGTGTCCGCGAGGCGTCGCCGCGCGCGTAGGAGAACGCCGACTCGAGCCAGGCCACGAACTCGTCCTGGTAGACGACGCGGTCGCCGGTGTCGGGCGGGTACGCGAAGCCGCGTCCCTTGCCCGGGCGCGACTCGAAGAAGCGGGCGTTCAGGAAATCCGGGGTCTGGTTGACGTCGCCCCCGGGGGACTTGTCCGCCGCGACGTAACCCGCGATCGGCACCGTCACGATCATCGCCGCGCCCGCCGCGTGTGCGGCGGCCACCGGCCCACGCACCGCTTCGCCGGGCACGTCGCCACCGCCGAGGAAGGCGTCGCTCTGGTTCTGGTAGTCGGTGCCGGCGTTCGACGCGTTCGTCTCCCAGTTGTACGCGGTCCAGCGGTTGCCACCAAGGCGCGCGAGACGCAGACCGCGCGAGCGGCCCGCCCAGGCCGGCTGGTTCATGCCGTAGATGTAGGGCGAGATCGCGTGGCGCGAGGCGCCGGTGTCGATGGAGAAGCGCACGGAGGAGGCGGGAGCCGCCGACGGCGCGGCCGTCCCTCCGCTCGGGGCGGAGGGTGTGGTGGCGCCCCCGCCGCCGCCACAGGCGGCGAGGAGCAGCAGGGGCGGCGCGAGGGTCAGTGCCCGAAGCGGAATCAGCATCGTCCGGAACGTAGCACAGGCGGCGGGCCGGCGCGGGGGGAAGCTCGAGGCCGTCAGGTCGAGAGCCCGGCCGCAGAGTCCTCGTCGAGGAACAGCGTCGCGTCGCCGTGGCGGCGCAGGATCGACGCGGGACAGGCGGTCGTGACCGGGCCGTCGATCGCCGCCCGGATCGCGGCACGCTTCGCCGGACCGGGGACGATCGCGACGGCGCGCGGCACGCGCAGGAGGAACGGGACAGTCAACGAGAGCGCCGTCGTCGGTACCGCGGCGAGGCTCGGGAAGCTGCCCTCGTTCACCTGCTGCTGACGGCAAGGCACGTCGAGCTCCACGACGCGCACGTCGAGCGGCTCCCTGAAGTCGCACAGGGGCGGATCGACGAACGCCAGGTGGCCGTTCTCGCCGATGCCGAGCACGGCGAGCGCGGGCGCGGCCTGTCGAAGCAGCGCCGCATAGCGCGCGCACTCGGCCATGAGATCGGGGGCCTGGCCGTCGAGGCCGTGGAAGGCGGCGACCCGCACGTGAGAGAACAGGCGGTCGACGAGAAAGCGGCGAAACGAGGCGGGGTGGTCGGGAGCGATGCCCACGAACTCGTCGAGGTGGAACGCGGTGAGCTTCGGCCAGTCGATCCCCGGCTCCTGCCGCAGCGCTGTCAGGAACTCGTTCTGGGAGGGCGCGGAGGCGAAGATCACGGCCGCCCGCCCCTCGCGCGCGAGAAGACCACGGATGGCGTCCGCCACCAGCCGCGCCGAGGCGACGCCCAGCATGGGGCGGCTCGGGTGAACCTCCACGCGCAGGCGCCCGCAGCCAAGGACGCGCGCGCCGGGCGCGTCGCCCGCGGCGCGCCCGCGCAGGTGGCCCGACGCCCAGGCGAGGAAGTACGGCAGCGCGATTTCGGGCTCTTCGATCCCGGGGTGCCAGCGCTTCTCCCACTCGAAGGAGACCCAGCGCTCGCCGCCCGACGCCTGCAGCAGGTCGAGCACGCGGGCGGCCGGGAAGTCGCCGCGACCGGGCAGCACCGGGGGCCAGGGAATCCTGCCGTCCGGGGGGCGACGCTCGTCCTTGAGATGGACGTGGCGCAGGAACGGTCCGAGGGCCGAAGCGCCCGCCTCGGGCTCCTCGCCGAATTCCGAGAACGCGTTGGCGGGGTCCCACACGAGGCCGAGCCCCGTGCTTCCCGCCTCTTCGAGCAGCGCGCGCGCCGCCGCCGCCGGTGCGAAGTGGCCGTGGGTCTCGAGCCAGACCTCGACACCGCTGCCACGCAGCCGGTCGCGCAGCGCCGCGAGGGACTCCACGATGAAGCGGCGCGTGGCCGCGAGGTCCACTCCTGGCTGCACGCGGTCGCCGAAGACGCGGATGCCGGGCGCGCGAAGCGCCGCGGCGACGCCCGCGACGCGCTCGGCTTCGTCGATCGCGGTGCGGCGCGCGGCGGCGTCCGGCGAGTGGAAGAAGGAGCGCGTGTCGACGCAGGGTACGGCCAGGCCGGCGTCGGCCAGGCGCGCGCGTGTGTCGGCGAGCCCCGCGCCGACGAGCTCGGGCCGGGCCCACAGGGCGTCGTCGCCCTCGAGGAAGCGCAACTCGATGCCGTCGTAGCCGAGACGGCCGGCCGCGTCGACGATGCGAGAGAGAGGCCAGTCCGGGCAGCCCAGGGTGGAGAAGGCGAGCTTGCAGCGCCCCCTCGGATGAGTGGGCGGGAGGGGGATCATGTCATCCGCTCCAGCATGGCGGGCCGCACGCGCGTGCGCACGCGCGCACCCCGCGCGAAGCGCTCGAGGGCGTCGAGCACGAGATCGGCCATCGCGTGACGCACCGAGACGGAGGCTGCGCCCACGTGCGGCGTGACGACCGCACCGCGCAGCCGGCGCAACGGGTGGTTTGTCGGTAGCGGCTCGAGCGGGTCCGTCACGTCGAGCGCGCAGCGCAGCCGGCCCGAGCGAACCTCGGCAACGAGAGCGTGGAGGTCGACGAGCCCACCGCGCGCCACGTTGACGAGCGTGGCGCCGTCCGGCAGCCGGTGCAGGGCGGCTGCGTCGAGCAGCCCGTTCGTGGCCTCGGTGAGGCCGGCCGCGACGACGAGGTACTGCGAGCGGCGCAGGAGAACGCTCAGCGGGACACGCAGCGCGCCGGCCCGTCGCACGACGGAGGCCGAGACGAAGGGATCGTGGACCAGCAGCGTCGCAGCGAACGGCTGCAGCAGGCGGGCGGTCTCGCGGCCGATGCGGCCAAAGCCGAGGATGCCAACTGTCGCCCCCTGCAGCGTGTCGGGGCCGGCCCCTTCGAGGTGCAGCTTCGTATAGATGCGGTTCGAGTGGCGGCGCAGCGCGCCGCGGTAGTCGTCGACTCGCCGCGCGGCCATGAGCAGGAACGTGACGGCCAGCTCGGCGACGAGGTGGGCCATCGGCCCCGGCGCGTTCGCGATCACCAGGCGCTCGAAGAGCGGGCGGGCGAAGCGGCGCTTGACCTCACCGCCGCAGTGCGCGACCAGCCTCAGCCGGGGCGCGAGCGCGAGCAACTCCTCGCCGAAGACGGGGCTGTCCCAGGTGGTGACGAGGGCGTCTGCCTCGCGGAGCCCTGCTCGCAGCGCGGGCGTGAGGGACTTCCCGGCGACCCGGGTCCAGTCGAAGCCGCGGCCGAGGCGCCGCTGGCGGGGCGCGTCGAAGAAGGAGCGGAACAGCGTCTCACCGGCCAGTACGATGACGCGGGGTCGCGTGACTTGCGCGCGACGGGCTCTCGCTGCCACGGCCATGGCGGCCTCCTCAGATCACCTTCACCAGGCCGCGGCCCGAGGCGGCCGTGTTGCGTACGAGCGCCAGCACGCACAGGGCCGCGAGCAGCGGGATGACACTCGCGACGACGAGGATGGGCGTGAACGAGAAGCGGTCGGCGACGAGCCCGATCAGGTAGGTGGCCCCGATCGTGCCGAGCCCGGCTCCGGTCCCCGACAGGCCGGAGACGGACGCGACCGCGCGGCTGTCGAACAGGTCGGCCGGCAGCGCGAGCGCCATCGTGGACATCGCCGCGTAGGAGAAGGTGGCGATCGCGAAGCACGCGAGCAGCGCCGGGAAGCTCGAGAGAAACGCCGCCGGCATCAGCGCGAGCACGCCGAAGGCGCCACCCACGATCAGCGCCTTGCGCGCGCGGCCCACGCTCCAGCCGCGCCGGATCAGCCAGCTCGAGAAGCCGCCGCCGAAGAAGTTGCCGAGGTCCGCGGCCAGGAAGGGGACCCAGAACCCGGCCGCGGTCTGCGCGAGGTCGAAGCCCTTCGCCACGAGGTAGATCGCGAACCAGTCCGCGATCATGTACCAGACGGGGTCGGTGAGGCCACGCGCCGCGATCGTGCCCCAGGTCTGCGGCAGGGCGAGCAGTGTGCGGTAGGCGACCGGTCCCTCGCTCGCGCAGGGCTGTGTGGCGCCGCTCGCTCGGTCCTCGGCGCGGTCGGCCAGGATCATGGCGCGTTCCGCCTCGCCGAGTCGCGGGTGCTGCTCCGGCGAGTGGTAGTTGCGCCGCCAGACGACGAGCCACGCGAAGCCGAGCAGGCCGATCACGACGAAGGCCGGGCGCCAGCCCCCGAAGTGGCCGACGAGCAGCAGCACCAGCGCCGGCGCGACCGCTGCCCCGATCGAGGAGCCGCTGTCGAACAGCGCCACCGCCCAGCCGCGCTCGCGGCGCGGGAACCACTCGGAGACGGCCTTCGTGGCCGCCGGCCAATTCGCCGCCTCGCCGGCGCCGAGCAGGAAGCGGAAGCCGCAGAAGGCGACGAGGCTGTTGGCACTGGCGGTCAGGATCGCCACGACCGAGTAGAAGACGACCGCGAGGCTGAGGCCGTTGCGCGTGCCGAGCCGGTCCACCAGGCGACCGGCAACCGTCTGCATGATCGCGTAGGCGACGCGGAACGAGATCACGATCAGCGCGAAGTCCTGGTTCGTCCAGTGGAACTCGGTCTTCAGGCTCGGCGCGAGGACGGAGAGCGTCTGGCGGTCGAGGTAGTTGATGACCGTCGAGAGGAAGAGCAGGCCGCCGATCCACCAGCGCAGCCGGCCCCTCACCCCCGCGATCGGATCAGGGCCTCCGCCTCCGCGAGCGTCGGCTGGCGCGCGGTGCCTCCGAGACCCAGCGTGCTCAGGGCGCCGCAGGCCGCGCCGAGCCGCAGGCACTCCGGCAGGGGCGCGCCCGCGAGCCAGCGCTGCAGGAAGCCGGCGTTGAACGAATCGCCGGCTCCGGTGGTGTCGATCGTCTCCACAGGGAAGGCCGGCACGTGCAGCACGCGGTCGCCTTCGAGCGTCATGGCGCCGTCGCGCCCGAGCTTGGCCACCACGCGCGTGCGCCCGTTCTCCATCCGGCGCAGGCCCTCGGCGGGGTCGTCGCAACCGGCGATCGCGCGCAGCTCGACCTCGTTCGGGAAGAAGAGGTCGCTCTCGCGCAGCACCGCCTGCAGGCCGCTGTCCCACTTCTCGCTCGGATCGAACCCGGTGTCGAGCGAGGTGGTGAGCCCGGCCCGCCGCGCACGCGCGAAGAGGTCCGGCAGGCCGGGGCGCAGGCCGTCCTGGAAGAAGAACGAGGAGACGTGGAGGTGGGCCATGCCGGCGAGCGCGGCGTCCGGCACGTCCTCGGCCGTCAGGGCCGTGATCGCCCCGAGGTAGGTGACGAGGGCGCGGTCGCGCGGCGAGGTGATCGAGACCGTGATGCCGGTCTTCAGCCCGCCGCCGCGGATGACGCGCGAGAGCTCGATGCCGCGGCCCGCCATTTCGTCGAGGCAGAAGCGGCCCCAGAGGTCCTCGCCCACGCGCCCGGCGAAGCCGACCGGCGTGCCCAGCCGGGCGAGGCCCATCGCCATGATCGCGGAGGCGCTGCCGAGCACCATCGCGAAGTCGTCGACCAGGACCTCCTTGCCGGGCACCGGGAACTCGGAGTAGCCCTGCAGCACGAGGTCGACGTTGATTTCGCCGGCGACCAGGACGCTCTTCACGCGCTCACCTCGCGCCGTTGCGGGAGTGGATGGCGAAGCCCGAGACCACACGGGTGATGACACTGTGCTCGGACGGGGAGTCCGGCCGGAAGCCCGCGGCGAGGCAGCGGAAGAAGCCGAGCAGCTGACCGGCCATCGCGTCGAGCACCGTCAGGTCGGCGTCCCCGCAGGGCCCGGCCTCGATGTCGACGGCGAGAACGCCGGGCGCCGACGCCACCTCGGCGGGCAGCCCGGCACCGAGCACGATGCGCCTGCCGCCGACGCCCTTGGCGTCGAGCTCGCGCAGCAGGTCGAGCTCATAGGCGCGTACCAGCGGGTCGGAGGAGAGGAAGGCCACGACCAGCGTGTCCTTGCGGATCGCGGACATCGGTCCGTGGCGCAGGCCGAGGAAGGACTCGGCCAGCGTCCAGACGTCTCCGCCGTTCATCTCCAGCATCTTGAGCGCGGCCTCGCGCGCGGAGCCGAGCCGGCAGCCGCTGCCGAGGAAGACGGCCGAGCCGAAGCCCGCGCGCGCGGCCTCGGCCAGCGGGCCCGCCTGCGTGAGCAGCATCGCCGTGCCGGCCTGCGCCAGCGCCTGCGCCCGCGCCGCGCCGAGCTCTGGGCGGGCGACGGAGGCGAGCGCGCGGCCGGCGAGCACGAGGTTCGTGAAGCTCGAGGTCATCACCAGGCTGCGGTCGTTCGTCTTCTCGTCGAGCACGATCGCGCGCACGCCCGGGCGCTCCCGGTAGACGGTGGCGAGCGCGCCCGCGCGGTTGCAGGTGAGGACCAGGTGGCGGGCCTGGGGAGAGCTCTCGAGCAGCCAGTCCACCACCGCCCGGCTCTCGGGGCTGTCGCCCGAGCGCGCCACCGAGACCACGAGGAACCGGCCGGTCGGGGGCAGACAGGTCTGCGGATGGGTCAGGATCAGGCCCGCGGGCACGGCGCTCACGGGCAGGCCGAGCTCGGCTTGCAGGCAGGGGGCGACGCACTCGCCCGCGTAGAGGGAGCTGCCCGATCCCGTGACGACGAGGGCGAGGACAGAGTCGAGGCTCTGCGTCACCACCTCGGAGGCGTGGCGCAGCCGTGCCGCGGTGTCGAGCCAGGTGAGCGGCTGCTGCGCGATCTCGCGCAGCGTATGGCCATAGCCGCACTCCAGCTGCTCACTCCACGGCCGTGCCAGCAGCTCGCTGAACGCTGCGACGTCTCCCAGAGCCGCGAGGCAGCCCTCCACCGACGCCGGCAGGCCGCCGCCGAGCCCGCCGTCGCTCGCGACATCCGACCGCGCTTTCGTGGTCCCAGTCATGCGAAGCTCCCGTCAGCCGTGGAGAATTACGGCTTGACAACGGTATCGAGCATCGGATAGAAAACGCAAGCAAGTGAAAACTATCGCAATGAAACGAAAGAGTCAAGCAGGAATGCAGGCAAGCCCCTTGTCCTCGCTCTCGCTGGCCCACGGCAAGCGCGCGCGGCTGTGGCGGCTGCTCTACGGCCACGGCCCGGCCAACGGAACGTTGATGGTGCTGCCGCTCGACCAGGGCCTCGAGCACGGGCCGACCGACTTCTTCCCGAACCCGGCCGCGCTCGACACGGAGTTCCAGTTCCGGCTCGCGGTCGAGGGGAACTACTCCGCGATCGCGCTCGGCGTGGGACTCGCCGAGAAGTATCTCGGCGCACACGCCGGACCGATCCCGCTCATCCTGAAGCTGAACGGCAAGACGAACATCGCCGACGACGCCGAAGCGGTCTCGCCCGCCTTCGCGAGCGTGCGCGACGCCGTGCGGCTCGGCGCGGACGCGGTCGGCTACACCGTCTACGTGGGCACGCCCCGGCAGGACGTCGAGATCCGCGAGTACGGGAAGGTGCGCGAGGAGTGCGAGCGCTTCGGCATGCCGCTCGTGGTGTGGGCCTACCCGCGGGGCAGCGCGATCGAGACGAGGGGCGGCAAGGGCAGCCTGTACGCGCAGGACTACGCGGCGCGCGTCGCCGAAGAGCTCGGGGCGGACGTCGTGAAGCTGCACGAGCCGGCCGCCGACACCGCCGGCAGCCCGGAGCCCTACCGCTCGCTGCGCGAGGACGCGCCGGCGCGGCTGCGCCGCGTGGTGCGCTCCGCGGGCCGCGTGCTGGTGCTGTTCTCGGGCGGCGTCAAGCAGGACGACGACGCGGCGGTGCTGCGCAAGGTGAAGCTGTACATGGAGTGCGGGGCGACCGGCGTGATGTTCGGGCGCAACATGTGGCTGCGCCCGCTGGACGAGGCGCTGGCCCTCTCGCGCAAGGTGCACGCCATCCTCAGCCGGCACCGGCGCTAGCGGCCCGCACGGCCCGCGAGGAGAGACCGTCATGAGCTGGACCCGAAGGGAGTGCCTGATGGGGCTGGGTGTGTCCGGGCTCGGCGCGTCCGGGCTGGGCCTGGGCGGCGGCCGCGGGGAGGCGTCGCCCGTCACGGCGTCGGAGACGACTCCCGACCTGCTGCTGCGCGACTTCGAGCCGCGCAGCATGCTCCACGTGGCCGAGACACACGTCTCCCGAGCACGCTTCCCGGTGATCGACGTGCACACCCACCTCGGCTTCACGGCCGTCTCGCGCAAGGGCGTACCGGTCGGCGACGAGGTCGAGCTGCTGACGACCGCCGCGCAGGCGCTCGCGCTGATGGAGCGCAAGAACCTGCGCGTGCTGGTGAACATCACCGGCGGCAGCGGCGCCGGCCTCGCGAAGAGCCTGGCCGCTTTCGACGGTGCGGCGCCGGGCCGCTTCCACACCTGTACCGAGCCGATCTACGGCGAGTTCCTCGACCCGCACTACCCGCAGTTGCAGGCCGACGCGATCGAACGGGCGCACAAGGCGGGAGCAAAGGGGCTCAAGGTCCTGAAGGCGCTCGGCCTCTACCTGCGCGAGGGCATCGACCAGGGGCCACTGGTGAAGATCGACGACCCGCGCTTCGACCCGATGTGGGAGGCCTGCGCGGCGCACTCCATGCCCGTGTTCATCCACGTGGCCGACCCCGAGGCCTTCTTCCTGCCGATCGACCGCACGAACGAGCGCTGGGACGAGCTGGGTCACCACCCCGACTGGTCGTTCCACGGCCGCGACTTCCCGAGCTTCGGCGACCTGATGGAGGCTCGCGACCGCGTGCTCGCCCGGCACCCGAAGACGGCGTTCCTGGGGCTGCACGTCGGCCACGACGCGGAGAACCTCGCCTTCGTCGGCGAGTCGCTCGACCGCTTCCCGAACCTCACGGTCGAGCTCGGGGCCCGCATTGGCGAGCTCGGACGGCAGCCGCGGACGGCGCGGCGCTTCTTCGACCGCTACCAGGACCGCATCTTGTTCGGCACCGACGCGGTGCCGCCGCCGGAGGGCGAGGGCACCCCGCAGCAGGTGTTCAAGAACGAGCTGTACGAGATCTACTTCCGCTTCCTGGAGACCGAGGACGAGCACTTCGACTACGCCCCGGCGCCCATCCCGCCGCAGGGCCGCTGGCGCATCTACGGGATCGGCCTACCGGACGGGATCCTGAAGAAGGTCTATCACCAGAACGCAGAGCGGCTGCTGGGGCTCTCGTCGTGATGCGCGCGCTCCTGGCCGCCGCCGTGTTCGCGCTGGCGCCCGCGACTGCGACGGCGCCCGA
>Ga0302299_10003111_pt1 | contig 10118 bp, 8 predicted proteins | sample III_Fen_N3_4_FD_198795 | JGI IMG/M metagenome (GOLD analysis project Ga0302299, IMG submission 198795) | Peat permafrost microbial communities from Stordalen Mire near Abisko, Sweden - III_Fen_N3_4 | ecosystem: Environmental > Terrestrial > Soil > Wetlands > Permafrost | place: Sweden: Abisko...
CGCCGTGCCCGACCCGGTTCCCGCCCTCGCCCACACGCCCCCGGTCCGCCTCGACATCGAGGCGTACGAGCACATGATCGCCCACGCCTACGACGGCTACCCGTTCGAGGCGTGCGGGCTGCTCGGGGGCTCCCTCGCCGACGCCACCATCGTCGCCTTCGCCCCGTGCCGCAACATCGACGAGTCGGCGCGCACCTACTCCATCGGTCCCGACGGCTGGCGCGACGCCGAGGCCGCGTTCGACGCGCTCGGCGTCGAGGTGGTGGGGGTGGTCCACTCCCACACCCACACCGACGCCTATCCGTCGCCCACCGACATCGACAAGGCCGACAACCCGCTGCTCGAGGGCTGGCGCTACCTCATCGTCTCGCTGCGCGACACCGACCCGGTGCTGCGCTGCTACCTGCTCGACGGACGCACGGTCGTCGAGGAGGTCGTGGAGCTGACGGGCCGGTAGAATCCCGAGCGTCCCACTCAGGTTTCACACTCGGAGCGAACGCGGTGGCCGTCTACAAGTCGGTGCTCGACCTCATCGGCAACACCCCGATGATCGATGTCAGCCAGCTCAGCCCCAACCCGCGCGTCCGCATCCTCGGCAAGCTCGAGGGCCAGAACCCCGCGGGGTCGGTCAAGGACCGCATCGCCAAGTCGCTCATCGAGGAGGCCGAACGTGACGGCTCCCTCAAGCCGGGGCAGACCATCATCGAGCCGTCGTCGGGCAACACGGGCATCGCCCTGGCCATGATCGCCCAGCTCAAGGGCTACCCCATCAAGATCGTGCTGCCCGAGAACGTGTCCATCGAGCGGCGCCAGCTGCTCGAGGTGTTCGGCGCCGAGGTCATCTCCTCTCCGGGCGCGCAGGGCTCGAACGGGGCGGTGCGACTGGCGCAGGAGCTCGCCGCCGAGCACCCCGACTGGGCCTTCCTCTACCAGTACGGCAACGAGGCCAACCCGCTCGCGCACTACCGCACCACGGGTCCCGAGATCCTCGCCGACGTGCCCGACATCACCCACTTCGTGGCCGGGCTCGGCACCAGCGGCACGCTCATGGGCGTGGGCACGTTCCTCAAGGAGCGCAAGCCCGACGTCAAGATCTACGCGGTCGAGCCCCCGGCCGGCGAGCAGGTCGAGGGTCTGCGCAGCCTCGACGACGGCTACATCCCGCCCGTGTTCGAGAAGTGGGGCGGCCTCGAGCTGCTCGACGGCAAGAGCATCGTGCGCCCCCGCGAGTCGCTCGAGTGGACCCGTCGCCTGGTGTCGGAGGCGGGCGTGTTCGCCGGCATCTCGTCGGGTGCCGCGCTGGCCGGCGCGGCGAAGGTGGCGCGCAAGATCGACGAGGGCACCATCGTGTTCGTGGTGTGCGACGCCGGGTGGAAGTACCTCTCCACGGGCGCCTACACCGACGACCTCGACGAGGCCGAGAAGAACGCCGAGAAGATCATCTACTTCTGATCCGCCCCGCACGCCCCGCACGCCCCACCCCCCGCCGTTCTCCGTGCGGATAGCGTCGCTCAGCGACGGCAGACGCACGCAGAACGAGGCCGCTGGCGAGGAGGTGTGCTCATGACCCGGTTCGTGGCGCTGCTGCGCGGGATCAACGTCGGGGGCCATCGCAAGGTGCCCATGGCGCGGCTGCGCGAGGTGCTCGGCGAGGCCGGCTTCGCCGACGTGGCGACGTACCTCCAGAGCGGCAACGCGGTCGTCACCGCGCCCGACACCGACCCGCAGGCGGTGGCCTCACACATCGAGCAGGCCATCGCCGCGGCGTTCGGCTTCGACGTCGACGTGCTGGTGCGCTCGGGCGCCGAGCTCGACGCCGTCATCGCCGCGAACCCCTTCGCCGAGCAGGCCGCCGCCGACCCCACCCGGGTGCACGCCAGCTTCCTGGCCGACCAGCTCGACCCCACCACGCTCGACGAGCTCGAGATGGGCCGCTTCGCGCCCGAGAAGGTCGTGGCCGGCGACCGCGTGCTCTACTTGCACCTCCCCGACGGCATCGGTCGCTCCAAGCTCGCGGCGGCGCTCACCGACCGGCGCCTCGGCACCCTCGCCACGGCGCGCAACTGGCGCACCGTCGAGGCGCTCGCCGGCCTCGTCGCGCCCTAAGGGCGTCGCCCGCCGGCCGCGGTACCGTTCTGGCACCGTTCGAGCCCAGGAGCCCATCGATGTCCGTGACCGAGACCGTCCCCCCTGCCCTGCACCGCGGTGCCGACGAGCTGCCGTTCGTCGAGATCGGCGGCGGCAACAAGTTGAAGGTGATCCAGATCGACGCCGCCGAGGGGCTGTGGATCGTCGAGAACATCTTCCAGACCAACTACGAGGTGCAGACCCACCGCCACACCGGCCCGGTGTACGCCTTCACCACGTCCGGCGCCTGGAAGTACAAGGAGTACGACGAGGTGAACCGCGCCGGGTCGTTCCTGTTCGAGCCGGCGGGCTCGGTCCACACCCTCACGGTGCTCGAGGACGACACCCACGTCTGGTTCCAGATGTACGGCGTGAACCTCAACCTCGACGCCGACGGCAACATCGAGAGCGTCTTCGACGGCCCCGGCACCCTCGAGGCGTACTACGCGCTGGCCGAGGCCGAGGGCTTCCCCCGGCCGAACGTCATCGTCGCCTGACCGCGGCGCCCGAAGGTCAGGGCTCCGGCGGCGTCAGCCGGTGAAGGTGGGCTGGGCCACCACCGGCGCGGCCGCGGTGCTCTCGGGGAGCACGCCGGTGGGCGCGGTGGTGGGCGCCGCGGTGGTGGCCGGCGCCGCGGTGGTGCTGGGGGCCGCGGTGGTCGTCGGGGCCAGCGTGGTGGTGGTCGACGTCGTCGTCGGTGCCACGGCCGGGATGGCGGCGAACCAGATCTGGTAGATCGGCTTGCCGCGCTGGGCGTGGAACACGAAGGTGAGCGTCTTGACGGGCACGGTCGGCTCGAACCAGCCGTCGGCCCCCGTGGTGTCGGTGCCGTGGCCCACCAGCGTGGCCGTGCCCGCGTCCCAGGTGGGGGTGTCGGACGCCGGAGGTGCCCCCGTGGTCGACGTGGCGAGCGGCGGGCAGGCGGCCGGACGGGGTGTGTTGTCGCAGAAGTTGAACACGGCCTGGAAGCCGAGCGACGCGGTGGGCACCGGGTTGCCGAGGGCGTCGGTGGCCGTCACCGTGACCTGGTCGACGTCGATGTCGCCCAGGGCGAAGCCCCAGCCGCTGGCCGGGGTCGGCGAGGCGAAGGTGAAGGTGGTGTGCGAGTCACCGTCGGAGCTGGTCGACGCCCGCAGGTAGTTCGAGCCCTGTGACGAGCCGAACGCCGCCCCGAACGGTGTGGACGCGCCGAGGAACGCGGTGGTGTCGAGGAAGGGGGTGGTGGTGTCGGAGGTGTAGCTGACCGCGGGGAACCCCGCGGCCGCCACCGCGACGGTGCCCGACCAGCTGGTGCCGGACCCGGCCAGCGTCCAGGCGCCGTAGACGCCTGGTCCCGCGGCCGCAGAGGGGCTGCTCAGGGCCACCACCAGCGTGGTGGTCAGGGCCAGCAGACCGGCCGCCGAGGCGGCTCGGGCTCGAAGGTGGGCCGCCAGCCCACTCCGTGACGACAACATGGTCGGCCTCCCGCGAGGGTCGACGTTGGGTAGTGCTCATATACTAGGCGTAGTGTTTGGCCCCGGCAAGGGGAAAATCTCAGGGTCGCGCGGCACCCAATCCTCAGGGTTCGGGCTCGTGCACGGTGGTGAAGCGGTAGCCCATGCCCGGCTCGGTCAGGAAGTAGCGCGGGGTGCTCGGCACCGGCTCGAGCTTGCGGCGCACCGCGGCCAGGTAGACCCGCAGGTAGTTGGTCTCGCGCTCGTAGGCCGGGCCCCACACCTCCTGCAGCAGCTGCCGCTGGCTCACGAGCTTGCCCTGGTTGCGCACCAGCACCTCGACCACACCCCACTCGGTGGGCGTGAGGCGGATCACCGCGCCCTCGGGGTCGGTGACGAGCTTCGCCACGAGGTCGATGGTGAAGTCCTCGGTCTCGATGACGGGCTGGGCGTCGCCAGCGGTCACGCGGCGCAGCGCGGCGCGCACCCGGGCGAGGAACTCGTTGATGCTGAAGGGCTTGGTCACGTAGTCGTCGGCGCCGGCATCGAGCGCCGCCACCTTGGTGGCGTCGGTGTGGCGCGCCGACAGCACGATGACGGGCACCGCCGTCCACGCCCGCAGGGCGCGCAGCACCTCGAGGCCGTCCATGTCGGGCAGGCCCAGGTCGAGGATGACGATGTCGGGCTTGATGTCGGCCGCGGCCCGCAAGCCGGTGGCGCCGTCGGCGGCGGTGGTGACGTCGAAGTCGCGGGCGCGCAGGCTGATGCCGAGCGCGTGCGCGAAGCGCTCCTCGTCGTCGATCAGCAGCAGGCGCGTCATGCGGCGTCCGGCGTGAGCGGAAGGGTGATGACCATGGTGGTGCCGCCTCCTGGCGTGTCCTCGACGGTGAGCTCGCCACCTATCGCCTCGACGAAGCCGTGTGCCACGGCGAGCCCGAGGCCGACCCCGCCGTGGGCACGATTGTCGTCGAGTCTCTGGAAGGGCTGGAACACGCGGTCGCGATCGGCCACCGGGATGCCGCGTCCGGAGTCGATGACCCGCAGGTGGAGGCGGTCGGAGACGACTCCGGCGGTGACCGTGATGGGCACGCCGTCGGGCGAGAATCCGAGCGCGTTGTCGAGCAGGTTCGCCACCGCCCGCTCCAGGAGCGAGGGATCGGTGATGACGCGTGGCAGGTCCTCGGGGACCTCGATCCGCACGCGGTCGGGCGGGGTGTGCAGGCCGAGGAGCGCGGCGCCGACGACCTCGTCGACGCCCACGGCGTCCTGCTCGATGTGGAAGTGCCCCGTCTGCAGGCGGCTCATGTCGAGCAGGTTCCCCACCAGGGTGTTGAGCCGCTCGGCCTCGTCGTCGATGGTCTCGAGCAGCTCCTTGGTGATGGACGGATCGAGGTCGACGTCGTCGGCCAGGAGGCTGGTGGCCGCGGTGCGGATCGAGGCGAGCGGGGTGCGGAGGTCGTGGCTGACGGCCGCGAGCAGCGCGGTGCGCATCTCGTTGGCCTTCGCGAGCGTGGCCGCCGTCGACGCCTCGGCGGCGAGCCGGCGGCTCTGCACCGCCACGGCGAGCTGCGTCGCGAACGCGGCCAGGAGCTGCTGGGCGTCGGCGCGCAGGTGCTCGCCACGCCAGGCCAGCATCGAGCGGTCGCCGAGCGGCAGCGTCCGGTCGGCCTCGGCGATGGTGGCGGGAGGTTCGGGGCCGGCCGTGGCCTCGACCACCCACCCGCTGCCCGAGCGGCCGAACACCGTGATCCCGTCGAGGTTGAAGGTGGAGGTGAGCGTCTCGGCGATCTGGGGGAGCGGGTCGGGCTCGCGCAGCACCACACCCGCCATCGCCGTGAGCGCCTGCGCCTCGGCGCGCGCCTGGTGCGCGTCCTGGCGCCGGCGCGCGGCCGTGTCGACGAGGGTGCTCACCACCGCGGCGACGGTGAGGAACGTGGTGAGCGTGAGCAGGTCACGTCCGTTGCCGATGGTGAACGTGTGGTACGGCGGCGCGAAGAACCAGTTGAGGGCCAGGAACGCGGCGACTGCCGTGAGCATGGCCGGGAGGGTGCCGCCGATGGTGGCCACGCCCAGGACGAACAGCAGGTAGAGCAAGGCGGCGTTCTGGAGGCCGAGTGACGACCGGAAGTGGGTCATGACCAGGGTGAGGACGACCACCCCCGCGAGCCCCACCGCCAGGCTCACCAGCTGACGGCGGCGGGGGATCGCGGCCAGGCGGGGCCGCCGGGGTGGGGCCGGCGCGGGGGCATCGCCGTTGCGGTTGGTGGTGGAGATCACGTGCACGTCGATCGAGCCGCCTGCCGCCCGCACCACGGAGTTGATGACCGACCCCTGCACCAGCTCGTGCCAGCGCGACCGGCGGCTGGCTCCCAGGATCAGCTGCGTGGCGTTCTCGGCGCGGGCCACCTGCACGAGCGCCTGGGCGACGTCGGCGCCGACCACCTCGACGTAGCGCCCGCCGAGCTGCTCCAGCAGGGAGCGCTGGGCCTCGAGGGCGCTGGCCGTCGCGCCCACCAGCCCGTCGTCGGCCGCCACGTGCGCACCGATGAGCTCGCCACGCGTGCGCATGGCGGTACGCCCGGCCCGGCGCACCAGGTCCTCGCTGCCGGGCGCGCCCGTGAGCGCCACCAGCACGCGCTCCTTGGTCTCCCACTTGCCGGCGATGTCGTGGCGCTCGCGGTACTCCTGGATCTCCTCGTCGACGCGGTCGGCCATCCAGAGCAGGGCCAGCTCGCGCAGCGCGGTGAGGTTGCCCACCCGGAAGTAGTTCGCCAGCGCGACGTCGACCTTCTCCGGCGTGTACACGTTGCCGTGGGCCATGCGGCGCCGCAGCGCCTCGGGCGTCATGTCGACCAGCTCGATCTGGTCGGCGCCCCGCACCCAGCCGTCGGGCACGGTCTCGTTCTGCTTCGTGCCGGTGATCTGCTCGACGACGTCGTTCAGGCTCTCGAGGTGCTGCACGTTGACCGTGGACAGCACGTCGATGCCGGCGTCGAGCAGTTCCTCGATGTCCTCCCAGCGCTTCGCGTGGCGCAGGCCCGGCACGTTGGTGTGGGCCAGCTCGTCGACGATGGCGATGGCGGGGCGACGCTCGAGGATGGCGTCGAGGTCGAGCTCTTCGAAGGTCTGGCCCCGGTACTCGATCCGGGCCCGCGGGATCATCTCGAGGTCGCGCAGCTGGGCGATGGTGGCGGGGCGGCCGTGGGTCTCCACCACGCCCACGACCACGTCGGTGCCCCGGGAGTGGCGCCGCCAGCCCTCGTCGAGCATGGCGAAGGTCTTGCCCACTCCCGGGGCGGCCCCGACGTAGATGCGCAGCTTGCCGCGCGCCACCCAGCCCTCCCGCTACTGCTTGTCGAGTGCGAGGTTGAGGTCGAGCACGTTCACCGTCCGTTCGCCGAGGAAGCCCCAGGCCCGCTCCCGGATGTGGGAGTGGACCAGCTTCACCACGTCAGCGAGCGGGAGGTTACGCGCCTTGGCGACGCGGGGGGCCTGCAGCAGGGCGTTGGCGACGGAGATGTCGGGGTCGAGCCCGGAGCCCGACGCCGTCACCGCGTCGACCGGCACCTTGGTGGTGGCGCTGAGCCCGTTGAGGGCCCGGTAGGCGAGCACCCGCTGACCGACGGTGTTCGGGTCGCACTGGTAGGACCCGTCGGCGTTCTTCACGTACACCGGGTTGCCCTTCGAGTCGGTCACGTCGTTGCCGGCCTTGTCGGTGGCCTGCACCGGCACGCAGTAGGGGTCGGCCTTGGTGGCGTAGGGGTTGGTGCCGACCTGGTTGCCGATGAGGTTGGGGTTCGACGGGCCCAGGTTGGTGGCGCTGCTCGACGTGGGGTCGTAGCCGTCGCCGGCCGCCGAGGGCCGCGGCTGGAAGTACTTGGCCACGGCGTTGCCCTTGGCGTCGGTGAACAGCTGGCCGAGCAGCGACGAGCCGACGACCTTGCCCTGGGCGTCCTTCACCTCGGAGCCGTTGGCCTGTTTCGGGAACAGGACCTGGCCGGCTCCGGTCATGACCAGGGGGTAGATGATGCCGAGGATGATCGTCAGCACGACGGTCATCCGCAGCCCGGTGAGCAGTTGGCGGCGCATCACTTCACTCCCATCGCCACGATGACGACATCGATCAGCTTGATGAACACGAACGGGGCGATCAGGCCGCCCAGCCCGTAGATGAGGAGGTTGCGCCTCAGGATGGCGGCGGCCCCCAGGGCCCGGAACTTGACGCCCCGCAGGGCGAGCGGGATCAGCGCCACGATCACCAGGGCGTTGAAGATGACCGCCGCGAGGATCGCCGAGTGCGGGTTGTCCAGGTGCATGATGTTCAGCTTCGAGAGCTGCGGGAACACGCCCTGGAACATGGCCGGGATGATGGCGAAGTACTTGGCCACGTCGTTGGCGATCGAGAAGGTCGTGAGCGAGCCACGGGTGATGAGCAGCTGCTTGCCGATCTCGACGATCTCGATGAGCTTGGTGGGGTTGGAGTCGAGGTCCACCATGTTCCCGGCCTCCTTGGCGGCCTGGGTGCCGGTGTTCATCGCCACGCCCACGTCGGCCTGGGCCAGCGCCGGGGCGTCGTTGGTGCCATCCCCGGTCATCGCCACGAGGAAGCCGCCCTGCTGCTCCTTCTTGATCAGCGCCATCTTGTCCTCGGGCGTGGCCTCGGCGAGGAAGTCGTCGACGCCGGCCTCGGCGGCGATGGCCTGCGCCGTGAGCGGGTTGTCGCCGGTGATCATCACCGTGCGGATGCCCATGGCGCGCATCTCGTCGAAGCGCTCGCGCATGCCCTGCTTGACCGTGTCCTTCAGGTGGATGACGCCGAGCACCCGGTTGCCGTCGGCCACCGTCAGCGGCGTGCCGCCGGTGGAGGCGATGCGCTCGACGATGGCGTCGAGGTCGGGCGGGTTGGCCCCGCCCTGCTCCTCGATCCAGCGCTTCACCGAGTCGGCCGCGCCCTTGCGCACCATGCGGCCCTCGAAGTCGAAGCCCGACATGCGGGTCTGGGCCGTGAAGGGGATCAGCTCGGCGCCCGGCATGTCGACCGGCTTCAGGTCGTACTGCTCCTCGGCGAGGGTCACGATGGAGCGACCCTCGGGCGTCTCGTCGGCGAGGCTCGACAGCAGGGCCACGTCGGCGAGCTCGCGGTCCGTGACGCCGCTGACCGGCAGGAACTCGGCGGCCATGCGGTTGCCGTAGGTGATGGTGCCGGTCTTGTCGAGCAGCAGGGTGCTGCAGTCGCCGGCCGCCTCGACGGCGCGGCCCGACATGGCCAGCACGTTGCGCTGCACCAGGCGGTCCATGCCGGCGATGCCGATGGCCGAGAGCAGCGCCCCGATGGTGGTCGGGATGAGGCAGACCAGCAGGGCGACCAGCACGATGATCGACTGCTGCGCGTTCGAGTAGATGGCGAACGGCTGCAGCGTGACCACCGCGAGCAGGAAGATGATGGTGAGGCCCGCCAGCAGGATGTTGAGGGCGATCTCGTTGGGGGTCTTCTGCCTCGAGGCGCCCTCGACGAGTGCGATCATGCGGTCGAGGAAGGTCTCGCCGGGCTTCGACGTGATCTTCACCACGATCTGGTCCGACAGCACCCGGGTGCCGCCGGTGACCGAGCTGCGGTCACCGCCGGACTCCCGGATGACCGGTGCCGACTCGCCGGTGATGGCCGACTCGTCGACCGAGGCGATGCCCTCGACGATGTCGCCGTCGCCGGGGATCAGCTCACCGGCGACGACCACGCAGAGGTCGCCGACCTGGAGCTCCGGTGAGGGGGTCTCCTTCAACGAACCGTCGGGCTGGCGGACCATGGCCACGGTGTCGGCCCGGGTCTTGCGGAGGGTGTCGGCCTGCGCCTTGCCACGGCCCTCGGCCACGGCCTCGGCGAAGTTGGCGAACAGCACCGTGAACCAGAGCCACACCGCGACGAGGGCGGCGAAGCCGTCGGTGTCGCGGATGGCCAGGAAGGTGGTGAGGACGCTGCCGAGCTCCACGACGAACATGACCGGGTTGCGGGCCATGGTGCGCGGGTCGAGCTTGACGAAGGCGTCGACGACCGCCCGCTTCATGATGGCGGGGTCGAACAGCGAGGCGGCGCCCCGCTTCGAGTGCATGCCGTCCTCGTGGTGCTCCTCGGCCGGGAGTGCCGGCTCGGGAGTGGTGTCGGTGACGATGCTCATCGCGGTCTCCTAGAACTTTCCGACGAGGTGCTCGACGATCGGTCCCAACGAGAGGACCGGGAAGTAGGTCAGGGCGCCGACGATGATCACGACGCCGACGAGCAGGGAGGCGAACAGCGGGGTGCCGGTGGGGAAGGTGCCGGCCGAGACGGGCACCCGCTGCTTGCGGCCGAGCGACCCGGCGATCGCCAGCACGGGGATCATCAGGAAGAAGCGGCCGACCAGCATGCAGAGCGCCAACGTGGTGTTGAACCAGTTGGTGTTGCCACCCAGGGCCCCGAAGGCCGAGCCGTTGTTGTTCGACGCCGAGGTGTAGGCGTAGACCATCTCGGACAGGCCGTGGGGGCCCGGGTTCCCGAGGCGGCCGACGGCGCTGGGCAGCACC
>Ga0302299_10003114_pt1 | contig 10110 bp, 11 predicted proteins | sample III_Fen_N3_4_FD_198795 | JGI IMG/M metagenome (GOLD analysis project Ga0302299, IMG submission 198795) | Peat permafrost microbial communities from Stordalen Mire near Abisko, Sweden - III_Fen_N3_4 | ecosystem: Environmental > Terrestrial > Soil > Wetlands > Permafrost | place: Sweden: Abisko...
TCTGCCCCGCCGCTCACGCGCCGAACCCCGCCTCGCGCAGCGCCTCACGGGCGACGACGCGATCGTCGAACGGCGCCACGACGCCCGCGGTCTCCTGACCCTGCTCGTGCCCCTTGCCGGCGATCACGACGACGTCACCAGGTTCTGCCACCGCCACCGCGCGCCGGATGGCAGCACGACGGTCGGGGTCGATCTCGACTCCGGTCCCTGCTCCCTGCAGCACGTCCTGGATGATCGCGAGCGGATCCTCGCTGCGCGGGTTGTCGGAGGTCACGATGACGTGGTCGGCCCGCTGCACGGCGACGGCACCCATCACCGGCCGCTTGCCGCGATCGCGGTCGCCTCCCGCGCCGAACACGCAGATCACGCGGCCGTCACCCAGCCCGCGGGCGGCCTGGAGCACGATGTCGAGCGAGCCCGGCGTGTGCGCGTAGTCGACGATGACCGCAAACGGCTGGCGCTCGTCGACGGCCTCGAACCGGCCGGGAACGCCGGCCATCGCCCTCACGCCGTCCGCCATGTCCTGGTCGTCGACGTCCAGGAGGATCCCCGCCGCGATCACGCCGAGCACGTTCTCGACGTTGAACCGCCCGCGCAGCGGTGTCTCGATCTCGATCCCAGCAGCGGCGAAGCGGCTGCCCTGAGGCCCCAGCTCGAGCCCCTCGGGCCTGATCTCTGCGGCCTCCGTGAGCCCGAACGTGACGAGCGGCGCCCGGCCCGACTCCGCGAGCTCGAGCGCCAGCCGGCGGCCATGCTCGTCGCCCACGTTCACCGCGGCCGGCGGCGGCTGGGCGCCGGTGAACAGGCGGCGCTTCGCCTGGTAGTACTCCTCCATCGTCCCGTGCAGATCGAGGTGGTCCTGCGAGAGGTTCGTGAACACGAGGGCGTCGAAGCGCACGCGGTCGAGGCGGTGCAACGCCGATCCGTGGGATGACGCCTCGACGGCGACGCTGCGATCGCCGGCGGTGAGCATCTCACGAAAGAGGCGCTGAAGGTCGATCGCCTCCGGGGTCGTGTGCGGGGCGGGCCGCACCTCTCCACCGACGGCCCACTCGACGGTGCCGACGAGCCCGGGCGAGCGGCCGGCCGCGGCGAGGACGGAGCGCAGGAGGAAGGCGGTCGTGGTCTTGCCGTTCGTGCCCGTCACGCCGGCGACCTCGAGTGCCCGGGTCGGCTGGTCGAAGAATGCGTCCGCCGCGACGGCCATCGCGGCGCGAGCGTCCTCGACGAGCACCTGGGGGACGTCGAGCTCCAGCGCGCGCTCGACGACGAGGGCGATCGCCCCCGCAGCCACAGCGCGCTCCGCGAAGTCGTGCCCGTCCGCGCGCGAGCCGGGGACGCAGAAGAACACCGCTCCCGGCGTCACACGGTCGGCGTCGTAGGCGAGGTCGGCTATCGCGACGGCTCCGCGGGTGCTGCTCTCGGTCGCCGCGAGCACGCGCGTCAGGTCGTCGAGGTCCACGGAGCACCATTCTACGGCGGCGCCCCGGTCGGGCCGCAGCATCACCGACGGCGACGCGGAAGACTCCTACTGCGAGGTCGTCGAGGTCTGCGTCTCGGGAGCGTCGGGCGGAACCTCGAGGTACTGGAGGTCGAACCGCGCGATGTCGCGGAAGGCCGGCGCTGCGACGCTGCCGCCGTAGATGTCACCGTGCGGCTCGTCCACCATGACGAGGATCGCGAGCCGCGGGCTCTTCGCCGGGACGAGGCCGACGAACGAGGCGACGTACTTCGCGACGTAGTGGCCGTTCTCGGCCTTCTGCGCCGTTCCGGTTTTGCCGGCGACCGTGTAGCCCGGGATCGCGGCCTGGGTGCCGGTGCCCTCGAGCACCACGTCGCGGAACATCGAGATCATCCGGTCGGCCGTATGGGTCGAGACGACGCGCGTCCCCTTCCCGACCCGCACGCGGCTGTTGCCGACCTTCTCGACGAGATGAGGCCTGACCCGGACGCCGCCGTTGCCGATCGTCGCGTACGCGGAGATCATCTGCAGGGGCGTCACGGCGATGCCCTGCCCGATCGGCACGGTGCCGATCGTCGAGCCGGACCAGTTCGCAAGCGGTAACACGAGACCCGAGCTCTCGCCCGGATAGTCGATCCCCGTCGGCCTGCCGAATCCGAACCGGTCGATCCAGGAGGCGAGCTCGCTCGAGCCCAGCTTCTCCGCGATCGTGATCGTGCCGACGTTCGACGACTGGGCCAGGATGTCCTTGACGCTCATCACCTCGGTGCCCCGCAGGTGGGCCTCGTGGATGACCCGGTCGGCGACCTGGATCGTCGGCGCGAGCGTGAACCTGCTCGCCGGCGAGACGATGTTGTCCTCGAGTGCGCCCGCGATCGTGACGATCTTGAACGTGGAGCCCGGCTCATATGCGTCGGTGACCGCCCGGTTGCGCCGTGCCTCGGGCGATGCGGTGGAGAAGTCGTTCGAGTTGAAGGTCGGGTAGTTCGCCATCGCGAGGATGGCACCCGTTCGTGGATCCATGACGATTGCCGCACCGCCCCGCGCCCCGAACTGCTTCACCTTCGAGGCCAGGATCTGCTCCGCGTTCGACTGGATCTGGTGATCGATCGTCAGGGTCACGTTCTTGCCCGGCCGCTCGGGCTTCGACGTGACGACGTCGATCGCCCGACCGAAGGGGTCCTTGACGATCGTCTCGAACCCGGAATGGCCCGACAGCGTCTTGTCCAGCGAGCGCTCGAGGCCGTCGAGGCCGTGGTTGTCGGTGCCGGCAAAGCCCAGCACGTGCGAGGCAACGGTGCCCTGCGGATACGTTCGCAGCTCCTCGGGATAGAAGCCGAGCCCGGGAATGTCCCGCTTGCGCAACAGCGCCGCCTTCGCCGGGTCCGCCTTGCGGGCGACGTAGACGAAGCCCTTGGCCCGGTCTTTCAGCTCTGCGTAGAGCGCGGTCGGATCGAGGCCGAGCGTCTTCCCGGCCACGAGCGCGGCGCGCTGGGCGTCGACGATGTTCTTCGGGTCGGCGTAGACGGTGGTCGCCTGCTCGCCGATCGCGAGCGGCTCACCGGTGCGGTCGTAGATGGTGCCGCGCCCGGCCGGGATCTGGATCGTCTCCCGGTGCTGGGTGATCGCCATGGCCGAGAGGCGATCGTGCTGCGCACCCTGCAACCAGGCTGCCCTGGCGATCGCGATGGCGAAGACGAGAGCGAACGCGACGAGCAAGAGGCGAATCCGGTGGTTCGCGCGCCGGTTCCTCACTTCGCGGGAAGCCGCACGTAGGTCGTCGTCAACGGATCGGCGGCCTGGAGCCCGAGCTTCGCGGTGGCGGCGTCCTCGATCCGCACGCTGGCGGAGGCGCTCGAGAGCTGTGAGCGCAGCAGCGCATTGTCGGCCTGGAGCTGCGCCCGCTCGCTGCTGAGGCTGTCGAACTTCATGTTGAGCTGGAGGACGACGACGTTCACGGCGACGATGCCCGCGAGCAGGACGCCGACGACGACGATCCAGGCGATGCCGCCCGCGAAGGGGGCCCGCGACCGCGCGGCCGGCACTGCAGCAGCCGCGCGGCGTTGCTTGCGGGCGACGCCTCCTTCGGCGATCGTCGACATCAGGCCTTCACCGCCACGCGGAGGCGCGAAGACGCGGCCCGCGGGTTGTGGTCGAGCTCGGAGGCAGACGGTCGGACGGGCTTGCGCGTCAGCAGCCGCAGCTCCGGCTCCTTGCCGCACACGCACACGGGGAAGTCGGGCGGGCAGGTGCAGCCCTTCGCCCGCGCGACCATGAACTGCTTGACGATGCGGTCCTCGAGCGAGTGGAAGCTGATCACGGCGAGGCGCCCACCCGGTCGCAGCATCGCCACCGCAGCCGGGAGCGCCGCCTCGAGCTGGCCCAGCTCGTCGTTGACCGCGATCCGCAGCGCCTGGAAGACGCGCTTGGCCGGATGTCCCTCCCCGAATCGCGCCGGGGTCGGAATCGCCGTCTTGATCACGTCGACGAGATCGCCGGTGCGGAAGAACGCCCGCTCGGCGCGCCGACGCACGATGGCGCGGGCGATCGGCCCGGAGTAGCGCTCCTCGCCGAAGCGGCGGAAGATCCTCGCGAGCTCTCGCTCGTCCCAGGTGTTGACGATCGTCGCAGCCGTGATCTCGCTCGACGGGTCCATGCGCATGTCGAGCGGCGCGTCGGTGGCGTACGAGAAGCCGCGCTCGGGCCGGTCGATCTGCATCGACGAGACGCCGATGTCGAGCAGGATCGCGTCGGCCCTGATGTCGTTTGCGGCCAGCTGGCCGAGGACGATCGCGAAGTCGCCGCGGAGGAAGCGGACGTCGACGCCCGCGTGCGCCTTGAAGCGGTCGAAGAACGGCTTCACGCTCGGGTCGCGGTCGATCGCGACGAGCTTGCCGCTGCCCTGCAGGTCCTGGGCCAACAGGCGCGCGTGCCCACCGGCGCCGAAGGTCGCATCGACGACCGTCTCGCCCGGCTGCACGGCGAGCAGGCGGCGCACCTCGTCCGCGAGGACGGGGGTGTGATCAGACGCGCTGTTCGGCAAGACGTTGGGCAACATTGTCCGCGCTCCCTTCGATTCCCTCCAAGCGCTCCGCCCAGAGGGAGCGATCCCAGATCTCGAGGTGGTCGTTGCTCCCGATCACGGTGACGTCCTTGCCGAGCTTGCCGTGCAGCACGAGCGGCGCCGGCAGGTGCACGCGGCCCTGCTTGTCCGGGACGTCCTCGGACGCACCACCGAAGAAGTGGCGCTGCAGCAGCCGGGTGTCGGGCAGCAGCGGGTCGAGCTGCCCGATGCGGGCGACGACCGTCATCTCCCACCGCTCCCGCGGGTAGACGTCGACGCTTCCGTCGAGCCCCTTGGAGAGAACGACTCCGTCGACCAGGGCATCGCGAAACCGTGCCGGCAACGTGATGCGGCTCTTGTCGTCGATCGCGTGCTCGTACTGGCCGAAGAACATGGTCGAGGCTCCCGGGTTGCTCCCACGACGCCCCACTTTAAACCACAACACCCCACTTTGCAACTACTGCGCCCCACCTGCACGTTAACCTCGGCGTGGCGGGCGACGTGTCGCGACCCGAGTGGCCCTTGTCACGAGATGGATTGACGGAGAAACGGCCGCGGACTGCCGCAGTCGCGCTATCCGTGCGCCTGAGGCACAGCGAGGGCGGCCTCGACAGCACGGTGGACGTTCCCGTGGATCCGATCGGTGCCGATTCCGTCGACGACGCCGTCGGCGCGAAGAACGGTGAGAACCTGGGGCTTCGCGCGCGCCAGGCGGAACCGATCCCCTCTGCGGCCAGGAACTCGTGGATCTCCGTCAGCTTTGCCGAGCCCTGGGAGTCCACGAAGTTGACGCCTTCGAGGTCGAGCACGATCGTCCGTGGTGCAGCCTCGCCCTCGACGACCTCGCGAACGCGATTGTCGAGTGCCTCGGCGGTGGCGAAGAAGAGGCCGCCATCGAGGCGCAGCACGGCGATCCCCGCAAACCGCTCGTCATCCGGGTGCTCGTCGAGCCCGCGGAACACCTGGGTGCCCGCCTCGCGGCCGAGGAGCGGCATCGGCGGCCGCGTTGCGGCGTAGATCAGCCAGCCGAGCGAGAGCACGACGCCGATCAGAACGCCCGCGAGCACGCCGGCCGACAGCACGGCCACGATCGCGGCGACCGCGATCCAGAAGTCGAACCGGGTCACCCGGTAGAGGCGGCGCAGCTCCGTCACGTCGATCATCCCGAACACGACCGCGTCGATGATGATCGCTGCGAGCACGGCCTTCGGCAACTGGGAGAAGAGCGGCGCCAGCACGATCAGCGTGGCGATCACGAGGCCGCCGGTCACGAGGGAGGCCATCGGCGTTCGCGCCCCGGCCGACTCGTTCAGCGAGCTCGCCGAGAGGCTCGTCGACACCGGCATCCCCTGGAACACGCCGGCCCCGACGTTCGCCATCCCCTGCGCCACCGACTCCTGGTCGACGTCTATCCGGTAGCGATGCCGGGTCGCAAACGCCCGCGCGTCCCCGGCCGTCTGGGAGAAGCCGATCAGCAGCAGCGCCATGGATGCGATCCCGATCGCGGCGAGGTGCTGCCGGACGAGGTCGAGGTCGGGGAGCATCGGGGCCGGCAGCCCGCGCGGCACGTCTCCGACGAGCGCGACGCCGTGGGAGCCGAGGTCGAAGAGAGCGGACGCCAGCAGGCCTCCGACGACCAGCACGAGCGCCCCGGGAATCGCAGGCGCCAGGAACCGCAGGGCGAGGATCACCGCGAGCGCGACGCCGCCGACGACCAGCGTCAGCCAGTGGATGTCGCCGAGGCCGCGTACCCACGAGCCGAATTCCTGCCAGACGTTGTCACCGTCACCGGACGTCCCGGTCAGCTTCGGTAGCTCGCCCACGGTCACGTCGACGGCCGCGCCCGCCAGGAACCCGGTCACGACCGCCTTGGACAGGAACTGGGCGATCCAGCCCAGCTTGAACACCGCGAGCAGCAGGAACAGCACCCCGGTGAACAGGGTGATCGCCGCCACGAGCTGCGCCGCCTGATCGCCCGCGACGCCGGTTACGAGGACGGCACCGCCGGCGACCGCCGCGAGCGACGAGCTCGGCCCCGTCGAGATCTGCCGCGAGGTGCAGAACAGCGCATAGATGAGCGCACCGGCCGCCGCTGCATAGAGACCGTTCTCGACCGGAATGCCGGCGATCCCCGCGTAACCCAGGTTCTTCGGCACGATCAGCGCAGTCACGGCAATGCCGGCGGCGACGTCGCCACGCAGCCAACTGCGGTCGTACCGCGGCAACCACCCGACGATCGGAAGCAGGCGCTTCACGACCCCGATCCTCTCACGCCCGAGGCCCGTGGCTGCAGCCGGATAGCACGCCCGCCTAGTCCTCCTCGACCGCGGTCCGCGTTCTGCCGAAGTTGGCAACGAGCAGCGCGACCACGGTCACCAGGTAGAGCTGTCCGATGAGCGCCTCGCTGATCGCGGCGGTGTGACCGAAGTCTCCGGACGGCGTGTAGTCGCCGTATCCGAGTGTGGCGAGAGTGACGTAGCTGAAGTAGAGGCGGAGGGACGTCGTCCCGTCGGTTCCCTGTGCGAAGAAGAATCCCGAGCCGTATGCGGCCGCAGCGCCGTAGACCAGCGCGAACATGAGCCCGATCAGGATGTAGACACAGATGGCGCCGGTGACCGACTGCCGGTTGACCTCCCGCTGGTCCGTGATCCCGATCGCCACCGCAACGGCGATCGCCAGGAGAAGTGCGACGTTCACCACCCAGAGCGTCCCCGAAGCGACGTGGCCGTGATCGAGGAGCGCGGCCCCCGAGATCAGGACGCCGAGAGTGGCGAGCGAAGCTCCGAGCGCGACGTTCTGGGAGAGCCCCGACGTCCAGAGGGCGAGCACCAGCGTTGCCACCTCCAGCAACACCAGTATGCCCCGCTGCACGGCTCCGTCGGGCGCCGTTGCGGCGAACAGGAAGATGCCGATGAGCATCAGCAGCACCCACCCGTACCCGTGGCTTCGCTTGAGCCGGGCGACTCGCGCGCCCGGGTGCCAGCGGACGGTTTCCTGGGACGGCGACGCGTCGTCGTTAACGGGAAGCCCTCCGCGTCACCCTGGCGATCGCCACCGAGCAATTCTCCCACGGATCGCGGCCGACCGTCCATTGCCAGGCGATCCCGGCGCCGGTCGGCGCTGAGCACGCCGATGCACCTCTGACCACGACACGAGGCGACCGCCGTACGTAACCTTCGCCTCGTGCCGGGCGGAGCGAGAGACGGGGCGGTAGCCGGGATCGTCGACCCGGAGGATCGCCGCTACGTCGAGAGCCTCGCCGCGGGGACCGAGCGCGCGACTGTGATCGCGAGCCTGACCCGGTACCGCAAGCCCGAGGCGCTGCTGCCCGGAGACCCGCTACCGGCTGTGAGGGTTCGGCGCGCCGACGATCTCGCGCCTGTCGACCTCACCGAGCTCGTTTGCGGCCGCCCGCTCCTGCTCGCCTTCGGCAGCTTCACCTGACCGCCGTTTCGTCGCCGGTCGGGTGACCTCGAGAGCATCTTCGAGCGCTTCCGCGACCGGGCGGACTTCGCCTTCGTGTACATCGCCGAGGCCCATGCCGACGACGAGTGGCAGATGCCCGCGAATCTCGAGGAGGATGCCGTCCTGACCCAGCAGACGACCCTCGAGGAGCGGCGGCAGCAGGCCCGCGAGACGGCCGAGCGCCTCTCGCTCAGCCTGCCGGTGCTGGTCGACGAGATGGACAATCGCGCGAACGCGGCGTTCGCGGCCTGGCCCGAGCGGCTCGTCGTCGTCGGCGCCGACGGGCGCATCGCCTACCCGGGCAAGCCGGGACCGTGGGGCTTCTCCCCCGAGGCGGCCGAGGAGCAGCTCACCGCGCTGCTCGACGGCAGCTGATCACGCTCAGTCGGGCAGGTGCGGCATGGCCCACCGGGGATCACGGCCGAGAAGGACGCCACGGGTGATCGCCGCCGAGCCGAACCGGTTCCTCACTGCGTCGACCGCACCGTCCAGCGCGTCGGAGTTGCTCTGGGCGAAGGGCAGGGTGAGCTGCACCGCGTCGTCCGTCTCGAGGTTGGCGACCGCGATGCCGACGAGCGTGATGCCGCGGCGATCGATCTCTGGCGTGGCGGCCGCGAGGAGCGCCCGGGCGGTGGCCAGGATCAACGACGTCTGGGCCGAGGAACGAGGCAGGGTATGCGAGCGTGTGGCCCTTGAGAAGTCTCCGAAGCGTAGGCGCAGCACGACGGTGCGGCCGACGCGCCCGGCAGCCCGCATCCTCCGGGTGACGCGGTCGACCAGGCCGACGAGCGTGGCGTCGATCGCCTCCGGCGACCGAGGCGAGCGGCCAAGAGCCCGCTGCGCGCCGATCGAGCCCCGGCGGCGCCCCGTCCGCACGCGCCTCGTGTCCTCGTTCCGGGCGAGCGCGTGGAGATGCCTCCCCGCCGCGCGGCCGAGCAGCGACACGAGCGCCCCTTCGCCGAGTGCCGCAACGTCGCCGACGGTGACGAGGCTGCGCGCGCGCAGCCTGCGCGCAGTCGCCGGCCCGACGCCCCACACGCGCTCCACCGGGAGCGGATGCAGGAAGGCGAGCTCGGCGTCGGGCTGCACGACGAGCAGCCCGTCGGGCTTCGCAACCCCGCTCGCGACCTTGGCGAGGAACTTCGTCCGGGCCACCCCGACCGTGATCGGCAGCCCGACGCGCTCGCGGACGTCGTGCCGCAGGCGGGCCGCGATCTCGGCCGGCGAGCCGGCGAGCCGTTGCATCCCGCGCACGTCGAGGAAGGCCTCGTCGATCGAGAGCGCCTCGACGAGCGGCGACGCGTCGTCGAAGACCTCGAACATCGCCTTGCTCGCCGCCGAATATGCGTGCATGCGCGGCGTCACGACGACCGCCTCGGGGCAGCGGCGGCGGGCCTCGGCGCCGCTCATGGCGGTCCTGATGCCCCGCGCCTTCGCCTCGTAGCTCGCCGCGAGGACGACCCAGCCGCCGACGATCACGGGCCGGCCGCGCAGGCGCCGATCGTCCCGCTGCTCGACGGACGCGAAGAACGAGTCGACGTCGGCGTGCAGGATCGTGGCCTCGGCAGACACGAACGCATGTTCTCATACCTCTGCGGACGGAGACGACGGGCAGCTATCCTCGGAGACGGCTGGCGGTACTAGCCACTCGATCCGGCCTCGTCGCCGTTTTTCGAGTCCGGGCTCTGCAGTCCGGAGATCGGCGTTGCCGCCGCCCTGCAAACGAGATGAAAGGATCGCAATGCGAACCCTGTCTGCACCCGCGGACGCGTACCGCCTCCGGGCACTCGTCGAGAGGATGGTGCACGAGGGAAGACCCGAGCACGAGATCGTCGCGGCCGTCGAGGAGGCGGACGGCGGGCTGCGCACCCCGAGGCGCGTGGCACCCCGGCGGTGGCCGGGCCGGCTCGTCCGATCCCGCCGGATCCCCTGACCCACACCGCCGTGGGGGGGGGCGCCCGCCCCCCCCCCCCCCCGGGGGGGGGGGCGCCCCCCGACGGACGACGTGCGGAGATCATCGCGACCTACAGGTCGATGGGCACGACGTCGGGCACGACGATGCTGTCGATCTCGTCGGCCAGCGGGACGCCGATGCCCAGCTTGGACTTGATCTTGGCCT
>Ga0302299_10003115_pt1 | contig 10109 bp, 5 predicted proteins | sample III_Fen_N3_4_FD_198795 | JGI IMG/M metagenome (GOLD analysis project Ga0302299, IMG submission 198795) | Peat permafrost microbial communities from Stordalen Mire near Abisko, Sweden - III_Fen_N3_4 | ecosystem: Environmental > Terrestrial > Soil > Wetlands > Permafrost | place: Sweden: Abisko...
CCGGCCACAGCTTCGCCACCGGCGGCCCCAACCAAAGCCGGTGCTATGACGGCATGCGCATCTGGAACCAGGTGCGCGACGGCGTGTTCGACGGTGGCTGGGCCTTCGTCGACTACTGCCCCGGCGGCGTCAGCGTCGTGCGCGACGCCGAGGGCAATTTCGACCACACCGAATGCGTTGGCGACCCAGCGCCAGCGCTGCCGCCCGGCCGCTACATGACCGAGGCGATTGCACCCTACGGCTACGAGCACCAGAAGGAAGAAGACAAGAACGTCGATTTCGGCGATCTGCTTTCTCCCGGCACCCTGGCCGACCCGGCGACCTGCATGGGCTCGCGTGACGAAGGCCGCGATGGCGACGGCGAGCCGATCCCGGCGCTGGTGCCGCAGTTCCTCAACCTGTTCGACGGCGTCGAGATCCCGGCGCGCTTTCGCGACACCTACGCGGCCGATGGCAGCACCGTGCTGGCACGCCGCCCCTACTGCAACAAGAAACTGGTAGTGGTCGCGCCGGGCATGAACCCGTTCTCCGATTTCCACCTGTTCGCCAAGGCGGCACCGGCCGGCCACATCGTCGGCATGATCCTCGACGACCTGGCCAACGAGTTCGACCCGTACGCGCCGAGCTTCGGCGAGAAGTACGCGCCGCCGTTCATGCCGATCTCGATCCGCGACTACGCCGGCAACGAGATCAACCGCGTCTACTCCGACCGCTACGGCACCTACAACGCGCTGGTGCCCTCGACCTTCGCCTACAACGTGCCGCTGCCCTCGGGCGTGGCACCGAACATGGTCAACGTGTGCCTGAACGCACCGACCATGAAAGACCCGCAGACCGGCGCCACCGTGCTCGACCCGCACTACAACCCGCAGTACAGCCAGTACTGCTACTCCTTCCAGTACCTGCCGGGCAAGACCACCTACCTCGACACCCCGGTGCTGCCGATCGCGGCCTTCGCCGGCCCGTCGCAGTACGCGCTCGACTGCGAGCAACCCGAGGCCACGCCCGGCATCAAGATGGTCAGCGGCACCACCACCGTCAACGGTGTCGAGCCCGGCCCGTGGGTGCCCGCCGTCGGCAGCACGGTGCGCATCGTGTCGCAAGGCAAGACCCAGGTGAACAACCCCGCCTACGACCAGACCAATCTCGGCACGCCGGGTGCACCCGACGTGGCCCCGAAGAACTTCAGCCGCGACTACGGTTTCGGTGCCACGCGGGGCAATGGGCAGGTGCTGATCGGCGGCGTGGCCGTCCCCGTGGCCAGCATCACCTCCTGGAGCGACAGCGAGATCCGCTTCACCGTGCCGGCCGGCACCGCGACCGGCGGCACCATCGAAGTGGTCCACAACAACGGCAACAGGTCCGCACGCGGTGTCGCGCTGCACATCGGCCCGCAGGCGCAGCTCAAGACCGTGGGCCAGGGGGCCGGCTATGCCTACCAGACCATCCAGGCGGCCGTCGACGCGGCGGTGGACGGTGACCTGATCACCGTGGCACCCGGTGTCTACGAAGAAGCGCCGATCGTGTGGAAGCGCGTGCGCGTGCAGGGCTACGGCGCACCGGCGACCATCGTCAATGCCGCCATGGGTGCCGAGTACGTGCGTCAGCAGGCGTGGCGCGAGAAGGTGTGCGACCTGGTGTTCACCAAAGGCATGGGCGACGCCCTGGTGACCGGGCAGACGCTGCCCGCCAACCGCGCCGCCTGCCTGACCGGCGACACGATCGACAACGCACCGCTGCTGTTCGCCACCGAAGAGGCCTCGGGCTTCTTCATCCTGCAGCACAACTTCACGGCCGCCAACAACAACCGCGCGTTCGCCGCCGCCACGGTGAAGCCGTTGCAGATCGATGGGTTCACGGTGACCGGCGCCGACACGGGTGGCGGCATCGTCGCCAACGGCCACGCCGTGCAACTGCAGATCTCCAACAACCGCATCACCGGCAACCAGGGCCTGTACAACGGCGGCATCCGCATCGGCCACGCCGACCTGCTGGTCGAGCAGCCGGGCGGCAACGGCGGCAACCTCGTGTCACCGGGTGGCTCGAACAGCCCGCTGGTCAACATCCACCACAACGAGATCGTGAAGAACGGCAACCTGGCCGGCGAAGTCTCGGGGGGTGGGGGCGGCATCTCGATCTACACCGGCGCCGCCGGCTACCGGGTGGCCAAGAACTACGTCTGCGGCAACTTCTCCACCGGCGACGGGGGCGGCCTGGCGCACGTCGGCCGCAGCAGCACCCTCAGTGTGGCGATCAACAACTCGGCGGCGAATTTCGTCAACACCGACAACCGCACGCAAAACGGCAACAACTTGCTGTATGCCTCGGCCATCACCGACAACCAGTTCCGCTTCAACCAGTCGTTCTCGCAATCCAGGGCGGCGGCATCGTGATCATGGGCGTGCCCGACCCGGTGGCCAACAACGGTCTCTCGTCCGGCAGCGGCAACGTGGTCGTGGCCAACAACACCATCCAGGGCAACCTGGCCGGTGCGGGTGACGGCGGCGGCATTGCGCTGGTGGGTGTGAACGGCACCGAGGCCGGGAACAACATCAACAACTGGTTCCGTGTCGACATCGTCAACAACGTGATCGTCAACAACGGTGCCGGCGTGGCGGGCGGCGGCATCTCGCTGCTCGATTCGAGCAACGTGTTCATCGTCAACAACACCGTGTCGCTGAACGACAGCTACGCCACCGCGGCGCGCGCCTTCCAGAACGGCGACCCCACGCAGGCACAGAACGCCACGACGCCGCTGGCGAAGATTGCCAGCTCGTCGCTGCAGGGCGGCGCCGGCATCGCGGCCTACGGCCATTCGTCAGCATTCCGCGCGGCGCTGGGCAATGGCGGCCCCGCGGCGCACCGCTTCTTCTCCAACCCCACCATCCTCGACAGTGTGGTGCTCGGCAACCGCCGCTTCCAGTGGCGCGTCAACTACAACGTGGCGCAGGACCAGGCGGCTTGCGCCTACGACGCCTCCACCGGCGTGAACCCATGCTTCGGCCTGGGGCACATCGACGTCACCGACACCTTGGTGGCGGGCGCCGCAGCGCAGGATGCGGCGGGCAACGACATCGCCGTGCTGGGCGGGCCGAACAACGCGCGCCTGTCGCCGAGCTACTCGGTCTTCACGGCGACGAACGTGGGCGACGGCACCTCGGGCAGCAACAACCGCGCCGGCACCCAGAGCGATTTCGCGAGCGCCTATGCCAACGGGCAGAACGGCGCGCTGAAGCAACTGGTGTTCGCCGTCGAGCAGTCGATCGTCAAGGGCGCGCCCGTGCTCGAAGTGCAGGAGCCGACGGTGGCCACGACAGCGGCGGCCTTCGACGAAGGCGGCAACTTCATCGACCTGCGTTTCGGGCCGCTGACCCGCGGCACCTGCAACAGCGCGCTGACGTTCACCAGCCCCGAGTGCTCCCAGACCTGGGCGGACTTCGGCACCTACCAGCCGACGCTGTTGGCGACGGCCGGCAACTTTGCCGGCGGGCAGACCATCGCTCCGACCGGCAACGCGAACCAGTACTCGCTCTTCGTGCGAACGCTGGTCCAGAACGACCGCAATGGCGTCGCACGCGGCGCGAATTGGGTCCGCGGCGCCTTGCAGCAGTAACCGCCAGGGAGAGCAAGCATCATGAAGTTCACCAAACTCATCACGGCCCTGTTCGGCGTGCTGGCGGTGCCGGCGGCGATGGCCGGCGTGTACCCGCAGTGCCCGTTCACCGGCGGCACGGTCGACAACGATCCCGTCTCGGGCCTGCAGATGCGCTGGCGCACCGTGGGCACCGGCGCGGCCGCGCACCGCCAGGTCTGCCTGCACGTGGTGGCGGGCGATGGCTGGATGGTGCTGGGCGACGGGCGCCAGACCTACGGCTTCGGCTTCGCGCCGGCCCAGGGGAGCGAAGAGCAGGTCATGGTCAACGGCACGTCCAACGCCAAGTTCCCGGCGCCGTCCCTCACCTTCAAGGAGGGTGACGAGGTCTGGATGGCGCTGACCAACGTGGGCATGATCCACCGCCCCGATCTGTTCGACCAGCACTCGGTGCACTGGCACGGCTACCCCAACGCCTCGGCCATCTTCGACGGCGTGCCCCAGGCTTCGGCGACGGTGCAGATGGGCTCGACCTTCACCTACTACTACAAGGTCAACGATCCCGGCACCTACATGTGGCATTGCCACGTCGAAGCCACCGAGCACATGGAGATGGGCATGCTGGGCATGCTCAACGTGCAGCCCAGGCAGAACGGCACGCCCAAGACGAACGACGGCAAGACCTTCACCAGCTTCGCCTACAACGACGGCGACGGCTCCACCGGCTACGACCGGGAGTTCTCGCTGCAGCTGGGCGGTGTCGATTCCAACTTCCACGAGTTGCATGACCTGGTCCAGCCGCTGCCCTTCCTCGAACTCAAGGCCGACTACGCCCAGTTCAATGGCCGCGGCTACCCGATGACCACCTTCGAGAACCAGGCCGACATGACCCAGGCCGACAACTCGCCCGCGCTGTCGCAGCAACTGCATTCGGTGGTGCGCGCCGCGGTGGGCGAGCGGGTGCTGCTGCGCATCAGCAACCTGAGCATCGACGCGTACTACACCGTCACGGCGCTGGGCTTGCCGATGCGCGTGGTCGGCGAAGGCGCGGTGATTGCGCGCGGGCCGGCCGGCGACAGCTGGGCCCACGGCACCTCGTCGGTCACGCTGGGCGGGGGCGACGGCATCGACGTGATGGTCGATACGCGCGGCCTCAGCGCCGGCACGTACTACCTCTACACGACCAACCTGAACTTCCTGAGCAACGGGGCCAGCGAAGACCGTGGCGGTCTCATGACCACCTTCGTGCTGCAGTGAACCGAGCCAACGGGAGGACCACACCATGAGCCCGAAACACTTACTCCGCCGCGCCGCGCGCTGGCTGACGGCCGCGTCGGCCGCACTCTTCACACTGACCTCGCATGCGGCGATCCCAGGCCTGTCGGGCAGCGCCGCCGGCGGCGTTCGCAGCTTCGACCTGTTCGCGGCCGACGGCTACATCAATGCCGCCGATGGCGTGCAGATCTACATGTGGGGCTTCGGCGCGCCGGCCGACAAGGGCGGTACCGGCCTGATGCAGTACAGCGGCCCCACGCTGCTGGTCCAGCAGGGCGAGACGGTGACCATCCACTTCACCAACAACCTGCCCACACGCACCTCGATGCTGTTCCCGGGCCAGTCGGGTGTGAGCGCCAGCGGCGGCAGCGAAGGCGTGCTCGCCCGCGAGGTCGGGCCGGGCGAGCAGGTGACCTACAGCTTCGTGGCTGCGCAGGCGGGCACCTACCTGTACCAGAGCGGCACGCAGCCCGGCCTGCAGGTCGAGATGGGCATGGTCGGCGCGCTGATCGTCTACCCCACCGGCGCCGGCGCCCCTTTGAGCGGGCCGACGAAGTGGGCCTACAACCATGTCGACACGGCCTACCAGCGCGAGTCTCTGTTGGTGACCGGCGATGCCGATCCCGACATCCACCAGGCCGTCGATGAGCAGCTGCAGCAAAAGAAGACGGCCGCCGACCCCTGCCTCGCCAGCGGCGGCTGCGTGTTCACCGCCGACATGGCCCATCGCTTTCCGAAGTACTGGTTTCTCAACGGCCGCACTTCGCCCGATGTGTTCGGCAAGAACTTCATCGGCGAAATGCCGCACCAGCCCTACAACGCGCTGCCGCGCCTGCACCCCGGCGAGAAGATCCTGCTGCGCATGATCGGCGGCGGGTCGGACCTGCACCCCATGCACCACCACGGCAACAACTCGTGGGCGATTGCACGCGACGGCCGCATGCTGTCGAGCGACCCCGCGACGCGCGGGCCCAACCTGGCCCTGTCCGACTACACCATCAAGGTGGTGCCGGGGCAGACCTACGACGCCCTCTGGACCTGGACAGGCGCCGGCATCGGCTGGGACATCTACGGCAAGCTCTGCGACCCCGCGGTCGTGAACCCGGCGGCGCCCAACTACTGCACCCACACGCCGCAGCAGCGCCACCAGCTGGCCAGCGACATCGGCAAGCCGATCCCGGTGAAGCTGCCTTCCGAATTCGAGCTGGCCTACGGCGAGTTCTACAGCGGCAGCCCCTACCTCGGCGACTTCGGCATCCGCCCCGTGGGCGCGGGCATCGCCAACACGACCGGTGCCTTCTTCCACATGTTCCATTCGCACAATGAACGCGAAGTGGTCAACGGCGGCATCTACCCCGGCGGCATGATGACCATGTTGGTGATCGAGCCCTTCGGCGTGACGATTGATTAAGCAGCCTTGATTGGCGGCAGGGAGCGATCATGAGTACCCCCATCCCATCTCGCAGCCGGTGCGCGCTGCTGCTGCGTTGGCTGGCCGCAGGCCTGCTCACCGGTGCGGCGTCGCAGGCCATGGCCTTCAACGTCACGCTGTGTGCCGAGCCTCATGCGCAAACCCTGCCCGGTGCCGCGGGCGTGCCGATGTGGGGCTACAGGCAGGTCGGTGCGACCGCCGATTGCGATGCCAACGCCGGCGTCGGCACGGCCTCGCCGGGGCCGGTCATCTCGGTGCCCGCGGGCGACAGCACGTTGGCCATCACCCTGGTCAACAAGCTCAACGTGCCGACCTCGGTGGTGCTGGCGGCGCAGGCGCTGCCGAGCGACGGTGGTGCTGCGGTGATGGCAGCCGATGTGGTCGGCCCCGCCTGCGTGCCGAACCCGGCCGCTGCGCGCACCGATGCGGCCCACCCGGTCAACTGCCGCGTGCGTTCGTTCACCGGCGAAACCGCACCGGGCACCAGCCGTACCTACACCTTCAGCAGCATCCGGCCCGGCACCTACCTCTACCAGAGCGGCACGCACCCGCAGGTGCAGATCCAGATGGGCCTGTTCGGCATGGCCCGCCAGGACGCCCAGCCCGCAGGCAGTGCGGCCCGGTTGTTGTACGCGAGTGCTGCGGCCGGCTTCGATGTGGATGTGCCGGTGGTGCTGTCGGAGATCGACGTCAACCAGCACCTGCTGATCGCGTCGACGCTCGGCAGCGCCGACCCCACGACATGGAAGTCGGGCAGCCACAGCACGCTCGGCTATGCGCCGCGTTTCTTCCTGGTCAACGGCCAGGTCTTCAATGGCGTCGACGGCAACGGTGCCGCGGCGACCGATCTGCCGGTGTCGGCACCGGCGGGTTCGCGCATCGTGCTGCGCCTGGCCAATGCGGGCCTGCAGTCGCGCAGCCTGATGCTCAACAACGGCACCTGGAAGCTGCTCACCGAAGACGGCAACGCCTATGCCGCGCCACGCGAGCAGGCCACCGTTCTGCTGCCGGCCGGCAAGACCAGCGACGCGCTGTTGATCTCGAACGCGGCATCCAACGGCAGTGTCAGCCGCAGCCTGGCGTTCTTCGACCGCCGTGGTGGCACCGACAACGCCGACGGCAGCGCGCTCGGCGGCCAGGTCGCGCGGCTGGCTCTGTCGGCGCCCACCGGGCCGGCGCTGCAGGCCATCCCCAACCAGGTGGTCAACGAAGGCACGGCGATGTCGTTGCAGGTGCTGGGCAGCAACATCACGGCGGGCTACACCCTGTCGGGCACGTTGCCGGCCGGCATGGCCATCGGCAATGCGGGCCTGATCACCTGGCCGGCGCCATTCGGCACGCCGGTGCCCACCGCCTACGACGTGACGGTGAACGGCAGCGATGGCGCAACCACCGTGTCGCAGAGCTTCAACCTGCGCGTCAACCACACGCCGACGATCGCGGCCAGTGGGCCCTATGCCGTCACGCATGGCTCGGTCACCGTTCCGGCCGCCGGTTTGCTGACCGGGGCCGCCGATCCCGACCTCGACCCGCTGAGTGCCGTGCCTGCGGCCGCGGCCAGTGCCGGCACGCTGGCGCTGAATGCCAATGGCTCCTTCACCTGGACCGGCCCGCAGCCGGCCAGCGGCACCTCGGCGGTGACCTTCGGCGTGGCCGCGCGCGACCCGAACGGTTTGCTGTCGGCACCGACCACCGTGACGCTCAACGTGGCGGCCAACGTGGCACCGGTGGCCGGCAGCGGATCGCTCGCGTCGCCGACGGCCATCACGCTCAAGGGCAATGCGCTGCAGCGCCTGTCGCTGGCCTATCAATTGACGGCGCCGTCGCCGCTGCAACTCGGCTTCGCGACGCTGGTCACGGCCAGCGATGCCGATGGCCAGGTGGCACCTGCCACCTTCCAGGCCAGCGTGACGCGCGTCAACAGCGGCACCGGGGCGGTGATCGCGCTGCCCGGTGGCTACGCCGAGGCGAGTGCGCAGGTCTCGGCCGACGGGTCGACCCTCACCTTCAGGCCGCGCAGCATCGCCGGCCTGCTGGTGCTCGGCACGCTGAACGGTGCATCGTCGTCGCTCGGTGTCTACCGCATCACCTACACGGTGAAGGACGACCAGGGCCTGCCGTCGAACACGGCCACCCTCTATGTGCGCATCTTCTGACCGGCGCAGGCCTCGACCTTAAGCGCGGCTAAGCCGCCGGCCCGATTTCTCCTGCAGCCGCGGGATCGCTCGATGCCGGCTGCACTGCCACCATCGAAGCGAAGGGGGTGGATCCGATGAACGACTTCTCACCGGGCGAAGGCCCATCGCCGCGGGTGTCTCTGGCTCGGCATGCCTGGCTTCTTGGCCTGGCGTGCGCGCTGACCACAGCCGCCGGCGCGGCCGACACTGCAGCGCCCGTCGCCGAGGCCGCCTCGGTGCCGGCTGCCGCCCCGGCGGCACGGGCCATCGACGACCTGGGTGTCGAGCTCGTCGGCGTGCGCCTGTCGGCGGCCGACTTTCTGATCGACCTGCGCTACCGCGTGAAAGACGTGGCCAAGGCGCAGCCGCTGCTCGAACGCAAGGTGCAGCCCGTGCTCGTCAACGAAGCCACCGGTGACCGCTACTACATCCCCCAGGTGCCCAAGGTCGGATCGCTGCGCCAGTCGGCCACGGCCAAGCAGCCGGCGCAGCTCGACAAGGTCTATTTCATGTTGTTTGCCAACCCGGACCGCAAGCTTCGGGTGGGCGAGAAAGTGACGCTCTATGCAGGCGACTCGGTGCTCAAGGACCTGCTTGTCCAGTAAGCGGTGGGCGATGCTGGCGCTCGGGCTGCTGTGTGCCGCCGCGGGCGCGGCCACGGTCGAGCCCGAGCTGGCGGCGCGCACCGCGCGCGACAGCGGCACGCAGCGCTTTCCGGTGATCCTGCGGCTGGCGCAGCAACCCGACCCGGCCGTGGTCTCGCAGCGCGTGGCCAGCGTGCCGCAGGGCCAGCGCGGCGGGCGTTTGATCGAGGCCTTGAAGGCCTTCAACACTCCCTTGCAGGCGCCGGTGCTGCAGGAGCTGACGGCACTGCGCGCCGAGAACGTGGTGGCGCTGGTCACCGTCAACGCCATTGCAGCGCAGCTCGGCGGCAAAGACATCACCGAGCTCGCCAAGCGCAGCGACATTGCCTCCATCCGTTACGACCTCGGGCTGCTGGCGCCCTCGCGCCGCCTGATGGCCGACCCCTGCCGCCCCGACCGGCCCACGCCGCGCCAGCGCCTGCCCAAGTCGTGCCGCAACGAAGGTCGCGCTGCCGTGCCGGTGCAGGCCGCGGCTTTCGACGCGAAGCTGCCGGCCACCGCGGCGCTGCAGGCTGTGGGTGCGCCGGCCGCCTGGCAGGCCGGCTTCACCGGCAAGGGCGTGACCGTGGCCATCATCGACACCGGCGTCGATGCGGCGCACCCCGACCTGGCGGGTGGCTTTCGCGGCGGCAGCGGTGACTGGTTCGACGTGCACGGCGAACACGCCCGGCCGGTCGATCGCCATGGCCACGGCACGCAGATCACCGGCCTGGTGGTCGGCACCGGCGCCAGTGGCCAGACGCTCGGCGTGGCCCCGCAGGCCCGCTGGATCGCAGCGCGCATCTACAACGACCGCAACGTGGGAAGGCTCTCGCAGCTGCACCGCATCATGGCCTGGCTGCTCGACCCCGACGGCAACCCCGCCACCGCTGACACGCCGCAGGTGGTGCTCAACGCCTGGGGCCTGGGCGACCGGCCGGGCAGCTGCGACGACGAGTTCGCGCGCGACCTGCGCTGGCTGCGCCTGGCCGGCATGCACGTGGTCTTCG